>JADEYI010000377.1_pt1 | contig 65927 bp, 58 predicted proteins | sample 8542331 | NCBI WGS metagenome assembly JADEYI01 (sample SAMN16510988, study PRJNA670497) | mine drainage metagenome | isolation source: biofilm near Copperflume 1 | place: Germany: Marsberg coppermine Kilianstollen | collected 2018-02 | reverse complement strand
CCCGTCGCGCTCGGCCTCGCCGCCGCCTGGGCGCTGATCGCGCGCGGCGCGCGCGGGCGCTGGCACGCGGAGCCCGCGCCGGAGGCGCTCGGGCGCCTGCCGGCGCTGGCGCGCTTCGATCCCTGGCAGACCGCCAAGGGGCTCGCGGTGGCGGCGGCGCTGATGACCGTGTTCCTGGTCACGTCCTGGCCGCGCGAGGTCGCCGCCCTGGTCGGCGCGGGCGCGCTGCTCACCAGCCGCAAGCTCCACTCGGGCAAGATGCTCGGCCTGGTGGACTGGCCGCTGCTGATCCTTTTCATCGGCCTGTTCGTCGTCAACGGCGCGCTCGAGCAGACCGGCCTCGCGCAACACGCGATCGGCGCGCTCGAGGCGGCCGGCGTGCCGCTTGGCCATCCCGCGCCGCTGTTCGCCGCGAGCTTCGTGCTGTCCAACGTCGTCTCCAACGTGCCGGCGACGATGCTCCTGCTGCCGGCGGCGACCGAGCCCTTCTCCGGCCCGCTGCTCGCCCTGGTCACCACCTTCGCCGGCAACCTGCTGATCGTAGGCTCGATCGCCAACATCATCGTGGTCGACGCCGCGCGACGCTACGGCATCGAGATCGGCTGGCGCCGGCACGCGCGGGTCGGCATCCCGGTCACCGCCGTCACGCTCGCGATCACCGCGGCCTGGCTCGCGTTCGCAGGCTAGCGCTCCGCGCGCGCGATCGAGCGCCGCACGTAGCGCGCCCCCAGCGCGGCGAGCGCCGCCACCGGCAGGATCGCGATCCCCATCGCGAGCGCCGGGTCGACCCGCAGCCCGCCCGCCTCGAGCGCCTTGGCGGCGTAGCCGACCAGCCCCACCGCGTAGTAGGTGATCGCCACCACCGACAGGCCCTCGACCGTTTCCTGCAGGCGCAGCTGCAGGCGCGCGCGGCGGTTCATCGACCCGAGCAGCTCCTGGTTCTGGCGCTCGCGCGCCACGCCGACGCGGGTCGACAGCAGATTGCTCGCGCGCGCCACGCGCTCCGAGAGCTCGAGCAACCGGCGCGCGGTCGAGTCGCAGGTCGCCATCGCAGGGTCGAGGCGGCGCTGCATGAACTCGCGCATCGTCTGCGTGCCCGGCAGCCTGCGCTCGCGCAGCTCGGCGATGCGGCCGTTGACCAGGTCGTGGTAGGCGCGCGTGGCGCCGAAACGGTAGCGCGACTCGCCCACCGCGCTCTCCACCTCGGCCGCGAGGCGCGTGAGCTGGTCGAGCAGCGCGTCGTCGCCCGCGCCGCCCTGCGCCAGCGCCGCGGCGACCTGCGCCAGCTCGCGCTCCATCGCCGCCAGGCGCGGCCCAAGCGTGCGCGCGACCGGCAGCGCGAGCAGCGCCATCATGCGATAGGTCTCGATCTCGAACAGCCGCTGCAGCGTGCGCCCGGCCTGGAAGCGCGACAGCTCGCGGTCGATCACCAGCACCCGGCCGCAGCCATCGGCGTGGACGCGAAAGTCGGTGAACGCCGAGCCCGCGCCGTCGCCCACCTCGGCGCCGACCACGTAGTTGCCGCCGAACGCGGCCGCGATCTCCGAGCCGCCTGGCATCGGCCTGGTGCGCTCGATCAGCTCGGCGTGCAGCGCGACGACGCTACGGCCCGGGATCTGCGCCAGCCAATCGGGCGCAACGGCGCCCGCCGCGGGCTCGGCGAAGGGCGAGGCGCCCGTGCCGTGGACGAAGAAGGTGTAGCTCGAGAACTCGGTGTGGCGCTCCCAGCGCAGGCGCAGCGGCCCCAGGTCGACCGAGAAATGGATCGCCTCCGCGGGCGGCGGGTGCTTGCCGTAGCGCTCGCACAATGCCGCCACGTGCGCGTGCTCGCGCTCGCGCGCCGCGGCGTCGACCAGCACCGCCAGGTAGAACGCGCGCTCGGGCGCCTTGAGCGGCTCGTGCGGGCGCGCGTGCACTTCGTTGGCGAGCTGGTAGCGCTGCGGATGGTTGTCGGGCAACTGCATCGGTCGATCCTGCTTGTCGGCAGCCGAGAGCATCGCATATCCTCGTTGCTTTTTGGACCCTCGCCATGGATCCGATGCTCAACCTGGTCGTCGCCTGCGCCGCCTTCCTGCTGCTGCACACGCTGCCGAGCACGCCGCTGCGCGCGGCGCTGCTCGGCCGCCTGGGCGAAGGGCCCTACACCGGGCTGTTCTCGCTCGCCACGCTCGGCGCGATCGTGTGGATGGCGCTCGCCTACCGCGCCGCGCCGCTCGCGTTCCTGTGGCCGGGGCTGCGCCACCTGCCCGCGGCCGTGATGCCGTTCTCGTTCATCCTCATCGCCTGCGGCGTGCTGACGCCCAACCCGACCGCGGTCGCGGCCGGCCGGCTGCTCGCCAAGGCGGAGCCCGCGCGCGGCATCATCCGCGTCACGCGCCATCCCGTGATGTGGGGCATCATGCTGTGGGCCGGCGCGCACATCCTGGCGCGCGGCGAGCTGAAGGCGACGCTGTTCTTCGGTACCTTCCTCCTGCTCGCCGCCGCGGGCACGCGGCTGCAGGACGCGCGCAAGGCGGCGACCCACGGCGGCGACTGGGTGCGCTTCCACGCGCTGACCTCGAACCTGCCCTTCGCCGCCATCGTCCGCGGCCGCAACCGCTTCGCCGCGGGCGAGATCGGCCTGGTGCGGGTGACCTTCGGGCTGCTGCTGTACGGCGGATTCCTGCTCACGCACACCTGGCTGTTCGGCGTGCGGCCCTACTAGCGCGGCGCGAGCTTGGCCTGCACGCGCAGGTCGAACTTCGCCACGTTGACCACCACGCGCTCGTGCGTGCCGTCGCCGATCAGGTCGCGCTCGTCGTGCGCCTCGACGCGGAAGGCGATGGTACGTCCGTCGACTTTCAGCACCTCGGCGCGCGCGCGCACTTTCATGCCGACCGGCGTGGCGGCGATGTGGCGCACGTTGAGCACCGTGCCGAGCGACTGGTGGCCCGGCGGCAGCAGTTGCTCGCAGGCGGCGAGCGCCGCGGCCTCGAACAGGTTGATCATCACCGGCGTGGCGAGCACGTGCACCTTGCCGCTGCCGATGCGCGGCGCGGTGTGCTCCTCGCCCACGGTCAGCTCGGCGTGGCCGGCGAGGCCCGGTTTCAGCTCAGCGGGAAGTTCCATGCTTCATTTTCCTTGTCGGCGCGCAAACCGTCGCTTTGCCACTACAGCAAGTAGCGCCGCAGCTGGTGCGCGGGCGTGAGGTAGCGTCGGACGGCGAGGCGCACGAAGATCAGCGAGCCGATCGCAGTGGCCGCGGCCAGCATGAACATGACCACGATCTGATAGCGGATCGCCACCAGCGGCGACGACCCTGCAAGAATCTGGCCGGTCATCATCCCGGGAAGCTGCACCAGCCCCACGGTCATCATGCCGTTCACGGTCGGAATCATCGCCGCGCGCAACGCCGCGCGCACCAGCGGCTGCACGGCCTCGCGCCCCGAGAAACCGAGCACCAGGCGCGTCTCCACCTCGGCCGCGCGCGCGCGCAGCTCTCCCTGCAGCCGCTCGCCGGCGAGCGCAGCGCCGGTCATCGAGCTGCCGAGAATCATTCCGGCGATTGGGATGATGTACTGCGGTTCGTACCACGGATGCACCTGCACGACGACCAAGATCACGTAGGCCAGCGTCGCCGCGGTCGAAACGGTGAGCGCGACCGCGGCGATCGAATAGGCGCCCGGCAGCGGTTTGGTCAGCCGCGACACCGCCGCGTGCGTCGCCACGCCGGTCATCACCATGAGGATCAGCACGACCCAGTACCAGCGGGCCGCGGCGAAGACGGCGGCGAGGATGAGCCCCACGCCGTAGAGCTGGACGACCGTGCGCACCGCCCCGAGCGCGAGGTCGCGCTCGAGCCCGAGCGCCTGCCGCATCGAGGCGGTCAGCACCGCGACGACGAGCAGCAGCGCCAGGCCAAGCTGCCAGACGGACAGGTCGATCACGCCGGAGTTCATGTCGCGCGCCCCTGCGTCGTGCGCTCGCCGGCGAGGAACGCATCCGGCCGCTCGTCCGTGCGCACCTCGCCCTGCACGAGGTACATCAGGATCCCTCCGAGCCGGCGCACCAGCTCGGGCTGATGGGTCGACGCCACGATCGTCATCCCGCGCGTCTCGCGCAGCCGTGACACGGTCTCCACCACGAGCGCCGCGTTGGGCGGATCGAGCGCGGAGGTCGGCTCGTCCAGCAGCAGAACGCGCGGGTCGCCGAGCAGCGCGCGCGCGATGGTCACCCGCTGCTTCTCGCCGCCGGAGAGCGTGCTCGCGTCGCGCTCGAGCGTGCGCTCGTCCAGGCCCACCTCGAGCAGCGTGCGGGCGAGGCGCGCATCGGAGAGCTCGCCGCCGACGCCCGCCGGGCACAGCAGCAGGTTGTCGCGCACCGTTCCCTCGAACAGGACCGGGGTCTGCGTGACCAGCGCGGCATCGCGCCTGAGCCGGCGCGGATCGAGCGCGAGGATGTCGCGCCCTTCGAAGCGCAGCACCCCCGCGCTCGGCTCCTCGAGCCGGTTCAGGCAGCGCAGCAGGCTCGACTTGCCCGAGCCGGACGGCCCCACCAGCGTCAGCGTCTGCCCGCGCTCGACGCTGAACGAGACGTCGTTTAGGATCGACGCCGCGGGCTGCCCCCGCCGCGCGGGATACGCGAGCGAGAGATGCTCCACCACGAAGATCGGCTCAGGTGCCGCCTGCGATGAGTTCAACATCGGCGCTCCAGTGCGCCCGCGGGATCAGGCTCCCATGAGAGGGGGAACGCGATATTTCCGCAGTGGCACCTGCCCCGGATCAACATGCGCGCAATCTCCCCTTTGGCAGCGCCCACGCGAACACCGCCTTTCCCGAAATGGCTGGATCGCCTACCTGTACACGTCTCGTCTATGTCCGATTTTGACGATCGTCACTTCGCGCCGGCTGTCGTCAACGAGGTACACGATCCGGTAATGCCCCTGGCGCAGCCGGTAACGATCGTCGAACCCGGCAAGCTTTTCCGAACCTTGGGTCCGCGGATTCGCCGCAAGAGACTGAATCTTGCCGATGATGCGCCGCCTGTCCGCCTTGCTGCCAACCGCCTCCAGCTCCTTGGCCGCCGAGGCCTTGATGAGCAGCTTATATGCGGCCACGCCGCTTGAGGCCTTGCACGAACGTGTCGAACGAGACGCTCTTCTCGGTCTTTCGTTCGGAGAACGCCGTGAGATCGTCCGCGTCGTCCGCGAGGGCCGCCTTTACTGCGTCGTTGACCATGTCCGAAATCGAGCGATCGGCTGCCGCAGCCTTCATGCGCAGGGCGCGGTGCACATCGGCATCGAAATAGACGGTGGCGCGCTTTTGGCTGTCCATGCCTTCGATTCTGACGCTATGACGTCATAGCGTCAAGGCGCCCGCGTCACCTCCTAGCCGCTGGCGACGCCTTGCGTATTGACGTAGAGCGCATAGAGCGAGGTGGTCGCCGCCATGAACAGGCGGTTGCGGTGCGCGCCGCCGAAGCAGACATTGGCGCAGCGTTCCGGCAGGTCGATGCGGCCGATGAGGCGCCCGTCCGGGTTGAACACGTGAACGCCGTCCAGGCCCTCCTCGCCCATGCCCCAGCCGCACCAGAGGTTGCCGTCGGTGTCCACCCGAAAGCCGTCGGGCGTGCCTTTGGGCCCCGCGTCGATCAGCACCCGCCGCTTCGCGAGAGACTTTCCGCCGACGACGTCGCAGGCGAGGATCTTGCGCGGCTCCGAGCGCGACTCGACGATGTAGAGCATCGATTCGTCGGGCGAGAACGCGAGCCCGTTGGGCTGGTTGATGCCCTCGGCGACGACCGAGAGCGCGCCCGAAGGGTCGAGGCGATACACGTTCGCCGGCACCTCGGAGGGCGCCTTGAAGCCCTCGTACCAGGACAGAATGCCGAAGCTCGGGTCGGTGAACCAGATCGAGCCGTCGGACTTGCAGACGATGTCGTTCGGCGAATTGAGGCGCTTGCCCTCGAAGCGGTCGGCAAGGACCGTGATCGCCCCGTCGGCCTCGGTGCGCGTGACGCGGCGCGCGCCGTGCTCGCAGGTCAGCAGCCGCCCCTGCCGGTCGCGCGTGTTGCCGTTGGCGTGATCGGACGGCTTGCGCCAGTGCCCGACCGCTCCGGTTTCCTCGTCCCAGCGCCACATGCAGTTCCCGGGCACGTCGCTCCAGAGCAGGCAGCGCAGGTCGCCGAAATACACCGGCCCCTCCGCCCAGCGCGTGACCCCCGCCGCCAGTCGCTCGACCTTGGCCAGCGGCAAACGGTAGCGGGCGAACGAAGCGTCCACGTCCCTCACCGCGACATCGGGAACGCGCATGCTGGGAGTCCATTCGGGCATGAACGTACTATACCGTCCGCACACCCGATCGCTAAGCCGTCTTTGCCTTGGCAGGCTGCGGATGCGCGCGGCGCATGGTCGGGGACATGACCTTGGCGGAGACGTGGAAGTCCCACACTGCGGCGCCGCCGATTGCGGCGAATTCCGCCACGCGCGTCGGCAGATCGCCCAGGCCCGTGAAGGTCTGTCCCGCAAGCCCGAAGCCGCGCGCGATGCCGGCGAAGTCGCAGTAGCCGAACACCGACCCGTCCTCGGGCATTCCCTCCGCACGCAGCTTGTGCAGCTCGGAGCCGTACGCGCCGTCGTTCATCACCACGATGAGGATGTTCATCCCGTGGCGCTTGATGGTTTCGAGCTCCTGCACGTGCATCATCAGGCTGCCGTCACCGTCGAACAGCACGACGGTCCGATCCGGACGCGCCGCCGCGACCCCCATCGCGAACGAGATGCCGTTGCCGATCGCGCCGAACTCGCGGATGGTGAGGAACTTCTCCTGCGGACGCGAGGGCATCTGCCCGAAGAACCACGAACTGTGGCCGCCCGAGTTCACCATCTCCCAGTCCTGCGGCAGGGCCTTTTCCAGCGCCTCGACCACGTCGCGCGGGTCGAGCAGCCCCGGCTCCACCTCGAACACGTGGCTGTCGGGCTTCGAATCGCGGATGCGCGCGGCCATCGCGTCGCTGCGCCACTTCCGGTCGCGGGCCGGCAACGCCGCCATCAGCGCCGCGACGCCCAGGCGCGCGTCGGCCCGCAGGTGATGATGCGCCACCTCCTGGCCCTGGCTGACCGCGACCGGGTCGACGTCGATCTGCAGCATCTGCGCCTTCGGCCAGAGCTGGCCCCCGCCGCCCGCGTGGTAGGCGAGCGAGCAGCCGACCGCGATAACGAGGTCGGCTTGCGCGAGGTACTCGAGCCCGACCTCTGGCGTGAAGCTGCCCGAGATGCCGATGCAGTAGGGATCGTCGTGGAACAGCCCCCGCGCCGGAAGCGTCGTCGACAGCAGCCCGCCCGTCTTCTCCGCCAACGCCCGGCAGGCCTCACCCGCCTCCGCTTCGGCCGCGCCCAACCCGGCCAGCACCACGACCCGTTCCGCGCCGGCCACCAGTCGCGCGGCGCGGGCCACGTCGTCGGGATGCGGCGGAATCGGCGCAAGGCGCGGCAGCAGCTCGTGCGAGGGCGTGGGCAGATCCGTCCGCCCCTCCCAGGGCCGCGCCTGCAGATCGAACGGGATCCCGATCACCACGGGGCGCCGCTCGCAGCGCGCCTGCAGGAACGCGTCCCGGACCGCGACGGGCATGCGCTCGGGCATGTGCAGGCGGTGATACGCGGCGCCGGTCGCGGTGATGAGCGGCGCCTGGTCGATCTCCTGGTTGTACCAGCCGCTCTTCAGCGGCGCTTCTCCGGCGAACACCACCACCGGCAGGTGCGCGCGCACCGCCGCGGGCAGCGCCGTGATCAGCTGCGTCACGCCGGGCCCGCACGTCACCGTCGCCACCCCCACGTCCCGGTTCTTGCGCGCGTACGCCATGGCGGCGGCGAGCGCGCAATGCTCGTGCCTCACATAGATCATGCGGCAGCCCGCCTGGGCGAGCCGCTCGGCCCAGTTCATGTTCGCGTCGCCGAGAAGCGCGAAACACGTTCGTACCTCCTCCTGCGCGAACGCCGTGGCGAGCATGTCGTATACGCGAGGTCGGGTTTCCTGGCTCATCACGGTTCCGTTACGGGTTGTCGAGGGCGGGACGTTACGCCCCGGACTTGCGCCGGGCAATCCTAACCGACCTTCGCGCGGGCGGGGAACGCGGCTACGGGTACGTCTTCGACTTCTGCTTCCACAGCCACGCCGCCCCGCGCACGCCGCTCGAGTCGCCGTGCCTGGGCGGGAGGAGGCGCGTGGCGATGTGGTCGGAGAAGACGTAGCGCGGCCAGAGTTTGGGGACCTGGTCGTAGAGGCGCGCGATGTTGGACACGCCGCCGCCGAGGACGATGACGTCGGGGTCGAGGAGATTGATCACGCCGGCGAGAGCGCGGGCGAGGCGCTCGCAGTAGAGGTCGAGGGCGGGCTCGCCGCCGTCGCGCTCGAGGGCGGGGCCGCTTAGGTAGGTTTCGATGCAGCCGGCGCGGCCGCAGTAGCAGGGACGAAGCGGCATGTCCTCGGCGCGCGGCAGCGGCAGCGGGTTGTGGCCCCATTCGCCGGCGATCGAATTGGCGCCCTCGACGATGCGGCCGCGCACGACGATGCCGCCGCCCACCCCGGTGCCGAGGATGACGCCGAACACGACTTCGGCCCCGGCGGCGGCGCCGTCGGTGGCCTCCGATAGTGCGAAGCAGTTGGCGTCGTTGGCGATGCGCACTTCGCGCCCGAGCGCGCGCTCGAGGTCTTGTTGCAGCGGCTTGCCGATGAGCCAGGTGGAGTTGGCGTTCTTGACCAGGCCGGTGGCGTGCGAGAGCGCGCCGGGGATGCCGACGCCGACGGTGCCCTCGCCCGCCTCGTCGACCAGGGCCTTGATCGTGTTCAGGGTGCCCTGGTAGTCGCCGCGCGGGGTCGCGACGCGCTTGCGGAAGACTTCGCGCCCGGTCGCGTCGAGCGCGATCGCCTCGGTCTTGGTGCCGCCGAGGTCGATTCCGATTCTCGACGTCATAACGCGAGCAGTTTACCCAGCAGCTCGCTGCGGCTGTGCACGTCCATGCGCGCGTAGACCTGGCGCCGGTAGGCGATCGCGGTGTGCTCGCTGATGTCCATCTGGTCGGCCATGGTCCTGGCCGAGTAGCCGCTCGCGGTCAGCAGGCAGGCGTGCATCTGGCGCGGCGTGAGCGGCAGGTCAACCATGCGCCGCATCAGCCTGAGCGGCAGCGGCTCCCGATGGGAAACCGTGATGCCGACCAGCGCCGAGGGCGCGTGCGCGCCATCGAGCCAGTGAGCCCGGAAGGTGAAGCGGCCCCAGCCGTTGGCGACTTCGCACACCGGCGGCGCAGACGGGTCGCGGCCCTCGAACGCCGCAACCAGGGAGTCGCACAGACGCCGCACGCCCGGCGGCAGGGCACCGAATTGCGCCCTGACCTTGCCCGGCGCAACCTGGGGGTGCAGGGCGTAGAAAAGCAGCGTGCGCGCGCGGGGCGAAATGTGCTGCACCAGGCCGCCGCGGTCGACGACGATCACGCCGCCCTCTTCGCTTTCGACCAAAGGCACCTCGCTCTCGCGCGCCGGCGACAGCGCGTGCGCGATGAACGGCCCCAGGCGCTGCAGCCGCGCCTTGTCCTGCCGGCTGAACGTGCCCTCGCCCGGGGCGCGCCAGAGCTGCAGCGCGCCGAGCGCGCGCCCGCCCTCGCGCACCATGAGGCGCACGTAGTCGTGGTAGCGCAGCGGACGGAACACCAGGTTGTACAGATCGCTGCCGAGAAACTCCCGGCGGCTGACGCTTAGGAGCGAATCGGCGCTGTGCACGCCGTGGTGATGACGCATCGTATAGGTGAACCCCGGGTTCACCTCGCATTCGCGCCGGTTGTAGAACTCGTTGACGTAGAGCGGCCCGACCTTGATCGAATCCGGCGACTCGTCGTAGATGTTCGCCAGCTCGCCGCTTTCGTCCGCCCAGAAGAATGTATTGGCGTGGGAGGCAATGAAGGCGTGAAGCTCGCGCAGAAGCGCGGGCATGACCGCCTGCCCGCCCAGACCCAGACAGCAAAGCTGCTTCACGCGCGCTTCCGCGCGCAATGCCGGCCCCGCCATACGCCCCCCCGCGCCTCCCCGGGAAGGATTCCCTCCCCCGACGCAGCCTTTATCAGAAGTCAAATCTAGCATGTTCGGGGGATTCGGCGCGTTTCGCACCCTGATAGAACCGTGCAGGCTGGCGCGCAGACCCGCTGAGAGGGGGGAGACGACATGAAGCTGACGAATTCCTTGCGTGTTCTTCTGGCGCGCATCCTCGCCGCCGCGGCGCTCACGGCCGTCGCGCTCCAGGCGCAGCCGGCGCAGCAGAGCTACAAGGGCATCTGGGAGCCGGTCAATTATCCCGCCGACGTCTTCCTGAAGGACGCGTATTTCGTTAACGGCAGCGTGGGTTGGATCGTCGGCGGCGGGACGCACAAAACGGGCGGCTTCATCCTCCACACCGCAGACGCCGGCGAGCACTGGGACGTTCAGGTGGGGGATCCCACATCCGCCGACGCGTCCATCAAACATCTCAGATTCATCGACCAGACGCACGGCTGGGCAGTGCAGGGCAATGAAAAGCTGCTGCATACCTCGGACGGCAAGAACTGGGAAGTTTCCGGGTCGCTGCCTAAGTTCGCATCGCTGCGGACCTACCTGTTTACCTCGCCTTCGAATGGAATCCTGCTTGGCGGCGGCTACGATTCGTCCACGATCTATTCGACCCGGGACGGCGGTCGCAGCTGGAACAAGGACTTTCCGTGCGTGACGACCATGCAGGTCGACGGCTTGACCAAGCGGCTGGGCTGCTACTTCGAGGACCTGGCCTTTCCTTCGCCGCAGGTCGGTTATGCCGTAGGGGGCGGATTCAACGGCGGCTATGCCGTCGTCGCCAAGACCGAAGACGGGGGCGCGACCTGGCGCTTCATATTCGCCTCCACCAACCTGACCACGATCGACGCCACGTTCTTCACCGACCCGAGCCACGGCGTCATCCGGCTCAGGGACAAGAAGATCTACGTCACCGAGGATGGGGGCCAGACCTGGCGCGGCGTACCGGGGACGGCAACGAGCGAGCTCAAATTCAGCGACCCCGAAACCGGCTGGTCGTGCTTGCAGAGGACGTGCAGCGTCACGACCGACGGCGGGCGGCACTGGTTGTCACACGAGGTGCGGCTTCCCGCGGCCATCGACGCCTTCAGCGCGCCGCGCCGCGACCGCGCCTTCGTCGTCGGCGCCCACGGCATGATCTACCGCTACCGCGTCGTTCCGGCGAACTACAGCGCCAAGGGAATCGTCGGCGCCCCGCTGCTGCCGGCCTACGGCAGTCCGATCACCACCCAGCTCGAAGGCATCAGGGCCAAGGCGCTCGAGCTCCAGTCCAAGCTGGGCAGCGCCGGCCAGGGCGCCGCGGCGAGCCCCCCGAGCCAGACTCCGCCCGCCGCCGGCGGGTTCTCCCAGGACGCCGGCTTTTCGCAGGACGCACTGAGCGCGCCGCCGAGCGCCGCGATGCAGGACTGCTGCGGGGCGCAGGTCGTCGATCTGCAGTCGGACCTGAACACGTTCTCGCAGCAAGTGCCGACCTTCTCGGGGCGCTACCGCAACCTCAACCTGCTGTTCGTGGGCATGAACATGCTCAACGACCTGACCGGCAAGGCGAGCGGCGTGCGCGATGCGTTCCTTGCGCTCAAGGCCGCGCCGGACCCGCAAGCCGCCGCCGCCGCGCTGCAGAACCTGATCGCCAGGCTCGACGATACCTCCCAAGCGGTATCCAGCGGCTTCCAGGACCTGAGCGCCGGCGGTTCGGCGCAGGCGACGGGCGGTGCGGTAGGCAACATGCTCGGAAGCCCGGACAGCGGCGCCGCCAATTCTGGCACCGCGGGCACAGCCAGCGCTCCGCCGCAAAACCAGACCCCCAACCAGGCAGTCGATCAGGCGGCGGGCCAGGTCAAGGACGTGCTGAAGAAGTTCATCCACTTCTAGCCATGAATCGCGCACAGCCACTCGGGACAAGGTGCCGCCACCGGCTCGGGTTTCTCTTATTTGCGGCCCTCGTGCTGTCTACATAGAGGTCTGTCATGAAATATCTTGTCGCTTTTCTCGCGCTGCTTTTTATGACCGCCGTATTTGGCCCAGCGTTCGCAGCTGACTCATCTCCGAAACTGACCGTGACACCAACACCCACTGCGACGCCGACGCCAACGCCTGACCCGAATCAAAGAGGTGACTGTCATGTGGGCTCCCACACATCCACCAACAGGACAAAAGCTGAATGCGACGACATGAACGGGAAATGGGAACCAAATAAATTGAAATACCGGACACAGGCGAGGTCGATCACAAGCCTTTCAGTGTGCAATAAACTCAACTTGCAATTCGACGCCAAGAACCGCGTCTGTCTTAAGACAGCGGGCGCGCGCCCTCCCCACGGACAACAAAGCGCGAGTGGCGCGCAAAACCCCCAGCAACCATGTCACAACGCTTGCGCCGCCACAGCGAGTCGAGGTGGTGGGTCGGTATGGTATTCCGGGATGGATAACGGCGTGTGTATGTGCGCTATCTGCGGAATCAGCGTTCCTGGTCTAACGCGGTTGACTGGTAAAACCATATGCAACGTGTTCGATCTGGGCCACAACCCATGACTAGGCAGGGACACACTCCATCGCATCGCAGTTTTTTAGATCGGATGCACGAACGAAGGAACTTTAGATCGCATCACCCCTTGTGGAGGACAACAAAAATGCGTAGTCAAATTTTCGCTCGGAAGGCCCTTACCCTAATCGTGGTTGCAAGTCTGTTCGCCGTGACCGGGCTGGCTTTTGCCCAAGTCATCCGCAGCCCTGAAATTATTTTCAAAAAAGGTACTACTGGTAGTGGCTGTAAGCTCAACGGCCTTAGCTACGTCAATGGCCAAGTCGTCAAAGTGGACTCAACCGACGCCAAGGGTGGACATCACACCATCGAGCTGGTGTGCACCGCGTCCGGCTGGATAAAGGGCTGACAAAAGCAGGCTGGAACGCCCGGCTGCGCGGTCGTGAGCTTGCACCCGGTCGACGGCATTGTGGTGGTGCGCCATGCGCGATAGGTGGATGTCCAAGATGAGAGCATCCCGCTTCGGTTTGTGGCATCAGGTTCAGTTCCTTGTCATCGCGCTTGTCTTCGTCCCGACGGCCTGGGCCGATGAGCCCTGCTGCAGCGTGACGGCGATCGATGCCCGCAGCGCCACCGTCACGGCAAGGGAGAAGGCGAACGGACGACTGTTCAAGTTCCACGTCGCGAACGCTTCCCTGCTGCGCGCGCTGCGCGTGGGCGCGCCGGTCTACGCCAACTTTTCCAAGAAGCAGGTTTCGCTCGATGGAAAGTCCGCGTGCTGCGCCATTACCGCCGTGGGCTCGGCACCGCTGGTGAAACTTCCGGCCGCAGCGGCTCCGTCGGCCAAGGTCCCGGTCCCACAAGCGCTTCCCGCGAAGACCGCCGCCGCAATCCCGCGCGGGGCCAATCCGGAAGCGCCCTGCTGCGGCATAACCACAATCGACGCTCGCAGCGGAATCGTCACCGCCAGAGACAACGCGAGCGGACGCGTGTTCGAGTTCCACGCCGCGAACGCGGCGTCGCTGCGCGTCGGCGCGCCCGTGTACGCGAATTTCTCCAGGAAACAGGTTTCGCTCGACGGCAAGTCGGCGTGCTGCGCCATCACCGCCATCGGCGCAGCACCGGTCGCGGGAGGTGCTCCGGCCGCAGCGCCGGCCGCGAGAGGCGCTCCGGGCGCAGCGCCGCACGCGGCGCAACTGAATTCGCAAGCCCTCGGCTACAGTATGCCGAGCGTCACCTACGGCACGCCGCGTCCGTTGACGAGGCAGGATATTGAGGCGCGCAGATTCCCGCCGTCGAACGGAAACATCGTCCGTCTCAACGGGCGCGACGCGATCAGGGCCGCGCAAGGTCTGCCCGAGGGCGCGAGGGATCTGCTCATTCTGCACGCCAGGACCCTCGATCCTGGCGAGTCCGAGCATTACATCGTCAACCGGCAGTTGGCGGAGCAATGGTTCCAGGCGCATCCCGCGCCGGCGGACGCGAAGGACCTGGCGAAGAAGTCCCAGCACAAGAGCTCTTCGTGTCATGGCGTATCGATGAAGAGCGCCAACGCCAACTGCGCGAAAGAAGCGGCCAAGCACGCCGAGGACCAGGTTACCAAGCAGTGGCGCAAGGAGTGGACGCACGTCACCAAGGAGTACGCGCACGACCTGCACATGGCCGAAGACTGCCTCGCCGACCATACGCTCAGGCCAGCCAACGGGATCCCGGTCAGGTTTTCGCTGCCGCTCGAGTTTCCCATCAGCGCCGAAAAAGGGGGCAACAGCAAAAACAGCCACGGTTCGGCCGCGGGCACGGTCAAGGGGACGGTTACCGTCGGGGTACCGGTAGACGCCGACTTTACCGCTAGCGCGGAGCTGTTCTATATCCCGTGCCTGCCGTTCGTCATCCGGCCGAAAAGCCTGAGCGCGAACGGGGATCTGACCGTGTCGGCGCGATTGGGCGCCAGCCTGAATGCGAGCGGCCAGTTCAACGAGTCATTCACGATCCCGCCGACCGGCGGCCCGAAGATCCCGGTCGAGGTCATCCCGATCGTGATCGGCGGCGTGCCGGTGGCGGAGATGGACGTCAGCATCTATCTCGACGGCACGGTCGAGATCGGCGGCGACGGGACGCTGGACGGCCACTTCCTGCTGAACGCCCCCTACAAGACCGCGTTCGACTTCAACTGCAGCGGCAAGAGCTGCGGGCTGAACGCGCACAACGTGCCGGTGCCGACTACGACCTCCGAGGATGCCCAGCTCAAGGGGCAAGTCCACGTCAAGCCGGCGATCTATGTCGCGCTCCAGCTCGATCTCGACTGGAACGCCCTCTCCGCGCGCGCCGGTCCGCAACCCTATCTGTGGGGTCAGCTCAACGGCTGCGCGGCTGCCGCGGGCACTCAAAGCAGCAATGGACAAACTTCCGGGCAGGTGCAGTACGCCCTCGTCGCAGACCTGGACTGGTCGATCGAGCTGCGCGCCGAGGCTCTGGTCGCAGGCAAGAAGGTCGGCAAGACGCTGCTGGTCCCGGTGCGCGGCTTCAAGGATCGCAAGCACATCTGGTTCGGGGATCTGGCTCCGCCGAGATCCAACAACGCGATGACTGCGGGCGTGGCAGGCGCGACGCAGGCCGCGGCGGGGCAAGCCGCGGCGTTCACGGTGAACATGCGGCAGTGCTACCCGTACGCGGACCAGCTGCAGTACCGCGTCACTTGGAGCGGCGGCGCCACTGCGTCGTCGAATCCCGTGGCGGCGCACGCCGGACCTGGGTTGATACAGACGCGCAGCACGGCGCCAGCGGCGAATTCGTCGTGCCTCTGGCAGGCCGGCCAGGCCACCTGCTGGTCCGATCCGCGCAAGGACATGGTGCTGAATCTGGTCTGGCCCGCCGCCGGACAGTACACCGTGACGGTAGTGCCCCTCGGCGACAAGCATCCCCGCAGGTTCGACGAGCAGCCGACGCTGATCAACGTCAGCGTCCACTAGCCCCGAGCCACTCGCTTTTGTCGGAGTGCGCGCGATCGTACTTGATCGTACCGATCGCGCCTTTCTTCCAGTTCTCCGCCTCCAACGGTGAAACAGAGGGACTCTTGCCGTCGTACGTCCGGTCCAGCTGATCTTTATAGCGGTAACGGATGATCCACTGCGCTACCCCGTTCGTAAGCTCCCCCGTCAAGTAGGCAGGTCAGAAGTAGAGATTATCAGTGATGAGGTTGGTCCGGTTTTCCGACACTTTTAATCTAGAGTTTTGCCGTTTCTGAGGCTATTTCCCGACCTTGCATTGCGAACTTATTCGGGGTCAGGTGACCGAGTGAGCTGTGTGGCCTGTGATGATTGTAGTCCTGCCGCCAGAGTTCGATTTTCTGTTTGGCATCCTCGATCGAGGCGAACTCGTTCACGTTCAGACATTCATCGCGCAACCGGCCGTTGAACGACTCGATGACGGCGTTTTGCGTGGGTTTGCCCGGCCGGATGAACTCGAGCTTCACACCGTTGCTCCAAGCCCATTCGTCCAGAGATCTCGAGGTGAATTCCGTGCCGTGATCCACGGTGATTGCCTTGGGGAGCGACCGGCCGAGGGATAGCTGCTGCAAGGCATCGACGACGCTCTGTCCGGTGAGCGAGAAACTGGTCTCCAGCGAAACGCCCTGCCGTTTGCCGGCTGATCGTGTACGAAGTCCATGCTCCAGTACTCGTTCCTGGTCGTCGCAACTGGCACCGGACCGCGATGCAGGCTGATGCGCTTTCGCCTTCGCACCCGCATACGCACCGGCAAGCCCTCCAGTCGATACAGCCGATGGACTCGGTTTCGTCCGACCAACCAGCCCTCGCGACGCAGCAGGACGTGTATGCGCTCGCAGCCGAACCGCGGCCGGCTGTGCGCAAGCTCCCGAACGCGCAGGCGTAGCGCCGTTTGATCTCTCGCTCAGCTGGAACCGCTCATGGATCCACAGAGCAAGCTCACGCCGCCGTGCCGGCCTCAAGTCTTTTTCTAAGCACCTCTCCTGCCGAACGTGCCGATCCAGCGTCAGATCGGCCACCAGGCGCTTTAACCGCGTATTCTCGTCCCGCAACTGTCTGAGCTCGCGCAGCTCGCTCACCCCCAACTGCCGGCACACATCCGCTACCGGCGTTCCCGCGTCCGCCTGGCGCAGCGCGAACGTGATTTGCTCCCCGGTAAATCTCGACTCTTCTTCATCGCTTCTCCCTATCCTCATAACCGTCCGCTTCGGCGGGAAAAAGCCGCATCCCCCGCTGATGCCGAACTACATGTTGTGGTGCGTTTGCGTCCACGAGGGCTCGAAATATCGTTTTCCAACAGCCTGCTAGGCCTTGCGCAGGTCTTCCTTTCTCAGCGGCAGGCTGCGGATGCGCTTCCCGGTGAGCGCGAAGACGGCGTTGAGCACGGCGGCCTGGAACGGAAGGATGCCGGGCTCTCCGTGGCCGCCCCAGAAGCCGCCGGTCGGCACCAGCACGAGCTCGACCTTGGGCATGTCGCCGATCAGCGGCAGCCGGAAGTCGTGGAAATTGGACTGCTCGATGCGGCCGTTGCGCACGGTGCAGGTCTGGGTGAGCGCGCCCAGGCCGTACACGGCGTTGCTCTCGGCCTGCGCGGCGCAGGTATCGGGGTTGACGACGTAGCCGGAGTCGATCGCGACCACGTAGCGCAGCACCTTGAGCCCGCCGTCCGGCGCGACCGAGACTTCCGCCACGCCGGCCGCGTAGCTGCCGAAGCCCTTGACCACCGCGAGCCCTCGCCCCGTCCCCGCCGCCGACGTCGTGCCCCAGCCGGCGGCCTTCGCCGCGGCCTCGAGCACCAGGCGGTTCTTGTCGCCCACCTTCAGCATTGCGAGCCGGAATTCGAGCGGATCCTTGCCCGCAGCGTGCGCCAGCTCGTCCACGAAGCACTCGCGATAGACGCCGTTCTGCTGGCCCGGCGCACGCCAGAAGCCGACCGGAATGTGACCGTTTCGCTGCGCGTAGTCGATCTGCTGGTTCGGAATCCCGTAGGGCATGTCGTTCAGCGTCCGCACGGCCGTGAAGTCGATGGCGTTGTGCGTCGCCCCCGAGGTCAGCATCTCGAGCATCGCTTTCGCAGCCGCGCGAATCCTGGCCTTGAAACTGCTCCGGCCGTGCACCGCGCTGAGCGACGCCAAGATCGACGGGCACGCGATCCTCGCCTCGAACGCGACGACCTTGCCTTGCGCGTCGAGCCCCGCGCGCAGCTTCACCCGGCTGGCGGGCCGGTAGAAGTCGTGCTGCATGTCCTCCTCGCGCGACCACATCATCTTCACGGGCGTGCCCGGCATCGCCATGGCGATGGTGACGCCTTGGCGCACGAAGTCCTGCGGCGCGCCGCGGCGGCCGAAGCCGCCGCCGAGCATCGTCTTGTGCACCTCGGCGCGCTCGAGCGGCACGCCCGCGGTCTGCGCCGCGGCGGCGAGCGACGCCATGCCGTCCTGGGTCGAGGTCCACACCTCGACGAAGCCGTCGGGCCTGACCCACGCGGTGCACGCCTGAGGCTCCATCGTCGCGTGCGCGAGATACTGCGAGGCGTACTCCGCCTCGACCACCTTCGCGGCCGACGAGAACCCGGTGGAAACGTCACCCGTCCTGCGCGCCTCGGCGATCTTCGGGTCGGAGAGTCCTTCGCGCAGCATGGCCGCGATCGTCGCGTCCGACGCTTGGGCGAAGTCGCCCATGTCCCATTCGATCTTGACCTTGCCGAGTGCCTGGTTCGCGCGCCACCAGCCGTCGGCCACGACCGCGACGAAGTCCTCTGCACGCACGACCTTCCTCACGCCGCGCATCGCTTCCGCCTCGGCTGCATCGACCGACTTCACCTTGCCGCCGAACACCGGGCACTGCGAAATCGATGCATGCAGCATGCCGGGCAGGACCACGTCGGCGGCGAACACGGGCTTGCCGAGCACCTTGTCGGGGATATCGAGCCGGTGCAGCGGCTTGCCGGCGATCTTCCAGTCCTTCGTGTCGCGCAGCACGACCTCCGCGGGCGGGCGCAGCTTCGCCGCCTGCACCGCGACCTGCCCATAGCGCAGCCTGCGCTGCGTCGGGCCGTGCGTGATGACGCCCCTGTCGGCGGAGCACTGCGCGGCGCTCACCTGCCACTGCGCCGCGGCGGCGGCGATCAGCATCTCGCGCGCGGCCGCGCCGGCCTTGCGCACGTAGTCCTGCGAGCTCCGCACGCCCTGGCTGCCGCCGGTGGACATCGAGCGCCACACGCGGTCGCGGCGCACGTTTTCGTTGGGCGAAGCAAACTCGGCCGAGACCTTCGCCCAGTCGCAGTCGAGTTCCTCAGCGACCAGCTGCGCAAGCGCCGTGAAGGTGCCCTGCCCCATCTCGGAGCGGGCGATGCGGATTGTCACACGGTCGTCCGGATGGATCACAATCCACGCGTTGACTTCTGTCGCCGTCCCGCCGGCCGCGGCGCGGGCGACGAACGGGAACGAGAACTCGAGCATCAGGCCGCCGCCCGCGGCGGCGGACGCCTTGAGGAAGTTGCGGCGGCGCGGGGACTCGAGCGCTCGGGCACGTGTCGTCATGGCGGTGCTCCTCAGGACTTCGTCGCGGCCGCGGCGTGGATCGCCTTGCGCACCCGGGCGTAGGTGCCGCAGCGGCACAGGTTCGTCATCGCGCTGTCGATATCGGCGTCCGTGGGCCGCGGCTTCTTCTCGAGCAGCGACACGGCCGCCATGATCATCCCGGTCTGGCAATAGCCGCACTGCGGCACCTCGTGCTCGATCCACGCCTTTTGCACCGGGTGCATCCCATGCGCGGACAGACCTTCGATGGTGACGATCGCCTTGCCCGCGGCGGCGCCCGCCGACACCACGCAGGAGCGCACCGGCTCGCCGTCCAGGTGCACGGTGCAGGCACCGCACAGGGAAATCCCGCAGCCATACTTGGTCCCGTTCAGGTTGAGGTGGTCACGCAGCACCCAAAGCAGCGGCATTTCCGGCTCGACGTCCATTTCGTGGATGCGGCTGTTAACGTTCAGCTTGATCATGGCCCCTCCTGCAGATATGCATACGACGTCGCATTTCGCGAACGGTTCCCGCGCTCGAGCACGCCGCGCCCGATTGTCACATCGAGATCGAGCCTTCGCGGAAGTCGGTCTTGTCGAGCCAGACGTTGACCAGCACCGGGCGGCCGGCGGCAGCGGCTTCGCGCGCGCGGCGTAGGGTCCACTCCAGGTCGCGCTGGTGCTCGACCACGAAGCCCTCGGCGCCGAAACCACGCGCGACTTCGTGGTAGGCGGTGCGCGCGAGCGCGGTGCCGACGTCGTCGTTCAGCAGCTTCACCTGCTCGCGCGCGATCTGGGCCCAGCTCGCGTCGTTGCCCACCACCGCGATCACCGGGATGCCGTGGCGCACGAAGCTGTCGAACTCGGAAAGACCATATCCGCTCGCGCCGTCGCCCCACACCAGCCAGCGCTCGGCCGCCGGGCGCGCGAGCGCGGCGCCCAGGGTGAAGCCCGTGCCCACGCCGAGGGTGCCGAACACGCCCGGGTCGAGCCAGGACAAAGGGCTTCTCGGGTGCAGGATGTAGGACGCGGTGGCGACGAAGTCGCCGCCGTCGGCGACGAACACGGCGTCGTCGGCCGCGATCTGATCGAGCGCGCGGAACAGCGCGACCGGGTTGACGTGCTCGCCCTCCTTCGCCGCGCGCGCGTCGATGTCGGCCTCGCGCTCGGCGTCGCGCGCGCGCAGCTCGCCGATCCAGTCCGGCCGCCGCGCGCGGCTGCCCGCCTCGGCGGCGAGGCGCTCGATGAACTCGCCCGCGTCGCCGATCGCGGCGATCGACGGGCTGCGGTTCAGGCGCGCCTCGCGCGCGCCGCGGTTGGCGGCGATCAGCTTCGCCGAGCGCCGGATGTGGCGTCCGTAGTCGAGCCGGAAGTCGCACGGCACGCCAGCGAGCAGCACGCAGTCGGCCGCGCGCAGCGCCTCGCGCCGCGCATGGCGCATGTGCAGCGCGTGCTCGCGCCCGAGCAGGCCGCGCGCCATGCCGGAAAGGTAGACCGGCGCGCCCAGGCGCGTAAGCGCCGCGGCCAGCCGCGCGGCGTTGGTCGCCTGCGCGAGCGCCTGGCTGCCGACCACGATCAGCGGCCGCTCGGCTTTCGCGAGCGCCGCGGCGGCGCGCCCGAGAGCGCCTTCGGTTGCGCGCGGCAGGCGCACCTCGTTCGCGCGCACGACCGCGGGCTGCGCGCTGTCCTTGAACAGGCGGTCGGCGTGGCGCTTGAGGTACCAGCGCAGCAGGCGGTCGGGCACGCTCTTGCCGCTCCCGCCGGCCTCGGCATACCACTGGCGGATGACCTCCTCGTCGTACAGCAGGTCCACCGCGCATTCGACGAACGCCGGCCCGGGCACGCCCTCGCGCGCCGCGGCGAAGGCCTCGGTCAGCGCCGGGCCGAGGTCGACCACGCGCCGCACCTGGCGCACCAGCTTCACGTGCGGCGCCACCAGCGGGCGCTGCTCGATGTCCTGCAGCGCGCCGCGCCCCTGCAGCGCGGTGGGCGCCGCGCCGCCGATCAGCACCAGCGGCGATTGCGCGAGCTGCGCGTTCTTGAGCGCGGTGATGGCGTTGGTCAGGCCGGGCCCGGCGGTGACCGCCGCCACCCCCGGCGTACCGCTGAGGCGCGCGGCTGCGTCGGCGGCGAACACCGCAGTCGCCTCGTCGCGCACGTCGACTACCCGGATGCCGCGCGCCTTGGCCGCGACCAGCAGCGGCGAGATGTGCCCGCCGCAAAGCGTGAACAGCGCCGGCACGCCGTGCGCCACCATGACCGCCGCGAGCCGCTCGCCGCCGTTCATGCCCGCTGCCGCCCGATCAGGGCGCGGTAATCGACCTTGCCGACGCGCGTCTTGGGCAGCTCGCGCCGGAACTCGATCTCGCGCGGGCACGACCACTTGATCAGCCGCTCGCGGCAATGCGATATCAATACCTCTTTCATTGCTTCGCTCTCCTGTGACGGATCCTGCAGCACCACGATCGCCTTCACCCGCTCGACCTGGGCCGGGTCGGGCACGCCGACCACGCAGGCCTCGGCCACCGCCGGGTGCGCGTGCAGCACAGCCTCCACCTGCGTCGGATAGACGTTGAAGCCCGAGGACTTGATCATGCGCTTAAGGCGCAGCACGAAATAGAAAAAACCGTCCGCGTCGCGCTTTGCCAGGTCGCCCGTGTGCAGCCAGGTGCGGCCGTCGGCATGCACGCGCAGCGCCTGGGCGGTAGCCTCGGGATCGTCCAGGTAGCCCAGCATCACCGCCGGCCCCGAGACGCACAGCTCGCCCTCCTCGCCCGGCGCCACTTCGCGCTCGCTGCCCGCCTCGCACAGCTTGGCTGTCATGTCCGGAAACGGGATGCCCATCGAGCCCTCGCGGTATTCGTCCATCGGCATTGCCATGATCGCGGTCACCGCCTCGGTCAGCCCGTAGCCTTCGAGCAGCCGCACCCGCCCGCCGCGCTCGGCGACCCGCTTCTCGAAGCGCTCCTTGACCGGCCGCGGCAGCGTATCGGCGCCGCAGAAGCATGCCTTGAGGCAGGACAGGTCCGCACGCGCGAGCGACGGGTCGGCCGCAAGCGCGTGGAACAGCGTCGGCACGCCCACCAGCACGCTCGGGCGCTTGGCGCGCAGCAGCTTGGCCGTGGTCGCCGGGTCGAACACCGGCACCAGGATCGACTTGCCCCCCGCCATCAGCGCCGCGTTGACGCACACCCCGAGCCCGAAGCCGTGAAACAGCGGCAGGATGGCGAGGATCGAGTCGCCCTCGTCGAGCCCGCCCCAAGCCGCGGCCTGCATGCCCTCGGCGATGAAATTCCGGTTCGACAGCACGATGCCCTTGGGCGAGCCGGTCGTGCCGCCCGAAAAGAGGATCGCGGCAGGATCCGAAGGGCCGGATTCAGAAGCTGCAATGCTTGGATACGACTTCTTCATCGCGTCCGACCACCACAGCACGCGCCGATCCCCGGGCACGCGCGCGATCTTGCGCCCCTTGGTCAAGCGGAATCCCAGCGCCTTGAGCGGCGGGAGGTAATCGGGAATGCGCGCGAGCAGGATCTTCTCCAGCGGGCGCTTGGGTTTCGCCGCGGCGAGGGTGCCGTAGAACGCGTCCAGCGCGAGCGCGAGGCGCGCACCGCTCGCATCGAGGTAGTGCGCGATCTCGGGCGCTGCCGACAGCGGGTGGATCAGCGCCGGCACCGCGCCGAGCTTGTTGGCGGCGTAGAACGCGATCACGCCCTGGGGCGAGGTGGGCATCGAGATCAGCAGGCGCTCGCCGCGGCGCAGGCCGAGCGCGGCCAGCAGCACGGCGCAGCGGTCGATCTCCTCGATCAAGTGGCGGTAGCTCGAGGTCGCGCCGAAAAAGTCCCACGCGATCGCGTCCGGCAGGCGGCGCGCGGTGGCCGCCACCGCCTCGTAGAGCGTGCACTGCGGATAGTCGAGCGTGGCCGCAACGCCGCCGTAGAACCGCAGCCAGGGATGAGCGGGTGCATTCATGTTCAGTAATTCCGGCGTAGTTTCTCACGCGCCTGCTCGCGCAGTTCGCGCTCGTCGCGCGCGAGGCGATAGGCGACGTAGTACTTGTAGATGTTGCTCACGTACTGGACCGTTTCGCGCCCGATCTTCTCGGCCGCGACGCGCTCGACGTTGCCGAACCAGACGTTGGGATCCAGGCCGCGCCTGGCCGCGAGCCGGCGCAGGGCCGCGATGCGGGTCGGCCCCGCGTTGTAGGCGGCGAAGGCGAACAGGTTGCGGTTGAGCGGATCGAGCTTCGCGCCGTCGAGGTACCGGTCCAGCATCCTGCGCATGTACTTCACCCCGGCGTGGATGTTCGGCTCGAGCTTGCGGATGTCGCCCACGTTCATCGCCTTGCCGGTGGCCGGCATGACCTGCATCACCCCGACCGCGCCCGAGGGGCTCCTGCGCCGCTGGTTCAGGCGCGACTCCTGGTAGCCCTGCGCGGCGAGCATCAGCCAGTCGAAGTCGTATTTCTTGGCGTACTTCTTGAACAGCGCCACGGTGCGCTCGAAGCGCGCCATGTCCTCGCTCGAGGTCGAGTTGCGCACCCACTTGGTGCTCTCGAGGTACTTGGCGAAGGTGGTGTTGCCGAACAGCGTGCCCTTGCGCGCCCTCTTGACGAACTGATTGACCGCCGCCTTCAGCTCGGGGCTGCGGTGGCGGAACGCCCAGGCGATCCTGCCGCCCCGGTTGATCGCGATGTCCTGGTGCACTTTGATGTGCTTGAAGATCTGGGCCCAGAACTTCGCCTTGTGGCTGTCGACGATGACGTAGGGGATGAGGCCCGCGTTCACCATCTCCAGCAGGTCCTCGTCCTCGAGGTGCTCGGGCGCGAGCTCGATCTGCACCCGCGGCTTGCCCTCCTTCGTCAGCCGGACGTTCAGCCGCGCCAGGTGCTCGAAGTAGCTGCTCGAGGCGCGCACCAGGATCTTCCTGCCCGAGAGATCCTCGACGCTGCGAATGCCGGGTGAGCTCGGGCCGGTAACCAGCACCTCGCTGATTCCGGTCCAGAACGGGTTCGAGAAGTCCACCAGCCTCTTGCGCGCCGGGGTGATGGTCAGGTTGGCCGCGGCGATGTCGCCGCGTCCCTCCAGCAGCGCCGGCAGCAGCTGGTCGCGCGAGACCGGGATGAACACGACGTGCACCCGCAGGTGGCGCCGCTTGAGCTTGCTGTTGAGGAAAGCCTCGAACGCGCTCAGCGTGTCGTAGCTGGTGCCGTGCGGCGCGCCGCGGTCGATGAAGTAGAAGGTCTTGCTGTAGACCACCAGGGCGCGGATCATGCGCCGCTCGATCATGCCGTCGAGGTCGCCGCGCCACTTCTGCTCGACGTGGCGCAGCGCAGGCGCCGAGTGCGGCGCCGGCGCGGCCGTTGCCAGCAATGGGACTAGCGCGAGAAAGGCGAAAGCGCGCACCGGTTGTTCTTTTGTGGATGGACCGGGCTATGATATCCAACTCATTCGGTTCACGCCTCCGCGAGGAAGACGATGTCGCAAGGATTCGAGTTGAAGAAGGTCACGCCGCACTGCGGCGCCGAGGTGCTCGGGATCGACTTGTCGCAGCCGCTGGACGCGGGCGCCGCGGCGGCGCTGCAGAGCGCGCTGGCGCAGAACTGCGTGCTGTTCTTCCGCAACCAGAAGATGTCGCCCGAGCAGCACAAGGCGCTCGGGCGCCGCTTCGGCGAGCTGCACCTGCACCCGGCCTGGCCGCGCCTGGTCGAAGGTCACCCGGAGATCATGGAGATCTACGCCGACGACAAGTCCAAGCGCGTCGCCGGCGAGGACTGGCACTCCGATGTGTCCTGCGACCCCGAGCCTCCGCTCGGCACCATCCTGCACATGCACGAGGTGCCGCCGGTCGGCGGCGACACGCTGTTCGCCAGCATGTACGCGGCCTGGGACGCGCTCTCGGCGCCGATGCAGCGCTTCCTCGAAGGCATGAGCGCGATCCACGACGGCGAATACGTCTACCGCGGGCGCTACGAGGGCGCGCTCGAGGAAGGCAAGGTCTACCCGAAATCCGAGCACCCGGTGGTGCGCACCCACCCGGTGAGCGGGCGCAAGGCGCTGTTCGTCAACCGCACCTTCACCACCCGCATCGTGCAGCTCGCCAGGCACGAGAGCGACGCAGTGCTGGGCATGCTGCTCGAGCACCTCGAGCGGCCCGAGTTCCAGTGCCGCTTCCAGTGGCAGCCCGGGTCGGTCGCGTTCTGGGACAACCGCTGCGCCCAGCATCACGCGATGTGGGACTACTACCCCAACCGCCGGCGCGGGCTGCGGGTCACGATCCGGGGCGACCGGCCCTACTTTCGGCCCTGATACGGCTGCTGGTTGAGGGTCCAGTCGAACTCGGCGTAGCGCAGCTTGACGCGCCCCTGGCGGCGGTCGATCAGCTCGATCGCCGCGTCGTCCTCGATTCGCTCCAGCACGAACTCGAGCGCGCCCGACTCGCCGCCGAAGTCGCGCGCGTACCAGTGCAGCTGCTGCGGCGCGACCACCACTGCGCCCTCGCTCTCGACCCGCACGCCGCGGCGCAGATAGTCGCGCGCCGCGTCCTCGAGCTCGTCCTCGAGCCGGCCCGGGTGGTTGACACGCAGCGCCGGCGTCGAGCGGCAGGCCGAATAGAGCGCGAAGTGGATCCGTTGGTCGAAAATGAGCGGCGTGAACGCGAGCCGCGGGTCGTCTTTCGCCAGCGGCCCGAACAGCCGGCCGTGCTTGTGGGCGTTGCCGCGCAGCAGGCCGTGCTCGATGTCGTCCAGCGAATAGGCCAGCCCGGCCACGCACACGCGGGCCCGCTCGAAGAAGCGCTCGACGCGGTGCACGTCCTGGCCCGGGAAAGCTTCCAGCGCCGCGAGCAGCGCGCAGGCGTTGTAGGCGTTGAGCCAGAACCCGATCGGGCCCGGAATCGGCGCACGGCGGGGATCGAAGTCCTCGAGCGCGGCGAGCGCCGCCGCCAGCGCCTCGCGCTCGGGCGAGCGGCGCAGCCCGGCGTAGTCGCACAGCAGCCCCGCGGCGTCGCAATGGCGCTCGCGCGCCGCCTGCAGCGCCCGCGACAGGGTCAGGGCGGGTGGGTCCGGCTCGTTCATGGCTTCGTCAACCGTCGATTCTAGCGGCTCGCTAGAATAGTCGGGCACGGGGAGACTCCATGACAACGCGCTTCGGATCCTACGACTACGTCATCGTCGGCGCGGGCAGCGCGGGCTGCCTGCTGGCCAACCGCCTCTCCGCCGACCCGTCCGTATCGGTGCTGCTGCTCGAGGCCGGGGGTCGCGACGACTGGTTCTGGATCGACGTCCCGGTGGGGTACCTGTACACCATCGCCAAACCAGTCACCCGCCCCTATGAGCGGCAGGCCTTGACAGGCTGAAATTGCATGCTGATTGCAAGCCCCCTTCAGGACGCGCCAGACTAAGGCGCGTTAGACTGGCGGTTCCTGCGATAGGGGGGCTGCACGATGACTAGACCCGCTCCGATCACTCGCTCCGCGCTCCAGCTAAACGTGCTATCCCAGTATGACCCGCACACAGAGTGCGCCGCGTCGGCGCCCGAAGATCAACCTGCGCCGGCGGGCGGGAAGAAGGCTCCTGTGATGTTCAAAGAGCTATCGGCCAACGGTAAGAGTTTCGTCGTGATAGATCGGGGCGAAGATGATGTGCGACTGTTCGCGCAGGTCAGTCTTGAAGACCTTCGGAAATTTCTCGGCGATCCGCCGACAGATGCCTCGCGCGTGAAACGGTGAATTGGTAGGTGAAAGGTCCACGCGGCGCCGCGGCTATCTCCCCGCGGCGCTGTGCCTTCCCGGTACAAATTTCACAGATTTTTCCGGCATGCCGGGAAAGACCTTCTAGGGCATGACGGTGTCGCCGACTGCGGGAGCCTGTTCTAGCGCTCCTCTGCGGGCCTGAAAAATACGCTCGTGTTGCCTTCGCCGACATTTGCGGCGCGGCCGCGTTTCTGCTGCTTAAAAAATAGGTCGATAGACTCGGCGCGCATCGCGGCTAGAGACTGTTCCTCGGCGGACAGTTGATAAGCTGGCGCCTGCGTTGGAATCCAAGGGTCGAGTTGCCCTGTGACGTAAACGCTGCTGAAGGCGTCGATCATCGGCAGTCCGTCCATGTGCCTCGCGTAAGCGGCTGGGCTGCTGTGCAGTCCGCACGAGCACTTGATGCTGCCGTCAGCCCGGGGCGTGGGCTTGTGCACGCTCGGGTCCAGCGCCGTCTCCGGCGCCATCGGGGGCAAGCCGGCTTCACGCGCCGATTTGAAGGCGGTGAACTTGCTTTTACTGGAGCGGATGCCGCGCAGTTTCATGCTTTCCCCGACAGGTCCGGCTCGGCCAGCAGGTCACCTATCAGCGCCTGCAAATGGCCGTCTCGCGCGGCGGCGCGTCGCGCTTCATCGGGGAAACGGTCGAACCACATCCTCAAGTCGATCAACGCGCCTTCGTCGGCCCGAATGAAGGCAGCTTTCACGAGACGCCGCAGCCTGCTGGGGGGCATATGACTTTCGTTTGCGGCGGGCATTACTTCTTCCCGAGGCCGGCTGCGCGAGCGCGGAACGCCAGGGCGTTGAGTACGCGCACGTCATAGACCACGCTCGAATTCGCCAGGTACTTGTCGGTCCATCCGAGCAGCCCGACGCTTTCGAGATAGTCGCGCGCCAGGCGCGACGTTTCGGCGAACTTTTCCTCGCCGCCGGCCAGACGCGCGGCCTCGGTGTATAGCTCGGCGTGTTCGGATTCTGAGATCGCCTCGAACACGCCCGGGCCTTCGAGGTCATGCTTAGCGAAGCGGTCGGCGATCGTGTTCGCCGTCGCCGTGTCGAGGCCCGCGCGTTCGGCGAACTTCCCCATCATGTTCGCCGCCTCGGGGTCCATACCGACGTGCTTCGCATGTGTTACCAGTTGCGCGTTTTGTCCCGGCGTCATTGGCTGAAGTCCAGCCGCCACGAAAGAGAGTTCACCTTCTCGGGCGCTGATCGGCCGATTGTCATTCGCCAGTGCTTCCGCCGACTTCGCCGCCGTCGAGGCGAGGAAGTCAGGACTCGCGCCGCCGCTGAACACATGCGCCAGCGCTTTCCGCATCTGGTTTTGCAGATGAACGTTATCGCCCTTGGCGGCTTGGGCGCGATGGCTGTCTACCCAAGCGAGGGCCGCGGTTTGCGATTCAGACATACCGCTCGCGTCGGATTGATGTGCATCGCCGGAAGGCGCTTTCGGCTGCTCGGATGTTTCGATTACGGTCGCGTTCGGGAGTGCCGGCGCGCTGACTGCGGAAATGGTTGCTTCTTCGGTCATGTTGAGCCTTTACGCCACGTTGATTAAAGCGACCTTCTGCCCGGGCTTGACGCCGAAAAAGAACACCCCGTTCTCGTGCAGACGCAGGGCCCCCGTTGTCGCGACAGGAGCATCGCCGAACAGGGCGCAGACCGCTTGCGCGGCCGGCGTCGAAATAGCGATCAACCGGGTGTTCGCATTGAAGGCGTTGGACGCTGCGGAGGTGGCACTTGTCGTAACTGTCTGATCGGCAAGTGCCGGCTCTGCGCCGGCTTGAACGTACTTGCTATATGTAACTGCGAGATCAGCGTATTCACGGATGTATGCGGTGGCCATGTTCGGTTCCTAGATGATGGTTAGCGGGTCCACTTCGCCTCGGTATCCGGCAGCGGGCCGGATGCGTGCACGGGCGAGGTGATGGTTGCTTCGTCTCGCGCGATCAGTTCGCGCGCGCCGGGCTGGTCGTCTCGGCCATCGACCCAGATGGAATCCAGAGCGCCAGCCTTCTGAAGCGAAAACTCGACGACTCGGGACATCCAAGCGGAGGGACCGCTGGCGGCGACACCGGCGGCGTGCGCGAGGTTGATGTCGCCGATCGTGCCGTTGATTACCTTGACCTGATCGGCTATCAAACCGGCCAGGCGGTCGATCTCGAGCGCGGCGGATTTGCGCTTCGCAAGTGCGGCGGCCAACTTCTCGCGAGCGGCTTCCTTGATCTTATCCTTCTCGGCCAGGTCGAGGGCGGCGAGCCTTTTCTCGCTCGAATTGTAGGCTCTCTGCGCCCTGTCGACTGACACACGCGCGTCGGCCACGGCGGCCTCGAGGCGCCCGATCTCCTGCTCGGGGAGTTCGGCGTCGTGGCCTCGCTCCAGTTCCGCCACAGCAGCGTCGAGCGCTTCCTGCGCGGCGATCATGTCCTGCCGGCGGGTCTCTGCGGCGGCTCGTACGTCGCCCGGCGGGGTCGAGATAAGCCCAGCTTCCTGGGCAGCGGATTTTATGCGTTTCAACACGGGGGTCATTTCCTTCTAGTGGTTGCCGTCGTTAACGGCTGGAATCGGGATCGCTCTTATCGAGTCCCCGGGCTCTTTGAACACGCTGAAGCCCTCACGACGCAGGGCAGCCATCAAAGCGTCGATCCGGGCGCGCTTAGCCAGCCGCGCGGCCACGTGCTGGGCAGCCTCGCCCGACTGGATCCGCTCGATAAAATCGTCGGTCATGCCGCAACCTGCTTCAGCTTGAACGCCATCGGGCGCGGGGGCAGGTCGTCGCTGTGGTACGCGCCGGGCAGGCCGTGCACCGCCATCGCACGGCGAAAATCCAGCTTGGCCGAATCCTTCGCGAGGCCGTCCATCTTCGCCCACAGCGCGCCGAGCTCGGCCAGCTTGGCGTCGATCTGCTCGGCGACTGCGATTCGTTTCTGCTCTACGCCCATGTTCGGGACTCCTGGTTGACAAGGTGGCGGGAGGCGAGTACTTTGATCGTCGGGCTATCTTGTCCCGCCTTCCTACCTATCATTGATAGTTTAGCATGCGGGGCCGGTACTCTCTTTTTGGCGGGCGAGGCGCATGAGGCGGTCAACGTTCGACTTACTCATTCCCGGCACCTCCTGTCCCGCGCGCGGGACAAACTCACGTATAGGCATGTCCCCCATCAGTTTGATCAGCATCGCGCCGACCCTGGCCGCCTGCTGGACCGATTGCCAGCCTAATAATTAAATCCCCGGTAATTCTGCAATAATTTTTCTACAGGGATCGGCGTACGGCCACCGCGTTGACCACCCCCGTAATCGCGATCGCGCGCAATTCCCGGCCCCCCGGGTGCCGGCTACCCCCGTCGCCGATTTGCGACGTCAACCCCCTACCCCCTCCTTTTCACCCACTACGCGCGCGCCTCGGCGCCACGCTGGCCGCTGCTGCACGCACGCTCGCCGGCCGAGGGGATGATGGCTTGTTGGGCGCTGCGTGCAGCCTGGGGCAGCGTGAGCGGCCGGCGGTCGAGGCGGCCAGATCGAGGCGCAGGATGCCGGCGAAACAGGGTAGATAACCCACACACCCGCCATTGCAGATCAATAACTTGCGCCACGTTGCCCGGATTGATTGCATGCCGATTGCATGCCAGGGGTCCGGACTCGCCTCGGACTACTGTATATCCATACAGTAGTCACGCACTCGCGCGCGCCTGCGCCGTGGGCGCGATCGGCCCTTGATTTATATGTGATGGTTCGACGCGGTAGCCGTGTACTAGAACAGCTTGGCCAGCTCTCGCTTACGCTTCCACGTAGCCGCGCGCTTGGAGCGCGCCGCTGGTGAGTGCGAAGCGGCCAGGGCGATTCTGCTGCGTTCCTTGCGGCTCAGGACGTGAAGCGGACAATGCACAGTCATGCCTCGGGCAGTCGGTCCACCTTTGACGGTGAACTCGACGCCGCATTTGCGGCAATGCGATTGCCACGTGAGCACTTCGCTCCAACCTAGGCCGCGCGGACGTTCGTAAGGCTCGCGCTCGATCAGCTTGTAGTGCTGCCCTGTGGGTCCGGTCACTTCGTCGCCGATCTCGAAAGAAATATCTGCCATCGCTTACCCCCGTTAATTCGCTAATAATTCACTAGAGGCGTGGCGCTTTCGTCCTGAAAAAAGCGCCACGCTAGCGCCACGCCGTGGCGCTCGAAAAGCGCCACGCTTTGCCATCGCAGCGTGGGAAACGTGAGAGACAAAAAAGCGCCACGCTTTTGCTGAAACCGCTTTCGCGTCATACCTTTGCGTGAAAAGCGCCACGCTTCAAAAAGCGCCACGCTTTCACCTGCCAAGGGCATAAAAGGAGGCGTGGCGCTTTTTCTCTCTTTCCCTAGGAACTAGGGAAAGAGAGAGAGAGCGCACGCCTACTGCCCCATTTTCATGTTCGAGGAACATACCCTGTCAAGTCTTCCTTCAACACCTTGGCCGTTGTCAGATTGCGCAGCGCGTCCCGAAAGGTGCCCCGGGGATTCTTCTGCCCAGCCTTGAAGTAGGACGTCACGGTCCGCTCGTACCACGCGTCCCGGCTGATCGGCGCCCGCGCCTCGGCGTACATGGCGACCAGGCAGTCCCACGTCTGCGCGGTCGCGCTACCCCGCCGCGGGTTGAACTTGGGCCCCTTGGCGGGCTTCGCCGGCTTGCCCGCAGGCTTGGCTGTGCTGCCCGCTGGCGCGTCCTGGGGCGTTCCGAACAAGATGGATCGGGCTAAGTCCGTCCCGGCCGCCTGCGGGCTTCTGGCGGCCGCCTCGAAGCGTTCCCGCAGGGCTGCCTCCTCGGCCGCGGTCAGGTCGGGGCCTTCGTCGATCTCGCCCATATCCGGCTCGATCGTGTCGAGGGTCGCGTTCGCGATCTTGTCGCCCCGCCGCGCGGCGTCCATCAAGTCGCCCGCTTCCCGCAGGGCTGCCGGCAGGTCCTGCCCGATCTCGGCCAGGATGGCCGAGTTACGCTTGTACGCTGCGCTGCCTTCGGGCAATAGCCGCAGGCCGAGCATCAACGCGACCGCTTCGTCCGTTAATTGTTTGGGTGTCATGGCGCCCCCTCATGCCGTCTTACGGCGCAGGAGGAGCGCGCGGGCTTCGCGTGCAGCATCGGCCGCCATCTGCATGCACTCGATCTCAACCTCGGCTTCTGGAATATCGAGCTTGAGCTTGGCGAGAAGCAACCTTCTGGCGTGACTTGGCATGTTGGCGTTTTCGCCGGCCGCGTACATGATGGCGAGTCGGATGATCTCGCGGCGGTCGGCGGTCTCCCGATCGGGAGCGTGCAGAGTGGTGCTGGTCGTGGTGTCCATCGTTCGTACCTCCAAAGTCTTGCGTTCTTGCATGGTGTGCGCCATTGATCCCGGCTGGCGCGCGTTGGCCGGTCTCCTACAAAGTCAAGCGAAGGTCCTCAGCGCAACCCACAGCGCGACGATCGAAAAGAGAATCAGGTTGATGGCGGCGCGGGTCATGCGGCCACCTTGGCGCACGGCTGCCACTTGCCCCGGGCCCATGCTTCGACCGCGGCGCGGTTCCAGCGCACGCCGCCGGACGGTAGCTTGTGCCTGTCTGGGAACAGGCCGCGGTCCATCAACTGATAGATGCGCGCCTTGGTGATCTGCGCGATCGCGGTGACAGTCTCGATTGTGACGTTCTCGACCTCGACAACTGGCCGCAGCTTGCAGGTGATTTCTTTCATATCGGAACCCCGAGGCGTTCGCGACATACGCCTGTCGCGTTTCGGCTCGCTTCGATTCCGATGATCGGCGGCCCGGCCTTAACCAGGCGCTCTTCGGTTTCCCCAAGCTAAGGGGGTCCGGCGCAGTAGCGTTGCGCTACCTTCCGGACATTCGCTCTGATTGGGCGAGCGCTTCCCGCGCCTTCAGTCTTCGGGGTGCGCGGGGGTCCGCGCTGTTTTTCTAGCTGATAATTCAGTATACCACGGTCAAGCCTGTCTCCGTAGCGGGCTGACCTTGAATACGGGATTACGCGTCAGCTCGACCTCGCTCGCCCATCGTTCCACGATCGCTCGATCTTCCGCCAGCGCTCCGCCCTGGGCGCTGTAGTGCGGCAGCATCCTTTCGGCTTTCCAGTCAATCAGCCGGGCGATTTGCGAGTACGGGACCAAACGCCACTCGGCCCAGGAAATGAACGTGTCGCGGAACCGCTGCGGCCTGAAGTGCTTGGCGTGCGTCACGTTCACCCGGCCGTCGACGAACGAAGCTTCCCGGTCGGGTTTGATTAGGGTCGACCCTTGGCGGCCGGGGAACACGAGCGCCGACTCGCGTTGAGTCTTCGTCCACAGCTCGGGCTTGCGCTCAAGTACCCGGCGAAGGACCGCGGCGCACGCCTTGCTGATCGGCACTTCTAGCCGGCGCTTCAGCTTGGAGACTTCCTCGCGCAGCGTGATAGTGGGCTTCTCGGAGTCCAGCTTGCAGTCGCGCCACTCAAGCCGCTCGACCGCACCCGGGCGAAGGCCTGTCAACATCTGCACGCGCCACAGGTCGGGGTACTGGCTCGCCGGGTTCGCGGCTTCCCATGCGTCGATTGCGTCCAGCACAGCGAGCAGCTCGGCCCAGTCCGGCCGCTCGCCGGTAACGATGAACGGCTCGGCGCGCGGCTTCACTCTGGGCAGCTTGAACCCGGTCAACGGCGAGCGCGTCACCCACTCGTGCGCCATCGCGTAGCTGTAAAGCCTTTTGATGCTACCCGCGACGGTGCGCCAAGTGGACGCGTGCGCGCCGAACTTGCGGGATAGGATTTCAATGTCGGCGCGCGTGATGTCCTTCAGCCGCTTGCCGTGCAAAGGCTTCACGTGCGTACTCGTAAGCGCCCATCGGTACGTATTCGCGGTTGGCGCGCGCACGCTGGCAACGTCTGGCGATTCGAGGAATTGCGCGACTGCGGCGCCAAACGTGACTGCCTCGGCGCGCGCTGCCGCGTCGGTGTTTCGCTGGCGCTCGGCCTCGGCTTGCGCGTGCTCGCGCGGGCTGATCCCGTTCTGCGCCAGCTCGATCGCGGCATGGCCTTGCAGATAGGCGTCATGCGCCGACGGCCCGGGGAGAATCGCGTACTCCTGCGCCCCGCCCTTGACCATCGCGCGCAACGACCATGTGCGACTACCGGATGCCCGAACCGTCAGCTTGATACGCGGCTCGGCAGGATGGTGATAGACGCCGGCTTTGGCCTCGCCGGGCTCGCCCTTGAGTGCGTTCGTTTCGCGTTTCATTGCAAGATGCTCCGGGTTTGATTGCATGCTGATTGCAAGTTCGTTGCATTGGGGTGGTCCGGCCTTGCAATCGATCCCCAATGAAGATTATAGCATATTTAACTTTTTTACACCATACCCCCTCACGATCGCCAACCCGCGCACCGACTGGTGCTACAAGACCGAGCCCGACGAGCACCTTGCCGGGCGCTCGATCCACTACGCGCGCGGCCGGGTGCTCGGCGGCTGCTCGTCGATCAACGCCATGATCTACATGCGTGGCCAGAAGGAGGACTGGGATGAGTGGGCCGCGCGCGGCAACCGCGGCTGGTCGTGGGACGAGGTACGGCCGCTGTTCGAGAAACTCGAGGACTACCAGCACGGCGCCGTGGACGGCTACGGCGCGGGCGGCGAGATGCGGGTCGAGGACCCGCGCGTGCATTGGGAGATCCTCGACGCCTGGCGCGAGGCGGCCGCCGAATGCGGCATCGCGCCGATCAAGGTTTTCAACCGCGGCGACAACGCCGGCTGCGCGTACTTCCAGATGAACCAGAAGCGCGGCCGGCGCTGGAGCGCGACCAACGCATTCCTGCGGCCCGTCATGCAGCGGGCCAACCTGACCGTGCTCACGAACGCGCTTACGACGAAACTGGAAATCAAAGACAAGACCGCCCAAGGCGTTCACTTCCGCCATCCGCAGCACGGCGAGTGCTCGGTCGAGGCGATGCGCGAAACGATCCTCGCCGCCGGCTCGATCGGCTCGCCCCAGATTCTCCAGCTCTCGGGAATCGGTCCCGGGTCATTGCTCCAGTCTCGGGGAATCAAGATCGTTCATGACCTTGCGGGCGTGGGCGAAAACCTGCACGACCACCTGCAGATCCGCATGCAGTACCGGGTGCACGGCGTGCGCACGCTCAACGAGCGCGCCAACAGCCTGTGGGGCAAGGCGGCGATGGGGCTCGAGTACCTGCTGTTGCGCACCGGCCCGCTCACCATGCCGCCGTCGCAGCTCGGCGCCTTCGCCCGGAGCGACCCGGCGCAGCCGACACCCAACATCGAGTGGCACGTGCAGCCGCTCTCGCTCGACAAGTTCGGCGACCCGCTGCACGACTTCCCCGCGATCACGCCGAGCGTTTGCAACCTGCGCCCGGCCTCGCGCGGCTGGGTGCGGATCACCTCGCCCGACCCCGCCGCCTATCCCGAGATCAAGCTCAACTACCTGGAAAGCGACGAGGACCGCCGCGTCGCGGTCGCCGGCATGCGCTTTACGCGCCGTATCATGGCGGCGAAGGCGCTGGCGAAGTACCGGCCCGAGGAATTTCGGCCCGGCCCCGGCGTCATTGAAGATAAGGATTTGGAAAAGGCGGCCGGAGAGCTCGGCACCACCATCTTCCACCCGATCGGCAGCTGCAAGATGGGCAACGATCCGCTCGCGGTGGTCGACGACCGGCTGCGCGTGCGCGGCATCGGCCGCCTGCGCGTGATCGACGCCTCGATCATGCCGCGCATCACCTCGGGCAACACCAACGCCCCAACCTACCTGATCGCCGAAAAGGGCGCCGCCTTCCTGCGCGAGGACGCGGGGCCTAGCGCGCCCTGACGTTCAGGCTCTGGGTCGAGCGCCCGATCCATCCGGAGGCATCGAAAATCCGCGCCTCGGCGATGCCCCCGCCCGCGGGGCCGAGCAGGGTGCGGGCGTCGATGCAGATCCACTCGCCCTGCGCCGGGCGCAGCAGGTTGATCGTCAGGTCCGAATTCACGAACAGGTAGCGCTTGAAGTCGAGCACCGCGCTGATGCCGTTGCCGGAGTCGGCCGCGACTGCGACGCGCTCGAGCGGGCTCGGCGTTTCGCCCTCGACCAGCGGATGGCGCAGGCGGAACCAGACCGCGCAAGGTCCGCGCGTGAGCGTGCCCTCGGCCACCCGCAGCTCGACCAAGTCGTGGTAGCCGACGGTGCCGACGCGGTGCGGAAAGACGATCGGCTCGAGATCGGCGGGCGGCCTGGGCGCCTGCGGCAGGGAAACGGCGGGCAGCTCGATCGCCTGCTCGCGCTGCGCCACCGCGGTGAGGCGCGCCAGCTCCCGCTCCTCGCCGTAGATGCTGGCCGAAAAGTGCGCCACGTTGCGCCCCGCGTAGTCGGTGGCGAGCTCGATGCGCAGCGGGCCGAGCGGCACCGGGCGCAGCAGGTTGGCGGTCAGCCGCGCGAGGTGGGTCATGCCGAGCGCCGCCGCCGCGCGCGCGATCGCGCGCCCGGCCAGCGCCACTGGCGGGCCACCGTGCTGGTGGCCCGGGTCCCAGGGTCCGCGCGTGAGCTCGCTCGATTCGTATCGGTGCGCGTCGAGCGCGGCGTAGGCGCTGGAGTTCGGGGCGGGCATGTCCGGTAGAGACGGATTCTAACCGTCGCGGTGCTAAACTGCCCGCACGGCGAAGAACGACGTGCTGCAAACCCCGCTCATCGACGTGCACCGCAGGGCTGGCGCGAAGCTGGTCGAGTTCGCCGGCTGGGAGCTGCCGCTGCACTACGGCTCGCAGATCGAGGAGCACCACGCGGTGCGGCGCGACGCCGGCATGTTCGACACCTCTCACATGCTGGCGCTCGACGTCGAAGGCGCGGGCGCACGGGCCTTCCTCGCGCACGCGCTGGCGAACAACGTCGAGCGCCTGAAGCAGCCCGGCAAGGCGCTCTACTCCTGCATGCTGCGCGAGGACGGCGGCATTCTCGACGACCTGATCGTGCATTTCGTGCGCGGCGACCTGTACCGGGTGGTGGTGAACGCCGCGACCGCCGATAAGGACCTGGCCTGGCTCGCTTCGCTCGGCCCGGCCGGCGCGGCGCTGCGCCCGCGGCGCGACCTGGCGATGATCGCGGTGCAGGGCCCGCAGGCGCGCGTGCGCACCTGGGACGCGCTGCCGGCGCTGCGCGCCGCGAGCGAGCCGCTCGAAGCCTTTTTCGGCGCGCAGGCGGGCGCGGTGTTCGTCTCGCGCACCGGCTACACCGGCGAGGACGGCTTCGAGCTGCTGCTGCCCACGGCGCAGGCCGAGGACGCCTGGGCGCGCCTCGCGCGTGCCGGTGTGCGGCCCTGTGGCCTGGGCGCGCGCGACACGCTGCGCCTGGAGGCGGGGCTGAACCTTTACGGCCAGGACATGGACGAACATACGACGCCGCTCGAATGCGGCCTCGGCTGGACCGTGGACCTGGAAAGCGCAAGAGACTTCGTCGGCAAGCGTGCGCTCGCGACCCAGCTGCCCGCGCGCGCGCAGCTCGGGCTGGTGCTCGTCGGGCGCGGCGGGGTGCTGCGCGCGCACCAGCGCGTGGGCCTGGCGCACGGCGAGGGCGAAGTCACCAGCGGCAGCTTCTCGCCCACGCTGCAGACCTCGATCGCCCTCGCGCGCCTGCCGGTGCGCGCCGCCCCGGGCGAGACGGCGCAGGTAGAAGTGCGCGACAAGCGACTGCCCGCGCGCCTCGTGCGGCCGCCGTTCGTGCGCCAGGGCCGCATCCTCGTTTGAACCCGGAGAACCGCGATGAACGTCCCCGAAGAGCTCAAGTACACTTCCTCCCACGAGTGGCTGCGCGCCGAGGCCGACGGCACGGTGAGCATCGGCATCACCGACCATGCCCAGGAAGCGCTCGGCGAGCTGGTCTACGTCGAGCTGCCCGAGGTCGGGCGCGAGCTCGCCGCCGGAGACGGCGCGGCGGTGGTCGAGTCGGTCAAGGCGGCCTCCGACGTCTACGCGCCCCTCGCGGGCGAGGTGGTGGCGGCGAACGGCGCGCTCAACGACGCCCCGGGCGAGCTGAACAAGGATCCCTACGGCGTGTGGCTGTTCCGCCTCAAGCCCGCGGATGCGTCCGCGCTCGATGAACTGCTCGACGCCGCCGCCTATAAGAAGAGCTTCAAGTGAGCGGCGGGGAATTCGAGCCGCGCCACCTCGGTATCTACGCGCCGGCCGAGCGCGAGATGCTCGCCGTGCTGGGCCTGCCCTCGCGCGAGGCGCTGCTGGACGAGGCGCTGCCGGCGTCGATTCGCCAGCGGCAGCCGCTCGAGCTGCCCGCGCCGCTCGGCGAGGCCGAGGCGCTGGCCGAGCTGCGCGCGATCGCGGGCGAAAACGAAATCTGGCGCAGCTGCATCGGCACCGGCTACCACGCCTGCCACACGCCGCAGGTGATCCAGCGCAACGTGCTCGAGAACCCCGGCTGGTACACCGCCTACACGCCCTACCAGGCCGAGATATCGCAGGGCCGGCTCGAGGCCCTGCTCGCCTTCCAGCAGACCGTGATCGACCTCACCGGCCTGCCGGTGGCGAACGCCTCGCTGCTGGACGAGGCGACCGCCGCAGCGGAGGCGATGGCGCTCATCCGCCGCGCCGCCAAGAGCAAGGCGCAGGCCTTCTTCGTCGACGCGCGCTGCCACCCGCAGGTGATCGCCGTGCTGCGCACGCGCGCGAAGTGGATGGGCATTCCGCTCGAGGTCGGTGATCCCGCCGGGCTGGATTGGGCAAGATTCTTCGGCGCGCACCTTCAGTATCCCGGCACCTGGGGCGATCTGATCGACCCCGCCGAGACGATCTCCCGCCTGCACGCTGCGGGCGGCCTGGTCTCGATGGGCACGGACCCGCTCGCGCTGGTGCTGCTCAAGTCCCCCGGCGCGCTCGGCGCCGACCTCGCCGTCGGCTCGGCGCAGCGCTTCGGCGTGCCGCTCGGCTACGGCGGCCCGCACGCGGCCTACATGGCCTGCCGCGCCGAGCTGCTGCGCCAGATGCCGGGCCGCATCATCGGCGTCAGCGTCGACGCCGCCGGCCGCACCGCCTACCGCATGGCGCTGCAGACGCGCGAGCAGCACATCCGGCGCGACAAGGCGACGAGCAACATCTGCACCTCGCAGGTGCTGCTGGCCAACATCGCCGCCTTCTACGCCATCTGGCACGGCCCCGAGGGCCTGCGCCGCATCGCCCTGCGCTGCAACGAATTCGCGCGGCTGCTCGCGGCCGCCTCGAAAATGAAACCGGTGTCGGAGTTCTACTTCGACACGATCACTTTTGAAGCAGGTGACAAGTCCCGGCTGATACGGGAACGCGCGGGGCAAAGGCAAATCAACCTGCGTTACGAGGGAACGCGCGTCGGTGTCGCGCTCGACGAGACCACGACCCGGAAGGACGTCGAGGACCTGGGGTGGGTTTTGACGGGAAGTGAAATCGACCTCGATCGAATTCCAGTTCCTGGCGAAAGCATTCCCTCCGGACTGCGTCGGGACGATTCGGTCCTCTCGCACCCGGTGTTCCACCGCCACCGCAGCGAGAGCGAGATGATGCGCTACCTCAAGCGGCTGGAGAACCGCGACTATTCGCTCACGCACGGCATGATCCCGCTCGGCTCGTGCACCATGAAGCTGAACGCCGCGGCCGAGATGGCGCCGATCTCCTGGCCCGAGTTCGCCGCGCTGCACCCGTTCGCGCCGCGCGAGCAGGCGCGCGGCTACGCCAGGATGCTGGGCGAGGTCTCGGCGGCGCTCTCGGCGATCACCGGCCTGCCTCACATGACGCTGCAGCCGAACTCCGGCGCCAACGGCGAGTACGCCGGACTGGTGACGATCCGCAACTACCACGCCGCGCGCGGCGAGGGCCGGCGCGACGTGTGCCTGATCCCGTCCTCGGCGCACGGCACCAACCCGGCCTCGGCGCGCATGGCCGGGCTCGAGGTGGCGGTGGTCGAATGCGACCCGCACGGCAACGTCGACCTCGCCGACCTCAAGGCGAAGCTCGTCGCCCACGCCGGCCGGGTCGCGGCGCTGATGATCACCTACCCCTCGACCCACGGCGTGTTCGAGCGGGCTGCGCCCGAGATCTGCGCCCTGGTCCACGGCGCCGGCGGCCAGGTCTACATGGACGGCGCCAACCTCAACGCGCTGGCGGGGCTCGCGCGCCCGGCCGACGTCGGCGCCGACGTCTGCCACATCAACCTGCACAAGACCTTCTGCATCCCGCACGGCGGCGGCGGGCCCGGCATGGGGCCGATCGGCGTCGCGGCGCATCTCGCGCCCCACCTGCCCTCGCACCCGCTGCTGCCCGAGGACGGGCTGGCGCCCGATAACGGCACGGTGAGCGCCTCGCCGCTGGGCAGCCCGCTGATCGTCGCCATCTCCTGGATGTACCTGCGCATGATGGGCGCCGAGGGCGTGCGGCGCGCAACCGAATGCGCGATCCTATCCGCCAATTACGTCGCGGCGCGCCTGGCGCCGCACTTCCCGGTCCTGTACTCGGGGCGGGGCGGGCGCGTGGCGCACGAGTGCATCCTCGACCTGAGGCAGCTCAGGCAGCACTACGGCGTGGGCGCCGAGGACGTCGCCAAGCGCCTGATGGACTACGGTTTTCACGCCCCGACGGTGTCGTTCCCGGTGCCCGAGACGCTGATGGTCGAGCCGACCGAAAGCGAATCGAAGGCCGAGCTCGACCGCTTCTGCGAAGCGATGGGCGCGATTCGCGCCGAACTGGAGAAGATCGCCTCCGGCGCCTGGGAACGGGACGACAACCCGCTGCGCAATGCGCCGCACACCGCCGAGGAGCTGGCCGGCGAATGGCGCCACCCCTACACGCGCGCCGAAGCGGCGTATCCTCTTGCCGCGCTGCGCGGCGCGAAGTTCTGGCCCGCGGTCAAGCGCGTCGACGCGGTGCATGGAGACCGCCATTTTCGCGGCACTCTGCCGCTTGAAGGAGAACCCGCAACATGAAGCGCATCGCCCTGTTCCTCGCCACCAACATCGCCGTGCTGCTGGTGCTGTCGGTGGTCATCAACCTGCTCGGCGTCGGTCAGTTCCTGAGCCGGCAGGGCATCGACTACGGCACGCTGCTGGTGTTCTCGGCGGTGATCGGCTTCGGCGGCGCGTTCATCTCGCTGCTGATGTCCAAGCCGATCGCCAAGTGGTCCACCGGTGCGCACCTGATCGACGGCTCGGAAGGCCCGACCGAGTCCTGGCTGGTACAGACGGTCAAGCGCCTCGCCGAACGCGCCGGCATCGGCATGCCGGAGGTCGCGCTCTATGAAGGCGCGCCGAACGCTTTCGCCACCGGCGCGTTCAGGAATTCATCCCTGGTGGCGGTGTCGACCGGTCTGCTGCAATCGATGAACCGCGACGAGGTCGAAGCGGTGCTGGGGCACGAGGTCACGCACGTCGCCAACGGCGACATGGTGACGCTTACTCTGATCCAGGGCGTGCTCAACACCTTCGTCGTGTTCCTGTCGCGCATCGTCGGCTACTTCGTCGACCGCGTCGTGTTCAAGACCGAGCGCGGAGTCGGAATGGGCTACTACGTCACGGTCATCGTGTGCCAGATCGTGTTTGGCGTGCTGGCCTCGATCATCGTCGCCTGGTTCTCGCGCCGGCGCGAATTCCGCGCCGACGCCGGCTCGGCGCGGCTGCTCGGCACGCCGCAGCCGATGGTCGCCGCGCTCGCGCGCCTGGGCGGGCTCGAGCCCGGCGCGCTGCCCGCGAGTATCAAGGCCGCAGGCATTGGCGGCGGCAGCGGCGTGATGGCGCTGTTCGCCACTCATCCCCCGATCGAGGAGCGAATCGCCGCGCTGCGCGGCGCCGGCAGCTGAGCCGCGCAGGTGCGCCTGCCGCTGGTCGTCCTGTTCACGGTACTGAACCACCTGGCCTACACCGGCAGCCGGGTGACGGTGTCGCTGTTCGCGCTGCACGAGGGCGCCAGCGCGCTCTCGGTCGGCGTTCTGATGTCGCTGTTCGCGCTGCTGTCGGTGCTGATCTCGGTGCCGATCGGCCGCCTGGTCGACCGCATCGGCGTGTTTTACCCGATCGCCGTCGCGGCGGGCTCGGTATTCATCGGGTTGCTGCTGCCCTTCGCCTGGCCCGACCTGCGTGCGCTGTTTCCCGCCGCGCTCCTGATCGGCACCGGCTTCGGCGTGTACTTCGTGGTGATCAACAACATGGTCGGCGCCCTCGGCGCAGTCGAGGACCGCGCGCGCAACTTCAGCTGGCTGGCGCTCGGCTTCTCCACCGGCGGCTTCTGCGGCCCGCTGCTGGCCGGCTTCTCGATCGACTCGGTCGGCTACCGCGCCGCGCTGGTCGTGCTCGCGGCGTTTCCCGCGATCGCACTGGTGCCGTTCGTCATGCGGCGCCACGCCCTGCCGCAGGGCCACCGCGGCCTCGGCATGGTGTCGCCCGGCGGGTTGCGCGAGTTGCTGCGCGAGCCGCGACTGCGCGCCATGTTCCTGGTGAGCGGACTGCTGGCGATGGGCTGGGACCTGTTCAGCTTCGCGATGCCGATCTACGGCACGCGCATCGGCCTTTCGCCGACGACGATCGGGGTGGTGATGGCCGCGTTCGCCGGCGCGACCTTCGCGGTACGGCTGGCGATGCCGGCGTTCGCGCGCCGGGTGAAGGAATGGAGCGTGATCAGGGCGGCGCTGCTGATCGCCGGCGTCTCGTTCCTGCTGTTTCCGCTCGGGCGCAGCCTGCCGACGCTGATGTCGCTCTCGTTCCTGCTCGGGATCCGCCTGGGCTGCGCGCAGCCGATGATCATGGCGCTGCTCTACGCGGCCTCGCCGCCCGGGCGCCAGGGCGAAGTGGTCGGCGTGCGCACCATGATGCTCAGCACGAGCAGCACCCTGCTGCCGCTGGTGTTCGGCGCGCTCGGCGCGGTGCTCGGCATGGCGCCGGTATTCCTGGCGATGGCGGCGGGCATGCTCGGCGCCGGCTGGCGCGCGCGCCTGCGCTGAGGCCGCGATCGAAAAAGGGGGGTGGGGACTGAGACCCGCTGTCGTGCGGCGCGGGGGCCGCGGCGGCGGCTACCGGAGGCCTCGCCTCCGGCAGCAACCATAACCGGTGGAGTTATTTGAGGTGCTTGTTGACCAGCTTGGTCATCTCGAACATCGAGACCTGCGACTTGCCGCCGAACACGGGCTTGAGCTTGTCGTCGGCGTTGATCATGCGGCGGTTCTTCTTGTCCTGCAGGTTGTTACGCTTGATATAGGCCCAGATCTTCTTGGTCACCTCGGTACGCGGCATCGCGTTGCCGCCGATTACCGCCGAGAGCGACGCGCTCGGGTTCATCGGCTTCATGAACGCCGCATTCGGTTTGCGCTTCGCTGTGGATTTCTTCTTTGCTGGTTTCTTCGCGGCCTTCTTCTTTGCCATCGTTATCTCTCCTCTGAGCGAATCTGAAGTCTTGTTCGATCGGAACTGCCTCCCGCTGTCTCGCAGCAGGTGACGAGAAGATGCCGAATCTCTAGGAGCATGTCAACGCTTTTCAGAGGGAAATGCTGACTTTCATCGCGCAGTGTTGCACGCCGACGCATCGAGCCAAGCTTCGAGTCCCTGCGCATTGAGCTCGACATTGAGCGCGACGTGTGCCTCGATCAGCCTGTGCAAGTCGCCTGCCAGGCTGCGCAGGTCGCGCATGCGCTGCAGGGCCGGCGGGTCCAACTCCCGGTAAGACAAGCCGAAACTGTCGCCGCCAGGAGACGGTTCGGGTCGACCATGTGGCGCGCGGCGCAACCGCCGTCTCGGACTGTAGAATGGCGCGCCATGAAGTTCTCGCACCTGAGGCACGAATACATGCACGCCGGCCTGTCGGAGGCCGACGCGCACGCAGACCCGCTGCAGCAGTTCCGGCGCTGGTTCCAGGAGGCGCTGGACGCGCAGCTGCCGCTGCCCAACGCGATGACGCTCGCGACCGTGACGCCCGACGGCGCGCCCTCGGCGCGCATCGTGCTGCTCAAGGGCCTCGAGCACGGCGCGTTCGTGTTCTTCACCAACTATGAAAGCCGCAAGGGGCGTGAGCTCGCCGCGCGCGCCGATGCCTGCCTCGTGTTTCTCTGGTCGGAGCTCGAGCGCCAGGTGCGCATCGACGGCCGCGTCGAGCGCGTCCCGGCGCAGGAGTCGGACGCGTACTACGACAGCCGCCCCCTGGGCGCGCGCCTGTCGGCCTGGGCCTCGGCGCAGAGCGCGCCGGTGCCCGACCGCGCCTCGCTCGAGCGCGCGCTCGCGGATGCCGAGCAGCGCCACGGCGACAAGCCGCCGCGCCCGCCGCGCTGGGGCGGCTACCGCGTGATCCCGTCGGCGATCGAATTCTGGCAGGGGCGCCCCGACCGGCTGCACGACCGGCTGCGCTACCGCGCGCATGGCAGCGGCTGGACCATCGAGCGCCTCGCTCCCTGATCCGGTGCTCGCCTTCCTGCGGCGCAGCGGGCTCGCGGCGCAAGACGAGTCGCCGGCGGCGCAGGCGTTGACCGGCGGCGTGTCGTCCGACATCTGGCGCGTCGAGCTCGCGCGCGAAACCGTGTGCGTCAAGCGCGCGCTGCCGCGCCTGCGCACGGCGCAGCGCTGGGAAGCGCCGATCGAGCGCAATCGCTACGAGCGGCGCTGGATCGAGCGCGCGAACCGCATTGTCGCCGGCGTCGCGCCGCGCGTGCTCGCCGCGGACGACGCCGCCGGCTGCTTCGCCATGGAATACCTCGGCGGCCTGCCGCTGTGGAAGGTCGAGCTCGCCGCCGGGCGCGCCGACGCCGGCTTCGCGCGCGCCGTGGGCGAACGCCTGGCGCGCATCCACGCCGCGACCGCGGGCGACGCGGACGTCGCGGCCGAATTCGCCACCGACGCGAGCTTCCATGCCATCCGGCTCGAGCCGTACCTGGTGGCGACCGCGCGCGCGCATCCCGGGCTCGCCGCGCCGCTCGAGGCGCTCGCCGAGCGCACCGCAAACACGCGCCTCGCGCTGGTGCACGGCGACGTCAGCCCGAAGAACATCCTGCTCGGCCCTGCCGGCCCCGTGCTGCTCGACGCCGAGTGCGCCTGGTACGGCGACCCCGCGTTCGATCTCGCGTTCTGCCTCAACCACATGCTGCTCAAGTGCCTGTGGGTGCCGGCTGCGAGCGAGGGTTTTCTTGCGTGTTTCGATTCCCTGTATCTTTCCTATTGTGAAGGAATCTCCTGGGAAGATCCCTCCCGGCTCGAAGCACGCGCAGCCTCCCTTCTCCCCGGTCTGCTGCTGGCGCGCGTCGACGGCAAATCGCCGGTCGAGTACATCACCGAAACGCCACAGAAGGACCGCGTGCGAAGCGTCGCAGGCGCGCTCATCGCAGCGCCGCCGACGCGCCTGGCGCAAGTGCGGAACGCATGGCGAAGATCCTGAACGTACGCGGCCGGCGCGTGTGGGACTCGCGCGGCCGGGCCACCGTCGAGGCGGAGGTGATAGTCGGGCGCGGCGCGACGCCGCTCGCGAGCGGCCGCGCGATCGCGCCTGCCGGCGCCTCGACCGGCTCGGGCGAGGCGAAGAACATCGACGTACGCAAGGCCGTGGAGCACGTCAACGGCGTCATGCGCAAGGCGCTGCTCACCGCCCGGGTCGAGGACCAGGCCGCGATCGACCGCAAGCTGATCGAGCTCGACGGCACCCGCGACAAGTCCCGCCTGGGCGCGAACGCGATCGTCGCCGTGTCGCTCGCCTGCGCCCACGCTGCGGCCGCGGCGGCCAAGAAGCCGCTCTGGCGCTACCTCGCGGGCAACAAGCCGGTCGCGCTGCCGGTGCCGCAGATCCAGATCTACGGCGGCGGCGCGCACGCGCGCGGCAGCGTCGACCTGCAGGACTACATGCTAGTGTGCATCGGCGCGGGCAGCTTCTCCGAAGCGCTCGAGTGGACCGCTGAGGTCTACCGCGCCGCCGGCGCGCGCCTGGCCAAGCGCAACCGGCTCGCCGGGGTGGCCGACGAGGGCGGCTGGTGGCCGGCGTTCAAGTCGAACGAGGAAGGCCTCGCCGAGCTAGTCGGCGCGATCTCGGACGCCGGTTTCGAGCCCGGGCGCGACTGCGCCATCGCGCTCGACGTCGCCGCGACCCAGCTGCTGCGCGGCGGCCGCTACCATCTCTCGCTCGAGAACCGCTCGCTCAGCGCCGAGCAGATGCAGGCCATGCTGCTGCGCTGGTTGGAGGCCTATCCGATCGTCTCGATCGAGGACCCGTTTGCCGAGAACGACGTTGCGGCGATGAAAGCCTTCACCAAGGCCGCGGGCGACAAAGTGCAGATCGTCGGCGACGACTACTTCGTCACCAGCGAGCAGAAGCTGCGCGCCGCCGGCGGCGCCTGCAACACCGTTCTGCTCAAGCCGAACCAGGTCGGCACCCTGAGCGAGACCCTGGCCTGCTGGAACGCCTCGCGCGAACTCGGCTACCGCGCCATAGTCTCCGCGCGCTCGGGCGAGACCGAGGACGTCTCGATCGTCCACCTCGCGGTGGGCTGGGGCGTGCCGCAGCTCAAGGTCGGCAGCTTCTCGCGCTCCGAGCGCATGGCGAAGTGGAACGAGGGCCTGAGAATCGAAGAGGCGCTCGGCGGCAAGCAGCTGATCTATCCCGCGCGGCGCCTGTTCGGCCGGCGCAAGAGCTGAAGCCGGCGCCGCTACTTCGGGGGCGGTTTCTTGCGCTGTTTCTTCTGCACCCGCAGCTTTTCCTTGATCGTCTGCTTGCGCCTGCGGTTGCGAAGATTGTGAGCTGTCGATCTGCCCATTGCGCCTCCCTCTAAGCGGGAACCTTGTATACGACGTCGCGCTCGCGCGCGTGCTCGGTCACCTTGAGCCCGATCTCCTGGCCCGGCAAGGCTTCCGAGACGGAATCATGCTCAATCTGCATCGATTCGACGCGCTGGCGGAAGTCGCTGGTGTGGCCGACGACGTGGATCGTGTCGCCCACGCGCAGGAGGAGCGTGTCGATCGTCACCGCCGCCACCGAGAGATGACCGTAGTAGTGCGTCACGATGCCGACGCGCTGCTCGCCGGCCAGCGGCGCGGGAGCGGGCGCGGCGACCGGCGCCGCCTGCTTCGCCGGCTTGGCCTGCTTGGCCTGCTTGGCCGGCCTGACCGGCTTGGCCGCCTTTGCAGGCCTGCGCACCGGCTTCGGCGCCGGCTTTTTCGCCTTTTTCTTTACCGCGCGGCGGACGACCGGCTTCTTCTTCGCCGCCGTCTTCCTGACCGTCCGAACCTTCTTGCGCGCGAGCGGTCGTTTTGCCGGCTTGCTCTTGCGCTTCGCCTTAGCCTTCTTTCTGGTAGCCATGAGCATCCCCCTTCCGGTTTGTCGGTGCTGGAGCCTCGCTGCGCGATAGATTACTCCTGCGCGCCGAACTATCAACCTGTCTCATGCTCGGCGCGGGCAGGCGGTCCCGCGGTGCGCACCGTGTGTGCTCTCCGGCCCCGCATCGAACTCTTGAAGATTTGGCAGGCCGTGGCGGATTCGAACCGCCGACCAACGGATCAAAAAGTGGAACTCTTTCGGCTAAGTCATTGATGAACCGACCCGCCCTCACTCGCTCAGGTCCGCCAATGATCGCGAGCGCCCTACGTTTTCTCTACGTTTGGGGCGCGACTGACCTGCCCGAGTAACCTGAGCGGGAAGCTAAAGGCAACAGGCTCCCTATCTGGATCTTCGTTCGGCGCGGTGTCCCGGAAAGGCGTCTGGTTGTCCCATCGCTATGCGGTCGCACCTGTAGAGTCGGCAACGAGCCGTGGCGTGTTCACATGCCGTGCAATCAGTCGTGGTCCGAAAATTCACCCGGATTCAATTACCATCGACGACACCTCGCTCATCTTCAAACTTTCGCAACAACCGCGACCGAAGGAACGTAAACGCAAGTGTAGTTATACCCCCGGCGATCGCAAAGTACTGCCAATGCAGCGCTCGCAGTAGGCCAAGCAGAGATTTTCCATGTAACGTCTCATTATCGGTTGCGATCATCACGAGGGAAACGGCGAGAGCGGAGTTCGATTCGGGTACCAGCAAGAGTGGTGTTAGCAGGCTGTTGAAAAACTCTTTCTACACCTGATGCGACTGATGTCGCGCCACAAACTGTAGGTCGTAGCGGCGCTTTGCACAGCTAGGTAGTAGGGCATGGTCATGCGTTTCAAATCGAAAATCCGTTTTCAACAGCCGTTAGAGGCACCAAGCTTAAACGACAGCTACTTGTCAGAAATTACGCCCACGGATTGGCACGTCGTGCGGCGCATCGCGGGAACCTAAAACCACAACCTGCGGGGCGTAGGTTGGCGAGCCCCAAGTGATAGCGCTTCAGACCCGCGAGCAGCTTCACTGCCGCCAGCGTGGCCTCGCGATTTCCGTTACGCTCTACGATGGCTTCGCGAATCTACCGAAGCTAAGGGTGAAAGGACAAGACGACCTGTCTGCCGCGAGCAGTTGCCTCGAAGGCGGAACCGGACTCCATTCTGGATTACTTCGGGACGTTCATCCGTTGAGCCGCGCCGCAGTTCTTCCGATGCCATGACCCCAAACCCGTCACTTAGCGCAGACGAGCTCGTGCAAGCCAATGCGGAGCTGCAGCGGGTCAATCGTGCCTTGCGGGTCATCTCCGCGTGCAATCAGGCGATGCTGCGCGCGGACGACCAAACCACCTTGTTCAAGGAAATATGCGGCGCAATCGTTGAATTGGGTGGCTACCGCTTGGCGTGGGTAGGTATCGCCGAGCACGATGAGATAAAGAGCGTCCGACCGATAGCCTACGTCGGTTTCGAACAGGGATATCTTGAATCGGCTCAGATTACCTGGGCGGACACCGAACGCGGGCAGGGACCGACCGGCACGGCAATACGCACTGGCGCGCCGGTCGTCGTCACACGCATTCTGACCGACCCAATGATGTCGCCATGGCGCGCCGAAGCCACACGGCGCGGCTACGCTGCCAGCGTAGCCTTGGCACTGCGCATAAACGGAACAGTAGTTGGTGCATTGAATATTTACGCAGCGGACGAGGACGCCTTTGCCGGTGACGAACTCCGGTTGCTTACCGAAGCGGCCGACGACTTGTCCTTCGGCCTTACCGCGCTGCGTCATCGGTCCGAATACGCCAAGCTGCAATCCGCGCTGCGAAAGAGCGAAGACCGGCTGCGTGCCGCGGTCGAGGGCAGCCTCGATGCGCTGATTATTCTGAGCCCGGTCTACGACGAGGCTGGCAGCGTCTCCGATTTCACGCTGCTGGACGTGAATCCTCGCGCCGAGGCGCAGCTCGGGCTTACCCGCGACGCGCTCCTCGGCCGGCGCCTCAGCGAGACCTTTCACGCCTTGCACGAGCAGCTCATGCCCAGGTTTCTGCCGGTCCTGGAGACCGGCGAAGCCATCGAGGAGCGATTTCCACTTTCAACTCCCGGTGGCCGAACGATCTGGGCGCACCACCAGGTGGTGCCCGTCGAGGAGGGCATCGCAGTCATCTGGCGCGACATCACCGAGGAAACCCTGTCGGCGCAAAGGCTCAGTGCAAGCGAGAAAAGCCACCGCGAGCTCCTGCAGAGTCTTCTGGAGGGCATACTGGCTCTCGACCCGGAGGGAATCGTCGCCTTCGTCAATGCGCCGATGGCACAGATGCTCGGATACAGCGTCGAGGAGATGCATGGCACGTCGCTGTTCAATTACATGGACAAGCGCTTGGTTGAGAGCATGAAAGCGCATCGGCGCCCGCGCGCGGAGGGAGCCAAGGAGCGCTACGAGTTCGAGTTCCGGCATAAGAACGGCAACCCGGTATTTCTCGACATCGAAGCCGGCCCCCGCTTCAACGAGACAGGAGAGTTCATAGGAACCATCGCAGGCGTGATGGACGTTACGCAGCGCCGCAAGACGGAGGACGAGCTGCGCGCGAGCCTGGAGATGCTTCGCAAGGCCGAAGAGCTTGCGCGTCTGGGCACGTGGAGCCTCGACCCCGCGAGTGGGAACATTACCGGCTCGGCCGAGATGCAGCGGCTCCTGGGCCTCCCGCCAGAGACCGCGGTCATCTCCTTTAAGGCCGCGCTCGAACTGTTTCGACCCGATGAGCGCGCCGAGGTGGCCGAAGCCTTCGCTGCGATGGGCAAGGGCGAGCCGCAGCAAAACGAGCGCCGCGTCGTCCAGCCGAACGGCGAGGAACTGGTGCTGCTGTTTCAAAGCGCACCGGTGCGGGACGAGACCGGGCGTGTCGTACGGGTCGACGGCTTCGCCCAGGACATCACCGAGCGCAAGCGCGACGAAAGGCGCCTGGAGTACTTGGCGACGCACGACGCGCTCACTGACCTCCCGAACCGCCGAGTGCTGGAAGACCGCATGATGCAGACTATCGCCCATTTGGGGCGGAGTCCGGGCGAAGTGCTTGCGGTGCTGTACCTCGACCTCGACCGCTTTAAGTTCGTGAACGACAGTCTTGGTCACTCCTTCGGAGATGAGGTGCTCAAGACCGTCGCGCGTCTGCTTGAGTCCACCATCCGAAAGGGCGATACGGTGGCCAGGCAAGGTGGCGACGAATTCATCATTCTGCTACGGGATATCCGCCAACCTAGCCACGTGATGGTAGTCGCAGAAAAACTTCAGCAAGCTTTTGCGAAGCCGCTCTTGATTCAAGGACGCGAGCTTTACGTCACCTTCAGCATCGGTGCAAGCCTCTATCCCACCGACGGCGCGGATATAGAAACGCTGCTGAAGAACGCCGATGCGGCCATGTACCGCGCCAAGCAGGCAAGCGGCAGTATCCAGTTCTACACGCGGGCCATGAGCGAGCAGGCCTCGGAGCGGGTTCGACTCGAGCACGACCTGAGGCGCGCGCTCGAGAACGGCGAATTCGAACTGCACTACCAACCCCAGGTGGCGTTCACCGACGGGCGTATTTTGGGGGCTGAGGCCCTCATTCGCTGGAGACACCCGAGCGAGGGGGTCATCTCCCCGAACCGGTTTATCCCGATAGCGGTGGACACTGGACTTATCGGGCCGATCGGAGAATGGGTCCTTCAAGTTGCGTGCGAGCAAAACCAACAGTGGCGCGCGAGCGGTCTTGCCCCCATTCGCGTCGCCGTCAATGTAGCAGCTTCGCAGTTCCACAATGGCCGCATCGAGGACATGGTCACCGCGATGGCTAAGCGAGGGGCCATTAGCACGAGCAGTCTCGAGCTCGAAATCACCGAACGAGTCCTGATGAGTAATGCGGAGGATGCCATCGGCAGACTCGGTAGGCTGAAAGCTCTGGGAGTCCACATTGCGATCGATGACTTCGGCACGGGCTACTCGTCGCTGTCGTATCTGCGGCGCCTACCCATCGACAAAATCAAAATAGACCAGTCCTTCGTGCGCGACCTTACGTCGGATGACGATGCAAAGACGCTGGTGCGCGCAATCATTGACCTCTCGCACGCGTTCGGGTTTACGGTAATCGCAGAGGGCGTGGAAACCGCGCAGCAGGCGTTGTTTCTCGCACAGCACGGGTGCGAGCAGTGCCAAGGGTACTACTTCGCAAGGCCCATGCCGCCGGAGCAGTTCGAGAGCCTTCTTCGAAAGGGCTGCCTCGCGCTGCCTACCTGACTGCTCGTTGTTTGTTCCTAAGTCGGCAATCGCGTGTGGAGACGCTGCTGAACGGCTTGGGTGAATCGGACGCGTAGCAGACCTAAATAAGGCGTAGTCGTCCAGTACCGCAGCCGGCGTGCCCGGGTGTCTACAGGCGTATCGGGTTCGCGATTTATCGCGGAGGTTTCAGGCCGTAAACCTCGCAGCCAGCCCATCCAGGGTGATATTGGAGGCGATCTCGTCGTGCGGGATGAGCAAGTAGCGCCAGCGTTTGCCATCGTGGGTCGAGGCGTGCTGCGACGCGTTCGCGCACCACTTGACTGCTGCGTCTTTCTTCGCCAGAACGACGGGGTCCGCAAACTGGTTGCTGGCCTTTGGTTCCAGCATGTACTTCGTGTCCTTGGTTTCGGCGACGAAGTCCGGCTGGTACTCGAGGTGCTCTGAGCCCTGCCGGTAGAAGATCTGAAACTGCCCCTTGGCGGGCCTGAACCATTTCGTCGCGTCGCGCTCCAGAATCACCGCGAGCCTTCGCTCGGCGTCCGAGTCGAACTTCTGCACCGGATAGAGGCACCGCTCGAAGCCGCCGAAGACGTACTTCGCCATGTTGCTCTTGTCATCCGGCGAGACGCGGTAATCGGCCACCGGCTGCTCCGCTGTGAGAGTGTAGGCACTGGGTTTCAGCTCGGTGAAACCCTTGCTGATCTTCACTTCGTAGCCGCCCGCTTCCTCCCAGAAGTGCTCCAGCATCTGCGCATGGATGAAGCGCGCGATATCACGCTGATAGCAGCGCAATACCTTGCGCGCGTCCTCCTCCGATAGGTATCCACGGAAGTGCTGCACGGCCTGGGCTGCGAGGTCGTAGAGCAGCGCGGACTGGTCGTCGTACGCGATGTCATCGAAGTCCACCAGACCACTGACGACATAGTCCTCCAGCCGTTGCTCCTCGATTCCCCCTCGTCCGAGCGCGATTACCTCGAGTTGCTGGGTGCGAAGGTGCTGGACCCAGAGCTCGTCCGAAACTGCCGGGTACTTGAGGCCGTCCAGTTTCAGCTTGAACGGCTTGAAGCCCGACTTCACCTCGCCCGTCGGCACGACCAGGATTCGCGGAATGCTGATCGTGTCCTGCACGACCTGATCCACCGTTCTGGCGACCACGGCGGCGATGTCAGGTTTCTCCGCCATGCCCTCAAGGGTCAATTGGGCCGGCTGCTGCGCCTCGACCGCGTTTACGATGGCGGCCTGAATCTCGGGCCTCCTGAGATGCTCCAGCGAGGGAAGCGTTTGAGGCTGATTTTCCAGGGTCTTGATGACTTCCCAGGCGATCTGCGCGACCTTCTGCTCTTCCGGTTTGGCGAAGGCAGGGATCTGCTCCCTCCCGGCGACGGACGTGCTGCTCGTCGCGTGATCGGGTTGCAAGCCGAGTTTCGTCGCGAGGGTGGACTGCGAAATGACCGTCGCCGTCTTCTGCGCGAGTTGGGACGGATCGAGCACCACCGCCTGCAGCCGGATCGCAGAATCGGGCTTGCCGGCCTCGTCGATGATCTCCTGGAACCTGTCGTGGGCAACGATGTTCAGCCGGTCCACCGCCGTCACGCCGGTCCGCTTGCCGTAAGGCAGACGCAGGCCGCGGCCGATCGATTGCTCGATCAGAGTGCGCGCGTTCGCGGCGCGCAGCGGGACGATGGTGTAGAGGTTGGTCACGTCCCAGCCTTCCTTCAGCATGTTGACGTGAATGACGATCTCGGTCGGCTCCTCGGTGTGCTCCACCTTGAGCAGGCGCTCGATCATCTCCTCCTCCTCGGCGCCGGTCTTGCTCGAATCGACCTGGATGACCTTGTCCTTGTAGCGTCCGTCGAAGAAGGCGCCCGACTGGATCAATTGCAGTAGCTGTCCGGCGTGCGTCGTGTCGCGCGCGATCACCAGCAGGAAAGGCTTGACGATCGGCTGGTCGCTCTCTCGCGCGTAGGTTTCCAGCTCGACCTTCACGCTCTCGTGCAGCCGCACGCCGTCTTCCAGCTTCAGGCGTTCGATTTCTTCCGGCGACATGCCCGCCGGGTTGAAGTTCTTGCGCGTTACCACCGCCGGCTCCTTGACGAAGCCGTCGGCCATCGCCCGGCCCAGGGGGTAGTCGAGAATCACGTTCTTGAACGCCGTGGTGCCTTTGCCTGACTCCACGAACGGCGTCGCCGTCAACTCCAGGCCAAGAATCGGCTTCAGTTCGTTGATCGCCCGCACGCCGGCGCTCGCGCGGTAGCGGTGCGATTCGTCCATCAACAGCACTAGGTCCGGGAGCCCCGCCAGGTAGTCGAAGTAGCTCTCGCCGATGTACTCAGACAGCCGCTTGATGCGGGGCGATTTTCCGCCGCGCACCTCGGAATTGATCTTGGAAATGTTGAAGATGTTGACCTTGCAGCGGATCAGCTCGTCGAACAGCGTCCCCGCCTTGGCCTCGTAGGTGTCGCCGGTAATGATCTCGGGCGCGTCGGTGGCGAACTCCGCGATGCCCTTGAACACGTACTTGGGCGTGTTCGGCGTGAAATCGGTAATCAGCTTGTTGTAAATGGTCAGGTTCGGCGCCAGGACGAAGAAATTATTGAACCCGTGCGCGAGATGCAGGTAGCTGATGAACGCGCCCATCAGCCGCGTCTTTCCAACGCCCGTCGCGAGCGCGAAGCACAGCGACGGAAACTCCCGCTCGAAATCAGTGACTGAAGGAAACTCGCTGCGGATCGCCTCCAGCGCCGCCGCCACGTCCGCCTCTTTCTTCGGCGGTGCGATCTCCGTAACCCGGTCGAGCAGCTCCAGCGACCTGCGCTGCGGCGGACGGAGCGACAGCCGGCCGGCGATGGCGTTTACGTGCCGGTTCACCCCTCCCCCTCACCAAAAAGGCCCTGCTGACCGGGTTTGGGAGGTGCCTTGGGGAGGTTCTCCACCTGCAGGCTGTAATCGTCGTGGCCCCACTCGCAGCGCGCGAGCACCGCCCTTGGGATCTTCTTCACGGTGACATTGGGATACTCGCCTCGGCCGCGGAAAGCCGTGCACAGGACAAGGAGCGAACGCTCCAGCCCCACCTCGTCGCTCAACTGCTGCAACTGCTCGTGGTTGAGATTGGCCGTCGTGACGTAGATGAAATCCCGTTCAGTCGAATATCCGTGCTGCCAGTACACCGAATCGCTTGGCGCGTACGTGAAACCCTCCAGCTTGCACAACGCCTCCGCGAGCATCGCCGCGTTGTACTCCTTGTTGACCACCCAATTGCCCCACTTGTCCTTCTCCAGCAGCGACGGCGCCAGCCGGTAATACCGGAACCCGCCGCCGCCCTTCCACCCCACCGCCTCCGTGATCCCGCCCTGGTCCTCGCCGTCGATGACTTTCTTCAGGCGCGGAATGATGTGCGTGTGGCAGTGCTCGCCCAACTCCACCATGATCCAGCGCCGACCCATCTTGTGAGCGACGGCACCTGTCGTGCCGGAGCCAGCGAACGAGTCAAGCACCCAGTCGCCAGGATTTGAACCGAGCATCACTATCCGTTGCATTAGGCGCTCAGGCTTAGGCGTACCAAACAATTCATTACCAAAAAGGGATTTGCTCTCTTTCTTAGCCTCATCGTTATGTCCCACGTCTTTGTGTTCCCACCAAGTAGTGGCAGGAACAGTCTCTGCAACTTCGGTCAAAAACCGCTTCAGCCGCGGAACGTTGTTTCCGCTGTCTCCAAACCAAATGCGATTCTCTGCTACCAATTCCGCGAACTTCTCCTTGGTGAACCGCCAGCTTGTCCCCTGCGGAGGCAGATGCTTGCGCCCAGAGGGTCCGGCAATGGGATAAATCGCGTATTCCCTCACCTCGTTCCGAAGCAAGTCCCCGGAAGTCCATAAGCCGCGCGGATCGCCATCTGGATTCTTGTATCGCGCGTCCTGCTCTGCAGTACGTTGCATTCTATTCAACACTACGCGTTCCTTCTCCTTTGCGTAACACACCACATACTCGTGCGATTCAGAAAGATATTTCGAATCGCTCTTCGCTCCATACTTCTTTTGCCAGACGACAGAAGCCACAAAGTTGGACCGTCCGAACGTTTCATCCAAAAGAACTCGCAAATAGGGCATTTCGTTATCATCGATACTGACCCAGATCGAACCGTCGTCACGAAGCAGTGTATGCAAGAGTTGCAGTCGATCTCGCATCAACCCTAACCACAACGAATGCTCCAATCCGTCGTCATAGTGATCAAACGCAGAACCCGTGTTATAAGGTGGATCAATGTAGATACACTTTATTTTCCCCGTGAACCCTTGCTCAAGCGCCTTGAGTGCGAGCAAGTTGTCACCAGAAATTAACTTATTGTCGAACAGGTCGAAATCCGTAACGCGTTGCTTGGCGTGCTACGACATCTTCGGCACTTCGAGCAGGATGCGCGGCTCAAGCTTCGGACGAAGCTCCTTGCCGATCCAGGTAAGTTCGAGTTTTTTGTTTTTCGTCATCACCCGAATATTTTCTCTGGCTTCAATGGATGGTATCCGGGGGCCAACAAAACAACCTTCTTGACCGTCGGATTGATCGGAGAGTCGTCTTGGGTTCTCTGCCAACCCAGCACATAGAGCCGCCCATTGGTTCCTCGCGTCGCGTCTAGCGCGCGCTCTTCCTGGTGCAGGGTAGTGATTAATGTAAGAGGAGACTTATTCTTGCGGTGAATCCGGAGCAATGTTTCCCAAAATCGCACAAGCTCTCGAAAGCTTGGTTGATCCATTTCCTGCGCGGGATCGTCGAGCAGCATCCAGGCTTCCTCGAATCGGCGCTTCGCTAAAAAACAAGTGAAAAACCAAGCCAATCCCAGGACGTGTCGCTCAGCGGCATTGTAGATGTACCGGACAAATAGCTCTCTATTCTCAAGCTGAACTGATAACGACTTCCCTCGTTGATCCAGTTTCAGAATCGGTCGCGCTGGTAGTAACCAAGGTGCTGTAGTAAGCGTCAGCGTAATTTCCTGCCACACCTTTCCTAATGTCTTTGGCAAATGTTCGACCAGCACAGCCTCCATCCGCTGTTCAAACGTCTTCCTTACCTGCTCCATCGCTTGCGGATCGTCCAGTGCCCGGTCCGCCTCGTTTGAAAGTGCAATGAATTCGTTTGCCAATCGGTGCGACTCAGTCGCAGGATCGGAATATGGCAACGGTGCCTCTGGCAAGGCCCTCATCCGTCCAAGGTCGCTCTTGAGTTGCTGTCGTCGCTGTTGATCGACGAGCCAGCCCTCGATGTTCTGGCCGTCGGGGAGGAAAGGCGCGAGCCAGTTCTTCAGCCTTGCTTGATCCTCAGCCGCAACCGGGCACGTCGCTGCGCCAACGGACTTCAGCTTGGCATCCAGTTCCTTCTGTCGTTCTTGAAGATCGGCGTGCCGTGTGCGTAACGCCTGGGCGTTCGCGTTCGTTTCGTCCCTGAGCGCGCCAACAACCGCTTCAATGCCTTGACGATTCTCGACATTGCTATTGCACACAGGACATGTATTCGGGTGCCCGGCCGCCCAATGACGCGTCAAGAACTGCTGGGCCTGTTCCAACAATTCGAGGCGACCGCGAAGAACCTGTCCGCGCCCTTCGATCTCGCTTCTTTCCTTCGCGAGTGTTTCGCGCTCTGTCTGCAAAATCTGAGATTCAATGTCAGTGGGGCTCGGCGCAGCAGACCGTGTAGCGAGCCAAGTTCCCCACATGTCAATCCAAGAGAGTGCTTGATCGAGTTGTTCACGCAGCACGCCAATACGCTGAAAGACGCGTGCGTGGAACTGTTTCGATTGCTCAGCTAGTCTATTGAATGCGTCGAGCGTCTCGTGAACTTCCTTGGCAATATCCGCTTGGCTAGCCCCAATAGCCTGCAAGCTCGAAAGATTTCCAGCAAGTTGAGTAACGAAAGTTGCCTGGTAACTTCTCCACGCTGACGCAAGTCGTGATGCGCTCTCTAAGTCTTGCCCCGCAAGACGAACGAAAAAATCCAGCCAACCAAGAAACTCCGGCGAAGGGCGATGCAGCTGATCTTTTAGCAATCCTTGGGCAAGGCGATCGTAGGCCGTTTCACGTTTTTTAATGACGCCGCTTATCTCGTACTTCCGAGTGAACATGAGCTTCGTTTCGTTGGCTCGCCGCTCCTCCTGTGACAGCCACGAGATGAGGTGATCAGTCATGGCGGAATAGCCCTTCAACACTAGGGTTGCAAGAGCTTCACGGGACAGTTCGGTGAACTTGATCGAATCCTCCTGATTTAGTATTACACCCTCGAACCGGGCCGCGTGAATTGCTTCCTGACTTGTGGCGAAGTGGGTTTCCTTTTCCCCGTTCCAGGAAAAGCTCGGTGAAATTGTGGGAGCAGGTGCCCTTGCTCCACATTGTTTCAAGTAGTCCTTGAAATAAAGATCACTACTTGGATTTCTGAAATCGGTGTCGCGGAGAAACAGATCCAGCCGCGGAGAGGAGGCAAATGCGGCTAGGGAAAGTGCCTCAGCGAAACTTGACTTGCCAGTTCCATTTGGCCCGTAAAGCACAATCGCTTGCGCATCATCATTCTGGTCCGCTACTACTTCGAGGGCTTCAAGATTTCGGAACTGTTTTACTCGAAATCGTTTGAAGCGTCGTGGCTCGGTGCGCGCCACCCGTGGTCCTGGAGCTTGAAATAATTTTGACTGTTCTTCCAATTGACGCGCGAGCGCGCGGACGCGCGGAGACTCGAACTGGTGAGAGAAATTTTCCAACTGCGCGGAAACCTGGCTATCGGCCGAGAGCCAGGAATCCACTTCCGTCGCAGATTGCGCGAACAATGCGCGCGTATGAATTAGGAGCCTGGGTAAGCCGTGCGCATCCAGCGCGGCATCGATTGAATCATTGTCAATAGGTATGGCATCAAGGGAAATCTCCTCTGCAGCACCGGACTCACGTCGGAGCTCAAGAATGCGATGTTGCCAAGCGGCCCACTGATCACCTGCCACCAGCCACACAAGCCCGACACGCCACGAGCTGTCGGGGTCTTCAGCATCCGCCGCTTCAGCACGGCCCGTGTAGTTCGATTCCTTTAACAAACGAGAGCGAATGCCAAGTGCCTCGTTGACTTGACGTTCCAATTGCGAAGAGTCGAATGGCGCTAAAAAGAAAAGCCAGCCAATTTCCGCATCTTCAATTGCCAAGCATTGCGCCTGCTCCTTGTTGCATTCCTTGGTGAGAGAGTCAGCAGTCAACCAACGCAATCTTGGCGAGATTCCAGCAGCCCGTACTTGTAACATCGACTGGTACTGGCGCAATATCCAGGATTCGCAACTATTGAGCCAATGGTTCATAAATACCTCTTTCGGACTTCTTCCAGCTCGACCCAGGATAAGCCGCCTTCGGCGGCAAATGAAGTCAGCGGCATTAAGCGGCGCACTTGCGCCTCTAGCTGATTCTGAAGAGCCTGATCAAGCGGCTCGTTCCTGTCGTTGAGGCACAGCAAATGCAACTTTCGAACATATCCCAGCCCGCTCAATGCTTCGGTTAATGGCATTAGAGCCGCGAGATCCGACGAGGGTACCGGTGCCTTCCATCCCGGTAAGGGAAGGTAGAGGCAGTGTTCTTTCATATCCAATAGGCCCCCAGGGAACAGGTCAAAGCGAAAACAGTCAAGAGACTTGCCGAGAGACATGAGCAGTGTCGCTGCCGCTCGCAAATCACGCCGTTCAAGCGCCATACCTCTCAACGGGATGTGAGCATCACGAGGCGTCACTGGAATCTCAGAAGGACCAATCATCCTGTTTGTTTGCGGATCGACTCCCTGCATTGCACCTGCACGCCAACACAATCGCACCCAAGTAGGGAGCCAGAAGTCTGCCCAACGTAGCGCAGGATGGGTGCAGTCTGGTTGGTCAATCTGTCGAAGAATTTGCGAAAGGCTAGTCCGTTCCGCGGCGGAAACCATCCCAATCATGCAATGCAGCGCGTAACGGGCTTGAAGCCACAGAAGCAAGCAATCGGATGACGGCTCTGCATCCTTGCTCACCTGTGCAAACGATTCGACCTCACTTTTCTGATATGCGGCAGCAATGTCCGAGTGATTCGAGTTCCAGCAGATATCGATTAACGTGAATGCATCCGGCTCGGGTCGTTTGACTTTGTTCGCGATCTCGACGATTGCGTTTCGGAGATATCCCTCGGACGCGCGCCACCCAATACCAATTAGCGGACACTCGGAAATGTAATTCCTCACGTTTGTATCGACGACATGCCCTTGTCCCGACGTAAGTGCTGCTAGTTCGGTAGAAGTCAGCTTGAAGGTTACCGGTCCTACAGTTTCGCCTGATCGCAATTGATCCCTCGCGCGTTCGAGTTCTCGCACACAGCCGTGGGGTTTGACGACTGGAAACACGTGAGCGCGAGCAAGTAGCGGCATGTGGGTATCGTCCACAACTCTGGCGTACGTTGTGATTTCCCAAGGGCGAGAGGGACTAGACCCTTCCACGAGCCCCACGCTTTCTAAAGCAGCCTCTAGTAACGCGTCCCAATTGAGACTGATGATCGCTCGCAAGCGCTTTTCCACTGCAAAGCGAGCAAGAACCCGATGCCGCGGCGTGTTCCCTGAAAGGGGCAACCCGATCTCGCCGAACCAACATCGGTCATCCAACATACCTAGCCCTTCGGCAAGCCACAATCGGCTTTCTGTATATGACTTACCGTCGGAGGTGAGCTTGCCAAGTATTGCTTCCGCTAGCGCATAGGGATCTTCGTCGGGCGTCACTCCTTGACTCAGAGCGAGTACCTTTAACTTGTCCTTCAGCTTTTCAAGTGTGGGTGCAATTGGCGTGGAGAGTCCAGTGCCAGCAATAAGAACAGTCTGAGTCCTTCGACAAGTGTCGGGAACTGATGCGGGAGGGCCATGCCACTTTCTCTTCGTTGTGAAACTATCTGCCACTCTTTGATTCGAGCGCCTTTAGCTCAAGGCCGTCTATCTCCTGCAGAGTTTTCCCGGCGATCCCCTGCAAATCCCCATACATTCCAACCGTCGCCTGCATCACTCGCTCAATCTGCTCCTCCCGCTTTGCCCACTGCTTCGTAATCAGCTTCTTCTCTCTATCGAGGTCTTCCTGCATTGAGGAAAATGCCTCGACGATAGCCTGCACCCGCTGACGAAAGCGCGGGCCGGTGAGGTACTGGTAGACCAATTCCGTCTTGGTCTGCTGTCCCTCGCTCGCTTGGCGTGCGGTGGCCAAGTCGACCAGGGACTGGCGGAGTGTGGTGGCGAGCGGAATTGCTACGCGCGGATGTGCGACCCAGACGGCTTCGATCAACTCGAAGCTCTCGACCCCCTTCGGCAAAGCCTGACTGGTGAGGATGGCGACTTCGGCCTTGGCGGCGCGCTGGTCTTCGCGCAGCTTCACGAGCCAGCCGTCGCTCCAGTTCTTGGTGCGTTTGGACTCCCACAGGATGGTGCCACAGGGCTGGCCGAGCGGGCCAAGGACCCGGTGGAGCACGTCGCCGCCATGGTCTCCCTTCGGTACGGGCTCGATGGCGTCGCGCGGGAATCTTGCGCGCAGCAGCGCTTCGAGCTCGAGCTCCATGACTTCGCCCTGAAGCTGCTGTGAGCCCTGCTCGGCCCTGCGCTTGAGTTCCTCGATCTGCTTCTGCATGGAGGAAATGGTTTGCTCCTTTTCCGCCACCTTGAGCGTCAGCTCGCCCTCGACTTCTTTGCGCGCCTGCTCGCGCGTGGCGTTGAGCCCTTCCTGAACGCGCTTCTCGACGGCCAGGTCGACCTCGCGCAGCTTGGTGTCAAGCTCCCGCTGCTTGCGAATCAGGTCGGCCTGTGCCTTCTGGGCCTCAGCGAGCTTGGCGTTGTTCTCTTTCAAGGCGCTTTCGAGTTCCGCAACAGCGCGGGTTCTCTGGTCAAGCTCGCCTGCAAGCGCGAGTTTTGCCTTGCGCGCTTCGTCGGCAGCGATCCTGGCGCCCTCCTCCTTCAGCTTTGCGGCGAGGTCAGCGTCCTTTTGCTTTATGCGCTGTTCGAAATCGCGCCGCGTGGCCTCCAGCAGCGGCGCGGCGAGCGACTCGGTCAGCTTAATTTCGGTCTTGCAGTTGGGGCATACGACCGTGGGTTCAGCCATGGCGAGTTTCCTATCTGTCAGCCGGCGGTTGCTAACGCTCCACGAACTGTTGCATCGTCAGCGCTCGATCCGGGAATGCCTTCAGCACCGCCTTGTCCGCGGTGACCAGCGGAACGCCAAGCGTGGACGCGAGCGCGACGAACTCGCAATTGTAGGCAGATAGGCGCGTTTCGCCGGCAATCTGGAACACCTTGTCGCTCGACACGATGTGCTCCCGGCCAACGAACGATTCCTCGGCGGAGGTCATGAGGCGCGTGATCTGCCCGGCGCTAAGGCTGCCGTCGCGCAAGTATCCGGTCAGAATGCTGCGCATCTCGGAGCGCCAAAGGATCGGCACGTGCCATTCGGAATCCTTTGTCTGCACGCGCTGGGCGATCTCCGTGAGCGGTCCATTGACCCAGTAGTACGCGACGACGTTGCTGTCGACGACGATCACGCCCGGCCCTGCCGCTTGTAGCGGGTGACCTTGGCGTGGTCGACCCGGGGCAGGCCAGCGACCAGGTCTCTCAGCGCCCGCGCATGCGCGTCGCGATCGACGACCGGCGCGGAGAAATCGCTCTCGAGCCGGGCGAGGATCTCGCTATTCAGACTGCGCCGATTGCGTTCGGCGCTTTCCTTGAGCTGGGCGTGGAGGTCCTTCGGGATGTTCTTGAGGGTCAGGTTGAGCATGGCGACTCCTTGGAACCATTATGGAACCATCGCAGTTTAGAGCCGCCTTTCTCCTCCGTCAATTGCGGGACGTCACGCCAGTTTCCAGCGCAAGGAAAGCAGTTCCCGCCGCCCGGTTTTCTGCTGCAGCTTGCCCTCAATGTTGCCAATCAGGTCTTCCCGCTGCCGGTCAACTTGGTCCTGCGCATCGAACAGCGAACGGCGCCGCTGATTGCGCTGGGCTTCCAATGCCTTGATCTGCTTTTGCCCTGCAAGTTTTTCTTCCAGCGTGAGCGCGGTGGTCGCCGCGCGGCGCGCGTCGCGGATCTGGCGGTCGAGCTCCTTGATCTCGCGCTCAAGCCCCAGCTTCAGATCGTCCGCCCAGCCTTCGAGCTTGTCGATCTCGGCTTCAAAAATGCGGGCATTGCGCTCGGAGATGCCACGCTGAATCGCTTCTTGTCTGGTCACGACCACGGCCTCCAGCGGCGCGCCAGGGGAAGGGGTGACCGGCGGACCGACCACGCGACCGGGCAGCGTGAGCAGGCGCAATGCCACCTCGTGGTCCATCGCCACGCCATCGTCGGTCACGGCGGCGACGATCAGATGGTCTTCCGCCTGGTCCAGGGACTCGATACTGACCTGGCAGAGCGAGAGCCAGCCGGACTTGCCGACCAGGGGTTCGAGCAGGGTGATCTTCCCTGTGTGATCGGCATAGGTGAGCTGGATTTCTGCAGGGGGCAGTTCGCGGCCCTTCGCCTGCGCCAGCACGGCCTCGGCGAGGGGATGCGTCATCCGGTAGAGATGGGCGTCGCGTGAGCGGCGAGGAAGCTCATAGAGCCCCAATGGGATGGCTTCGCCAAAAGGACAAGATTTCAGCCGGAACGCCGATTCGTCGATGAACTCGGCATGGCCTTCGAGCTCGTGGCGGCTGACTTGCATAAGCAGGCGCTCGAAACGGTTGAGGTAGGCCTTGGAATCCTGGTCCCTGACCTTGAGTTTCTCGCGCACTTCGTCGTCGAAGTTCTCCAGCAACTTCTGCCGCGTGCGGGAGATCGACTCGTTGATTTCAAAATTCAGTTCGAGCTGAAGTTGGTCGAAGGCGATCTGGATCTCATCCGGTTTGCGGCAGCGCTGGTAGATCGCCGCAATGCGTTTCTCGAAATCGACGCCCGATTCGATCGCGCCCAGGACTTCGTCGCTCGCGCCGAACACGCCTTCGAAGAGCTTGAACTTCTCGGACAGCAATTCGAAAACTCGCCGATCGGCGTCATTCTTGCGATTCAGGAAATTGACAACTACCACGTCGTGCTGCTGCCCGTACCGATGGCAGCGGCCGATACGCTGCTCGATCCGCTGCGGATTCCAGGGCAGGTCGTAATTCACCACCAGCGAGCAGAACTGGAGGTTGATGCCCTCTGCCCCCGCCTCGGTAGCGATCATGATGCGCCCTTGCTCGCGGAAGTAGTCCACGAGTGCGGAGCGGATGTCCGCGGTGCGCGACCCGCTCACGCGCTCCGTGCCCTGATGCCGCTCGAACCAGGCGGCGTAGATTTCCCTGGACCGGTCGTCGGTATTCGACCCGTTGAAAAGGACGATGCCCTCCGCGAACGAGCTGTCACCCAGGAGCCGAAGGAGATAATTCTGGGTGCGCCGGGATTCGGTGAAGATGATCGCCTTCTGCGCGCCGCCGAGCTTGGTCGCCTTTCCGAAGGCGATATCAAGTGCCTTCAGCAACGCCTTGCCCTTTGCGTTGTGGTGGATCGAGGTCGCGAGGCTTGCGAACCCGTCCAGATCGGCGATCTCCCGCTCGATGGCGGCGCGGTCGCCCTCGGAAAGAGGCGCAGCGGGGTCATCTCCGTCCCACTCTTCGGCGGTTTCATCGAGCGCCTCATAGTCCTTGTCGAGTTCCTCTTCGAGAGGTTCGCTTGGCTCGGCTTTCTTGAGTTTGGCCTTGAGCCGCGCGGACATCGAGGTCAGTGCGCCAGCGATGGCGAACGTGGACGAGGCGAGGAGCTTGCGGAGCACGAGTGTAATCAGGCTCCGCTGACTCGCCGGCAGCGCTTGCAGATTTTCCCGCTGCAAATACTCCGATACCGCGTGATAGAGCCGGTCCTCGCTTTCCTCTGGCGTGAACTCCTCCACCATAGGCAGACGCTTCGTAAACTTGATGTAGGGCAACACCTGGCGCCGCAACGCGCGGTGGCAAATCGGCTTCAGCCGCGCCTTGAGCGTCTCGAACACGCGGTCCTGGTCGAGATTGGCGAACTGCTCGCGAAAGCTTTTGAGGTCGCCGAAAGCATGCTCGTCGATGAAACTGACAAGACCGAACAGCTCAAGGAGAGAATTCTGCAAGGGTGTCGCGGTAAGCAAGAGCTTGTCCTTGCCTGCCAGCGCCAGCTTGAGCGTATTGGCAATGACGTTCGACGGTTTGTAGACGTTGCGAAGCCGGTGCGCTTCATCGATGACCACGAGATCCCAGGCGATGGCGTGGACATCGCTCGCCTTACCTTTTGCGAATTGATAGGAGCAGATAACCATATCGGGCGCTTCGAACGGACGGAACTGGCCCTGCTTTATCGCTGCGTTGTACGACTTTGATTCGAGGATCCGGCATGGCAGGAAGAACTTCTCGGTCAACTCCTGGTACCACTGCTTTCGCAAATTGGACGGGGTAATGACGAGAATGCGGCGCTTGCGCTCCGCCCATTTCTGGGACAGCACGAGACCCGCTTCAATGGTCTTGCCAAGCCCAACTTCATCCGCGAGCAATGCGCCCTTTGAAAGGGGCGACTTGAACGCAAACAGCGCGGCATCGACCTGGTGGGGATTCAGATCGACCTGTGCATCCGCGAGCGCCGCCGCGAGCTTCTCGACACTATCGGGCGGGCAGCGGCGCGTAAGCTCGTAGGCAACGTACTTGGCGTGGTAGTCGGTCAGATCCATTTGCGCGACACCGGTATCCCCTTTGATTCAGATTTCCTGTTGCGTTGCTTTGCTCCGCTGGCCGACGCTGGGATCTCCGTCTCCAGCTCTTCCATGGCCGCAATTTTTGAATGCGGGTCGAAGTTTACTGCCCGCTGCTTGGGTACCCGAAGGCCCTCGCGAGGGGTTCCGTCGCGATGCGCTGTTCGTATACTAGTCGCGTACTCGTTGTTGTACCCATTCATGTATCCACAGTAAGCAGCTTTCTGTAGGGCCTTTTCCGAGGGACCTTCTAGCTTTTATCTAGCTTTCTTCTAGGATTTATCTAGGCTTCATTTATGGCGAACTGGGCTTCCCCCGATATTCCGGACACTTTTGATAGTGTTGCGGAAGAGATCGGAGGTGTCAGATGGAACGCAGGAGATTTGCAGCGGAGTTCAAGCGTGAGGCGGTGAAGCTGGCAAGGCAAGACGGGGTATCACGGGCGAAGGTGGCGCAGGAGCTGGGGCTGAATGCCACCATGCTCACCCGGTGGGTGCGCGAGGCGAAGGCGGGCAAGTGGGACATGGCGCCTGGCAAGCCGCTGAGGACCGAGCAGCAGCAAGAGCTCGCGCGATTGCGCCGGGAGCTGAAGCGCGTCACGACCGAGCGCGACATTCTAAAAAAGGCGGTGGGCTAATTCGCGAAGGAACCCTCGTGAGGTACGGCTTTGTAGCCCGGCACCAGTCGATCTGGCCCGTGAGGACGATGTGCCGGATGCTGGCGGTGTCGCACGGAGGGTTCTACGAGTGGAAGCGCCACGGCCCGAGCACACGCAGCGTGGAGAATGCGCGCCTGACGGGGTTGATCCGCACGAGTTTCCTGGTGTCACCGACCGGCATATTGGAGCCACTTCGTGATCGGCATAAAGGAGCCAGC
>JADEYI010000376.1_pt1 | contig 65951 bp, 62 predicted proteins | sample 8542331 | NCBI WGS metagenome assembly JADEYI01 (sample SAMN16510988, study PRJNA670497) | mine drainage metagenome | isolation source: biofilm near Copperflume 1 | place: Germany: Marsberg coppermine Kilianstollen | collected 2018-02 | reverse complement strand
GTGAAGAACAACGCCATGGTCGGCATCAACTCGGTGGTGAACGACAACGCGGTGGTCGGCGAGTCCTCGATCGTGGGCGCGATGGCGTTCGTCAAGGCCGGCTTCGAGGTGCCGCCGAAGAGCCTCGTGCTCGGCGTGCCGGGCAAGGTCGTGCGCGAGCTGTCCGCCGACGAGATGGCCTGGAAGCGCGACGCCACGCGCCAGTACCAGGAGCTCGCGCGGCGCAGCCTCGCCACGCTGCGCGAGACCTCCGCGCTCGCCGAAGTCGAGCCCGGCCGGGCGCGCTTTCGCGACGCGAGCGTGATGCCGCTGTCGGAAATGAAAAAAGGGAAATCGAAATGAGCGACACCGCGCTGCTGATCATCGACATCCAGAACGACTACTTCCCGGGCGGGACGATGGAGCTCGAAGGAGCGCTCGCCGCGGGCGCGAAGGCGAGCGCCGCGCTCGCCGCGTTCCGCGCCGGGAAGCTCCCAGTGTTCCACGTGCGCCACCTGTCCGTGCGCCCGGGCGCGACCTTCTTCCTGCCCGCAACGGAGGGCGCCGAGATCCACCCGAGCGTCGCGCCGGCCGCGGGCGAGGCGGTGATCGAGAAGAACTTCCCCAACAGCTTCCGCGCCACCGACCTGAAAGCACGCCTGGACCAGGCGGGCGTGAAGCAGCTGGTGGTGGCCGGCATGATGACCCAGATGTGCGTCGATTCGAGCGTGCGCGCCGCCGCCGACCTGGGCTATAAGGTGACCCTGCTGGCCGACGCCTGCGCCACGCGCGCGCAGAGCTTCGGCGGCGAGAGCGTGCCGGCGGCGCAGGTGCAGCGCGCTTTTCTGGCCTCGCTTAACGGCCTGTTCGCGAAAGTCCAGCCGACCGACGAATTCCTCAAGGGAGCGTAACGAAGATGGCATACGAGCTCATCAGCACCGAGACCCGGGGCCGCGTGGCGCTGGTCACGCTCAACCGCCCGAAGCAGATGAACGCGCTCAACCCGCAGCTGATGCAGGAGCTGGGCCAGGCGCTGTACGCCTTCGACGCGGACGACGCGATCGGCGCGATCGTGATCACCGGCAACGACAAGGCCTTCGCCGCCGGTGCCGACATCGGCGCGATGAAGGACTGGAATTTCATCGACGTTTACCGAGCGGACTACATCACGCGCGACTGGGAGCACATCCGCAGGATCAGGAAGCCCGTGATCGCCGCGGTCGCGGGTTACGCCCTGGGCGGCGGCAACGAGCTGGCGTTGATGTGCGACATCGTGATCGCGGCCGAGAACGCGAAGTTCGGCCAGCCCGAGATCAATCTCGGCGTCCTGCCCGGCGCGGGCGGCACCCAGCGCCTGCCGCGCGCGGTCGGCAAGGCGAAGGCGATGGACATGTGCCTCACCGCGCGCATGATGGACGCCGCCGAGGCGGAGAAGGCGGGCCTGGTGTCGCGCGTGGTGCCGCTCGAGAAGCTGCTGGACGAGGCGCTGGCGGTCGCGGCCAAGATCGCTGCCTATTCGCTGCCGGCGGTGATGATGGTCAAGGAGTCGATCAACGCCGCCTACGAGATGCCGCTATCGGAAGGCGTGCATTTCGAGCGCAGGCTGTTCCACGCCGCCTTCGCGCTCGCCGACCAGAAGGAAGGCATGGCCGCGTTCGTGGACAAGCGCAAGCCGGAATTCAAGAACAAATAAATGGGGTCAGACCCCATTTTCTCGCCCCGCCGCACGGCGGTGCTGCTGCTCGCCGCGCACATCCTGTCGATGGCGGGCTTCTCGACCTTCGCCGCGCTGCTGCCCGAGCTGCGCGCGCTGTGGCATCTCAGCAACTCCGAGGCGGGCGTGGTGAGCGGCATGTTCTTCGTCGGCTACGCCTCGACCGTTTCGTACTGGACCGCGCTCACCGACCGCGTCGACGGGCGCAGGGTGTACCTGATCGGCGGACTGCTCGCGGCGGCGGGCAGCACCGGCTTCGGCTTCATGGCGCAGGGCTTCGCCAGTGCGGTGCTGTTCCAGATCCTGCTCGGCACCGGCATCGCGGCCATGTACATGCCGGGCCTGAGGCTGCTCTCGGACCGCGTCTCGGGTCCCGCGCAGAGCCGCTACATCGCGTTCTACACCTCGTTCTTCGGCATCGGCACCGCGCTCTCGCTCGCCGCCGCGGGCGCGGTGAGCGCGCTGGCCGGCTGGCAGTGGGCGTTCATCGCCGCGGCCGCCGGGCCGCTCGCGGCGGGCGCGTTGGTGTTCGCCGGCATCGGCGCGCGCGCCCCGGCCGCGGCGGGTGCCGCGGCGCCGTTCTCGCTCGCGACGCTGTTTCCGCTCGCCGCCTGGCGCCGCCTGCTCGCCAACCGGCCGGTGGCCGGTTTCGCGCTCGGCTACGCGATGCACTGCCTGGAGCTGTTCGGCTCGCGCAGCTGGATGGTCGCCTTCCTCGCCTTCTCCGCCGGGCTGCACGCCGGCGGCGCGAGCTTTCCCTGGAACCTGGCGGTGATCGCGGCCTTCGTCAACGTCTGCGCGGTGCCGGCCTCGATCGTCGGCAACGAGATCGCGCTCAGGATCGGCCGCCGGCGCTGGATCTCGTTCGCCATGCTCGGCTCGGGCGCGAGCGGTATGCTGCTCGCCGGAGCGGCGGGCTGGCATTGGGGCGCGGTGCTCGTGGTCCTGGTGCTGTATTCGATGCTGGTGATGGCCGAATCGGCCACCCTCACCGCGGGCATGGTCGCGGCGGCGCCCGAGGAGCTGCGCGGCACCGCGATGGGGCTTTATTCGCTCATGGGATTCGCCGGCGGCATGATCGGACCGATGGTGTTCGGCGCCGCGCTCGACGCCGCGGGCGGCGCCGCGCGCAGCAGCGCCTGGCTGGCCGCCTATGCCGCGATCGGCGCCGGCTGCCTCGCCTCGTCGTTCGTCGCCTGGCGCCGCGGCCGGGGGTAGACTAGCACCGCGCGTAAGCGAAACGACAGGAGAGAGGCAAAGATGGAGCGCATCTGGCTCAAGAGCTATCCGGCGGGCGTCGAGCACGAGGTCCGCTACGACCAATACCGCTCGGTCGGCGACCTGTTCGACAAGTGCGTCGCGCAATTCCGCGCGCGGCCGGCCTACTCGAGCATGGGCAAGTCGCTCAGCTACGAAGAGCTGGACAAGCTCTCGCGCGACTTCGGCGCCTGGCTGCAGGCGAAGGGCCTGGGCAAGGGCGCGCGCGTGGCGATCATGCTGCCCAACGTGCTGCAGTATCCGGTGGCGCTGTTCGGCACCCTGCGCGCGGGCTGCACGGTGGTCAACGTCAACCCGCTCTACACCGCGCGCGAGCTGGAGTACCAGCTCAAGGATTCGGGCGCGGAAGCGATCGTGATCCTGGAGAACTTCGCCCACACGCTCGAAGCCGTGCTCGCGCGCACGCCGCTCAAGCACGTGGTGGTGGCCTCGCTCGGCGACCTGCTGGGATTCAAGGGCGCGATCGTGAACTTCGTGGTGCGCAAGGTGAAGAAGATGGTGCCTGCGTTCTCGCTGCCGAAGGCGCAGCGCTTCAACGCCGCGCTGGCCGAAGGCGCGGGCAAGCCGTTCGAGCCGTACGAGAGCGGCCACGACGACATCGCCTTCCTGCAGTACACCGGCGGCACTACCGGGCTGTCCAAAGGCGCGATGCTGCTCCACCGCAACGTGCTGGCCAACATCGAGCAGGTGGCGAACTGGCTCGAGCTGGGGCTGAAGGGCGAGACGCCTTCCATCATCACAGCGCTGCCGCTGTATCACATCTATGCGCTGACGGTGAACTGCCTGGTGATCCTCAAGCTCGGCGGCCTGAGCATCCTGATCACCAACCCGCGCGACATCCCGGGCTTCGTCAAGGAGCTCGGCAAGCACCGCTACAACATGATCACCGGGGTCAACACGCTGTTCAATGCGCTGCTACACCATCCCGATTTCGCCAAGCTCGACTTCTCGGCGCTCAGGATCTCGAGCGGCGGCGGCATGGCGGTGCAAAAGGCGGTCGCCGACCGCTGGAAGCAGGTCACCGCAACCGTGCTGCTCGAGGGCTACGGCCTGACCGAGACCAGCCCGGTGGCGACCATGAACCCGTTCGACCTCAAGGACTACAGCGGCTCGATCGGCGTGCCGATTCCCTCGACCGACATCGAGATCCGCGACGACCAGGGCAACACGCTGCCGATCGGCGGCACGGGCGAGATCTGCATCAAGGGCCCGCAGGTGATGGCGGGCTACTGGCAGCAGCCCGAGGAGACCGCCAAGGCCATGACGCCCGACGGCTATCTCAAGACCGGCGACATCGGCGTGATGGACGACAAGGGCTTCATCCGCATCGTCGACCGCAAGAAGGACATGATCCTAGTGTCGGGCTTCAACGTGTACCCGAACGAGATCGAGCAGGTGGTGGCGATGCACCCGGGCGTGCTCGAGTGCGCCGCGATCGGCGTGCCCGACGAGCACTCGGGCGAGGTGGTCAAGCTGTACGTGGTAAGGAAGGACCCCGATCTGACCGAAAGGGACATCCTCGCCTTCTGCAAGGAGCAGCTCACCGGCTACAAGCGGCCCAAGCACGTCGAGTTCCGCGCCGAGCTGCCCAAGACCAACGTCGGCAAAATCCTGCGCCGCGCCCTGCGCGACGAGAAATAAACCGGGGACAGGCCAAAAATCGGGGTCAGACCACGTTTTCAGAGAAAACGTGGTCTGACCCCGATTTTACTTGGGGGCGAGGGTGAGCAGGTGCGCGCCCGCGGCGGCGATGCGGACGCGGTCGGTGAGCATCGGGATGTACTCGCCGGCGGCCCAGGCGCGGGTGAAGGCGCGGTAGCCGGGCGAGAGCGGGTTGCCGGACTGCCCGCCCGAGTGAATGAACAGCGAGGCCTGCATGTTCGACAGGTCGTAGATCGCACGCAAGCTCGGACCGTGGCGGCTGGCGTAGGGCCGCGCGGCGTCGTTGAAGTTGCTGCGCCCGACGTCGATGGTGAACGCGCCGCCCGGGCTCGGAACGCTGATATCGAAAAAGCGCGCGAGCAGCGGCACGCGGCCGAACGGCTGGTGCTCGTGCAGCGCGGGGTGCGCCGCGCCCCACTTCCAGCGCCGCATGTCCTTGCCGTAGCGCTGGCGCAGGTCGGCGAGCGCCGCCTCGAGCGAGCTCGACAGGATATCGTCGCAGCTTTCCTTCTTCGCCGTGTGCACGTCGTCGCACCAGCGCGACTGGCCGTCCTTGTCGGCGAGCACGTTGCCGATGAACACCGGCCGCTGCAGCCAGTTGGCGTCGAACGCGTCGCCCAGCTCGTCGGCGTAGATCGCGCGCGCGAGCGCGCGCCACCAGGCGCTCATGATCAGCGGCTCGGCGCGGTCGGCCGCCATGCTGCCGTCCCAGGCCGATAGCCGTTCCAGCGCGCGCTTGGCCTCGGCGCTGAGCGGCTTGGTCGCGAGCAGCCGCGGCAGCTGCTCGCGCGCGGGCAGCGAGACCACGTCGGCCTGCATGCGTGCGAAGCTCGGCACGCTGTGCCGCGCCACCGCATCGAGCAGCTCGGTGATGCGGCGCGCGCGGTACGGCGGCTGCCATTCGCTGGTGATGAAGTGTCGGTAGCCCGGCGGCACGACCTTCTGGTTCGCAGTCACGATCTCGCCGCTGGGCGGGTTGTACGACTGCGGCAGCTCGTCGAACGGGATCCAGCCGGCCCAGTCGTACTTCGCCTCCCAGTCGGGCGCGGGGGCGAGGCCCTCGAGGTCGTTGGCGGGCTTGCGCACCGGCACCCGGCCGGGGGCGATGAAGCCGATGTTGCCGTCGACATCCGCGTACACCATGTTCTGCTGCGGCGCCTGCAGGTCGCGCAGCGCGGCGCGGAATTCCTTCCAGTTGCGCGCCCGCGCGACGTTGAGCGCGCTGCGGATCGAAGTGTCGTCGTCCGCGAGCGCGGTCCACTCGAACGCCAGCACGTGGCCGCGCGGCGCAAGCCCTGCCGCCGGCCGCAGCACGTCCGACACGATCGGGCCGTGGCGCGTGATGCGCACGAGCAGCTTCACGTCGGGCGCGCCGCGCACCTTGATCGTTTCCTGGCGGACCGCGAACGGTCGCGGACCGTCGGGCGTCAGGTAGGCGTCGCGGCCCTCGAGTTTCTCGATGTACAGGTCCTGCACGTCGGGGCCGGTGTTGGTCGCGCCCCAGGCGATGCGCTCGTTGTGGCCGAGCACGATCCCCGGCACGCCCGGCAGCGTGGCGCCGATCGCGTCGAAGCCGGGCGCCGTGAGCTGCGCGAAGTACCACACCGGCGGCGCGGTCAGGCCGAGGTGCGGGTCGTTCGCGAGCAACGGCTTGCCGCTCGCGCTGCGCTTGCCGCTCACCACCCAGTTGTTCGATCCGGCGCCCTCGGGCAGCCAGTGCGGCAGCAGCGCCGCGACCTGCTGCATCGCCGCGCCGAGCGCGCGCGCGTCGCCATCGAGCCCGCCGTAGAGCGTCTTCAGGTCGCGGATCTTCAACCGCGCATCGCCGGGATACGGCGGCAGCAGCTCGTCGATGCGCGCCTGCGGCAGCGTCTTCACCAGGCGCATGCGCAGCAGCTCGTTCTTCCAGTTCGCGCCCAGGTCCCAGCTCATCATCTTGATCCACGCCAGCGAGTCGGCTGGCGTCCAGGGCTCGGGCGTCACGCGCAGGATCCAGAATTCGGGCGGCAGCACTTGCCGCGTGGCGAGGAAAGCGTTGACGCCGGCGGCGTAGGCATCGAGCACCTTGCGCGTGTCCGGGTCGAGCTTCGCCAGGCTCGCCTCGGCCGCGCGGCGCACGCCCAGCGTGCGCAGGAAGCGGTCGGTGTCGAGCGCGCTCGCGCCGAGGATCTCGGCCAGGCGCCCGGCGGCGATACGCCGGCTCATCTCCATTTGCCACAGCCGGTCCTGCGCGTGAGCGAAGCCAAGGCCGAAGTAGGCGTCCTCGATCGAGGCGGCGCGGATGTGCGGGATGCCGTAAGCGTCGCGCAGCAGCTCGATCGGCGTCTTGAGGCCGTCGATGCGGATCGTTCCTTCGAGCCTGGGCAGCGACTGGCGCAGATACAGGTAGGCGCCGCCCGCGAGCAGCGCCGTCGCGGCCACCAAAACCAGCAAATAGCGGAGCAGCTTGCGCATCGCCGCAGAATACCCCCCGGGGGTACCGCAGGCGTGACTTTCGCCAATGCGGCACCGCGGCAATTCTGTTATAAGCAAATGGTTACGACGATTAGGCGGAGGCCGATCGGTGCTTTATAGCCTTTACGAAGCGCAGCATGCAGCCCTGCAGCCATTGCGCCTCGCCGCGGAGCTCTCGCGCGGCTGGTTCGGCCACCCGTTCAGTCCCTTGTCGTACTCCTATATGTCGCGCGGGCTCGCGGCGGGCAGCGACCTGTTTCTGCGCCTCACCCAGCGTTACGAGAAGCCCGCCTGGCGCGTCGACTACACCACGATCGGCGGCGAGCGCGTTGCGGTCACCGCCGAGGTGGCGCTGGCAAAGCCGTTCTGCAACCTGATTCATTTCAAGCGCGAGCTCGCGACGCCGCGCAACGACCCGAAGGTGCTGCTGGTCGCGCCGCTGTCCGGGCACCACGCGACGCTGCTGCGCGACACGGTGCGAACGATGCTGCCCGAGCACGAGGTATGGGTCACCGACTGGATCGACGCGCGCATGGTGCCGCTCGCCGCCGGGCCGTTCCAGTTCGACGACTACGTCGACTACGTGTGCGAGTGGATCCGGCTGCTCTCACCGGACCTGCACGTCGTATCGGTCTGCCAGCCGACCGTGCCGGTGCTCGCCGCGGTGTCGCTCATGGCCTCGCGCAACGAGTCGAGCCGGCCCAAGACCATGGTGATGATGGGCGGGCCGATCGACGCGCGCAGAAGCCCGACCGCGGTCAACAACCTCGCCACCCAAAAGCCGTTTTCGTGGTTCGAGCAGAACCTGATCGAGCGCGTGCCGGCGAAATATCCGGGCTTCATGCGCCGCGTCTACCCCGGCTTCCTGCAGCACGTGGGGTTCGTGGCGATGAACCCCAACCGCCACTTCAACGCGCACTGGGACTACTACAACCACCTGCTCGAAGGCGACGGCGACTCCGCCGAGCACCACCGGCGCTTCTACGACGAGTACAACGCGGTGCTCGACATGCCGGCCGAGTACTACCTCGACACCGTGAAGCGCGTGTTCCAGGACTTCGCGCTGCCCAAGGGGCGGCTGTTCGTGCGCGAAGAGCTGGTGCGTCCGCAGGTGATCCGCCACACGGCGCTGCTCAGCATCGAAGGCGAGCTGGACGACATCTCCGGCACCGGACAGAGCGAGGCGGCGCATGCGCTGTGCCTCAACATCCCCGCCGGCCAGCGCGAGCACTTCCTCGCGCCGCGCGTCGGCCACTACGGAATCTTCTCCGGCCGGCGCTGGCGCGAGACGATCTATCCGCTGATCCGGGAGTTCGTGCGCAGGCATGGCTGAGCGCCGCAGCGCTCTGGTGGTTGGCGCGACCGGCCTGATCGGGTCCTTCCTTGTGCGGCGGCTGCTCGACGACCCGGCGTACCGCACGGTCACCGTCTGGGCGCGCCGCCCGCTGGCGCTGCATGGCGCGGGCCTGAGGACGGCGACGTTAGACTTCGAGTACCTCGGCTCGCACAAGGTCGAGGCCGAGGACGTCTACTGCTGCCTCGGCACCACCATCAAGCACGCTCGCACGCGGGAAGTCTTCCGGCGCGTCGACCGCGATTACCCGCTCGTTCTGGCGCAGGCCGCCGCGCGCGGCGGCGCCAAGCGCCTGCTGGTGATCTCGGCGCTGGGTGCCGATCTGCGCTCGCGCGTGTTCTACAACCGCGTCAAGGGCGAGATGGAGTTCGGGGTGCGCGCCGCCGGCGTGCCGACCACGATCTTCTTCCGCCCGACGCTGCTCGCCGGCCCGCGCGACGAGTTCCGTATCGGCGAGCGAATCGGCCTGGCGGTCGGCGACCTGCTCGGACCGATACTGGGCAGGTACCGTCCGATCGAAGCCGATGTGGTCGCCGCCGCGATGATCAAGGCCGCGCTGACGAACCTGCCCTCCGGCGTCATCGAGTCCGAAGAAATCCGCGTCCTGTAAATCGGGGTCAGACCACGTTTTCCCGAAAACGTGGTCTGACCCCGATTTAGAGCTCGTACTGGGTGCCGGTGTCGCCGCGCGCGGCGCGCTCGACCAGCGCGCGCGGCAGATGAGGAGCGAAGAACTCGATGAAGTCGTAGGCGTAGCGCCGCAGCCACGCGCCGCGCTTGATGCCCAGGCGCGTGGTGCTCGATTCGAACAGGTGCGTGGCGTCGATCGCGCGCAGGCCGCGGTCGCGCTTCGCGTCGAAGGCCATCTGCGCCATGATGCCCACGCCCAGGCCGAGCTCGACGTAGGTCTTGATCACGTCGGCGTCGAGCGCGGTGAGCACCACGTTCGGCGCGAGGTCCTTCGCCTCGAACGCTTTCTGCACCAGCGAGCGGTTGGCGAAGGCGAAGTCGTAGGTGACGATCGGATGCTCAGCGAGCGCCTCGAGCGTGAGCGGCTTCGCCTTCAATAGCGGATGGCGCGGCGGCACCACCACGCAGCGGTTCCACTGGTAGCACGGCAGCGACACCAGCTCGGGATGATCGGCGATCGCTTCGGTGGCGATCGCGAGGTCCGCCTCGCCCGCGATCACCTGCTCGCAGATCTGGGTCGGGTTGCCCTGGTGGATGAGCAACCGCACGCCGGGATAGCGGCGCTTGAACGCCGCCACCGCCTGCGGCAGCGCGTAGCGCGCCTGGGTGTGAGTGGTGGCGATGGTCAGCGTGCCGAGCTTTTCGTCCGCGAACTCGGCGCCCGCGCGCTTGAGGTTGGCGGTCTCGGCCAGCACGCGCTCGGCGATCTCGATCACCGCCTTGCCCGGCTCGGTGAGCGCGGTCAGGCGCTTGCCGCGGCGCTCGAAAACCTCGATCCCGAGCTCGTCCTCGAGCGCCCGGATCTGCTTCGACACGCCCGGCTGCGAGGTGTGCAGCGCCTGCGCGGCCTCGGACACGTTGAGGCCGCGCCGGGCGACTTCCACCATGTAGCGCAGCTGCTGGAGCTTCATGCCCCTAGATTATAAGGACATGAGGCTGTCCAGCCTTTCAGGAATTAAGCTGCGTGTAGCGCAGGTACGGCTTCACCACGCGAAAGCCCTGCGGGAACTTCTGCTTCAGCAATGCCGGGTCGGTGAGCGACGGAACGATGATGACCTCGTCGCCCCGCTTCCAGTTGGCGGGCGTCGCCACGCTCTGGCTGTCGGTGAGCTGCAGCGAATCGATCAGGCGCAGGATCTCGTCGAAGTTGCGCCCGGTCGAAGCGGGATAGGTGATCGTGGCGCGGATCTTCTTCGCCGGGTCGATCACGAACACCGAGCGCACCGTGAGCGTGTCGTTCGCGTTCGGATGAATCATGCCGTACAGGTTCGCGACCTTGCGGTCCGGGTCGCCCAGAATCGGAAAGTTGACCTTGGTGCCCTGAGTCTCGTCGATGTCGCCGATCCAGCTCTTGTGCGACTCGACCGGATCGACGCTCACCGCCAGCACCTTGACGTTGCGCCGGTCGAACTCGGGCTTGAGCTTGGCGGTGGCGCCGAGCTCGGTCGTGCACACCGGGGTGAAGTCCTTCGGGTGCGAGAACAGCACGCCCCAGCTCGAGCCGAGCCATTCGTGGAAGCGGATCTGCCCCGCGGTGGAGTCCTGGGTGAAGTCGGGCGCCAGGTCGCCGATACGCAGACTCATGCTGATCACTCCTTGGGAATTGCGTGAGGCGCGCAGTCTAGGAGCGGCCGCCAAAGCACGGAAGGATCGAATGGTTATATGCATGTGCGCATTCGGTATTTCAGCCCGGGCGCGGCGCGGCCTAGGCTGCGCGCCCATGTACCGCTACGACGAAATCGACCAGCGGCTGGTGGACGAGCGCGTCGCCCAGTTCCGCGACCAGACCCGGCGCTACCTCGCCGGCGAGCTCGACGAGGAAGAGTTCAAGGCGCTGCGGCTGAGGAACGGCCTGTACCTCCAGCGCCACGCACCGATGCTGCGCGTCGCGATCCCCTACGGCCTGCTGTCGGCCGCGCAGCTCAGGAAGCTCGCGCACATCGCGCGCCGCTACGACCGCGGCTACGGCCACTTCAGCACGCGCCAGAACATCCAGTTCAACTGGCCCAGGCTCGAGGACGTGCCCGAGATCCTGGCTGAGCTCGCCACGGCGCAGATGCACGCGATCCAGACCTCGGGCAACACCATCCGCAATATCACCTGCGACCACTTCGCCGGCATCGCGCCCGACGAACTGATCGACCCGCTGGTGTGGTGCGAGCTGCTGCGCCAGTGGTCGACGTTCCACCCCGAATTCGCCTACCTGCCGCGCAAGTTCAAGATCGCCGTCTCCGGCAGCCCGGCCGACCGCGCCGCGATCCTGGTGCATGACATCGGCCTTGCCGCCGTCATGGGGACAGACCCCGATTCGAAGGAATCGGGGTCTGTCCCCGGTTTTCGCGTCGCGGTCGGCGGGGGCCTCGGCCGCACCCCGATCGTCGGCCACGTCATCCGCGAATTCCTGCCCTGGCGCCACCTGCTGAGCTATCTCGAAGCGATCCTGCGCGTCTACAACCGCCGCGGCCGGCGCGACAACATCCACAAGGCGCGCATCAAAATCCTGCTCAAGGAACTCGGCCCCGAAGCCTTCACACACGAAGTGGAAGCCGAGTGGGCCCACCTCAAGGACGGCCCCGCGACGCTGACGCAGAATGAAGTGCGACGGATCGAAAGTCGATTCACCAAACCGAACTATGATCAAAATCGGGGTCAGACCACGTTTTCCGAAAAACGTGGTCTGACCCCGATTTTCGACGCCTGGGAGCGGCGCAACGTCCATCCGCACAAATTGCCCGGCTACAGCGCGGTGACGCTGTCGCTGAAAAAGACCGGCGTGCCGCCGGGTGACGTCAGCGCGCAACAGATGGACGCAATCGCCGACCTGGCCGAGCGCTACAGCTTCGGCGAGCTGCGCGTCACGCACGAGCAGAACCTGGTGTTCGCCGACGTCGCGCGCTCGGACCTGCCCGCGCTGTGGCAGGCGCTGCGCGCGGCGGGCCTCGCGACGCCCAACATCGGCTTGCTGACCAACATCATCTCCTGCCCGGGGGGCGACTTCTGCTCGCTCGCCAACGCGCGCTCGATCCCCATCGCGGAGGCGATCCAGCGCCGCTTCGAAGACCTGGACTACCTGTTCGACATCGGCGAGCTCGACCTCAACATCTCGGGCTGCATCAACGCCTGCGGCCACCATCACGTCGGCCATATCGGCATCCTCGGCGTCGACAAGCACGGCGAGGAGTTCTACCAGCTCGAGATCGGCGGCTCTCAGGGCGCGCAGGCCGCGCTCGGACGGGTGCTCGGGCCGGCGCTGCGCGCGGCCGAGGTGCCGCAGGCGATCGAGCGCCTGATCGAGGTCTACCTCGCGCGGCGCGAGGCGGACGCCGAGCGCTTCGTCGACGTCGTGCGCCGGATCGGAATCGAGCCATTCAAGGAGCATGTCTATGCCAAAGATCATCAAGAATCGCCGGATCGGGGACGACGGCTGGCGACTGCTTGACGCCGACGCGCTGCTCGCGCCCGGCGAGAACGGCTTCGTACCGGACCTGCCCGCCGGGGACGTGATCGCGCCGCTCAGGCTCTGGCGGCTACGCCGCGACGAGCTGATCGGTCGCGCGGGACGGGTCGGGGTGCTGCTCGCGGCGCACGACGCGCCGGAGGCGATCACACCCGACCTAGGGCATTTCGCGCTCGTGGCGGTGCGCTTCGACAAGTTCGGCGACGGCCGCGGTTATTCCCTGGCGCGCCTGCTGCGCGAGCGCTACGGCTGGGACGGGGAGCTACGCGCAACCGGTGCGATCGGCCGCGATCAGCTCCTGTTTCTGTCGCGCTGCGGCTTCGACGCCTTCGAGCTCGCCGATGAATCGCGCCTCGCCCCGGCGTTCGCCGCGTTCGAGGAATTCAGCGAGGCCTATCAGGCGTCGGTCGAGCAGCCCCTGCCGCTGTTCCGGCGCCGCGCCGCGCCCGGCGCGTTCATGCTGAGCGACGAGGAGACTGATTACACTGCCCCCGCGGGGGTGGCTCCTTGAAGGGCGTCGTTTACCTCGTCGGCGCCGGTCCCGGCGCGCCCGATCTCCTCACGCTGCGCGCTGCGCGCCTGCTCGCCAGGGCGGACATCGTATTTCACGACGCGCTGGTCCACCCCGATACGCTCGCGCTCGCGGCGCGCGCCGAGAGGATCGCGGTCGGCAAGCGCTCGGGCAGGCACTCGACCGCGCAGCGCTTCATCAACAAGCGCCTGGTCGATGCGGCGCGCAAGCACGGCGTGGTGGTGCGGCTGAAGGGCGGCGATCCGATGTTGTTCGGCCGGGCGCAGGAGGAGATCGACGCGCTCGCCGCCGCGGGCGTGCGGTACGAAGTGGTGCCCGGAGTGAGCGCCGCGTTCGCCGCCGCGGCCGAGCTCGGCGTGTCGCTCACCCGGCGCGGCGCCGCGCGCGGGGTGATCTTCGCGACGCCGCGCGCCGGGGACGGCGAGGCGCCTTCGCAGTGGGCCGAGTCCGTGCGCGCCGCCGACAGCGCGGTGCTGTACATGGCGGCGGGCGAGGCCGAGCGGGTGCGCTGCGAGCTGATCGCCGCGGGCGTGCCGCCTCGCACTCCGGCGGCGATCGTCGAAAGCGCCTCGCTGCCCGGTTCGCGGGTGCAGGCCGGCTCGCTCGACGCGCTGCCGCAGCTGGCCTCGCAGCTCGGCGCGGGGCCGGCGCTGGTGATGCTGGGCGAGGTGTTCGCCGCTGTCGAGGGCGCGCAGCGCTCGCTGCCGCTGCTGCGCCAAGGACGCGCCGCGGGAAGCTGAGCGATGGACCGCGGCGCACTGATTCTGTTCGCCCACGGCGCGCGCGACCCGGGCTGGGCCGCGCCGCTCGAGCAGCTCGCCGCCGCACTCGCCGCGCGCGCGCCGCAGCTCGAAGTGCGGCTCGCCTACCTCGAGCACAGTGCGCCCGACCTCGAGACGGCGCTCGGCGCGCTCTCGGCCGAAGGCTGCCGCGCGGCGAGCGTGCTGCCGGTGTTCCTCGGGGTGGGCGGCCACCTCAAGCGCGACCTGCCGCTACGGCTCGCCGCGGCGCGCGCGCGCTGGCCGTGGCTCCAGCTCAGGCTGGCGCCTGCGCTGGGCGAGATGCCGGGGGTGGCGGTGGCGCTCGCCGCCGAAATCGCGCGCGATCTCAGCGCGCCGCGGCGCCGCGCCGCGCCAGCGCGCGCAGCGCGAGCCAGGCCGCGTAGAGCGCGAGCCCGGCGAACCAAAGCAGCGACCACTCGGCGATCGACAAACCGAGGAAGCGCCAGTGCACCTCGGCGCACTGGCCCGAGCCGCGCACGAGAAAAGTGAGGGTGCGCGAGATGGGGAAGTGCTCGATCATGAACTGCAGGTCCGGGCCGCACTGCGGCACCTGGTCGGGCGGCAGGTGCTGCAGCCAGACCTGGCGCGCCGCGGTGGCGCCGCCTGCGAGCGCGAACACGAGCCCCAGCCCGCCGTAAAGAAAGTTCCAGCGGCGCCGCGGCGCGTGGATCGCGCCGGCGAGGAACGCGAGCGCGAACAGGGCGTAGAACACACGCTGCACCAGGCACAGCGGGCAGGGGTCCTGCCCCTGGAAGTATTGCAGCACGTAGGCGTAGCCGAGCAGCCCGCCGCAGGCGAGCGCGCCGAGCGCGTAGGCCCAGCGAGTCGGGATGTTGAGCGGATTGATCATGCCGGGGCTGCCACCTGCTGCTCGATCATACCGAAGATAGAGCGCCCCTCGGCGTCGCGCATCTCGAGCCGCACCGTGTCGCCGTACTTGAGGAACGGCGTGGCGGCCTCGCCGCGCTTGATGATCTCCTCCGCGCGGCGCTCGAACAGGCAGCCGGCGCCGGTCTTGCGGTCGCGGTTGGAGACCGTGCCCGAGCCCACCAGGGTGCCGGCGCGCAAGGGGCGTGTCGCCGCCGCGTGCTCGATCAGGCGCGCGAAGTGAAACTGCATGTCCTTGCCTGCGTTCGGCTCGCCGAGCAGCTCGCCGTTGACTTCGATCCGCAGCGGCAGATCCACGCGCTTGCCGTCCCAGGCCGCACCCAGCTCGTCGGGCGTCACCGCCACCGGCGAGAGCGCCGAGGGCGGCTTGGACTGGAAGAAACCGAACCCCTTCTCGAGCTCCTTCGGCACCAGGTTGCGCAGCGAGACGTCATTCAACAGCACGAACAGCCGTATATGCGCGGCCGCCTTGTCGCGCTCGACGCCCAGCGGCACGTCGCCGGTCACCACCGCGATCTCGGCTTCGAGGTCGATGCCGAGGTCCTCGGCGGCGACGATGTCGTCGCGCGCACCGAGAAAAGGGTCGGAGCAGCCCTGGTACATCATCGGCTCGCTCTTCCACCAGGAGGGTAGCTCCTGCTTGCGGGATTTGCGGATCAGCTCGGCGTGGACCAGGAAGCTCGACGCGTCGGCGAACTGGTATGCGCGCGGCAGCGGCGCCATGAGCTGCGCCGGATCGAGCTCGAGGGCGCGCGCCGAGGGCCTGTCGTTCAGCTCGTTGTACAGCTGCTCGAGCTGCGGCGCGCAGTAGCCCCAGTCGTCGAGCGCGGCCTGCAGCGTCGGCGCCACGTGGTCGGCCTTGAGAGCGCGCGCGAGGTCGCGCGAGGCCACCAGCAGCGTGCCGTCGCGGGTGCCGTCTTTGAGGGTGGCAAGCTTCATCGATCGCGTGCAAGTGAGAAGGCGCGGATTATCGCAGAATTCGCCTATCATCTGCCCACCGACAGAGGACACGCCATGATCCCGCGCACGATATTCGGCCCCGAGCACGAGACCTTCCGCGACAGCGTGAAGCGCTTCATGGACGAGGAGGTCAAGCCGCACGAGGAGCGCTGGCAGGAGCAGGGCTACGTCGATCGCGAGGTGTGGCAGAAGGCGGGCGCGAACGGTTTTCTGTGCGCGAGCATGCCCGAGCAGTACGGCGGCGCGGGCGCCGATCGCCTGTACAGCATCATCCTGATGGAAGAGCAGGCGCGCGCGAACTCTTCGTCGCTCGGCTTCGGCTTGCACTCCGAGATCGTCGCGCCGTACCTGCTGCGCTACGGCAACGAGCACGTCAAGCGCCGCTACCTGCCGAAGATGGCCGCGGGCGAGTGGATCGGCGCGATCGCGATGAGCGAGCCGGGCGCGGGCTCGGACCTGCAGGCGATCAAGACCGGCGCGGTGAAGAAGGGCGACAAGTACCTCGTCAACGGCTCCAAGACCTTCATCACCAACGGCTGGCACTGCGACCTGGTGATCGTGGTCGCGAAGACCGACCCCGCCAAGGGCGCCAAGGGCACCAGCCTGATCGTGGTCGACACCTCGATGAAGGGCTTCAGCAAGGGCAAGCGGCTGAAAAAAATGGGCCTCAAGGGCCAGGACACCTCGGAGCTGTTCTTCGACAACGTCGAGGTGCCGGCGGCGAACCTGCTCGGGCAGGAGAACAACGGCTTCATCTACCTGATGCAGGAGCTGCCCTGGGAACGGATGCAGATCGCGATCGGCGCGATCGCCAAGGCCGAGGCCGCGATCGGCTGGACCATCGACTACGTGCGCGAGAGGAAAGCCTTCGGCAAGACCGTGGCGACTTTCCAGAACACCCGCTTCAAGCTGGCGGAACTGGCCACCGAAGCCCAGGTCGCGCGCGTGTTCGTCGACAAGTGCATCGAGCTGCTGATGGCCGGGCAGCTGGATGCCGCCACCGCCTCGATGTGCAAATACTGGTGCTCCGACATCGAGTGCAAGATCATCGACGAGTGCCTGCAGCTGCACGGCGGCTACGGCTTCATGTGGGAATACCCCATCGCGCGCGCCTACGTCGACGCCCGCGTGCAGCGCATCTACGGCGGCACGAACGAGATCATGAAAGAAGTCATCAGCCGCTCGCTGGGGCTGGGAGAGAAGTAAAACCGGGGACAGACCCCATTTTCGCGTAGTCAATCTATCAGGAGAGATGGTCACATGTTCATCAAGCGAATTGCACTGTTCGTCGCCTGCGTGGCGCTTTCGGGTTCCGCCCTGGCGCAGGATCCCTACGGAACTTCCAAGTTCGAGAGCTATCCCGACATCGACCAGGTCAAGCAGCTCAAAGTCGTGTGGGACTTCAACTTCCAGGACCCGAAGTCCGTCGGCGTGGTGCTGAACAACCTCAATGCGCTGCTCAAGGCGACCCAGGAGTTCGGACCGCACGAGATCGACCCGATCAAGGTGGTGATCGTCTCGCACGGACCGGAAGTGGTGCTGTGGGCGAAGAAGAACTACGCCAAGTACAAGACGATCGTCGATCGCGCCGCCAGCTTCGCCAAGCAGGGGGTGCGCTTCGAGGTGTGCCGCAACGACGCCGCGGCGCTCGGCTTCAAGCCCGAGGACCTGCACGGTTTCGTGACCGTGATCCCGGCCGGCCCGTACGCGCTCACGTACTGGCAGAACAAGGGCTACGCCTACATCGCGATCGGCGCGACCGTGCCGACCTCGCCATTCAGCCAGTACAACAAGGAAGATTTGGGCAAGAAGCGCTGAGTGGCGAAATCGGGGTCTGACCCCGATTTTCAAAGCCGCCGGAAGCCTTCGCGCAACCCCTCGAAAGGCGTGAAGCCCTCCTGCCCGCGCGCGGCGCCGATCGAGGCGTCGTAGCCGAAGCCGTGCCCGCCGCCCGGAGCGAGGCGCAGCAGATCGCCCGCGCCTGCGGCGCCGTGGGCGAGGTCCTCGTCGCCGCTGCCCAGCTTCTCGACGGCGCGCGCGACGCGCTCCCAGCTGCGCCGGATCTCCTCTGGCGAAAGCACCTCCTGCGGCTTGCGGCGCTCGAGCTCGCGCGCGAGCAGGCTGAAGTCGAACTGCGGCGGCCTGGCCAGGCGCTCGCGCAGGCTGTCGAACAGTTGGCCGTGCCCGCGGCGCTCGTGCGCGTCTTGGCGCTCGTGCTCGTGGCGGTCGTCGTGCTCGTCGCGATCGTGGTCCCTGTCGTGGGGGTGGCCATGATGCTCGCCGCCGCCCGTCGCCGGCGGCGGCTCGGCTTCGAGGATGTCGAGCGTGAAATCGCCCGCCGCGCTCGCGCCCGCCAAGTCGGTGGCGACGACGCGCAGCAGGTAGCTGCCGCCGTCGGCGTATCCCGGCGCGGCGCTGAAGCTCTGGTTCGCGGGATCGAAGGCGAGCCACCCGGGCAGCGCGCCACCGTCGGCGAGCGTCGCCGCGTAGGCGAGCGCGTCGCCCGCGTCGACGTCGGCAAAGGCGCCGGCGACCGAGAACGAGAGCGCCGCGCCTTCCTGCCCGCTCTGGTCCGCTAGCGGCGCAACGAGGTAAGGCGGGTCGTTGACGTTCACCACGTCGAGCGCGAAGGTGCCGGCGGCCGACTCGCCCGCGCCGTCGGTGGCCGTGACGCTGATCCGGACCGTGCCGACCTCGTCGTTGCCCGGCGTGCCGAAGAAGGTCGCGCTTGCGGGGTCGAACTGCAGCCATTGCGGGACCTCGGCGCCGAAGGCGAGCGCGTCGCCGAGGTCCGGATCGACGAAGCTGCCGGCAGGCAGGGTGAAGATGAACGGCTCGTCTTCCAGCGCCGCCTGATCGGGAATCGGCGCGGCCAGCCGCGGCGGCCGGTTCGGCTGCGCGAGCACGATCGGCTGCGGCTCGGCGCCGAACGCGGGATCGGCGAGCACCGAGCGCAGCTGGTCGGTGGAGAGCGCGCCGGTCGAGCCGGTCGTCGCGTACTGCCACGCGATCGCGCCGCCGATGCCGTCCGTGTCGCTGTCGGAGATCCTGTTCGCCTCGAGGGCGTCACCGAGCGGTCCGGGCACGCCGATCGCGGCGGTGAAGTCGTAAAGGTGCACCGAGCCGAAAAGCTGCAGCGTGATCTCGGGCCACGCGGAGGGGTCGGCCTCCCACTGGCGCGTGAGGCGGATCGACCCGGCGCCGGCGACGTCGAGCAGCAGGTCGGCGCCGTCCTGCGCGAGCGACAAATCGTCCGGCTGCACGCCGCCGCCGATCGAGAGTGTCATCGCGCCGGCGGCGTAGACCGTGTCGTTGCCGTCGCCGGGGTTGAACGCGATCACGCCGCCGTCGCCGTAGTGGTCGATCCAGTCGTCGCCCGCACCGCCGATCGCGAGCGTCGCGCCTTCCTCGTAGAGGTAGTCGTCGCCGGGCCCCGCGTCGAGCAGATTGTTGCCTTCGCCCCAAGCCTCGAGGTCGTCCGCCCCGGGGCCGCCGCGCACGATGTCGTTGCCCGCGCCCGTTTCGACGTAGTCGTCGCCGGCGAGCGCGTCGATCAGGTCGTCGCCGTCGCTGCCGAAGATGGCGTCGTCGCCGGGGGTGCCGGGCGCCGGCTCGAAGCGCGCCTCCATCTCGTCCGCGCTCCAGAACGTGCCGTCGGCGAATTCGATCCCGGCCAGGCGCCGCGCGTCGCCGAGCAGCCAGTCCGGCACCTCGATCCTGGTGGCGCTGCCGCGCACCCAGGCCGACACGTCGGAATAACCGTGGCTGATGAGCACGTCCTGCGGCTCGAGCCCGTCCGCGGCCCGGATCCGGTCGGCGCTCGAGGGCCAGGCCCAGAAATTCGGATTCTCGACCGTGTCGTGATCGCCGCCCGGCCGCAGGACATACGCGTCCGCGCCGTCGCCGCCCTGCAGCCGGTCGTCTCCCGAGCCGCCATCCAGGACGTCGTCGCCGCCTTCGCCGTAGAGCGCATCCCGATAGCCGTCGAGGCCCAGCAGCAGGTCGTCGCCTTCGGTGCCGTGCAGCTCGAGCCCGGCCGCGCTGAGCGCCGCGGCCTCGAGCTCGCCGTCGAAAGCAAAGCGCAGAGCCGTGGGCGGCGTCATGCCGTCCGCGCCGTACCAGCCGGCGACGCGCCCCTGGGTGCTGCCCTCGCCGACGCTGAGCAGCAAGTCGGTGCCCTCGCGCGAGATCTGCACCTCGTAGGCGCGGATGAAATCGTCGAGCACGATCGCCTGGTAGGTCGGCGCGATCAGGTGCAGCCCCGTGTCGCGGCCGATGTGGTACTCGCCGGCGAGCGGCAGCACGCTTGCCTGCGCGAGCACCTCTTCTAGCGTGTGCGCTGAGCCGTCGTCGAACTCGAACGCCTCGATGCCCTCGCCCGGGCGGTCTGCCCCGGGCAGCGCGAGGTCGAAGCCGCCTGCGCCCCAGCGCGCCGAGAGCGTGCCGCCGTCGTACCAGGGCAGCTCGGGATGCGCCTCGGCCGATGCCGCCGGCACGCTGACCCTCAGCGCGAGGTCGCCGAGCGCGACGCCGGGGCCGAAGCGCACCACGTCGCGCTCCGTCGCATCGGTGCCCGAATCCTCGATGCGGTCGACGCCGTACTCGGTGCCAGCGTAGTAGTAGGCGTCCGAGCCGCCGCGGCCATCGGCGCGGTCGGCTCCGTCGCCGCCTTCGAGCAGGTCGTCCCAGCCGGCGCCCGTGAGCGAGTCGTCGCCGCCGCCGCCGCGCAGCGCGTTGCGCAGGTTGGCGCGGCCCTCGAGCGTGTCGTCGCCGTTCGAGCCTCGCGTCTCGAGCGCGGGCAGCAGCGCGACGAACTGCTTCGTGCTCCAGCTCTCGCCGTCTGCGAAGTCGATTCCGCCCAGCTCGAAGCCGTCCATGTCGATCGACACCGCGTCGCCGATCGGCGTGTAGGTGAGCGTCGCCATGAGCGTGCCGCTGTCGAGCGCGGCGGCGAGATCCTCGGGCAGGGTGCCGGAGGCGAAGCGGATGCGGTTCGTGCCCTCGCGGTCCTCGATCGTGTCGCGGCCGTAGCCGAAGCCGAGCAGGTAGCTGTCGTTGCCCGCGCCGCCGCGCAGCACGTCCGCGCCCGCGCCGCCGTCGAGCAGGTCGTCGCCCCCGCCGCCGTCAATCCTGTCCGCGCCCGCACCGCCATAGAGAAGATCGTCGCCCGCGCCGCCCGCGAGCGCGTCGTTGCCGGCCTCGCCGTAGAGGACGTCGTCGCCGTCGCCGCCGTCCAGGGCGTCGTCGCCGCTTCCGCCCTCGAGCAGGTCGTTGCCGGGACCGCCGAAGAGTTGGTCGTCGCCTGCGCCGCCGTAGAGCGTGTCGTCGCCCGCCCCGGCGTCGAGGAAGTCGTCCCCCTCGCCGCCGTCGAGGATGTCGTTGCCGTGCAGTTCCTCGGGCAGGTAGGGCGCGTCGCCGTAGAGCGTGTCGTCGCCGTCGCCGCCGATCAGGGAGTCATCGCCCCCCTCGCCGTAGAGCACGTCGTTGCCCGCGCCGCCGTCGAGCAGGTCGTTGCCGCTCTGCTCCACCGCGCTGCCGTAGGCGGCGGACGTTCCGATCACGCCCGCGGTGACGAGCAGGGTGCCGGGCACCGTGCGCTGGTTCGGCTGCTCGTAGCGCCCGAAGTCGCCCGCCATCAGGTCGTTGCCGGCCCCGCCGAGCAGCTCGTCGTCGCCTTCCCAGCCGGCGAGGATGTCGTCGTCGGCGCCGCCGTAGAGCGTGTCGTTGCCGGCCTGGCCGATCAGGATGTCGTTGCCGGCGCCGCCGATCAGCACGTCGTCGCTGCCGCCGTCCTTGTAGTAGGTGAAATACGGATCGCCCGAGAGCGGATCGAGATAGTCCGGATACGCGAGCGTGGCGTTGATCACCGGAAACAGGCCGAGCTCGAAGCCGCCGAATCCCGGCGTCGAGTCGCCGAAATTGGGATGCACGACCCGCCAGTAGTTGCCCGCGGGACGGATCTGGAAATCGTCGTCGCCGAGCAGCACGTCCATGCCCGGCCCGCCCACGAGCAGGTCTTCGCCGACGCCGCCGAGCAGCACGTCGTCGCCCGCGCTGCCGTAGATGCGGTCGGCGCCGCTGCCGCCGGTGAGCCAGTCGCCGGTGATTCCGGTCGGCGCCGAGTCCGCGTCGTTGAGCGCCGCCTGCGTCGCCTCGCGTTCGCCCCAGATCTGATCGTCGCCCGCGCCGCCGTAGATCTTGTCGTCGCCCAGGCCCATCGGCCGGCCGAGGTAGTCCCACTCCCAGTATTCGGCCGCGTGATCGGCCCAGCCGCCGCCCTCGATACGGTCGGCGCCCGCGCCGCCGAGGAGGACGTTGCCGCTCGCGTCCGAGCCGAACAGAAAATCGTCGCCGCCCGCGCCGCGCGCCTGCTCGTCGAAATCGCCGGTGACGATGTGATCGTTGCCCGCGCTGCCGTCGAGCCACTGGTCGATCTCGACGTCGCCGGTGCTCGGCACGCCGGGCTGGCGCTCGATGTTGCCGAGGTCGTCGGCCTTGTAGTACGTCGCGCCGGTGACGGGATCGACGTAGGGCAGAGGCGCCCAGTCGCCGCGGATCTCGCGCGCGGCGACGGGCAGGGTCTCGTCCACGCCGTCGAGCGCCAGATTGAGCTCGAGGTGCCCGAAGTGCGTCGCCTCGTCGTCGGCGTCGACCAGCTGCGCCGAGAGCTCTAGCATCGCGGCGGCGTCGACGTCATCCTTCGCCCACAGGCTGAAGCTGAGCTCCTTGCGGCCCTCGGGCACCACCAGCGTGAAGGCGCCGTCCGCGCCGAGCGCGACTTCGTCCGCGTGATCGAGCACGGCGAGCTTGTCCGCGGCGTCGCCCGCGAGCGTGAGCTTCACCCGCTGCCCGCCCGCGCCGGCGTCGTAGGGCAGGTAGAGCGTGAAGATGCGGGCGGAGCCTTCGGAGAGGGCGCCGAGGGAGGCGGAGGAATCCGGATCGAAGTCGGGGGAGGGGAAGGGGTTGGATGAGCGGCCTTGGCGGATGACGATCGTCTGCGCGCCGGATTGAACGGAGTCGCGTATATCTCGGACGGTTTGCTCGACCTCCGCGGCGTTTGCTTCGGAGGATCCGGACAGCATAGTGAGCGCGGCCTCACCATACTTTCCCAAGGCCTCGAGAAACGCATCCGCGGCGCTTCGAGTTTCCGCAAACGAAGTGGATGCTGTGAGCGTAATCGGCGTCGATTTGGTAGTCGCCGCATCGGGGTTCGCGTTCGAAAGCGCATAAGCGAAGTCGCGCTGAAAGTCGCCAAGGTCCGCGCGCATCCGGTTCGTGAATTCCGGGTCCCCAGCGCCGACCAGACGCGCAAAGCGCGACATTTCGGATTCGAGCATTCCTATGGTGAACTGCTTTTCCTTGTCGTCGAGAGACGATGCGTGATCGATGGCTTGCGCGAAATAAGTGAGCGTGCCTCTGACGTAATGGGGATCGCTTACGAGCCGGGCACCGAATTCGTCGGGGCCCATGTCGAGGCTCGCCAAGTTGGCGTAGAGCCGTCTCATGTCGTCGGTCTTGAGTAACGCCTGTCTATCCTGCGGGTCGATGTACTTCAGGGAATGGACAGAGTAGAGCTTGTACTGCATTGCGCGGTCGGCCGAAGAGACTTCCGGGTCGCCCACCGCCTGGTACACAATCTTCCGGTCATCCGGCAGGAGCTTGTTCACCTCTTGCGTCGCCGCCTGCTTATCGGAACTGGACATTCCCTTGAAGAACTCCAGTCCGAACGAGAATAGCCACCCGAGCACCCCCAAGACCGGATTAACTGCGCCAAGCGCTCTGTTTACTACGGTCTTGACTACGACTGCAGACGTGCCGATCGACAACGCAGCGCGGCCCGGGCTGTCAATGGCGCCGGACTCGTAAAGAGCGTCAATTACGGCGCGCTTGATTGCCTCCAGTTCGGAGACTGGTCCGGACGCGGACGACGCCACTAGGCCGAGCGACAAGCGCGCGGTGGCGGATAGAGTGTCCGTCTTTCCGTCGCTAAAGACGTGCGATAGGAACCCGGCGACGTTCTGAGACAGGCGCGTGTCGATGTAGGAGTAGGTGTTAGCGCTTAGGTAAGGCGCGGTCGAAAAGTCGGCAGCGTAGTTTGAGAATCCCCGGTAGAAGCCACTCTCGATGCGATGAGCATCTACAATGCTGAGCTTGTTGCGCCCGACGTCCGGTGCGTTTCCCTTGAACCGTCGGAAGTCCAGGACGTAGCTGTTGCCGTTGCCGTTGAGGTGCCAGGAGCCATCGAAGCGGGCGATGAGATTCGGGTCTCCGGTGCCGAGGCGGTGGACTATGTCGTTCGCGATCGCGTAATGGATAGTCGGGACATTCTCGGCCACCTCAAACTTAAAGAAGGACTTTGCGCTACTGCCGAAGCCACTTTTCTCCACGCGATCGATGCCGGCGATGGCACCAAATCCATTGAAGTCAATTAGAGAAATTCGGGTTGAGATCTCAGTCGCTTCGACGAGCGGACCGAGGGCCTTTGCATAGAAGTAGGCGGCATATTGTGCGAGCCCGCCGCCGAGACTTTGGCCGGTGAAACAAATAATTCCATTCGAAGGAGCAAATTCGCCGGTGTACGCAATACCGTCATCCCCGGTTCCGCCATTTACTAAAAAGTTGATTACTTCGGGGCCGCGCGCAGCCCACAGGCTTTCGGCGAGATCAGAATTTGCAAGCCAATCTTGCGGATCTAAGCCGTCGCTGCCCTGAAACGCGACAATAAACTGTGGCTTACTACCCTCGGGTTGGCGACGTCTAGCAAATACGGCGGCACCGAATCCGTCCGAGGCGTTTTCAAATTTCCTTATAAGTACCCAGTTATCAAACGTCACCGTCTGGGCAATTCCGCCGCCACGACTTCCGGTCCGAAATATCAACTCGTGATGAGTGAGATCCTGAGTGCTGTTTGGCAATCCTTTGAAGAGATCTGTCGGAACGCCTTGTTCATCAGCCGGATTGGAACTGTCCGGAAACGAATGTAGCAAGGCAAAGCCACTAGTCGTGCGCTCTTGATCGAAAAGCTCCTTCGGCGTATATGCTGCGTCGCTGGCGATCAGCGCCACTACGCTAAGATCCTTCATCTGGCTTGGCGTGGCCATTTCGTTATCGCTCTCTACACACCTCAAGGACGGCGTTCCCTGGTGCCACTCGCGGCGCGGGTTGTGCGTAGATAGCGATCCGGCAGCCGTCCGGAGACACGTCGAAGCTGTTAATTCGTCCTTTTATGACGAGACGAACGGTGTTGTGATTAACGACATATCCTCCGACGGCGCTAGGTGTCATTGAAAGCGACGTCATGAACCAAGAGTCGCGGATCGGCATTGCATAAACCGATCCCGTCCTCCATTCACCAGGAGGAATTTGGGTGAGTTCAACCCGACCGCTCGGATGGACAAGCCAATATTTCAAGCCGAGGGTTGCGCCCCATTCGCTAATAGACTCTTTGAACGCATACGCGCTTTTGAACGATGAATATTGAGGCGCGCCAGAGGCGCCATGAAAGTCGATAGGTATAGGTGCGCGCGAAGGAGGAACGAGAAAGTAGCGCCTGTTCGGGAATGGATCTCGGGGGTGCTCCGCTTCGATGAACCCATGGTCGTCGCGGAGGATTTCTATTACTCCTCGATCAGATTGAGTTGCCTTTGGACGTTCTTCCCAGCGACACGAGTAGCGATTGAAATAACCTGAGAAAGGAAATTTCGTTTCACCTTTCTTAATCACCACCGTTTCCAATTCGGTGCCAAGCGGGCCGCGCCGGACAATGCGATCCCCGTCGTCCCTGGTGAATGAGACGTAGAGATACCCGCGGTCGTAGCAGAGGCGCGTGTACTTCCCCGTCTTCATCACCTCGAAGACCTGATTCGTACGCGTATTCCACTTGTAAAGCGCCGGCGGACTCCAGCTCGAACCGTGAATGGAATCGTCAGTGCTCGTTCTGTGTGCCGCGTTGAAAATGACCGACTCGTTGTCGATCCAATAGAACGGCGATCCCGCATAGGGGATCTCCTTAATCGAATAGCCCGGAGCAACTTCAAACGCGTGCGCGCAGGCCCCGAGTGCGGCAAATGCAGTCAGCAGAAACGCGCGCGTGAGGAGAGCGCGAAACATCAACTTGCGTCGAACCCACACGCCACGCAGCGCATCGAACATGAGGCTCCCCCTCCGCCTAAAATCTACTCCCGCGTCAGGATTTTGTAATCTAGACATTGGGATAAATCCCCGCGGCGTCCGGGCGAGCGCGTGGCGGTGGAGGGCACCGCAGCAGCGAAGTAATTCGACTCTGACCCCGATTACGCGATTGCGAAGAACGTGGTCTGACCCCGATTTGATTGCGGAAAACGTGGTCTGACCCCGATTTAGAAATCGGGGACAGACCTCGGGAAAGTCCTCAGCGCTTCAGAGACTTGACCCGTGTAATCGGGGTCGGTCCCCGGTTTACTTGATGGCAGGGAGGATTAGGCCGGAGGCTTCGCCGAAGCCGATCGTCACGTGTCCGTCTCGAGCGCATCTGCCTCTTATCGCCAGCTCGTCGCCGTCTTCGACGAAGTTCCGGGTTTCGCCGCCGGGGAGTTTGATGGAGTGTTTGCCGCCCTGGGTGAGCTCGATCATGGCGCCGGCGGAGTCGAGGGTGGGGCCGGAGAGGGTGCCGCTGCCGAGCAGGTCGCCGGCGCGCAGGTTGCAGCCGTTGGAGGTGTGGTGGGTGACGAGCTGGGCGAGGGTCCAGTAGCAGTCGCGGTAGTTGCCGTGCGACAGGCGCACGGCCGGCATGCCGGTCTCGCGCATGCTTGTGGTGCGCAGGTACATCTCGAGCTCGATCGAGAGGCCGCCTTCGTCGCGGTCGTCGGAGTCGGTGAGGTAGGGCAGCGGCGCGGGGTCGCTCGGCGGGCGGCGGAAGGCCTGCACGCGGTAGGGCTCGAGCGCTTCCAGCGTCACGACCCAGGGCGAGACGGTGCTGGCGAAGCTCTTGGCGAGGAAGGGCCCGAGCGGCTGGTATTCCCAGGCCTGGATGTCGCGCGCGCTCCAGTCGTTGAGCAGCACGACGCCGAACACGCGCTCGAGCGCGTTGGCCATGCGCATCGGGGTGCCGAGCGGGTTGCCGGGGCCGACGACGAAGCCGAGCTCGACTTCGTAGTCCAGGCGCTTGCACGGCCCGAACGCCGGCAGCGGCGCATCGGGCGCCTTGGTCTGGCCCTTGGGGCGGGTGATCTCGGTGCCCGAGACCACCACCGACGAGGCGCGCCCGTGGTAGCCGATCGGGATCCACTTGAAGTTCGGCAAGAGCGGCTGGTCGGGACGAAACAGCTTGCCGATGTTGGTCGCGTGGTAGATCGAGGTGTAGAAGTCGGTGTAGTCGGGGATCTCGACCGGCAGCAGCAGCTCGGCTTCCTTCAGCGGCACCAGGCAGCCTTCGAGCGCCCTGCGCAGGTTGGCGGGCGCCGTCGATGCGAGCACGCGCGAGAGCGCAAGGCGCAGCGGGTGCCAGTATTCGCACCCGAGCGCGGCGAGCGCGTTGAGCTTCGGTGCGCGCCCGGCGTCGGCGGCGCGGCCCGCCTCGCCCTCGAAGCCCGCGACCGCGGCTGCGGCGCTGAGATCGAGCACCTGGTCGCCGATCGCCACGCCCGCGCGCGGCGCTTCGAGCGTGCCGCGGCGGCGGAAGATGCCGAACGGCAGGTTCTGGATCGGGAAATCGCAGCCCGGATCGTTGGCCGAGGCGACCCAGCTCGTGCGCTTGGGGTCGTGCGTCTCGTCGAGCTGCATGTTGCTCCTTTCCGGAAAAATAGGGACAGACCCTATTTCTTTACCTTTTGCCCATTCAGCCGGGAAAATAGGGTCTGTCCCTATTTTTTCCCGGGGAAGTTCTTGCGAAAGCCGTTCCAGACTGCGTCGTAGTTCTTCTGCCGCTCGCGCGCCTGCATCGCGAAGCGGGTCGGCTTGAACACCCAGCGCGACTCCCACATGAAGGCGAGCGTGTCTTCCTGCTTCACCGGCTTGAGCTGCGCGGCGGTGGCCTTGTCGAAGCTCGCCGCATCCGGTCCGTGCGCGCTCATGCAGTTGTGCAGCGACACGCCGCCGGGCGTGAAGCCCTCGGCCTTGGCGTCGTACACGCCGCGCACCAGGCCCATCAGCTCGCTCATCACGTTGCGGTGGAACCACGGCGGGCGGAAGCTGTGCTCGGCCACCATCCAGCGCGGCGGGAAGATGACGAAATCGCAATTGGCCACGCCCGGCGCGCCCGAGGGCGAGGTGAGCACGGTGAAGATCGACGGATCGGGGTGGTCGAAGCTCACCGTGTTGATCACCATGAAGCGCGCCAGGTCGTACTTGTAGGGCACGTAGTCGCCGTGCCAGGCCACCACGTCGAGCGGCGAGTGGGAAAGCTCCATCGCGAACAGGCCGCCCAGGTATTTCGACACCACCTGGTGCTTGCCGCCTTCGTCCTCGAACGCCGCCACCGGCGCGAGGAAGTCGCGCGTCTGCGCCAGCCCTTGAGCGCCGATCGGCCCCAGCTCGGGCAAGCGGAACGCCGCGCCGTAGTTCTCGCACGCGTAGCCGCGCGCCGCGCCGTCGGGCAGCTCGACCTTGAATCTCATCCCGCGCGGAATGACGCAGATCTCTCCCGGTGAGACTTCCAGTCGTCCCAATTCGGAAAAAATCGCAAGCTGCCCCTGCTGCGGCACGAGCATCATCTCGCCGTCGGCGTTCCAGAAGACGCGCTTGCCCATCGAGCGGTTGGCGCGGTAGAGGTGCACCGCGATCCCGGCCTGCGCCTCGGGGCTGCCCGAGCCCGCGAGGGTGGCGAGGCCGTCGAGGAAGTCGGTGGCCTTCGAGGGCAGGGGGAAGGGGTCCCAGCGCATGCGGTTGGGCTGCGCGCCCGCGTCGTCGAACGGGCCCGAGGCGAGCGTCGGGTGCGACATCTTTTTGTAAGCCGCGTGCATCGCGGAAGGGCGCAGGCGATACATCCAGGTGCTCTGGTTCTCCGCCCGCGGCGCGGTGAACGCGGTGCCCGAGAGCACCTCGGGGTAGAGGCCCTTGGGGGTGCGCTGGGGGGAGTTCTGTCCCACGGGCAGCGCGCCGCGCACCGCCTCGCTGGAGAAGGTATTGCCGAATCCGCTTTGGTAGGAAAGCCGCGGCGAGCTCTTCTTCATCCTGATTCTCCGATGTCTGACAAATCGTATCAAAAGCGCGGGCTGGACTTGAAGATAAATCAAGCGCCTACCGCGAAAAGGGGATTGATTTTCGTCGGCTGCGGTACTACTGTGACAAAAGTCTCACGGGACTGGCCGGTCTGGGGAGACCGGTTTCTTCGGCAGCGCTCAGCACAGGGAACGGAGCGGGCGGAGCCACCGGCGGCACGGTCGGCACCGGCCTCAGCGCCACCGCAGTGGTCGCAATCGGCGCGGGCGCCGCGCTGGTGATCGGCGCGAGCGGCAGCACCAGCACCACGAGCCACTAGCCAAGCACCTCCTTCCGGTTGCTCAGGCAGCCGGTTAGAAGGGCCCCGGGTTTTCCCGGGGCCTTTTTGTTTTCAGCGCGCGGCGTGCTGCGCGCTGCGCGGGTGAAGGCAGCTCGCGTTCGCCCGTCCGCTCGCCGCGAGCTGCGCGGCGATGTTGTCGCACACGTCGTCGATCTGGCCGGCCGGCCCGCTCACCCGCATGCGCAGCCCCGGCGCGACCACGACGTAGAACGACGGCGCGGCCTCGGTCATCAGCAACAGGTCGGTACCGTCGATCTCGCGCCGGCAGCGCGCGTAGGCGACCGTGCAGCCCTTGCAGGTTTTCTCGAGCGGATCGAGCAGGCGCTCGTTCGCCTCGCCGCAGGCGGCGCGGCTGGGCTGCAGCGCCTGCACCACGCTGAAGGAAAACCCGCCCGGCTGCTCGACCTTGGCGGTCGGGTAGTAGGTCAGCGTCTCGACGCGGTAGTGCGCGAACACGCCGCCCACGGCGAGCAGCGCGACGATCAGCAGCGTCGCGACGCGCGAGCCGCGCGCAGGGCTACCAGCAGGGCGTCCAGTCGTACGGCGCATCCCAGATCACCTCGCCTTGCCTGATTTCCACGCCCGAGATCGTCTCGCCGTGGCTGCCCGGCTCGTCGATTCGCACCCCGACATTGTCGCCGTTGACGCCCACCACCGTGCCGCGGACCCATTCGCGCCCGGCGATGCCGACCTGCATCGCGCGGCACACCTTCTGCCCGGCCTTCGCCACCGCCTTGCGCGATTCCTCGCGGAAGCGGCGCTGCGCGAGCATCATCGGCGTGGGCGCGCCGACCGGCACGTCGTCCTTCCATTCGCCCGTGTACACGTCGCCGCTGGCGTAGCGGTAGCTGCCTTCGCCGTTGCGCTTGTCGTTGGCGAACTCGCCCTCGTAGCGGTCGCCGTTGGGCCAGCTCTTCACCCCCTGGCCGTCCTTCCTGCCGGCCTTGAAGCCGCCGCGGTAGGTCGCGATCCCGGTGGCATAGCCCTCGCCCTGGGCCAACCCGTTCACACACGGCCCCGCGTAGCTGCCCTGCAGCTCGGGGTCGATCACCTTGCAGGCGAGCAGGAAGGGGATCAGCCCCAGGACCAGAAAAATAGGGACAGACCCTATTTTTTTGCCAGGCGGAAAAATGGGGTCTGTCCCTATTTTCAGTTGAGCTGCCATGCCAGGTTCACCGATTGCGGCCCGAGCAGCACGGTGGGGCCGTTCTTTTTCAGCCGCGCCTGGTGCTGCGCGTCCCAGGCAAGATAACCCAGCCCGTAGCCGATGAGCGAGCCCGCCACGGTGTCGGAGACCCAGTGCTCGCGGCTGCCGATGCGCGCGAGGTTGGTGAGCGCCGCCGCGCCGTACAGCCACGGCATGCCGTACTCCTCGGCGTAGGGGGTTATCCCGGGTTCCGAAAACCGGGGTCAGACCCCGATTTCCGGGCGGCGAGCCAATACGTATAATTACACGTATCGGCAGGGAGGGCGGCCATGGCAAAGAAACTGACCATCATGATCGACGACGCGGTGTACGAGGGGCTGCACCGGGTGGTGGGGCGCGGCAGCATCAGCAAATTCATCGAGGACCTGGCGCGCCCGCACGTGGCGCAGCGCGACCTGAGCGCCCAATACCGGGAGGCGGCGCGCGACGCGGCGCGCGAGCGCGAGGCGCGCGGCTGGACCGAGGGCCTCGCGGGGGGCGTGGATGAAACGCGGTGAGGTGTGGTGGGTGGACTTCGAGCCCGCCCCGGGGTCGGAGGTCAAGAAGGTGCGGCCGGCGGTGATCGTCAGCAACGACGCCGCGAACGCCGCAATGCACCGGGTGCAGGTGGTGCCGATCACGAGCAATGTCTCGAGGCTGTACGTGTTCGAGGCGCCGGTGGCGGTCAAAGGCGCGGCGGGAAAGGCGAAGGCGGACCAGGTCATGACGGCCGACAAGCAGCGCCTGAAGAAGCGCATCGGCAGGGTTTCCGCCTCGGAGCTGCTCGGCATCGAGCAGGCGCTGAGGATCCAGCTCGGGCTGCGGTAGGAAAACCAGGAAGAACCGGGGTCTGTCCCTATTTCAACGCCAGCCGGCGCTCGACGAAGGCGAGCAGGTCGGCGAGGCAGGCTTCGATCGACTTTTCGCCGGCGCGCACTTCGAGCTCGGCGGCGGCGGGCGGCTCGTAGGGGGCGGAGATGCCGGTGAACTCCTTCAGCTCGCCGGCGCGCGCGCGGCGGTAGAGGCCCTTGGTGTCGCGCGCCTCGCACACGTCGAGCGAGGCGTTGATGTAGACCTCGTTGAAGTATTTCGGGTGGCGGGCGCGGATGCGCTCGCGGTCGGCGCGGTACGGGGAGATAAACGCGGTGACGACGACGAAGCCGGCCTCGGCGAACAGCGCCGCGACTTCGCCGATGCGGCGGATGTTCTCGGTCCGGTCCGCGGGCGAGAAGCCGAGGTCGGTGTTGAGGCCCTGGCGCACGTTGTCGCCATCGAGCGTATAGACCTGGTAGCGGCGTGCGAAGAGGGCTTTCTCGAGCTCGATCGCGAGCGTGCTCTTGCCCGCGCCCGAGAGGCCGGTGAACCACAGGATGCCGCCGCGGTGGCGGTTGGCGGCGACGCGGTCTGCCTCGCTGACGCGGTGGGCGACGGTGAAGACGTCTTTGGATTTGGGCATCGGGGGAGTTTAACTAAAACCGGGGACAGACCCCTGTGAAGCAAAACCAGGAAGAACCGGGGTCTGTCCCCAGGCAAAACCAGGAAGAACCGGGGTCTGTCCCTACTCGAACAATTCTCGAGCAAGGCCGGACTGGCGAATGATCGCCAACAGCGTGCCGATGCGAATTTAGCGATGATCAGGCACCGGCACCGTCACGGTACTGCTCCCTTCACGCTTCTGCATCACGATGTGGCTGCCGCGCTGTCTGACCTGCTCGAAACCTTGCGCCGCCATGATCCGGCACACCTCGCGTCCGGACAGGACGCGAAGCCTAGCCAACAGCTATCTCGAGGCGGGTGACGAACACCTCGTTGTGCAACCGCCGCGCGATTTCCTTCGGGTCGGCGGCCTCGAGAAACAGCTCGACCGCTTCGGACAGATTCCTGCGCGCTTCCTCGATCGAGCCGCCCTGGCTCGCAACGTCCAACTCGGGGCAGAGCGCGACATAGCCGTCGTCTTCCCGTTCGATGATGGCGGTGAACTGACGCACTTCGGACATGAGACTTCTCCCGCGCGCAAGGCAAGAACGGAAAGCTTAAACCAAGTCGCCTTCGCCGTCGCGCGAAAACCGTGGACAGACCCCGATTAGGTCAAAACCAGGGACAGACCCCGAAAAACAAAACCAAGCAAAACCGGGGTCTGTCCCTACATCCGGCCGGGGAGCCAAGTCGCCAGGAGCGGGAAGGCGACGATGAGGGCGATGCGAACGACGTCGGCGGCGACGAAGGGCAGGATGCCTTTGGCGATGGTCTCGAGGCGGATGTTGGCGACGCTTTGCAGGACGAAGAGGTTCATTCCGACCGGCGGGGTGATCATGCCGATCTCGGACAGCGTCACCAGCAGCACGCCGAACCAGATCGGGTCGAAGCCGAACGACTTGACCAGCGGATAGACCGCGCCGAGCGTGAGCAGGATCATCGACAGGCTGTCCATCAGGCAGCCGAGCAGGATGTAGAAGGCGCACATCGCCGCCAGCACCTCGAAGCGGCCCCAGCCGAGGTCGCGCATGAACCCGATCATCGCCTGGGTCAGGCCGGTGGCGTCGACGAAGAAGTTGAACACCGAGGCGCCGATCAGGATCATGAAGATCATCGCGGTGGTGCCGGCGGTCTCGATCAGGCCCTTGGCCAGCACCTCGCGCGAGAGCGCGCCGCCGATCGCCGCCAGCAGCAAGGCGCCGAACGCGCCCACGGCGGCGGCCTCGGTGGGCGAGAACCAGCCCAGGTACATCCCGCCCAGTACCACGCCGAACAGCAGCACCACCTGCCACACCTCGCGCAGCCCCCGCAGGCGCTCGCGCCAACGGTGGCGCTCGGCGGCGGGGCCCATCCCGGCGTGGCGCCAGGTGATCCAGCGCACTGCGGTCATGTACAGGCCGGTGCCGAGCAACCCCGGCAGGATGCCGGCCACGAACAGCTTGCCGATCGGGTTCTCGGTCATCAGGCCGTAGACCACGAACATGATCGAGGGCGGGATCATCACCCCGAGCGTGCCGCCGGCGGCGACCGAGGCCGCCGCGAGCCGGTCGTCGTAGCCGTGGCGGCGCATCTCGGGCAGCGCGATGCGGCCGATGGTGGCGGCGGTGGCGATCGAGGAGCCGCACACCGCGCCGAACAGGGCGCTCGCGCCGATGGTGGCCATGGCCAGGCCCCCGCGTAAGTGTCCGATGAAGGCGGCTACTAAGTTGTACAGGCTCTGCGACAGCCCGGTGCGGCCGGCGAACACGCCCATCATGACGAACAGCGGCACCACCGACAGGCTGACCGGAAAGACCGAATCGAACGGCGCGCGCCCGAGCACGAAGGCGAGGCTCGACCAACCGTAGGTCAGGCCGTAGCCGAGCGCGCCGACCGTGCCCATGGCGATGCCGACCGGAATCCTGAGCGCGATGAGCAGCAGCACCGCGCCGAAGCCCGCCAGGCCGAGGACCGGGCCTTGCATCAGGCGGCCTCGCCCCGGCGCAGCGCGCCGAGCGCGGCGATGAGCGCGGTCGCCGCCGATGCGAGGGTCCCCACCAGCAGCGGCGCCCAGTAAAGGATCATCGGGATGCCGAGCGTGACCGATTTGTCGCCCTGGGCGAGCGCGATTCTCGCCTGCAGCAGGCCGTACCAGGCGAGCGCGAGCATGAACGCGGCGCCGATCAGGCCCGCGGCGAGCTTGACCGCGCCGAGCAGCGGCGCGGGCAGCTTGTCGGTAAGGAACTCCACGCCGACGTGGGTGCCGCGCAGGAACGCGAGCGGCATGGCGAGGAACACGCAGCCCATGACCCCGAGCTGGGTGAGGTCGATGCTGCCGAGGATCGAAAAGCCGAGCGTGCGGCGCGTGGCGATGTCGGAGATCTGGACCAGCATCGCGCCGCACAGCAGCGCCATGCCGGCGTAGGCGAGCCCGCAGGCGGCGCGGTCTGCCATGCGGGAGAGAAAACCGGGGACAGACCCCATTTTATGAAGCCAAAATGGGGTCTGTCCCTTTTTTATCTAGCGAGCTTCGATTCGGTGCGGCGCATCTCGTCGTAGATCGCGCGGGCGTTGGGCACGCCTTCCTTTTCCAGCTTGGCGAGCTCCTGGTCGACCACGGGCTGGAGCTGCTCGCGCCACTTCTCGCGCGTGGCGTTCGACACCGGCACCAGCGTGCCGCCGGCCTTCATCGCCGCGTCGTAGCCGGCCTTGTCCCATTGCGCCCACCAGGCGCCGAACTTGTCGACCAGCGGCGTGCCGATCGAGCTGTCGATCGCCTTTTGCACCGCGGGCGGGTAGGTGGCGAAGCGCTCGGGGTTCATCACCAAGTGGAAGCACGCGGTGTACACGCGCGCGTCGAGGTGTTCTTTGAGCAGGCTCTCGAGCCGGAAGCCCTTGATCGCGTCCCACGGAAAGACCGCGCCGTCGATCACGCCCTTCTCCAGGTTCTCGTACACCTGCCCCGGCGGCATGCCGACCGGCGTCGCGCCCAGGAACGCCAGCAGGTCCTGGGTCGAGGGGTTGGGCGCGCGCATGCGCAGACCCTTGACGTCGTAGATCGACTCGAGCCGCTTGTCGCGGGTGTGGAACAGGCCCGGGTTGTGGCAGTGCAGCGCGGCGAGCTTGAAGCCTTTCCAGTCCTCGGCCAGCGCGCCGTCGCGCATCGCCCACAGCGTGCGGGTGGCGAGGTCGGCGCTCTCGGCCACGAACGGCATTTCCATGATCGAGGTGCGCAGGTAGCGCCCGCGCGGGATGCCGTTCAGGCCGAACGCGAGGTCGACCACGCCCTGCTTGACCTGGTCGGCCTGGTTGGCGACCTTGCCGAACGGAGAGTTGCCGGCGAACACGCGCACCGTGACCGCGCCGCCGGACTTCTTCTCGATTTCCTTGCCCAGCGGCACGAGCACGTCGGTGACGAAGCCGTGGGTGGGCGGAACGAAGGTCGAGAACTTGAGCTCCAGGGCGCCTGCGTGGCGGGCGGGTGCGGCGAGCGCGAAGGCGACGGCCGCGGCGAATGCGGAGATTCTGAGCTTCATCGGTTTTCCCCCTTTCGGGGAGATTCTAGCCTGGATAGCCGTCCGGATTCGCGCCCTGCCAGCGCCAGGCGTCGCGGCACATCTGCTCCAGCCCGAGCTTCGCGCGCCAGCCGAGCGCGCGCGCCGCGAGCGAGGCGTCGGCGTAGCAGCTCGCGATGTCGCCCGGGCGGCGGGCGACGATCTCGCAGGGCACCTTTACGCCGGTGGCCTTTTCGAACGCGCGCACAGTCTCGAGCACCGAGTACCCGCGCCCGGTGCCGAGGTTGGCGGTGATCGAGCGGCGCTTCTTTTGCAGGAAGGCGAGTGCGGCGAGGTGCCCGGCGGTGAGGTCGGTCACGTGGATGTAGTCGCGCACGCCGGTGCCGTCCGGGGTCGGGTAGTCGTTGCCGAACACGCGCAGCTTCGGCAGCCGGCCGGCGGCAACCTGGGTCAGGTACGGGAACAGGTTGTTCGGCACCCCGCGCGGGTCCTCGCCGATTCGGCCCGAGGGGTGGGCGCCGATCGGGTTGAAGTACCTCAGCGCCGCGTAGGCGAACTCCGGGTCGGCCGCGGCAGCGTCGGCCAGGATGTGCTCGATCACGAGCTTGGTCTTGCCATAGGGGCTCGCCGGCCGCAGGGCGTGGGCTTCGGTCAGCGGCAGGCGCTCGGGTTCGCCGTACACGGTGGCCGAGGAGCTGAACACGAGCCGCTTCACCCCGTGGCGCGCCATGACTTCGAGCAGTGCGACGCTGCCGCCGACGTTGTTGTCGTAGTACAGCACGGGATTATCGACCGACTCGCCGACCGCCTTCAGGCCCGCGAAGTGGATCACCGCCTCGACCGGCTGCGCCGCGAACGCTTTATCGAGCGCAGCGCGCTCGCGCAGGTCGACGCGTTGAAACTCGATCTGCGCGCCCGGGGCGAGCTCGCGGATGCGCTCGAGCACCGCGGGCTTCGAGTTGCACAGGTTGTCGACGATCGCGAGCCGGTGGCCGGTCGCGGCGAGCGCGACGCAGGTGTGCGAGCCGATATAGCCCAGCCCGCCGGTGACGAGGATCGTGCCATTCATATGGGGACAGACCTCATTATTTCGCTCTGCGGAAAAATGGGGTCTGTCCCTATTTTCAGGTTCGGTTGTATTTGTCGTCGAAGCGCACGATGTCGTCTTCGCCCAGGTAGCTGCCGGATTGCACCTCGATGATGAGCAAGGGCCGGGTGCCGGGGTTCGCCAAGCGGTGCTTGACGCCCTGCGGGATGAAGGTGGACTGGTTCTCCTCCAGCATCATATCGTCGTTGCCGCGGGTGACCAGGGCGGTGCCGGAGACAACCACCCAGTGCTCGGCGCGATGGTTGTGCAGCTGAAGCGAAATGGCGTGCCCGGGCTTGACCATCAGGCGCTTGACCTGGAAGCGCTCGGCGGCGTCGATCGACTCGTAATAGCCCCAGGGGCGGTACACGCGCGAGTGCGAGACGTGCTCGCGCCGCTCGGCCTTCTCCAGCCGCTCGACGATGCCCTTGACCTCCTGCGCGCGCTCGCGCGCGGCGATCAGGATCGCGTCGTCGGTCTCGACGATCAGCAGGCCGTCGACGCCGAGCAGCGAGACGTGGCGCGCGTCGGCGCGCACGTAGCAGCCCTTCGCGTCGGCCACCGCAACGTCGCCCGCGAGCACGTTGCCGGCGGGGTCCTTGGCGCCGATTTCCCACAGCGACGACCACGAGCCGACGTCGCTCCAGCCGAAGTCGCTCTCGACCACCGCGCCGTCGGCGGTGTGCTCCATCACCGCGTAGTCGACCGACTCGGCAGGGCAGGCCTCGAACGCCTCGGCGTCCAGGCGCACGAAGTCGAGGTCGCTCGTTTTGGCCGCCAGCGCGCGCTCGACCGCGGCCATCATGTCGGGGCGCTGGCGCCTGAGCTCCGCCAGGTAGCGCGCGGCGCCGAACAGGAACATGCCGCTGTTCCAGTAGAAGCCGCCCTGCTCGATGAAGCCGCGCGCGGCCTTCTCGTCGGGCTTCTCGACGAAGCGCCGGATGCGCCGCGCCCCGGGGCAGCCCGCGATCGGCTCGCCGGCCTCGATGTAGCCGTAGCCGGTGGCGGGGCTGGCGGGGCGGATGCCGAAGGTGACCAGCAGCCCGTGCTCGGCGGCGTGGCGCGCGGCGCCGACCGCGGCGTGGAACGCGGGCACGTCGAGGATCATGTGGTCCGAGGGCAGCACCAGCAGCAGCGCGTCGGGCTGATCAGAACGCAGCCACAGCGCGGCCGCCGCGATCGCGGGCGCGGTGTTGCGCCCGACGGGCTCGAGCAGCACCGCGCGCGGCGCGACGCCGGCATCGGCGAGCTGCTCGGCGGCGAGGAAGCGGTGCTCGGTGTTGACCACCAGCAGCGGCGCGCCGCAGTCGGCAAGGCCCTCCAGGCGCAACGCCGTGTCCTGCAGCATCGTGCGCTCGGTCACGAGCGGCAGGAACTGCTTCGGCAGGAGCTTCCTCGACATCGGCCACAGCCTGCTACCGCTGCCGCCGGAGAGGATCACGGGAACAATGCGTGCGTTCATAAGAGCCGATAAGGTCGCACCGGCGCCTATTGTATGGGAGCCAGAAAATAGGGACAGACCCCATTTTTCCATCCAGCGGAATATTAGGGTCTGTCCCTATTTTCAGGTTGCGTCAACTCGAGGTTGATGTCGACCGTTTGCTGGGGTATGCCACGTACTGCCAGAGCCGTCATTCCGGGGGTTGCGCTGCATGTGATTCAGCGCGGGAACAATCGCGGGAGGTGTTTCTTCCGGGAGTCCGATCGGACGGTGTATCTGAACTACCTGCAGCGTTTCGCAGCGCGCTGCGGCTGCCTTGTGCATGCTTATTGCCTGATGTCGAACCACGTTCACCTTCTTATGACGCCGCAGACGCCGGACGCCTGCGGGTTGCTGATGAAACAGCTGGGGCAGCATTACGTGCAATACGTGAACCGGGCGCATGGCCGCACCGGTACGTTGTGGGAGGGGCGCTTCCGCTCGTGTTTGGCCGCATCGGAGCGCTATGTGCTCGCCTGCTACCGTTACATCGAGCTCAACCCGGTGCGCGCCGGTATCGTCACCCATCCGCACGAATATCGCTGGTCGAGCCATTGCGCTAACGCACTGAGCGAGAACGATGGCCTGCTTGCGCCGCATCCCGCCTACATCGCCTTGGCCGACAGCGACGCGCCGCGCCTGATTCAATATCGTGGGCTGTTCGACGGGGCGCTCAATTCGGGCCTGGTCGATGAGATCCGCAGCGCGACGCGAAACGGCCGAGTCTTGGGCGCGGCGCGCAACCCGCGTGGTCGCCCTCCAGCGAAAATAGGGACAGACCCTATTTTTTCGCCCTGCTGAAAATGGGGTTTGTCCCTATTTTCGTTTGTGCAAAGCTTTGTCGACCGCGGCGGCGGATCCGCGCAGCAGCGCTTCGGTCGTGTCCCAGCCGATGCAGGCGTCGGTGACCGAGCAGCCGTAGATCAATTTCGACTTGTCTTCGGGGATCGGCTGGCTGCCGGCCACCAGGTTGCTCTCCAGCATCAGGCCGACGATCGAGCGGTTGCCCTCGACGATCTGGTGCATGCAGTCCTTGAACACCAGCGGCTGCAGCTCGGGCTTCTTGAACGAGTTGGCGTGCGAGCAGTCGACCACAATGTTGGGCGCCACTTTCGCCGCTGCGAGCGCCTGCTCGACCAGCGCGACGTGCGCGGTGTCGTAGTTCGGGTTCGACGCGCCACCGCGCAGCACGATGTGGCCGTAGGGGTTGCCGCCGGTGCGCACGATCGCCGAGCGGCCCTCGGGGTCGATGCCGAGGAAGTTGTGGCGCTGGCGCGCCGAGCGGATGGCGTTGATCGCAACCGCGGTGTCGCCGTCGGTGGCGTTCTTGAACCCGACCGGGGCCGAAAGGCCGCTCGCCATCTCGCGGTGGGTCTGCGACTCGCTGGTGCGCGCGCCGATCGCGTACCACGAGATCAGGTCGCCCAGGTACTGGGGCGCCACGGGGTCGAGCGCCTCGGTGGCCGCGGGCAGGCCCTGGTCGGCGAGCGCGAGCAGGAATTCGCGCGCGCGCTGCATGCCCTCCTCGATGTGGAACGAGCCGTCCAGGCGCGGGTCGTTGATGAAGCCCTTCCAGCCGCTGACCGTGCGCGGCTTCTCGAAGTACACCCGCATCACGAGGTAGAGCGCGTCGGACACCTCGGCGGCGAGCTTGCGCAGGCGCGCGGCGTACTCGAGTCCCGCCTTCGGGTCGTGGATCGAGCACGGCCCGACCACCACGAACAGGCGCGGGTCGCGCCGCTCCAGGATGTCCTGTAGCACGCGCCGCGCCTCGGTCACCGTCTCGGTCGCGCGCCGCGTGATCGGCGCCTTGGCGTGCAGCTCGCGCGGCGAGGGCATCGCCTCGAAGGCGACGATGTGGACGTCTTCCGTTCTGCTGGCGCTTTTCATCGGCCCCCGGATTGTAAACCGGGCCTCCCCCCAAATCGGGGTCAGACCACCTTTTCCGATACGCGAGGCCGCCCGGGGCGACCACGCACCACTCTGCGTCCGAGCGAACGGGAGATCTCCGATCGAAATTGATCGCTGCCCAGCGCGTAGCCGCCGTTCGTGGACTCCCGGATATTTGCGAGAAGCGAGGGTTCCAGTGCGTCCTCGAACAATTGTGCGTAGGCCGCGTAACGAAACGCGGGCTGCGTGCCGAGTGCCAGGTATTCTGGGTGCGGAGCAATCAGCCCGGATGGGGCGCCTTGAGCATTTGCGGCGTAGCTCGACCACGGGTAACTGCCGGGCGCGTCGACCATCCCGGCGCGCACGGGATTCAGCTCGATGTAGCGATAGCACGCCAGCACGTAACGCCGCGATTCCGTCAGACAAGACCTGAATCGGCCGTCCCAAAGCGAGCCGGTTCGCTCGTAGGTGCGGTTGACATACTGGGCGTGACGCTGGCTCAGGTGCTTCATCAAGGTGGTGCAGGCCTGCGGCGCTTGCGGGGTAAGGAGCAGGTGCACGTGGTTCGTCATCAGGCAGTACGCATGCACGGAACAGCCGATTTCCCTGGTGAGCGTCCGGAGTTGCGCCAGATAGTAGAGATAGTCGCTATCTCTGAAAAAGCACGGATTTCGGTTGTTACCGCGCTGGATGACGTGCGTGGCAACGTCGGGAACCGAGATTCGCAATCGACGAGGCATGTTGGACCAACGGGGCTGCGCTTGCCTCGGTTGACCGAAAACGTGGTCTGACCCCGTTTTTGGGGTGGAATTCGATGCGGACGGGGAGGTTTTTGAAGCCGCGGAAGCGGATGCGGCGGTCGCGCTCGGGGGTGCCCGCGAGCTCGAGTTTGGGGAAGCGCGGGAGGAGGCGCGCGAAGGCGACGCGCGCTTCCATGCGCGCGACGTTCATGCCGGCGCAGGCGTGGTCGCCCTGGCCGAAAGCGAGGTGGCGGTTGGGTTTGCGCGCGGCGTCGAAGCGCTCGGGGTCGGGGAACTGGGCCGGGTCGCGGTTCGCGGCGCCGATGCCGATGGTGATCGAGGTGCCCGCGGGCAGCGGCTTGCCGCCGAGCGCCATCGGCGCGGTGAGGCGCCGGTTGTTGAGCTGGATCGGTCCCTCGTAGCGCAGCATTTCCTCGACCGCGCTCGGCACCAGCGCGGGATCCGCGCGCAGGCGCGCGAGCTCGGTCGGGTGGGTGAGCAAGAGCCAGGTGCCGTTGCCGATCAGGTTGGTGGTGGTCTCGTGCCCGGCGTTGAGCATGAAGATGCACTGGTGGTAGAGCTCGGTCTCGCTCAGGCGCTCGCCGTCCTGCTCGCCCTGGATCAGGCGCGTGAGCACGTCGGCGTCGTAGTCGCCGGGGTGCTTGCGCCGCTCGGCGATCAGCTCCCTGAGCATGGCCACGAACTCGGTCACCGCGCGGTTGCCGGCCTCGTGCATCGCCGGGGTGAGGGTGGGCTCGAGCCCCGAGAGGATCGCGACCGACCAGCCGCGCAGCGGCGCGCGCGCGGCGCGCGGCACGTCGAGCAGGTTGCCGATCACCTCGATCGGGATCTGCGCCGCGAAGGCGTCGATGAAGTTGACCTCGCGCGCCTCGGCCATCTTGTCCAGCAGCCGCTCGACCAGCTTGACCACGTCGGCCTCCATGCGCGCGATCGCGCGCTGGTTGAGCGCGCCCATGATGATGCGCCGCACGCGCGTGTGCAGCGGCGGGTCGTTGAACACCAGGCTCGTGGTGTGGTGCTCATAGAGCGGCGAGTCGCCCAGCTTGGGCCCGAACTCGGCCTTCTTGTCCGAGCTCGCGCGCGCATCGCGGTACAGCGCGAGCGCGTCCTCGTAGCGCGACAGGAACACTCCGCCGCCCTCGAGCGCGTGCACCGGGTCGTGCTCGCGCAGCGCGGCGTACCAGGGGTAGGGGTCGTCGATGAAATCGGCCGGCGCGCGGGTGAGCTCGAATGCGCGCGCGCGTTCACGGGCGTCCATTCGGCTATTATGCACGGCCATGCAACGCGTTCCGATGGCCGAGTTCGAGCCCGGCCTGAAAAAACGGCTCGAGGCGCTGTGGGGCGAGCCGGTCAACCTCTACCGCGCCCTGGGCAACCATGCGGCGCTCACCGCGGCCTGGACCGAGTTCGCCAATTCGATCCGCCACGACAGCTGCACCCCGCGCAAGCTGCGCGAGATCATGATCCTGCGCACGGCGCAGATCGCGCGCTCGAAGTACGAGTGGGCGCAGCACCTCAAGATGGCGCGCAAGGCGGGCGTGAGCGAGGCGCAGATCAACGAGCTCGAGTTGTGGCGCGAGTCGAAGCACTTCGACGCGCGCGAGCGCGCCGCACTGGCGCTGACCGAGGCCGTGATGGCAAGCAACGTCACGGACGAGACCTACGCCGAGGCCGCGAAGCACTTCGGCCACGCGGAGTACGTCGAGCTGTGCCTGACCGCCGCGTTCTACGCCATGGTGTCGCGCATGCTCGACGCGATGCGGGTCGAATTCGACCCCGACATCCGCGATCACTCTCCGCGCCTGCCCTGAAGCCGGCCAGAGGACCCGCCGGGATGGCCCAGCCGCGCAGCTTCCGCTATTACGAGTTCGTGATGGCGGCGTTCGTCACCGTGCTGATCTGCTCCAACCTGATCGGGCCGGCGAAGATCTGCCAGATCGACGCGCCGTTCTTCGGCCCGCTCACCTTCGGCGCAGCGGTGCTTTTCTTTCCGATCTCGTACGTGTTCGGCGACATCCTGACCGAGGTCTACGGCTACGCGCGCGCGCGGCGCGTGATCTGGGCCGGCTTCGCCGGGCTGGGCTTCGCCTCGTTCATGGCCGCGGTGGTGGTCGCGCTGCCGCCGGCGCCGTTCTGGCACCACCAGGACGCCTACGAGGTCGCCTTCGGCACCACGTGGCGCATCGCCGGCGCGTCGATGATCGCCTACTTCTGCGGCGAGTTCGTCAATTCCTACGTGATGGCGAAAATGAAGATCCTCACCGCCGGGCGCTGGCTGTGGACGCGCACCATCGGCTCGACGATCTTCGGCGAGGCGGTGGACTCGATGCTGTTCTACCCGCTCGCGTTCTACGGCGCGGGCATCATCCCGGACGACAAGCTGCCGCTGGTGATGACGGCGCAGTTCGTGACCAAGGTCGCGGTCGAGGTGCTGCTCACGCCGGTGACCTACAAGGTGGTCGCGCTGCTCAAGCGCGTGGAGAACGAGGACTACTACGACCGGCGCACCAACTTCAACCCGTTCACGCTCAAGGCCTGACCCCTTTTAGGCGGCAGCACGCTCCTGTGCGCCGCCGGCGCGGTAGCGCGCAAGCAGCTGGTCGGTCCGGGCGCGCGCCGCGTCGATGCTCTTTTGCTTGATGTGGCCGTAGCCGCGGATCTCCTCGGGAAGCGTGGCGATCTGAACCGCGAGGCCGTGGTTCTGCGCCGACAGGCCGGCGAGCAGCGCATCGACGGTGCGCTCGTACTCGCCGATCAGGGCGCGCTCGGTGCGGCGCTCCTCGCTGCGCCCGAAAACGTCGAGTGCGCCGCCGCGCAGGCCCTTCATGCGGGCGAGGACCTTGAACAGGCCCATGACCCAGGGCCCGAAGCGCATCTTCTTCGGCTCGCCGGTGCGCGGGTCGGGCTTGGCGATGAGCGGCGGGGCGAGATGGAAGTGAAGCTTGTAGTCGCCCTCGAACATGCCGGCCACGCGCTTGGCGAAATCGCCGCTGGCGTACAGCCGCGCCACCTCGTACTCGTCCTTGTAGGCCAGGAGCTTGGCGTAGTAGCGCGCCACTGCCTCGGCGAGCTTGGTCGAGGCGCCGAGCTTGTCGCTTTCGGTTTTCCTGACCCGCTCGATGAGCGCCTTGTAGCGCGCCGCGTACGCGGCGTCCTGGTAGTCGGTCAGCAGCTTGACCCGGCGCTCGACGAGCTCGTCCAGGTTGCGCGAGAAGTGCTCGCCGATCGGGATTACCTCGGCCGGGGTGGCGGCGCGCCGCACGCGCTCGAGGTCGACCGCGGCGCGGCGGCCCCAGGTGAAGCTCGCGACGTTGAACTCGACCGCGATGCCGTTCAACTGGATCGCGCGCACGATCGCCGATGCCGACAGGGGCACCCAGCCCTTCTGGTAGGCGTAGCCGAGCATGAACATGTTGGTCGCGATCGAGTCGCCCATCAGGCCGGTGGCGAGCTCGGCCGCCGGCACGAAGTCGACGTTCTTCTCGCCGCAGGCCGCCGCGATGTCGTGCGTGAGGTCGCTGCCGGGCAGCTGCCAGTTCGGGTTGGCGACGAAATCGGCGGTCGGCGTGGTGGTGGCATTGATCACGCCGCGGGTGGTGGCGGGACTCATCTTCTCCAGCGCGTCGTTGGTCGCGGTCACCACCAGGTCGCAGCCGACCACCAGGTTGGCGTTGCCCGCGCCCAGGCGCGCGGCGTGCAGCGCCTCGGGGCTCTCGGCCAGCTTGACGTGCGACATCACCGCGCCGTACTTCTGCGCCAGGCCCGACATGTCGAGTACCGACACGCCCTTGCCCTCGAGGTGCGCCGCCATGGCGAGGATCTGGCCGATGGTGATGACGCCGGTGCCGCCGATGCCGGTGACGAGCACGCCGAAGGGCGTGTCGAGCCGCGGCAGGTCCGGTTCCTCGAGCGCGAAGTCCTCGCTCACGGCGACCGCCGCCGACTTGCCTTTCTTGAGCTGCCCGCCCTCGACCGTTACCAGGCTGGGGCAGAAGCCGTTGACACAGGAGTAGTCCTTGTTGCAGGTCGACTGGTTGATCTTGCGCTTGCGGCCGAACTCGGTCTCGAGCGGCTCGACCGATAGACAGTTGGACTTGACGCTGCAGTCGCCGCAGCCCTCGCACACCATGTCGTTGATCACCACCCGCTTGGCCGGGTCGGGAAAGGCGCCGCGCTTGCGGCGGCGGCGCTTCTCGGAGGCGCAGGTCTGGTCGTAGATCAGCGCGGTGACGCCCGGCGTGTCGCGCAGCTCGCGCTGCACGGTGTCGAGCTCGTCGCGGTGGCGCACCGTGACGCCCGGCGCCCAGTTGACGCTCGCGGGGTACTTGTGCGGCTCGTCGGTCACCACCACGACCTTCGTCACGCCCTCGGCCGCGACCTGGCGCGAAATGATCGCCGGATCGAGCGGACCGTCGTGGCGCTGGCCGCCGGTCATCGCCACCGCGTCGTTGAACAGGATCTTGTAGGTCATGCTGACCTTGGCCGCGACCGCGGCGCGGATCGCAAGCAAACCGGAGTGGTAATAGGTGCCGTCGCCCAGGTTGGCGAAGATGTGCTTTTCGTCGGTGAACGGCGCCTGCCCGATCCACGGCGCGCCCTCTGCGCCCATGTGGGTGAAGGTCGCGGTCGAGCGGTTCATCCACACCGCCATGAAGTGGCAGCCGATTCCGGCGGTGGCGCGGCTGCCTTCGGGCACGCGGGTGGAGGTGTTGTGCGGGCAGCCCGAGCAGAAATAGGGCTGTCGGATCGCGGTCACGCGCGGCTTGGCGAGCGCTTTTTCCTTGAACTCGAGGAACGCCAGCCGCTCCTCGAATTGGCTCCCCAGGGAGGAGGTCATATTCAATTTTTTCAAACGCTGCGCAATGACGCGGGCCACCATCGCCGGCGAGTGCTCATAGTGCGCCGGCAGCAGCCAGGAGCCGGCGGGCTGGCCGGCGGCGCGGCTCCACTCGCCGTTGTCGTCGAACTTGCCGACCACGCGCGGTGCGCGCACGCCGTCCTTCCAGTTGTAGAGCTCCTCCTTGATCTGGTACTCGATCAGCTGGCGCTTTTCCTCCACCACCAGGATTTCTTCCAGCCCCTCGGCGAAGCGGCGCGCGCCCTGCGGCTCGAGCGGCCAGGTCATCGCCACCTTGTACACGCGCAGGCCGATGTCGCGCGCGACCTTCTCGTCGATGCCGAGGTCCGCCAGCGCCTGCATCGTGTCGCCGAAGGACTTGCCGGTGGTGACGATGCCCAGGCGCGCGGCGGGCGAGTCCAAAACCACGCGATCGAGCTTGTTGGCGCGCACGTAAGCGAGCGCGGCGTAGGCCTTCCAGTCGAGCAGGCGCGCCTCCTGCTCGAGGATCGCGTCGGGCCAGCGGATGTTCAGGCCGCCCTGCGGCAGCGTGAAATCGCCCGGCAGCCGGATGCGCACCCGCTCGGGGTCGACCTCGACCGAGGCGCCCGACTCGACCACGTCGGTGACGCACTTGAACGCGACCCAGCAGCCGGCGTAGCGGCTCATGGCGAAGCCGTGCAGCCCGAGGTCGAGGTACTCCTGCACGTTGGCCGGGTTGAGCACCGGGATCATGCAGGCCTTGAAAATGTGCTCGGACTGGTGCGGCAGGGTGGAAGATTTGGCCGCGTGGTCGTCGCCGGCGAGCGCGAGCACGCCGCCGTGCTTGGAGGTCCCGGCGGCGTTGGCATGCTTGAACACGTCGCCGCAGCGATCGACCCCCGGGCCCTTGCCGTACCACATGCCGAACACGCCGTCGTATTTCGCGCCGGGGAACATGCCGACCTGCTGCGTGCCCCACACCGCGGTGGCGGCGAGGTCCTCGTTGACGCCCGGATGGAACACGACGTGGTGGCGCTCGAGGTGCTTCTTCGCGCCCCACATCGTCTGGTCGACGCCGCCCAGCGGCGAGCCGCGGTAGCCCGAGATGTAGCCCGCGGTGTTCAGCCCGGCGAGCACGTCGCGCGCGCGCTGCAGCAGCATCAGGCGCACCAGCGCCTGGGTGCCGGTGAGGAACACGCGCCCCTTGCCGAGCGTGTACTTGTCGTCGAGTGATACCTGGGCGAGCTTGGATGCGTCAACGGGTGCGTTCATCAGCATGTCTCCACAAAAATCGTGTTCGTGTGGGGCCCTCGGCCGCACCGGGTTGTGCAGCTTGGCGCCATCGTCCTCACGGGATTGTGTCCCGCCCGGACACTGTTCAGCCCGCCTAGGATAGCGGCTCGCGCGGGTCGGCGAAACATTGGTTCGCGCGCTAGCCGGTCTGGGGCGCGGCGCGGGCCTTGATTCGCGGCTTCAGGTGCTTCGCCGGCGGCAGGTCCCAGTAAGGCTCGGGGCCGAAGGATTCGACCAGGAAATCGACGAAGGCGCGCGTCTTGGCGGGCAAGTGGCGGCGGTGCGGGTAGACGGCGTAAATGGCTACGTCCGTGTCGAAGGTATAGCCGGGGCAGAGCGGCACCAAGGAGCCGTCCTCGAGCTGTGGGCGCACATCCCAGGTCGACTTGAGCGCGACGCCCAGGCCGGCAAGCGCCCACTCGCGCAGCACTTCCCAGTTGTCGCACGCGTACTTGCCGGTCACGCGCACCTCGCCCTGCTTGCCCACCGGGCCCCTGTACTCGAGCGTCATGGCAAAGCTGCCGTCGCCCCAGTTGGCGACCAGGAAGCTGTGCTTGGTCAGCTCCTGCGGCGTGCGCGGCGTGCCGTGGCGGCGCAGGTAATCGGGGCTCGCGCACACCACGCGCCGGTTGGGCGCGAGCTTGCGCGCCGCAAGCGAGGAGTCCTCCAGCTCGGCGATGCGCACCGCGAGGTCGAAGCCCTCGTCGATCACGTTTACGCGCCGGTCCGACAGGCTGAGCGCGATACGCAGCTTGGGGTAGCGTGCGGCGAACTGCGGCACCAGCGGCGCGATGTGCTGGTGGCCGAACGAGGCCGGCAGCGCGACCTTGAGCACGCCCCGCGGCTCGTCGCGCCCGGCGGCCGCCATCGCCTCGGCTTCCTCGATCTCGTCCAGGATGCGGGTGCAGGACTCATAGTAGGCCGCGCCTTCGTCGGTCAGGTGCAGGCTGCGCGTCGTACGGTGGATGAGCCGGGTGCCCAGGCGTGCCTCGAGCGCGGACAGGCTGCGGCTGACCACCGCCGGGGAGAGCCCCAGCTCGCGCCCCGCGGCAGACAGGCTGCCGCTGACAACTACCTTGGCGAAAATCGACATTTGCTGGAGCGAATCGGACATATCTTTGCTGTTTACGCAAAGCTGAATTGATAATTCAGCCTATTCTAAACCATATAGCAAAGACATATCATTGCTGCATCGCAACACAGTTGAATGAGGTAACACCATGAACGCCAGCGAAATACGGTACATCGAGCAGCACCTTGCGGCCGAACCGCGACTCCCGCTCTCGGATTACCAAATGACCGAGATCATGCGGCAGGCCAAGCGCGAACGCGCCGAGGCGATCGCCGGCATGGTTTCGCGCCTCGGGGCGCGCATCGTGGCCTATTTCCGCGCGCTGCGCGAGAGCGCGGCGTCCCAAACCGGCGCCGGTCTGCGCCAGCACTGATCACCGGCTGCGCCCGCCGCGGGATCCTCCTCCCTCCTCCTCCCACGGCGGGGTTCGTCCCGCTCCGCACGCAAGTGCGGAGCGGGACCGCACTTAGAAAAATAGGGACAGACCCTATTTTTCTGACTCCAAAAATAGGGTCTGTCCCTATTTTTCGGCAATCGTCTTCCACATCTCCAAATCGCGCCGCGCGGTCCAGATGCGCGGGTGCTTGATGCCGCGCGCTTCGTCGTAGGCGCGCGTGACGTCGAATGGGATGCAGTGCTCGTAGATCGGATAGCCGGCGTACTTGGGGTCCATGCGGCGCCGGGTCTGGGCGTAGGACTGCTTAAGCGTCTTGCCCGCGGCCACCGCGCGCCTGGCATTGGCGTACAGCGCGCTGACGAAGTCCTGCGTGTAGCGAATCGCCTTGTCGCACTGCGCCGGAGCGGTGAGCGCCGGCCCGCGCCCCGGCACCAGCGCCCTGGGTTTTAGCGCGCGCAGTCGGCGCAGCGTGGCGGGCCACTCCTCGAGTTGCGCATCGCCGGTGTAGATGCCGGCCTCGTACTCGACCAGGTCGCCCGAGAACAGCACGCGCTGCGAAGGCACCCACACGATGGTGTCGCCCGCGGTGTGCCCCGGGCCGGCGTGGATGATCTTCACCTCGAGCTTGCCCATGCTCAACGTGAGTTCGTCTTTGAAGGCGAGCGTCGGCCAGGTCAGGCCGGGGATGGATTTTGCGCCACGGAACAGGCGCGGGAAGCGCCCGATCTCGCTCTTCATGTCCTGCTTGCCGCGCTCGCGGATCAGCTCGAGCGTGGTCTGGCTGGCGATGATCTGCTCGGCCTTGTAGGCGGCGGCGCCGAGCACGCGCACCGCGTGGTAATGCGACAGCACGACGTACTTGATCGGCTTGGAGGTGACGCGGCGGATGCGGCGGATCACTTCGCGCGCCATGAGCGGGGTGGCCTGGGCGTCGACTACCAGCACGCCGTCGTCGCCGACCACCACGCCAGTGTTCGGGTCTCCCTCGGCGGTGAACGCGTAGCAGTTGGGCGAGAGCTTCTTGAAGCTGATCTTCTTCGGCTTGAGGTCGCCCTGGGAGGCGAAGGTCTTCGACATGGGGTGGGGTCCTCGCGTGCGGATGCCTTGAACGGGCGCTTATGATAGCCGCTTCGCGGGGCGCCCGAATCACGGATAATGCGGCCATGGACCGTCCGGAGAAGGTCAGGCTAGGCGACATCCTCGTCGCGCAGAAGCTGATCTCGCGCGAGCAGCTCACGCTCGGCCTTGCGCAACAGAAGAAGAGCGGTCGCCGGCTCGGGCGCGTGCTGCTCGAGCAGGGCTTCGTCAGCGACGAGCAGATCAGCGAGGCGATCTCGCGCCAGCTCGCGATCCCGTTCGTCAACCTTAAGTTCTACAACCTCAAGCCCGACCTGGTGCGCCTGCTGCCCGAGACGCAGGCGCGGCGCTTTCGCGCCATCATGCTCGAAGAGCGCAAGGCGAGTTACCTGGTCGGCCTTGCCGATCCGACCGACCTGTTCGCGTTCGACGAGCTGCAGCGCCTGCTCAAGCGCGACATCGACGTCGCGGTGGTGAGCGAGGCGCTGCTGGTGCAGGCGATCGACCGGGTCTACCGCCGCACCGAGGAGATCAGCGGCCTCGCCAAGGAGCTCGAGCGCGACATCGGCGAGGACTACATCGACTTCGGCGCGCTCGGCGCGGGGCTCGGCGCCGAGGAGGCGCCGGTGGTCAAGCTGCTGCAATCGGTGTTCGAGGACGCGGTGCAGGTGAACGCGTCGGACGTGCACATCGAGCCGCAGGAGACCCGGGTGCAGATCCGGGTGCGCATCGACGGCGCGCTGATGCCGCAGGCCGAGGCCGACAGCAGGATCGGACCCGCGCTGGCGCAGCGCCTGAAGCTGATGGCCGGGCTCGATATCTCGGAAAAGCGCCTGCCGCACGACGGCCGGCTAAACGTCATGGTGCGTGGCCAGCCGGTCGACGTGCGCATGTCGACCATGCCGAGCCAGTTCGGCGAGTCGGTGGTGCTGCGCCTGCTCAACCGCGGCTCGACCCTGCAAAACCTGGACAAGATCGGCATGCCGGCGGACATGCTGGTGCGCTTTCGCGACATCATCCAGCGCACCAGCGGCATGGTGCTGGTCACCGGCCCGACCGGCAGCGGCAAGACCACCACGCTCTACGCCGCGCTGCAGGAGATGAACACGGTCGATCGCAAGATCATCACGATCGAGGACCCGATCGAGTACCGCCTGAAAGGCATTACGCAGGTGCAGGTGAACGAGAGGATCGACCTCGGCTTCGGGCGCGTGCTGCGCTCGGCCCTGCGCCAGGACCCGGACGTCATCCTGGTGGGCGAGATCCGCGACGAGGACACGGCGCAGATCGGCCTGCGCGCCGCGCTCACTGGGCACATGGTGTTCTCGACCCTGCACACGAGGGACGCCGCGAGCGCGGCGATCCGCCTGATCGACATGGGTGCGCCGAGCTACATGGTGGCGAGCTCGCTGCACGCGGTGGTCGCGCAGCGCCTGCTGCGCCTGGTGTGCGAGTCCTGCAAGGAGGAGCAGCCGCCCGAGGCGCACGCGGAGCGCTGGCTCGAGGCGCAGCTGGGGGAGGGCTGGGTAGGGCGTACTTTCATGCACGGGCGCGGCTGCTCGCACTGCAACGGCACCGGCTACGCGGGGCGCACCGGTGTGTACGAAATGCTCGAGATGACGCCCCCGCTGGTGCGCGCGGCCGGCATGGCGGACCCGAACGCTTTCGGCGAGGCGGCCCGGCCGCAGCTCCAGGGCAGGACCCTCACCGCGCGCGCCCTCGAGTTGGTGCTCGCCGGACGCAGCACGGTATCGGAAGTGATACGGGTGGCGACCGACGTGGAGGGCTAAGTGCCGCAATTCGCCTACCGCGGCCGCAATTCGCGCGGCGACCTGGTCGCTGGCCGGCTGGAGGCCGCCGACAGCGGCGCGGTGGCGGACCAGCTGCTGAGCACCGGGATCACGCCGGTGCAGATCGATGCCACCGCGAGCGAAGAGGGGAACGGCGGCGCGCCGATCTGGTGGCGCCTGCTGACCGCGCCGGAGGTCGGCGATCTCGACGTGATGCTGTTCTCGCGCCAGATGTACACCCTGCTCAGGTCGGGGGTTCCGATCCTGCGCGCGCTCGCCGGGCTGCAGGAGTCGGTGCGCAACGCTACCCTGAAGGACGTGATCGCGGACCTGCTGGTCAACCTCGACGCCGGGCGCGAGCTCTCGACCGCCATGCGCCGGCACCCCAAGGTGTTCAGCAACTACTACGTCAGCATCGTGCGGGTGGGCGAGACCACTGGCACGCTGGCGGAGTCGTTCGACCGCATGTTCCACCACATCGAGTTCGAGCGCGACGTGCGCGAGCGGATCAAGACCGCGCTGCGCTACCCGATCATCGTCATGACCGCGATCGTGGTCGCGATCGCAATCGTGAACTTTGCCGTGATCCCGGTGTTCGCCAAGATCTTCGCGGCGAACAAGGTGCCGCTGCCGGTACTGACCCGGGTCCTGATCGCGAGCTCGAATTTCTTCCTCGGCTACTGGCCGCTGATGCTCGCCGCGCTGATCGCACTGGTCGCGGGCCTGCGCGCGTACGTGCGCACTGAGGGCGGGCGCTACGCCTGGGCCCGCTCCAAGCTGAGCCTGCCGATCGCGGGCGAGATCATCACCAAGGCGACCCTGTCGCGCCTGACGCGCAGCCTGGCGGTGGCGATGCAGTCCGGGGTGCCGATCGTGCAGGGGCTGACCGTGGTCGCGGACGTGGTCGACAACGTGTACATCGCGCAGCGCATCGAGCAAATGCGCGACGGCGTGGAGCGCGGCGAGAGCCTGCTGCGCACCGCGGTCGCGGTCGGGATCTTCACGCCCGTGGTGTTGCAGATGATCGCGGTCGGCGAGGAGACCGGCGAATTGGACGAGCTGCTGGCGGAGGTCGCGCGCATGTACGAGCGCGAGGTCGACTACGAAATCCGCAACCTGAGCGCCAACATCGAGCCGATGCTCACGGTGGCGATGGGCGTCATGGTGCTGATGCTCGCGCTCGGCGTGTTCCTGCCGATCTGGGGCATGGGCAAGGTCATGCTCGGCCGGTGATTCCGTTCCGGGTCCGCCTGCGGCAGCGCAACTACCTGGAGTCGGTGCTCTACGTGATCATCGCCGGCGCGCTCGCCGCGCTCCTGCTGCACCGCCTGCAGCAATTGTCGGAGGTGGCGGAGAAGACCGCTATGGAGGCGACCGTGTCCCGCCTTCAGTCCGCGCTCTACGTGCGCGCCGCGAAGGCCGTCTTGTCGGGCGGGGCCAAGATCGAGCGCGACTGGGCGGAGCGAAATCCGGTTGTGCTCACGCACGCGGACTTGCCGAACTATCTGGGAGCGTTCGACCATCCTGACCTGACCACGCTCGAGCCCGGCAGCTGGCTCTACGATCGCGAGCGGCACGAACTGGTGTATCTAGTGCGGCGGACGCAGAACTTCTCCGGCGGCACCGACCCGGTACCCGCGATCCGCTTCCGGTTGCAGGTCGAGCGCACGTCCTCCGGCGCGTACTCGCCGCTCCTGCTGCACGCCGTGGCCCGGTACGAGTGGGGGCCGGAGGATGGTGAATAGTTCACATATTTTCGAGAAATGATCGAAAACCCTATGACTTAACTTGACAAAACATGATTGCCACGGGCTAAATTGAGCGTTACTATCGCACCCGACGATAAACTCCACGGCCATGGGGCTGCTGGGCGGCGGATACAGGCGAATGGGAGGATTCTGGTGAAACAGATGAAACGAGCAGCGCAGAAAGGCTTCACCCTGATCGAACTGGTTGTGGTGATCGTGATCCTGGGCATCCTGGCGGCGATCGCAGTGCCGCAGTTCACCGACCTGTCGCAGAGCGCCAAGGATGCAGTGGCCGACGGAGCGTGCGGCGCGCTCCAGTCGTCTGCGGTTTTGATGTACGCGTCGAACAAGGGACCGAGCGGCTTTACCGCCATCAAGACCAACGTTACCCTCAGCTCGAACCTCGCGCTGGGCGGGAGTTGCGCAGCGCCTACCGCGACGTACGGTACGGATCCCGCGCGAGCTTGCACGGCGCTTCCTGTAGCGCTTTGCAACGGCCCCTGATACGGTCCATGAGGCGGCAGTTGCGACTTGCCAAGCGCTGAGCAAACTGCGCAAGCCGGCCTGAGGGTGCCGGCACGAGAAAAGGGGGGCTTCGCGGCCTCCCTTTTTTTTCTTGCCCTCGCCTTTGCCGCGGCCGGCTCGGCGCAGGCGGTGGTGGGCCTGTGGGCGGCTGCGGCGTTCGCGCTGGCGGCAATGTGCTGGCGCGGGCAGCCCGCGCCGGCGGCGACTTGGCTCGGCGCCGCAGCGGCCGGGCTCGCGGCGCTGATCGCGGCCAACAACCTGTTCGCCAGCCCGGCCTATACGGCCGCCGGACTGTTCCACCCGCTGCTGTTCATCCTCGCTTTCGCCGCCGCGCGCCGCTGCCCCGAGCGCCTGCAGCGTTCGCTGTTCGGAGGCGCGCTCGCCGCGGCGCTCGTGCTCGGCGTCTGGGGGCTGGCGCAGGTGCGCTTTCAGGGCGAGGCGCGCGCGCTCGCGTTCCTCGAAACTCCCAGCACCTATGCCGCGCTGCTCGACCTCGTTCTGCTGCCGACTGCGGTCTGGCTGCTCTGGGGCCGCGGCGGACGCGGCTTCGCCGTGCTGCTCGCGTTGCTGCTCGCGGCCTCGCTCGCGGCGCTCAGCCGCGGCGCCTGGATCGGCGCGCTCGGCGGTGCGGGCGCGGCGCTCCTGCTCGGCATGCGCCTGCCGCGCCCGGGCGGGCGTGCCTGGGGACGCCTCGGGGCGGCGGTGATCCTGGGAGTGCTGATTACCCTCACGGCACGCTTGCCGTTGCCGGGCTTTGCGAATGTAGAACCTGACCGGGACGCGCCGGCGCGGCTCGAGTCTTCGCTCTCGCGGCTGGAACTCTATGCGCTGGCCTGGGAGGCGTACCGGGCGCACCCCGTCACGGGGACCGGCTACCTGACCTTTCGCTACGCGCTCGAGCGCCACCGCGCCGAGGTGCCCTCTTACGGCGCCGACCACGTGACCTATTTCGTCCACGACGATTACCTTCAGCTGCTGCAGGAAACGGGGCTGCTCGGCCTGCTCGCGCTCGCCGCGCTCGCGCTCCTGCCCTACGGCTTTGCTCGGCGCGCCCTGGCGCGGCTGGATCCGGAGCAGAAGGTGCATGCGGTGGCGGCGGTCGCGGGGCTGACGACGATGTCGGTCCACGCGCTGGTCGACTACCCGTTCTACGTCCCTGCCTGCCTGGTGCTGTTCGGGGCGTTGCTCGGCGGGTTGGACCGCCTGCTTGGCGGCGCCGGCGTCGGGCGCCTGCCCGCGCTTTCGCTGCCGGCGCTGCCGCGCGCGGCGCGCATCGCGCTGCTGATGGTGACGGCGTTCATCGTTTCGCAGCCGGTCGCGGCCGAGGGTGCCGCCTACTGGGGCCGGCGCCAGCTGGGCGAGGGCCGGACGCTGGCGGCCGCGTACTGGCTGCAGGTCGCGAGCCGTCTGCAGCCGCGCGATTGGCGCTACCACTGGTACCTGGGACAGTTCTGGCAGGGCCAGGCGTTCGCCGGCGGCGGTGCCGAGGCGGTGGGCTTCGCGCTGCGCGAGTTCGATGCGGGTTTGCGTGCCAATTCGCTCGAAGTGCGAAATCTGCTGGGGCGCATCGCCACCTACCGTCTGCTGGGGCAGCAGCTGCCGCGGCCCGCCAGCGCGTCCGAGCTCGAGGCCTGGTCGCGCCAGGCGCTGGCGATGGCGCCGCTGATGCCGCAGGTGCGGCGCGAGCGCGCGCGCGTGCTGGCGTACGTCGGCCAGAGCCGCGCCACGGGAGAAGGAAAGTGAAGCCGCACCCCGTGCATTCGGCGCGCGGCTTCACGCTGCTCGAGCTGGTGACGGTAATCCTGATTCTGGGCATCCTCGCGGCGGTGACTGCGGCGAATTTCAATCAGAAATCTATCGACCAGACCTGGTTCCTGGAGCAGGTCAAGTCGGCAGTGCGCTATGCGCAGAAGACCGCGATCGCGCAGCGGCGGGTGATCTACGTGAGCGTAAACCCGGCGGCGCCGTACCAGCTGTCGCTGTGCTATGACGCGGCTTGCGCGAGCCCGGTCAGTTCGCTCGCTTCCAGCGCCGCGTTCGTGCTCACGCCGCCGAGCGGGGTGATCCTCACCGCATCGAGTTCGCCGTTCAATTTCAACGGCCTTGGGCAGCCGAGCGCGGCCGTGACGCTCGCGGTCAACGGCCGCCCGCTCAGCGTGAGCGCGGAGACGGGCTATGTCCAGTAGGCCCGCGCGTCGCGAGCGGGGGCTTTCCCTGATCGAGCTGGTCGTGTTCATCGTCGTGCTCGCGATCGGGGTGACCGGAGTGGCGATCCTGTTCAACCAGATGACCCGCTCGAGCGTCGATCCGGTGGTGCGCAAGCAGGCGCTCGCGATCGCCACCTCGCTGATGGAGGAGATCGAGCTGCACGCGTTCACCTACTGCGATCCCGACGATCCGGCGGTCGGCACCGCGACCAGCGCCGCGGGCTGCGCGATTCCGGAGGCCATCGGCCCGGAGCCTGGCGAGACGCGCTACGCCGACCCGCGTTTCGACAACGTGAACGACTACAACGGCTTTTCGATGTCCGGCGGCATCCGCGACGTCACCAACACGGTCGTGCCCGGGCTCGGCAGCTACGCGGCGAGCGTCACGGTGCAGCCGATCTCGGCCGGGGAGCTGCCGGGCATACCGACCAGCGAGGGCCTGCGCATCACGGTCAATGTGACCGGTCCGGCAAACGCGAACGTGGTGCTTCAGGGGTACCGCCTGCGCTATGCGCCCAATTCTCCCTGAGCGCGGGCCGCGCCGCGCGCGGGGCTTCAACCTGATCGAGCTGGTGATCTCGATCGTGGTCACGGGCATCGTCGTCGCGGGCCTCGCCTACTTCGTCTTCCCGGTCCGCCAGGCAGCCGACATCGCGGCCCGCGCCGACCTGACCGACATCGCCGACACCGCCTTGCAGCGCATCGGCCGCGACGTGCGCCTCGCGCTGCCGAACAGCGTGCGAACGACCACCAGCGGCGGGGCGGTATTCGTCGAGTTCCTCGCCGTGCGCACCGCGGGGCGCTACCGCGGCGAAGGCGGCGGCGCGGCTGGCGGGAGCAATTGCCCGAACGACGATCCGTCGCTTGTACCGCCGGACAACGATCAGCTCAGCTTCGATTCGGTCGCGGATTCCTGTTTCAAGACGATCGGCAAGCTGCCCGACGCGGCGAGCGTCACGCCGGGCGATTACCTGGTGCTGAACAACTACGGCCCGGGATTCGCCGGGCAGGACGCCTACAGCGCCGGGCCGCCAGTCAACCGCGCGCTGATCACCTCGATCGACACGTCCGAAGCGGGTCGCGACCGGGTAGCGTTCGCCGCGACGACGTTCCAGCGCACCCTGCACGATTCGCCGGGCCGGCGCTTCTTCATCATTTCGGGGCCGGTGAGCTACGTCTGCGACACCGTGGTAGGCACCATTACCCGCTACTGGGGCTATCCGATTGCCGCGGCGCAACCGACCACGTTCGGCTCCGGAAGCTCCGCCGTCATCGCGACCAAGGTAAGCGCCTGCGACTTCGACTACGCGCCGAATGTCGCGCCGCAGATCGGCCTGCTGACGCTGCGCCTGACGCTTTCTGCGCCCACCTCCTCGGGCGTAGCCGAGACCGTTTCCCTCTACCATGCGATCCACGTCAACAATGTGCCCTGAGCCAAGGCGCCGGCGACGCGCGCGGCAGCGCGGGTTCTCGCTCATCCTGGCGCTCTTTCTGCTTGTTTCACTCGCCGCGATGGGCGCCTATCTGCTGACGATATCGACGCTGCAGCAGGAGGCCTCCGCCGCCGACGAGCAAGGCGCCAGGGCCTACCAGGCGGCCCATTCCGGCATCGACTGGGGTCTGTACCAGTTGCTGCGTGACCCGGGCGGTGCTTATGCCGGGGCCTGCAACGCCGCCATTGCGCCGGCCGCGCCGGCGGCCCAGACCTTCGCCCTCAGCGGCGGGCTGGCCGCGTTCAGCGTCAAGGTCGAATGCACCTCGACTGCACCCACTACCGAGGGCGCCACCAGCGGCCTGCGCGCCTACCTGCTGAAAGCGACCGCGTGCAACCAGGCGAGCTGTCCCGGCACTCAGGGGCCCGCATACGTCGAACGGCAACTTCAGGCGACCGTTACAAACTGACAAAAGATGATTGACAACAAATAGTTATTTATTTATCTTGAACTTGTTTTTAAGAGAGGTTGGTTAATGGCGGCGAGATGAACTGGGGGTCGGCCAAGAAGAAAAAACGCGAGCCCGGCTGGCTGGTGGCGTCGCTGCGGCCACGTGAGCTCGCCATCGTGCACGGCCGCATCGGCCTGAACGGCAAGGCGCATATCGGCAAGCTTGCGTCGCGTGCGCTGGAGGGCGAGTACGCTGGAGCCGAGCGCTTGAGCAGGGAATGGCATCTCGAGCGCTATCGATGCGCCACGCTGCTCGAGCCGGGCGACTACCAGCTGCTGCTGGTCGAAGCGCCGAACGTCCCCCCCGCCGAATTGAAGGCGGCGATCCGCTGGCGCATCAAGGACATGCTCGATTACCACGTCGACGATGCCACGGTCGACGTGCTCGACATCCCTCCCGATCCCTCGGGTGCGGCGCGCAGCCACTCGATGTACGCGGTGGCGGCGCGCAACGATGCGGTGCAGGCCTGCATAGAGCGCTTCGACGCGGCGCAGATTCCTCTTTCAGTTATCGACATTGCGGAAACCGCGCAGCGCAACATTGCCGCGCTGTACGAGGAAGAAGGGCGCGGCGTGGGGCTTCTTTATCTGGGCGAGAGCAGCGGCCTGTTCACCATCAACTACCGCCGCGAACTCTACCTCGCACGCCGCATCGACATCGGCCACGACCAGATAACGGCCGCGCCGGAGCGCGCCGAAGCGCTTAACCGCATCGCCCTCGAGTTGACGCGCACGCTCGACCATTTCGATCGCCAGTTCGGCTTCGTCGCGGTCAACAAGCTGCTGCTCGGACCCGAGCCCGATGACAGCGGCCTGCTCGAGTACCTCAGTTCGAACCTCGACATTCCGATTTCCCGCGTCGATCTGGGCGCGACGCTCGCGTTCGATTCCGACGCGCGGCCCGACCCGCGCACCGAGTGGCAGCGCTTTCACCTCATCGGCGCGTCGCTGCGCTACGAAGCCAAGGCGCCCTGAGGGTCCGCGGTGAGCCAGCAGATCAACCTCTTCAATCCGATCTTCCTGCGGCAGGAGAAGTATTTCTCCTCCAAGACGATGGTCGAGTCGCTGGTCCTGATGCTGGTCGCGCTGTGCGCCTTCTACGTCTACGCAAATCACGAGGTGACGTCGTTCGAGGAGGTGGCGGCCGATGCCGCGCACCAGCTGGCCGATACGCGCGATCGCTTCATCAGTCTGGGCGGCTCGCTTTCGCCGCAGCGGCGCAGCAAGCTGCTGGAGGCGCAGGTGGCGCGCGCCGAGAGCGACCTGCGCGGCAAGGAAGCGCTGCTCGCGTCGCTGCACGCTGTGGCCGCGGACAAGGCGCAGGGTTATTCGCAGTACTTCGCGGCGTTCGCGCGCCAGACGCTGCCCGGTGTTTGGCTGACGGGTTTCAGCGTAGCTGACGGCGGCGAGGAACTGAGCATTCGGGGCCGGGTGCTGCAACCCGACCTGGTACCGGCGTACATCCGCGCGCTGAACAAAGAGGAGGTCATGCGCGGTCGCTCGGTCACGCGGCTCAGGCTGGTGGCACACAACGAGCCGGCGCCGGCGGCCGATGCGGCGCAGCGCCCCGGGCCGGCACGCTACGTCGAGTTCGAGCTGTCGATGCCGTTCGCCGCGCCGCAGCCGGCGAAGGAAGGCAACAAATGAAGGCGCAACTGCGGCGCTATATGGAGCGCATCGACGCCCTAAGCTTGCGCGAACGGGCGTTGATCTTCATCGCCGCCGCGCTGGTGCTGATCGCGTTTGCCTATCTGGGCTTCATCTCCCCGCTGATGGAGAAGGACAAACGCCTCGGACGGGAAGTCGTGCGCCGGCAGACCGAGCTCACCATGTTGCAGGCCCAGTTGCAGGCCATGGCGCGCTCGAGCGGGACGCGCCCGGACGAGGTCAACCGCGCCAAGCTGGCGGGCTTGCAGCACCAGCTCACGCGGCTCGACGAGCAGATAAGCGAAGCGGCGAGCCGCTTCACCTCGCCGCGGCACATGCGTGACGTCCTGCAGGAGATCCTGGCGCGTAACCCCCGCCTGCAGCTGGTCGACCTCAAGACCTTGCCGGTCGACCTGTTCGGTCATTCGGATGCGCGAGGTTCGCGGCCGATCTACCGGCATGCGTTCGAGCTCACCGTGAGCGGCGCGTACCTGGACCTCTATGCCTACCTGCGGCAGCTGGAAGGCCTGCCGACGCGGTTATACTGGCGCAAGGCGGATCTCGCGGCGGGCGATTATCCGAAAGTGGTGCTGAAGCTTACCGTCTACACGCTGAGCTTCGATCCGTCCTGGATGAGCGTATGAGGCTGGCGCGACTACTTTGCTGCCTATTGACGAGCCTCGCGGCGACGCGGGTGATCGCCGCGGAGATGGACGCCGCGTCGCCCACCCATGGCTTCGCCGACCCGACGCGACCGCCCTACGGTGGGCGCGCGGGCGCGGCGGACGAGTCTCGGGTCGCGGGGCCCGAACTGCAGTCGGTGCTGATCTCGACCACGCGCAATGTCGCCGTTATCAACGGGCAGACCGTGCCGCTGGGAGGCAAGTTCCGCGACGCGACGCTGATCGGCATCACCGGGTCCGGAGTCGAGTTGCGTAGCGGAAGCCGGGTCGAGGTGCTCAGGCTGTTTCCGCAGGTCGAGAAGAAGTCGCTGCCAAGCGACAAGCCGCAGAGGCGGCACTAGAACATGAAGAAAGTATTCCTGATCGTGGCCGTTTCGGCGCTCGGAGGGTGCGCCACTCCGCCGCCACGGCCAAGCGGCATTGAGCCCGGCATACGCGCGGCGCTGGAGTCGGCGCCCAGGAAGGAAACCCCCAGCGCTGCCCTCAACCAGGCGCTGCTGCCGCCGTTGCGCATGGCGATGCCCGAAGTGCGCGGTCAGCTCGCGGAACCCAGGTTCGACCTCTCGGTCAACAACGCGCCGGCGGCCCAGGTGTTCAACTCGATGGTTTCCGGCACGCGCTACAGCATGCTGGTGCCGCCGAGCGTGAGCGGAACGATCTCGGTCAACCTGAAGGACGTATCGATCACCGAAGCGCTGGACTCGATCCGCGAGCTCTACGGCTACGATTACAAGATCGAGGGCACGCGCATCTTCATCCTGCCCGCGGGGCTGCAGACGCGCATCTTCCAGGTAAACTACCTTCAGGGCCAGCGCCGCGGCACGAGCGACGTGCGGGTGCAATCCGGCTCGATTTCCGATACCACCGGAATCAATCAGGCCCCCAACCCTTCCTCGGTTGCAAATCCCGCCGCAGGTCCGGTCCGGGCGCCCGGCCAGAACATGCTTGAGAGCAGCCGGGTGACGACGCAAACCGTGAGCGATTTCTGGGGCGACCTGCGCTCGGCGCTGGTGTCGATCGTCGGCGCCGGCGAGGGCCGCAACGTGGTCGTATCGCCGCAATCCGGAATCGTGGTGGTGAGCGCTCCGGCGCGTCAGATGCGCTCCGTCCAGCAATATCTGCGCGAAAGCCAGATCTCGGTCGAGCGCCAGGTCATGCTCGAGGCGAAAATCATCCAGGTGACGCTTTCGGACAGCTATCAGTCGGGCATCAACTGGTCCGCATTCCGCAGCACGGGGCCGAACGTCGCCATCGGACAGAGCGTGAACACCGGCCCCACGACGGTGCTCGGTTCGACAGGACAAGTTCTGCAGGGGGGCGGGCAAACGCTCAATCTCGCGACGAGCACCGTGACCACCGCGGGCAGCGCGCTGGCCGCCAATAATCCGGCCAGCGGCGTGTTCGGGCTCGCGTTCCAGACCTCGAACTTCGCTGCGCTGCTTCAGTTCCTGCAGTCGCAGGGCAACGTCCAGGTCCTTTCCAGCCCGCGCATCGCGACGCTCAACAACCAGAAGGCGGTGCTGAAAGTAGGCACCGACCAGTTCTTCGTCACCAATGTTGCGACTGTCACGACTACGACCGGCGCGACCACGCAGCAGACGCCGACGGTGTCGGTCGCGCCGTTCTTCTCTGGCATATTACTCGACGTGACGCCCCAGATCGACCAACAGAACAACATCACGCTGCACGTCCATCCATCGATTAGCGACGTCACCACGAGCGAGACCGTGGTCAATCTGGGAGGCACCATTCCGTCTATCACTTTGCCGCTGGCCAAGAGCACCGTCAGCGAGACCGACACCATTGTGCGGGTGCCGGACGGCAACATCGTGGCGATTGGCGGACTGATGAGCGTCAACGTGAGCGACAACCGCGGCGGCATTCCCGGCGTAAGCGAAGGCGGGCTGGGGGACCTGGTGCGAAACACGAGCCGCACCTCGAGCAAGAACGAACTCGTCATTCTCATCAAGCCAACGGTGATCCAGAGCGATCGCAATTGGGCCGACGGGATGCGCGATACGCGCGAGAGTTTCGAGGGCATGGCTTCCGAACGGAAGGGCGAGGCGCGCCGGCAGTGAATTATCTGCGGCACTTCGGGCTGCGCGAACCCCCGTTCGGAATCACTCCGGACACGAGTTTCTTCTGCGCCTGCCGAAGCACGCAGCAGGCGCTGAACACGCTGCTGGTAGCGGTCGGCAACGGCGAAGGGTTCATCAAGATCACGGGCGAGGTCGGAACCGGCAAGACGCTGCTGTGCCGGAAGTTTCTCGCCACGCTCGATTCCGGCTGGGTTACCGCCTATGTCCCCAACCCGAGCATCGAGCCGCGAACCCTGCTGCTCGAACTCGCCGAGGAGCTTGGAGTGCAGGTCGATATTGGCGCCGACCAGCACTACCTGCTAAAGGGAATCACCCGCACGCTGCTCGGGCTCGCGCGTCAGCGTAAGCGCGTCGTGCTGTGCATGGACGAGAGCCAGGCCATGCCGATAGAGACCCTCGAGACGCTGCGTCTGCTGACCAACCTCGAGACGGAAAAGCGCAAGCTGCTGCAGGTGGTACTGTTCGGTCAGCATGAGCTCGATCGCAAGCTCGCCTCGGAATCCATCCGCCAGCTGCGCCAGCGCATCACGTTCCAGTACGACCTGAAGGCGCTGGCTGAAGACGAGGTAGGCGATTACGTCAATCACCGTCTTACGGTCGCGGGCTACGTCGGCCAGCCGGTGCTGGGGAGACGCGCGCTTCGCACTTTGCACCGCGCGAGCAAGGGATTGCCGCGCCTGGTCAACATCCTGTCGCACAAGTCATTGCTGCTCGCCTACGGCGAAGGCGGCTACCGCGTAGAGCCGCGTCACGTGCGCGCGGCGGCGCACGACACGCCGGCCGCCGCCTCGACGCGCTGGTGGTGGCCCAAGCTCAGGTCGCCGCGCGCCGCCGACTGAAGCCGCAACCATGAGCCTTATCAACAAGATGCTGCAGGAACTGGATCGCCGGCACGCGATGGGGTCGCCCAATGCCGACGTCATGACGCAGCAGATCGAGCCGGTCACCGCGGGGCGACGCAGGCGCGACCTGTTCTGGCTGATCCTCGGGCTGGAGCTGGCCGTCGCGCTGGGGTGGCTGGCGTGGACTAGCTATCAGCTCAGGCCGCAGTCGGTGGTCACCGCGCTTGCGCTGCGCACCCCAGGCGGAGTAAGCGGCGCGGTCCGGACGGTCCGGCCGCCGTCGCCTGCGCCCGCGCCGAGGCCGGCGCCGCAGCCCGCGCCGGCGGCGACCATCGCGCCCGTGCAGGTGTCTCCGCCGGCGCCGCAGCCGGCGATCGATACCCTCAAGCTCGCACAGTCGATCGAGCGCCCGATTCCCCCGCCGCGCCCGCGCGCCGCGCCGAAACCGGTCGACAGAAAGCGCGTGCCGAACCCCGCGCCGTCCGCGCCCGTCGAGGAGGCGCGGCCGCAGGTCCATAAGCAGCCGCATTCGAGCACGCCGGCCCAGCAGGCCCAAGCGGAGTTTCGGCGCGCAGTGCAACTGCTTAACCAGGGGCGCGTGAGCGAGGCGGAGCGGGCGCTCGCCGGGGCGCTATCGATCGATCCGTCCCAGGCGTCCGCGCGACAGGCGCTCATCTCGCTGCTGGTGGACCAGCGCCGATTGAACGAAGCGCAGCGCCTGCTGCAGGAAGGCTTGGCGCTGGATCCCGCTCAAGTGCAGTTCGCCACTGTCCTGGCGCGCATCTACGTGGAACGCAACGACTACGACAAGGCGCTCGGCGTATTGCGGGGATGCAAGGGCGACGTGTCGCGCGACGCTGATTACAACAGCTTGTTGGGCGCGGTGCTGCAGCACATGTCCCGGCCCGGCGAAGCCGCCGACGCCTATCGTGCCGCGCTGCGCGCCGCACCGCAGACGGGAACGGCCTGGATCGGGCTCGGGCTCTCGCTTGCGGCGCTGGACCACCGCCCGGAGGCGGCCGAAGCGTTCCGGCGCGCGGTCGCGACCGGCTCGCTCAGCCAGGAAGTCAGGGACTACGCCGAGCAGCAGCTGCGGCGCTTACAGTAGGCCTCAGGCCGCACTCGCGTCGGTTCCGAGGTGTTCCAGTCGATAGCCGTAGTTGTAGATCGGCACCACCCGGTAGCCTGTCTCGGGCCGCAGATCGAGTTTCTTTCTCACCTGGCTGACGTGGGTGTCCACGGTCCGGGTCGCGAGGTCGCCGCTGCGTCCCCAGACCAATTCCTGCAAATGCCCGCGCGACATCAGGCGCCCGATGTTGCGGAACAGGACAACCGCGAGCTCGAATTCTTTCGGCGTGAGTTCGATGCGTGAGCCCGCGCGGCGGATCTCGCCGCGCTGGGTATCAATCTCGAAGGGGGGAAAGGAAAGCAGGGTCTGTTCCTCGCGCGGGTAGGCGCGGCGAAGCAGCGCGCTGACGCGCGCCTGCATTTCCTGGCGCCGCGCCGGCTTCACCATGTAATCGTCCGCGCCGTTCTCGAGCGCGTACACGACGTCCTCCTCGGAATCGCGCACCGTGATGAAAAGTATGGGGACGTGCTTGGAGACGTTGGCGCGCAGCCAGGTCAGCACCTCGGCACCCGATACGTCGGGCACCTGCCAGTCGAGGATGAACAGGTCGAAGCTTTCGCGCCCCGCGTGCTTCATCGCTTCGCGCCCCGCCACGTAGCCGTGAACGTCGTGTCCCGCGTCCGCGAGCCAGCGCCGCAGCAGCGCGAGCTGATCGGGGTCGTCTTCGAGTATCGCGATTCGCACTGCGCACCTCCCTGGCGGCGTTGCCGCACCGGCGAGGCAAATCATAATGCCACCGGCGCGCGACGCAAATTCGGATTGTGGCAGAATCGCCGCCTCCCGGAGGGCCTGGCAAATGCGACTCGCTCTAATCGGCGGCGGCACGATCGCCCGTCTGGTGCTGCAAAACCTGCGTCGGGGCGCGCTGCCCGGCATCGACGTGGTGGCGCTGGCGGGGAGGGGGGCTGCGTCCGCCGCGGCGGTGCTCGCGGGCGAATACGGGGTCGACTACGTCCTCGGCGCGCAGGCACTTTGCGCGGCGAAGCCCGAGGTCGTACTCGAGGCGGCTTCGCACGATGCGGTCCGCACCTACCTCGTCTCGGTTCTTGCCGCCGGTTCGTCGGTGATCGTGCTCTCGGCCGGGGCGCTGGTCGACGACGCGCTGCGCGCCCAGGCAGAGGCGACGGCGCGTCACTCGGGCACGCTGCTCTACGTGCCTTCGGGAGGAATCGGCGCGCTCGATGCGCTCAAGGGGGCCTGCGCCGCGGGCGAGGTCGAGGTATCGATCCAGGTCGCGAAGCCTCCCGCGGCGTGGAGGAAAATCGACTACGTGGAAGCCCTCGGCGTCGATCTCGAGTCGCTTGCGGCCGCTACGACGCTGTTCGACGGGCCCGCGCGCGTCGGGGTTCCGCACTTTCCGCAGAACGTCAACATTGCGGCCGTGGTGTCGCTCGCCGGGGTCGGCTTCGATCGCACCAGGCTCAAGGTCGTGGCGGACCCCGCCCTGACGCGCAATACCCATACCATCCGGGTTTCGGGCAAGACGGGCCAGTTCAAGATCGTGCTGGAGAATGTGCCCGCGCCCGAGAACCCGAAAACCGCCTGGCTCGCCTGCTACAGCGCGTTGGCGGCGCTCAAGGAGTTCGGCTCCTCCGCACGCTACGGCACCTGAGCGCCCCCGGTCGATGCGCCGACCTCAATTCGCTTGACTAAGCAGCGGATATCTCACATAATTTCAGGTTCCGCCGGAGGGGTGCCCGAGCGGTTAAAGGGGGCAGACTGTAAATCTGTTGGCCTTGCGCCTACGTTGGTTCGAATCCAACCCCCTCCACCAGCATCTCGGGCGGGCGCGGCGGACAGGCATTGCGGGTGAATTGAATGGGCGGGTGTAGCTCAATGGTAGAGCAGAAGCCTTCCAAGCTTATGACGAGGGTTCGATTCCCTTCACCCGCTCCAATGCGCAAATTCAGCCCATGTAGCTCAGTGGTAGAGCACTCCCTTGGTAAGGGAGAGGTCATGCGTTCAATCCGCGTCATGGGCACCAGACATCCGAACTCTTTCAACGAAACGTCAAAGGCAGCGTAGTCATGGCAAAAGGCAAATTTGAGCGGACCAAGCCGCACGTGAACGTAGGCACGA
>JADEYI010000375.1_pt1 | contig 65983 bp, 101 predicted proteins | sample 8542331 | NCBI WGS metagenome assembly JADEYI01 (sample SAMN16510988, study PRJNA670497) | mine drainage metagenome | isolation source: biofilm near Copperflume 1 | place: Germany: Marsberg coppermine Kilianstollen | collected 2018-02 | reverse complement strand
CCTTAAAACCGGGGTCCATTTTTGGACACCCCAACCCCAAAACACTAGGTGTAAAACCCTCTGGACCTCTTTAGCACTTGGGCAAATTCACATGCCTCTGCATGAGCCCCAATAGCAGCTATTTGAGGATTGGTGGTGGAGGATAGCTGCTATTTGACCTCTGCCCATCATGGAGTGCCCATCATGGTTCATCAACCATCATGCTATCATCATGCCTAGCAATGCTTCTATGGGTTGTGGGACTTCCAAGGTTCAAGGCCCCACCTCAACCTATAGTGTAGGTCACACATGGAGGCTTTGAGCCTTGATATCACTTAGACAAGGCCCTTCATGCTCCACAATGGCCTTTGAAGACTGGTTAAACCTTACACTCCTATATGAGTGGGTCCCATTGGAGGCCTTTGCACTATATCAGAGGCCCCTTTTTGGAGGAGCTAGGGGCTTAAGACTAGAAGGGAAATGAGCACTTTTTATAAGGTGTAATAGCTCCATAATGGCATTGTAACTTTTGGTGAGACATGCATCAAATGAAAGCCCCATATGTATATGTCCCTCTGCAAGCCTTTTCACTACGCCATAGGCCCCCCTTTTAAGGAGCTAGAGCCAACCCTATGCAAATTGCCCAAGATCACCCATAAACCGGGGGGTCATTTCTGGACACCCCAACCCCAAAACACTGGGTGTAAAAATACAGCGACTTGCATTAGGACGTGTACGGGTAGCTTAAAAACATTAAATCAATTCAAAGAACTTCACAAATAGCACAAAGCATCCGATGAGTCAGGGACATACGCAATCATCCATGAAAAGACGTGCAAGTGCTCATTGCTTGGCTATGTTGTCACATGTTATTTAAAGGTTTTATGACTACTTGCAATTGGTTGCCATGGCGGAACATAATCTGCAATCATGAGCAATGCTTGATCAATGCTTGGTTGTCAGTCTACAAACATGTGCTTGCTTCAATTGATCTTGTGGGACCATCATGTTCCTTACTATATAAAGCATTATTGCCTCCGTATCCATCTTTGTACGACAGTAGTACTCAAAGATCTGCCAAGCTTGTATACACCGTAGCTTGTAATACGTAGGCATACATTGATGCAATGATGATTACTTAAATTCTCTTAGAGTCGTCGTGTGTGTTATCAACGGGATCTTCCATGCTTGATGCATCAACAATAACGTCTCCACTCATGTTGGGCAATAGAGGTTGTGTAGAGATAGATTCATGCCCGATGCTAACATTGCCCGCCTCGGGATCTTGTTGCACAAAACTTGCTTCTTTCTTTTGTATAGCGCCAATAAATGTGTCGGTTGTATGTGCGCGTAGACTTGGGTCACTATTCATTCCACGACTGGTGAGCTCAGTGCTTTCATCCATCACTTTTGATCCCTTCCCAAACCATTTTCTTGATTTTTCTCGTGCCAATTTTGGGACCTTACGTGCAAACTGCATATGCATAAAGTTTGTCATTGCAACACGCACACATGTTTAGGTTTAACGACATTAGGTCATATAGTTGACATCATAGACACAGCTTAAAATGTGTCATCTCAGAATTGATGTGCAAATACCATGGAATCCCACCTTAAAAGCCTTAATGGAAAGGCTGACCGCCACGAATGACATAACGATGCCGCCAACGCCACTGCTAAGAGCGAGTTGCGCAATTGCAATGAGATTTTCTGTGCGACTGCCCAGATGGGCCCACTTCATCATTTCTCCCGTTAGCAAAAGGAGCCACAAGACTGCATTGCAAACATATCAATCATTTCTAAGGACCTCCTTTAGTGTTTAGTCATTGACAAATGCAATGCGGACAGATTCAAGTGGCGTTCGCACGGACATGGACGGACTTGCAAACTCCACGACATGTATGGATGGCATCCTAATGGAATGGGTTTGTGCATTAAACTTGACAATTCGACATTCACATGAAGCTAGGTGCATCACTTACTTCCCATGGACGCAATGGAGATGACATTGTCCCATATATCCAAAAATGGGAAGATCCAAATTGTCAATGCCATGTAGCCAATAAGTACAATCTGAGCAATGACGGCTTGCATGGACCCCAGCGGTTGCACCGCAATAAATACGGGAATGCTTCCAAGGACAAGCTTGCGGACCATGTCGAATGTTTCCCAATATTGGAAACGATAACCACCATATAAGAATCCAAACCGGTTCTTTATTTCAGGATCCTATACACATGCAAGATTCACCAATCGGTAGTTAATCTGTAATACTGCAAGTACTTGTATGCAAGACTTCAAGGCAATAAATGATTTTTGAACAAAGCTACGTGACATACATTCACTGGCAATAATTCCGTATGGCAGTGTACGCAACATTATCAATGTATGATGTACATGTCACTCTAGCATTAGGTAAATTTCATTTGACGTGGACTATTGAAGTGTGATGGGAACTTTTGGACATACATCCAAGCGATTGCGAATTTTGTACATGGTGTAGAAGTAGAATGCGGGCAGGCCAATGGCGAACACTAAGAGTAGGGCAATGCCTGGGGCTACATACTTCACATAGCGTGAGCCCCAATGTCCATCCGTAGTTCTCACTATGATGCTATAATCAGCCGCAAGATAAGTTCCAATGTCCAATTTCTTCACAGCAAAAAGTTGCAAGCAAGTCTGTGCACATCGTGGGTATAATAACGTGATGAGGTAGAACACATTCTTGTAGCACCTATACATGCATCCATTGTGACTTTCCTGTCACTATTAAAAAAATATAACGACTCTTATGGTATCAAAACTAGTAAGTTTGTTAAAAATACTCCCGAAAAATAATTGCATTCCAAATCAATGGTCGGCATAAGTACCTGCCCTTCATGCGTTGGAAAAAGCTCAAGAGTTTGGCATGCCGATGTCTTGAGAGCACCAAAAGACCACAATGCACAGGGTTGGTATCGAGAGTGGCTTCATCTCTATCTTCTGATGCCCGTCTTTTCATATCTTTGTACACCAAGCTTGCAAGAAGGAACACGAGGATGCATATGAGGACTGCTATAGCCTGATACAATCACGTCGGACATAATTAACAGGCACGAGAAAATTGTTTGCTTCATTTTGTGTACGCTGGCAATAACACAATTAAATGGTGAGTGATACATGAAAGGGATTCACACAGCTTAAAATTACTTAGTGGTAACACGTGCAACTCATTCAAGGTCTTAGAGGTTGCGCACCGGCATGGCCATGGTGGCAATGTAGAAGGTGAAGAATGTATAACCCTTTATATAGCACTCGGGTGCGGTCACAGAAATTCCTAAATTGAGGGAATCGGAGTAGGAAAATAATGTTATTGTGGCCGTTGGCCACAATACATCATAGTCCCGGAGGAATGAAAGTAGCTGGGTGGCACATGTTCCATATCAATGACAATACAATTAAGAAACAATTGCATGTTGAAATCCAACAGCCATTCTTCTCTATTGGTGCGAAAGTCCAAGACATTCATGGTTCCACAAATGATGTAGCAAATGTTTGATGGGCCCAAGCTTAATTGCAACCGCAATACAATGCCTTAAAGGTGTTGCAAAATTTTATAGGTTGCTACATGCTACTATGTGTACTACACAAATGTACGCGTACCTGGAAGTGTGTTGTAATGAGCTTGTATTTTGTCATGGGGCCTCCACCCACATCATCGCTCCCAGGAAGATCAAACATGAATATGAGAATCAACGCAATGGTGATAAGCACCACCGCCACAATGAGCGACGATTTTCCAATTTTTTCGCATGATCTTGCAAGAATTCGCACAAAATTTTCTCAGATCGTTGAATATTAGTCTATTTTTCAATGTACGCTTATATTCATGCCGAATATGAAAGATTCAACCAATAGTTGATATCATAGCTTGAATGCATGACAATGAGCAAAGGATTGTGTGCAAATAAAAAATGACATAATTGAAGTCAAAGCCGCAAACTTACGAGCATCCCCCGCTAAAAAGGTAGTAGTTTTGTTCGCAAATGGCACAAACCGGTCCTCTTGTTCCATTTAAGCATGCTGCATCTCCCACCGCGTCACCAGAGTATGAAGGCGTTCCTTTGCATGAACTGCCGGGGCAGCTAAAAGGGCACATAAAAGTGTAAGGGATACCAATCATAGTGAAGAAACAATAGTAACTATGGCTCCGTTATGAGCATGCTTGATTTCATGGATGATGGATGAACAGTGGTGTGGTTTCCTATGACGACCTTACCTGTATAATTGTGTTGCATTTGCACTGCTCCGCCACATATTCATTTGTGATTTCAAGGGCGTTTTCTCACCATTTATTCCTCCGGGACAAAATCCACCTATGCACATGAACATTTATAAAAATTTGAGACATTTGCATTTATACAAAAGACGTATACAAAGACCGCAATAAAAAAAAGTCTTATTTTCTAGCTAGCATCCCTATCTTCGCTCAAGCTTAAGTTATGGTTTTCATGTACAAGTGAACTATGTCATATTCCCAGTCCGCCATAGTTCAATATTTGATTGACTTTGCAAAACATTCTCATCAAATGGAGAATCCAACCGTTGGGCGCACCATAGGGACATGATAGACATTTTTTGCCATCAAAACTATAGTAGTTCAAGTCACACAACTTGCAAAACGCCCCGATTTGTTCTGTACCAGTGCCGCACAATTGCACGGTAATTGGCAAGCTGAGAGGTGAAAGCGATTGGGAAGGCGGCATGAAGCTCAGTTGACCAGCCGATGAAGGCTGACAGATGGCACCCAAAATGTATGAATTTCCAATTCCACCTGCCCAAACAGTATTCCAAAGTTTTGCATTGCAAGATTCACCCAAGAATACAAGGTTAATATTTTACGGTTGAGGGTTACCAGTACAATTTGGGGAAAATTGCCTTCACTACAATTCTTGAGTTCTTATCTAGGATGTGAAAGTGGAAATGGATATCTTGAATAAATTGGAGTACAATTTTAGTCCTAGATTGATGGTTCTTGAACGCACCGGTGACTTGAAACTGAGAAAATGTTGAAATTCCGTCTTGAATAACAACGTTCTGCCCGACCTCGGTCAATAAGATCTCAGTGGAAGGTGATGAAATAGAACATGTCCCACCGTTTGTGGCACTTGAGACCCGCCCATAGTAGTCTAGCAATCCCAAGGAAAACACTTCTGTGACCTGTTCATTCAATCATGTCCTAACTGGAAGGAAAGCTTCGATTAATACATCTCACAAGGAGTGCATACATGTGTTGCATTCAATGCCATTTCATAATCTCCTTTCATGAATGTCCATTGCGGTAGTTATTAGGGAGCCGTGCAAGGCCCTTATGAATCGTGCCAATGCATTCTCAATGCCTCATTTGATTACAACATCCTTATAGCACAAGTAAGTGTATTGAAAATGGGCTTCAGGTAATTGTGTTGGCCAAATCAAGCCATGAGTTTTATTGTATTCAAATACACAAGCGTCAAATAAAAATAAATGGATTCGACTTGCCTGATCACTAACGACATTTGATGGAGAAGGGCCAACAAAGGCTATTGTCAAAGGTTCGGTAGAGATTGCCATGCTTGTATCGGGTTGCGAAAAGCAATTTGTGCAATTGAGCGCAGCGTTGGGCGATGAGCCTCTCAACCAATACACTGATGACCCTGGAGGCGCACGTGAAAGATTTAAATATAATAATCTCTTTTCCTTGCAAATGTAATTAATGAGCAAAAAGTAGTTTTAGACAATGTATCCTTTTTCCGGTGTATATCTTGAATGTATCTGAAAATCATCAATGACAAAGGAGGGTTTGTCACACCGAGGGACGCCATATTTGATTGGAAGGTCACTGAAGCTATACTAGCATTGGTTGAAAGATCGGCAGTAATAAAAATAGCGCCGCCAAAATACGCAGAATTGTTGTCAAAGGCTAGATTGCTGAAATCAAATCCCTTGTGCAATAATAGTATACCGCCTACAACACATCAGGAATAATTGAATCATCTTAAATCCACCGTGAATTTTTATACATACTCATTACTAACCTAATATGCGTACGGCATCATGCATTTCAATGATACATCGAAGACAAAGATTGCAAAGAAGTTGAGAGCATACTTTCAAACGCATGAGTATTAATACTGGTGCTGATTTATTGTTCACTCACCTCCAAGGCCCAAAGTAGTTGTGCCTGAATATGGAGAGTCTACATAATTATTAGACATGGAACTATTAGAATAAGTAACGCTACTGCCAACATTGTCACCATTATATAGTACACCTCCACCTGCCTGCAAGTGCATTCGATTCGATTTTTTAGGATTTTTGGTTGATGTAAAACTATCTCTACAACGAAATTTGGAGAACTTGCCATTGCAATAGGAAACAATCATCGAAAATTTTAGTTAAATACTAGCGTGAATATTTACTGTTGCTTTGGGCAGGAATTTAAAATATGCAAAGGAAAGTTTTTCACCATGTGTGCATAATTGCCAGTAAAGTTGACGTTGGTCAGTTTGCCGATCACAGAGGTGCAAGAGCTTCCAGAACATTTGTCTGCCATGTACAGGCCACCGCCCAAACCGGTGCTTGACGAAGCACTACCCGCTTTATTCCTTTGCACTACCGAATTCTACATGCGCCATCATGAAGATTTAGGATTGCACGTGGTCAATCTCACATTTGCATCATTATTCCAGTGGTAGCCTATGTCTAGGGAGTATATGGCAACATGCAAAACTAAATGAAATTATGTCAAGCTCAAGCAAAGATTGAAAGGTGTGTAAAGTCATCATTACACTTAAAATATTACTCACCCGCATAGTGAGGTCGCCTGAAAGCATGTTTATGGCTCCACCGGAGTTGGATGCTATGTTATTTGTAAGGACACAATTGTCAAGCAACAATTGAGCCTCCAAGGTAACCGCCGATGTTGTGCCGCAACCGGTGTTACTTGAAGCTTTGAACTCGTCAATACCCACATTTATGGCTCCTCCAGTCTGCACAAGATTAAGATAAGTTTACCTTTTTCTCGACTTAAGACCGGTGCATGTCTAGGTTAGGTGTAATTCTTTGTACGGTCGACTTGCCAGACTTCCAGATCATCATGTAAGGGATTCACCAACTCAAAACAGGGTGGTGGAAATTACTCACTAGCGGCGGATCGTAACAGGAATATAAGCCGTTGTTGGTGAAGGCGCTATTGCTGATTTGAATTTGACTGTCGTCATCTGCCAACAATGCTCCACCATAACTTTTTGCTGTGTTGCTGTCAAAGGTGGTGTAAGCAATTTGTCCCCGCGCCCCAATACCAGCGTACATTGCTCCACCGGATTGTGCATTGTTTTCAGTAAACAAGGATGCTATGATGCCAACTCCATTTGACCCGGGGACATTGTCTCCAGCAAAATAGATGCCTCCACCCTTTGTTGCTGCATCAATTTCATCAATCATGAAGGCTTTAGTATCATACATTTAAGATGATGATGGCAACAAGGTCAAGGCATCCACTTTGTTGGACTCCATCGGATTGACATGCCGCACCTATATTGTTGCGGAAGGTAACATTGGAAAGAACAATTTGGTCACATGTGGCCGCTGTAATGCCACCACCCGTATCCGTGGCCACATTTCCTTGGATAATAGAATTGGTTGCTTGAAGGTATGCTGGAACCAGCCCGCCGCTACCTGGGCTTTTATCTATCTGGATACCCGCACCGGCTGCAGCGGAGTTATTGGCCACCACTGTGTTCCACATTAATATGGCTCCTTGCAAAAGTTTGAGCCCACCAGCACCATAAACGGCCCTGTAAATTCAAACACAACGGATGCCTTGAGAAATTTTGATTTGATGTGCATCTGTATTGTGACGCTTTGTTGGAGGGGGGTGCTAGCGCTAGCATTTGTTCAGTCCGCGGGAAAACATTGTTGCAGAGTGAACTTAAAGCAAGCCAGTGAAATCCTTTTGCAACACGCGTGACCTTTTCAACCTAATGTTTAGACTCTAGAGTATATCCGCTTACTGTAATAAAACCCAAACTGAATGGTTGTGATAGTTATTGGCTCACGTGTTGCCGACAATTTCTGAGTCGAAGATGTAGCATCCAGCAAAGAAGGTGAAAATGCCACCTCCATATAGATCTGCTATATTATCGTTGAACACCGAATTTCGAAAAGTGAGGTTTGAAGACACCTCATTAATGGCACCGCCAAAAGATTTGGCATGATTTTTAATCACAGTGATGTTTGTGAAATCCGCAAGTGCCATTGTTGCCTCAATATGCATTGCACCTCCATCGAGAGTTGCATAATTATTTTGGAACCATGTGTCTGCCATCCCCAGACCAACGCTGGAGCTTGCTGCACATACACAAAAGACCTAGATCATGCATCAGCACTTTCATGTCTTCCAGTAATCAAGAAAGCATAAGTTAAGGTAGTCTCCGAAGGTTGAACAAGCGACTTGACAATGTGCATGCATCGAACTAAATGCCCTGTAATTGCAAACGTTGAAAGACTTGTTGCATTTTTTGTGTATGTGCAACTGACTTTCATCATTGCATGTTGTGCACGTTGAGGATATTGTGTGGAATTTGGGTAGATTGCTTTTTCCAAGGGCAGAAGGTTTTGTCACGGTTGCAATGCCATGTAGGTGACACGGGACTAAGCTTGTAAAATTTCACTCAAAGAAGTTTTTCAAAATGACATTGACCAACCACTATTGAAATTTTGCTGACAACTTGTTGGATTGAACGCACTCATTATGGCGCCGCCACGGCCGGCTCCGTTCTGAACTGCATAGTTGCCGTCAAAGAGGCAGTCCTGAATCGCAAGGATGGAGCTGCTCACGAACATAGCTCCACCGCTGTCAGCCACATTTTGCGTGAAGGTGCAGCCGGTAAATCTAGGAAAGCCTCCTGCCCCATTGACATATATTGCGCCGCCACCAACACTTCCGGGCACTGCCTGTGAGAAGAACACCAATACTATCAATACTGACTTAAGCTGGACATCTGCAGGGATCATCTTACATGCATCTTGATGCGCACTACAGGGCCGTTCGCCATGTTAAAACCTTGATACAACGAAAAAAGTTTGCTTGGATTTTAATACACCAAATTTTAAAGCAGATTAAAAGGCTGTGAGTAAGTAAGGCTCTCTCTCTTCTCCCTCAGACTGAGTATCTCACCGTATTGTTATGGAAGGTGACATAGCTGATCACTGGGGAGGCGCTGCTTGAGAACAGCATGGCACCCCCTCCTGTAGCAGAGCCACCCTGGATGGTAAGGCCTGCACACAGATGCACCAGCAGATTAGTGGCAGATAACCTTACATGTCCAGGCATCTATGGATTCTCCTGCCACTTCAAGTGGACATTCATTCTGCTCCCGACAGACATGGCTCATGTCATGCAGTTTGACGGTCCCTAGGGGTCTCCTTAAAGATGGCCATGCCATTTAAGTGATTAAACCAAATCTCAAGGAAGCCTCCAAATATGCACACACAGCGCTGTGGCAGTCAAGCGCTGCCCAGACGCCGCATTCTGAAGAATAAGGGCTGCACCGAAGAGATTTGCAATGGGGTGACTTTGCCTAGCATCCCAAACGGTCATGTCAGAGATGCAAGCTGCACACACTTCAAAACCGAGCTTGCTTTCTCACAACAACGCACCCACATGCAAAAGATGGCAAGGCCTAAATTTCAATTTTGGCCCAGATTGGTATATCTTGCCTCTACTCAGGGATTCTCTAAAAATTGCACATAAATAACAGAGCAGGCAGAAGCACTTGCCCATGCCTGCCACAGTCAAACTTTAGAGGCAACCTGGGGCTTGCCTGATACCCTCTGAAACACTGACGGACGCATGGAACGACGGCCCCCATGATATTTGTAAGGGACTGGCACCTCAGGGATCAGGGCAGGATTCCACTGACGACCACAGAAAATCAGGGAATTGGCTTTTGGGTGTCAGGGCATCGCCCCATAGCCACATTGTTGTGACTCAGCGCACCCTAAAACTTGACTCGAATGGGGTCATCTGCTGGCTCAAGCCTTTACAAAAATGCTGCACGTCAGGGATGCCTCAAACATTCAGCTGTTCTGGCGCCAGTATGCCCCTCCTCTATTAAGGGGCTGGCCTTAAATATATTCCAGGACCCCTGGTCAATCTGTGCCTCGATGCCATGCACAGCAACAGCCATAAAAGAGCATGTCCTGCTCACGCTCCTAGAATTAGGTAAGATGGTGTCGTACCGCTGATTGTTGTCAGAGAAGACTCAGTGGTGAACGAGAAGGCTCTGCCTGACCCCTGCATGTCTATGATTGTGTGGGCTGCCCCTGCTAAGGAAGCCACGCGCAGTTCAGGAGTTCCGAATGTCAGGCCGTTGTTGCCTGCACCCGTGTAGGTTCCTGCGTGCACACCACAAAAGCGTCAGCCATGCATCGCTTGAAACAATTCGCAGCTAATTTGCTCAGTTTTTCCTCATGACTCATCAATTCTTGCCATCGCCTGGTTAGCTTCCCTCAGTTATTGTTATTATTATTATTACTATTACACGCTTTTCCTGCCAGAGACAAGGTGCGTCTGCAGCCAAGCTGCATGCTAAGGCTGCCACATATCCTACCCGTTGATGGAATTGCCACAGATCCATGCTAATGTGGCATGAACCAAATTGCGGGAATGAAGTGCAGGCAGCTCTGACCATGCACAAGTCACAACAGTGTCCGCAGCTGCTACTAAAACGCGGCACTCTTTTCATCAGCAGCAGAAATATTCCTTGCAAGCTGCGGGAAGGCACCTAATACTTTGTTAACAGAGCCTGTCAGGAATTGACAGGGCCTTATGAAATATTCAGGGTGGCCCAGGCAGCAATTCTTTGCGCCTCTAGGCAATCCAAGCAATTTCACCTTTGCACAGCGAATGGCTCGCACATCGGCAAATGGTGCTCTGTAGATCAGAAGTGCATTCCAGGCAGAACTGTAAAGGGCCTCAGCTTACACTAAGCGTGGTCCAGCTAGTGCTTTCTGGCACCCTTGGGAAGCCACAGGTATTTGGCACTTGCCTAGCACCTTGGGCATTATACCGAGAAGAAATGAGGCCGGACCAGCAGTCTATCCTAGAACCCCCAAGGCTGAGACATTTTACTCTGTTTTGGGCATATTGAATTCCCAAGCATTTAAGTTAAAGCTTCCCTATTGCTCAGACCAATACAAAACTCAACCATAGCTCTCGTCCACCAATAGCACTGCACAGCCTTTATTAATGGCAACCATGCGCCGCCAAAACAGGGCTAGCTGGAGTCCACTGGACCACCACAGAGTGCTGGGGTTGGAGGGGTGCTTCATGTGCGCGCTGATCATGTAAGAGGTGATCTACCTGGCCCGATCCACAGGTAGCCCTGGTTGTAGATGCCAGCTGCAATACCGGAAGCAATGGTAGAGCAGGGGGATGTCCAGTCTCCACAGCCTGGGGCAGTGCTGCCGTAGGGGGCAGGGTACACATAGTAGTTCCCCGGGTCAGTCACATCCGCAATGCCTGCAAGCAAAAGACATTATTGCCATCAGCTGCTGTAAATCCATGCAAACAGTTCAGTGCAGTCGCTTGCCTATGTGCAAGGCGGTGTCGAGGCCTCCTGTAAGGCCCCTGCCACATCTGGGGCGTTGGGCAAAGACATCAGGCGAATTGTTCAGGGTTTGACAAGGGTTCACTGAGATCTCAAGTTGCCCCTGAAGTTTGACGTAATCAGGCTAGGGCAAAATTCCCTCCTGTCTTGCAGCAAATAGCCCAGGGTATCCCTGATCTGAAAAGAAAAGACATTTTGGCAGCATAAAAAGCTAATGAGAGCGCACTCTGAGTACATTTGCTTGTTCAGCCAGGAGCAGGGGTGGCATCTAAACTGACAGACTACCTTGCCAAAGTTCTTGGGGCTTCCCTACAACATGCCTCCGAGCCCTGACGGCTACTGTCAAGCTCCTAAGGGATCCCCAGGGGCTGTGAAACCCAGAAAACTGACAGATTCCAACAGCACCGCCAAACTTAATTGCATGGCTGTCCAGAATGGTTGCATCCGTGTTGCACACTTCGGCGCACTGCCTCACAAAAAGACAACCCTTGAAATGGCATGTGGCTTTTGGTCATCACCTGCATTGGTGTCCTGGGACTGTTGAGGCGTGCTCATGGCCATGGTGGTGCCATTTGCATACGCCGCTGTCACCCTGTAGAAGTTGCCTGTCGCCAGCAGCCGGCGCCTGCAGATGCACAACCCCAATTGACCTCAATGCTTATAGTGATGAGTGACTCCATTGTACAGCAAATGCCATCCATCAGAGCAAAATGGCCTGATCCACAAATGCCACAAATGCTTGCTACAGCTGTCTTTGCGCATCCTGCAAGCCCAACAAGCGACTGAGCCTACCTTCCAGATATTGTGCTGGGGTCTGTTGTGGTCAGGTCTGTGCAGGTAAGGCACAGTGGTGCGATTGAAGGCGATGACAACTGCTGAACGCCAGATGTGAAGTTCACGTCTGTCGCATACTCTACCACGTATTGGGCAGATGGAAGAGCGGGCCAGACCACCTGCGAAACAGTCCACGTTCAGAATAGTTGGCACCAACAGGCTGCAGTCACCGTCGCAATCTGCCGTTGCGCTTCAGTAATGTGATTGCGTCAGCAAAGCTTCTGGTTCTTCTGTAATTACCTGTGTGCTACCGTCTGAAAGGATCACCGAGAAGGACCAAAAGTCCACGGCTCCGGCAGGAAGGAGAGCGAGAACTGCGGCGGTGGCGAAGACAGCCCACAGTGCCGTCTTCCTCTCACGACCTGTCGAGATCCTTTGCCTCATCTGAAAATTCCGTGCTGACCTGGTCTGTGTATAGTATTGTGCAGGTCTCGACACTGTAATGAAATATTAGCCGGTTCGATAGTGCTTGCGCTGCAGGAATTGGCAGCATCAGCGAGGGCCGTCGCCTGTAACGGACGGCCAGCGAAAATGCATATTGAATTATTTCGCTGATCTACGGCACACCAGACAAGAGAAGGCAAGCGACCATTTTTAAAAGCAAAGCAGTCCAAGAATAGACGATGCGGTCGTCACGCCGGCAGACTCCAATCCAATCGCCACAGAAACGCCTCGAGACAGGTGCCGCATGCCAGACAGATGCTCATTTCTGCCCAGCTTGATCACAGATTGAGCGCCATGCGGTCCCCAAAACAACCTTGTTCTACTCTGATATTGCATATCTGTCTCGAGCGGGGTATTTTGCACAATCGGCATCTGTGATGGAGCAAGCATCTGTAACTGCACAATCAAGATGCTGCAGCACGGCAGATTTATCCTGCTTCTGATCGGAGTCATCACATTTGTGCTTACACTCTCTTCTATCAATCTCTTGTCGAAGAGCATTGCCGCACAACATTACGCATCTCTCGGAGCACAGTCAGAGGAAGGGCAGACAGACTGGCTACGGTTCTTGGACCGGGCAGAAGCTAATATCGGCAGCCATCTTCCACAATTCTTGCATCATGAAAGCCAGCGGAATGTCATTACAGGTTAGTAAGAGCATAATGTTTTATGAGCTGGGCCACCGCCTGAACAACCTCAGCAGATGGTTGAATCACTGACCTGATCCTGCTTCACTATTCTTGTCTTTGTGCTCCTGTCGTTACAATTCGGCATTGAGTGTGGTTACTGGTATCATCAAAGCAATTTATGTCTGCTTGCACCCACAGAGGACACCAGGAAGAGCAGTGGAGCAGAGTCCCAGCCGCGCAGCAGCAGGGCCCAGATGCTGCGACCACCCTTGTCCAATAAGAAAGCTTCGGACAGAAAGACCTGCAAGATGCTGCCCAATACAGAGTGCGATATCCCGACAACCTGTGCTGCAGTTAGTGCATGCCTGGCAAGGTCAGCATCACCACAGTCCCCGTCATGCATATTGGTGACAGTCTCATTGGACTGCTGCAGTTACTGGGGCGAAGCAATTGTATGGGGTCCCCAAAACAAGGTGGACAGTGCGGAGGAGTGCTGTCAGCAATGCGCCAACTACAGCCCTGCCTCTGAGGACGACATGGATTGCAATGGTATGCAATTCCATGCGCATGTGCTGTTTTATAAGTCTCAGTAAGATGATTATCAAACCCTTACCCGCAAGCAAGGGCCTAGCCTCTAATACTGCTCTCTCCGATTTCTGTTCCCAAGAATGGCCTGAGATGCTTATGCATGCTTTGCGCAGTCTGGGTGTGGTGCGGCGACAAGGAGCGCTGCAAAGGATCATACAGGGACTGCTGGCTCAAGCACCTGGTGAGGAACCTAGGCTTGTCAGGCCCATAAGCACACATCACAATTGTTCGCTCTCAATGTTACTGCACATTTTTATGGCCCATTTCAAGCTGGCAGAGCGCATACAAGGGATATGGAAGGATCTGCACCTGCAATTACTAGTGCTGATTTGGATCAGTGAGGCTCTTCATGGCTGACAGGCGCACCCAGAGGCTGTGAACCCGGCGACAGGGCCCAAAGTGCCGTGGACAAGTGGCTTGTCCGGGGCCGACAACAGCATGGACGATGATCCTAAGCAGGTGACTCGTCAGCGTCAATATGAATCTTCATCAAGCGCATGCGGCTGTTCCGCTGTGCTGCTGCAGATCTGGACCACTCGATTGCTACCTACAGACTGAAAACTGGGAGATCCTAGCGTTCTGTTCTTGCTACCGCTTTCTTGGGCCCTCTGTTCACATTTAATTTGGATGGCAGCTTGCAGCAGTCCCTCCCACACGCACATGTGACACTCGTTCAGGACAGTTGTACATGCGGCAGGTTGGGGGCGGGGAGCGGCGCTACCACGTGGTGATAACGGCGCAGGGGAGCGCGGTGCACTGGCAGGCGCGCGTGCACTACTACTGGTACAGGAAGACGCGCGAGCAGTGCGAGGAGCAGCTTGGCGTGGACTGCCAGATGGGCGGCTTCACGCGCATCCTGCACTCCGGCCGCGCCGACGAGCTCATGGACGAAATTCCCACCCATGTGGTTGAGCCCCTGCAGGACCGGGACAACAAGGGGTGCGCTGCCGCCAGCTGTGTCTTGCCGATTCGCGATTTTCGTGCTTTTGCCTGGGTCCGATCAGCTACTGCTCGCCTGCGGTCTTTGGATGACTGCGGCGAGTTCACCATGAAAAAATGTATCTTACAGCTAAAGTGGTGCTGCTGCATCATGCCAAGGCCCTCATTTTGTTGTGTCTGGCTGCATTCCAAATGTGCTTGCTGAGTTGATGTCCACCTGCAGTGTTACCTTCATGGCAACCCTGACAAGTAGATGCTCTTGTCATCACTGGTGCCGGTTTGCAGACGAATGAAGCCAACATATCTGGCTGGGGTCTGCAGTACTTTGCTCTTACTTAATGGTTAGTGATCAGCTATGTGCTGACAGCTAGGTTGGTGCTGGCAGGTATGTGGTGCTGAATCGGCCGTACGCGTTCGTCCAGTGGCTGCGCACGGCGGTGTTTCCCGAGCGCTACGTGCTAATGAGCGAGCCGGACCACCTGTGGCTGCGGCCCATGCCCAACCTTATGCTCGGCAACCACCGTCCAGCGGCTTTCCCCTTCTTCTACATCGAGCCGGCCAAGAAGGACTTCCAGCGCCTGACCGAGAAGTTCACAGGGCCCCTCTCTCTGAAGCAGGCCGAGTCCATCGCGCCCATGGGTGAGATTTGACAAGTACTGAGATGTCCTGTCCTGTTGGTGTCAACATCTGAACAGAGGGGTGTATGATGAATTTGAGACAAGACAAGTTTTCTGGTGCCACAGTTGCTCGCTCAGGGGCAAAGAACCCATGGTGCATGGCAGATTCCGTTCCTCAAGCACACACTTGACAGGGTACTTGAGAACGGTTCAGTCTGGCGGGGGATGCTAGTGCAGCAGCAGAGAATATGATGGATGCTTGCAACTCTTAAAAGCTCTGATCTCTGGTGTGTTATGTAGGTAACGCTCCAACGCTGATGAGCCTGAAGAGCCTGAGGAAGGTGGCGCCCACCTGGATGAATGTGTCAAAGGCCATCTTTGATGACAAGGAGGCCCACGAGGTATGGCATGAGCACATTTTCAGTCCTCTTTCTACATTTAGGTGATTGCTTGCTTGCGAATCCACCAATAAAAGTGGGCAGCTCTCAAAAGTAAAAGGGGGACTCTTCGGCTCAGAGCATGATTTTTGTGTCGATCCTTGTCTTGCTCATTGCCTGGCATCCTATCAATATTTCCTTTGCGAGACAGTGCATGCGTATCGCTACCATTCCGCTGAATGGATCAAGGATGCTCTGTGAGAGTTTGGAGTACTGGTGTGGCTCAGGCGTGGGGGTGGGTGCTGGAGATGTACGCCTTCACCATAGCCTGCTACATGGAGGGGCTACCCACGGCCTCACTCCATATCAAGATGATGGCGCAGCCGCCCTGGGACACCAAGCTCTGGCCGTGAGCTCCCTGCCCACCCCTGACTAGCTGCTGGGAGTGTCCTTGCATAATGGCTCATTTCAATCCATGGCTCTTCACCTGTACAGGACACCCCTGTTCTTGTATGGCTGTAAACAGGGCGTTGAATTAAGATCTGTAATTGAGCGCTGGTCGTCAGGCACTTTGGGTACCTGGACAAATTATTCACAGCACTTCTCCCATGACTGACTTCTGGGATAGAAGCGTGTGTCATGTTTGTGCAGGTACTATCTGCTGCACTACACGTATGGCATGGACTACAATGCTACGACAGGGGAGCACATGCCGGGAAAGTATGGGGAATGGCGGTTTGACAAGCGCAGCTACGCTCAAGTGCCGCCACCGCGCCACCTGGATGCACCCCCCGACCTCGTCAGCAATGAGCTGGTATGAAACTCCATTATTTCACAAGACCATGCTACGACAGGAACCATAATATAGCGCTGATGTTGCATGATTACAAGAAATCCCACGTGCAGTAGTCCTGACCAGATCTGCAAATCTGTATGCATACAGATGGCTGGAGAGCGGGTGCTTAGAGGCACTGTTTGGGAGATTAGATCATAGCAGGAAAGGTGAAACAAAATGGCCAGCAGCTGAGTCCGTGGAATGCTGTGCAGGTGCGGAAACTCATTGATGTCATCAACGAGGCGACCAGTGCCATCCCTGGCTGGGACGACTATGCAGCGACGGGCGTTGCAAAGCAATTGTGGAATGGAAATTTCAGGTAGCACCATTGCCACCGATAAATGAAGTCCAGAATCTGATCCTCAAAATGCAGTCTGATGAGGAAGGGGCCAGTCCATTTGAACTCTGCAGTATCATATGTCAGGTGCATGAGGGTTGTAGAACAGCAAAAACCAGAATTAAGAGTTGAACTGATTTGAAACTGTGCAGTGGAGAGCTTCAGATGTTTGGGCTGGATGCCGTGTTCTGGGTATCAAGCAACTCCGCCCGTGGTTTTGCACTATGTCAGTGGTCACTGCTTCCAGTTGTCCAGAAATTGGTAGACCAAAGGAAGTGTGATCTCTCGATCAAGGCGATGTTTGCTACAGACTGCCCTTGCTGTATAATTTTGAAATATGGTCACCATTTTGCAAAGGGAAGGAAGCCAAAAAATGCAGTGTGGCAGGTCCGTATTAGGATGTCAGAACTGACTTGCCGTACAGCCTTTTAAAAATAGACGAAGTGCTTCAAAAAAGTTCTAGCCTACAAATGATAATACATGCACACCAGAACTCTCTACCTCCCCTCTCATCTCAATGTCTGATAGCAAAACAGATGGCGCAAATGTCACCCTAATCAAACCCCGTCACAAAATCAATTACTTGTCCTCGATACACCCACTCAACCTATCGCCCACTGCTTGACCTGTGAGGGAAGGTTGCATAAGACCTCCTGGGCAAAAAGCCGCAAAGTAGTCAACCATTATTGAATGCTGGATAGGTATGCCGGTTTCATGCACATTGTTCTTCATCAGGTCCTTTGATTCCTACCTAGGAATGTTATATGGCCACACGCCACTGTTCTGGACAATTCAGGACTCGAAAACATCATGCAGCACCACAAGCATGTTGTGCCTTGCAGGTTCTACTCTGCCACCAGCCCTTCTATTCCTACACTTTGGGGTTCCCTGACGTTCATCATGACTCGCAATGGACACCAAAGGTGCATCCTCACCGGGTCACATTCCCGGAAAACGCCACCACTCCTTCGCCAGAGCGCACAATGCTGCATGCAGTCTCACTCACTAGGCGCCTCTCAATGAGGTCAAGTTGCGTCTAGAGGTGGGAGTTGCAGATGGCGGCATCGCGTGCGAGGATGCCGTAGCCCTGGAGGCACTGGTCGTAGGTGCCCGTGACCTGGTTGAGGCCGGCCAGCGCGCCAGTCAGGCCCACGTTGTTGTCGATGGCCACCCACGTGTCGTTGCTCGACCGGTTGTCGTCGAAGAAGTCCCACGTGCGCGGGTCCTGAATGAACGCACACACAGCATGTGTCAGCCCAAGAAAGCATCACGGAGAGCATTGCACAGCTCCTGATCCAATGCTCACACTGCATGCCTCAGCAGCCGGGAGAGCATTGCACAGCGAAGGGTTAGAAGTCCACAATCTGCAGGCAACCTGCAGGGTACCAAACTGCCTGGACCTCGTAAAGCTGAGGCGCTCGGCACATGGCTCTGCGCATGCTCAATTTTGGACATCTGTTGGAGCAGTGTCTTCCGACAACTGCCAGGCACTCGATGCCACACTTATGCAGCAGATGAAGTTGTGGAAAGGCAGGCGGGTGGGCCGCACCATGACGAGGGCGCCGGTGAGGGTGTGAGGGTTGGGGGTGGGGTTGTAGAGGGCAGTGATGGCGCTGCAGTTCTGGGGCGGGCTGGGGCAGGAGGCCCCCCTGTCATGCACCCGCTGGGGGGTCCCCTTCTTCGCGCCGAGGCCGGTGACATAAGACACGTCGTGGTCGCCCAGTATGTAGCGCATCTGTTTACGCGTCCAGCAGATGTACTTCTGGCTCTTCAGCCCGTCGCTGTACCTCACCGTCTGCACACACAGCATCCTAGGATTATTTCAAGCCAGTCAAGGCTTCCTTCCCTGAAAATTTGCGTTTTCCCAACTCCTACAGTACCTAAGCTGATACCACAAGATTCAGGAGTACAGTGCAAGTCTTTGGCATGCTGTCGGTTGGCAAACAACAGGAAGTGTAACAACAGAAGAAGTCCATCTATCGACGCATCTTCTGGCCACAGCAACACGAGGCGCCAAGAGCATCAGGCGTGACAAGCAAGCATGCATATGAAGTCATTACAGATATGAAAATTGAGACATGCAGGAATGAGAGACGGACCTCGAAGGGTTTGGGGGCGATGGCAGGCGGCTGGATGGCCTGGCCGTAGATTACGGACACGAGCGCTGCGTTCATGGTCTGCCCAAGCGCCGGGTTGAAGCGGTTGTAAGCGCGGCCCAGCGGCGTGTAGCTTATCGTGTCCCCAGAGCTGCGAACAGCACGAAATGTTTTGTAAAGAGATGCACAATCCAAGGCATTCCTTGTTAGATGCACTGGGCAGTGCGTGATGAGCACAGGCCCAGGCAGTGAACATGAAGACTGCGACTAGCACAGCTTCTGAGAGTTCAGACTGAGGTAGCATGGGAATTTTGGCTTGGGTGATCCATAGTTCTGTATAGGTACGTGTAAACAATGCCATAAGCAGTCATCCGTGCAAGTGTCCAGCTTCTGGCAGGCAAGCCTAGAAAGCGCATAAAAAGCACAGGCATTCCTGGAAATGTACCAAAAGTTGAGTTGCAGGCCAAGCATGTGGGGAGCATTCACCTGCAGAGCCACTTTTGGAGGTAGGCCTGGGCCTCGCTGTGGAACTGGGGGTTGTCTGTCAGCATGGCCAGCATCACCATCGTCGGGTATATCATGTTGTCCCAGTCAATCTGCACCACCCAGTAACCAATCAATGCATCTTGGCTTCCCAGTGCTGAATGTCAAGATTCCCATGACCTTCTCACATGATAAGGTGGCCAGTGCAATGTCGAAGAACACAGGTGTGGTATTTCGCGCTAAAATGCTTGCGCATGCCAGGGAGAAGAATCGCTCGCTCACCTTCATACCCTCTCATTTATTCGAGCGTAGCTTGATGGATAATAATATATCAATTATATGCCTGAGGGAAAAGGGCTGCAAAAGGGCTGCTCACCAGGTAGCGGGTGTCAAGGTCGCCCTCGAGGTCCTTGTGGGTGCGGTAGAAGCCGTAGGCGTCACTGAGATAGTTGGGGTCCCCCGAGGCCCGGAACATCCAGCTGGCGGCCCACGCCATGTCATCGCGCCAGCTGGTGCTGTTGTACCAGTACACCATGCTGCCGCGGAAGGCCACGTCCGGCTGCTTACAGGAGGGCTTAATGGGGTTGCTCAGCCGCGCCGTCGGGTCCTGCAGCATGTTTGCAACGTCAACCTTCACTCGAAGAGCTCTAAAATCGCTGTCATTCAGCGGGAATTGTTGAGTAGGTGGCAGCCAATCAAGCATATGCATTGGACCTTCAGCTTCTAGGTAAAGAGTGACAGGAATAGGCTTTCGTAGCCCAAGATGCTTGCTGCATCCTCTGCTCAGGGCTAAGCTCAAAAGGATGCTTGAAGGCATGCACAGGGCACCTCCATACTCTGTAATTTTGCAGTCATTCAATACCTGATGAAGCAGCAGAGAACTGTGGCATCTGCAGGCTTCGGAGAACCCAACAAGACGGTACAGAATAGGGCGGGTGACTGACCGGTGGTGCGCAGGCGTAGAGGAACTGGTCGCTCCACATGCCCTTCTTGCGGCTGACAGCCGCATACAGGTCCAGCGCCTCGCGCATCAGCTTGTTGGAGTACTTGTCATCAACCCCCTGAAACACCATCGCCGTGGACGCCAGTGCCGCCACTATCTGGCCCCCAAGATCCGACGTGCCTGTTTTGACCCAACAGCCTCACCTCAACACCAAAACGCTGCCACGAACATATTACATACCCAAATTGTGGATCTAGCTGAAGCCCACAGCTTCACCTCAGCATTACAACGACGCCGCAAACTTTGCACACAGGAACAAGCCTGGGAACCGATCCCCATCAGCTGAGTCATATGTCATAGGTCCAGCAGGCCAGTTGTGTGCTTTGAAACAGGCTCGCTGATCTCCCTTGAAAGACCGAATAAATCTGGATTTGCTCGTAACGTGCACGAAGCCTTCACTTGTACTAGAGGGGACATTTGCAAAGAGATCAAGACTGCGCAAGCTAGGGGATTGATGGAGGAAGACTCGCACCGTTCTTGGTGGGAACATAGTAGACCGGGCGCTTGTCCATGAAGTTCTCAGGCCGGTCCCATCTGCCGCGGTCCACCGAGTAATTTCCCACCTGAAGATATACACCCACACTACCATCACCGCTGGTCCACATTTAAGTCATCACCAACCTCGCTGCTGCTGCAGAGCTCAAGTCAGCTGCATGTGCTGGAACAACCTCTAGTAGAGTGAGCCCCGTAGGTGACTGATCTGTCTTGTCATGCATCTTGCCACAGCATTCAGTGTTTTTCGCCCAGCACATGCAAAAGGGAATACTTCAGTGAACTGAAGCTTGAAAGACCCTCTGGGGTGGGAAAGAAATGCACCTGGTAGGCAATGTTGTACTCGGGGTAGCGCTGCCCGGCCTTGGTCTGCTTGGCCAGCGTGCGCAGCAGGTAGTCCGTGCCCCACTTCAGCGTCTCCAGCCCATCAGCCGTCGTGTTTGCCTTTGCATACCCCTGTACTCCCACAAACATGAGTGAGAAAATGCCCAAAGGTGTCTTCGTGGCACACACATGAACCCCAACGCAGCTTGCTCTTGCCTTGTTGCTTCCGCGTGCCTCTTACAAAGGCATGGCTCGGATCATCTGAGCGTGCTGTAAATGCCTCCCTCTAGGAGATCATGCACGTTCATAGGAAGCAAGCGAATTGCACTTTTTCCTTTCAGGAAGCCAGAGGTCTCACATGAGGGAACTCGAGCATGCCCCAGGCCAGCATGGTCATGGAGAAGGCCGTGGGGATGGTCATCTTCAGCGTGCCCGCCTGCCCACCTGGATGCGCAATCAAGATTGATTCAGCAACATGCATTGCACTTCTTTTAAATGAGACCTGCTCAGCCAGAAAGCAAGGTGAGACCCTACACCCTACACCATTGCACGTAAAGGGAAAGCAACTTTAGGGTCTCTCAATTTCTCCTCTACGTGGAAAAGCAGCCAAATATAAACTAGCATAATCGGAGCTTTAACTTGAGCTGCATGGGCAGCACTTTGACAAGTCTTCAAGCACCAATCACATTCCGCCTAAAGGTAAATAATACAATCCAGCAATGCCAAAACTTCCGTACATAATACAGCATAAGGCAGAAGCATGCCGTGGCGGCTGCGCACCGGTCATGAATCCACCGGTCATGTTGCCGAAGCCCTGCGCCTTGGGGCCAACTTCCTGCAGGAAGGCTGGGCCGCGCCAGGGGATGCTGTAGTTGCCCGGCAGCGCGCCAACCCGCTCAGCATCGTAGAAGCGGTACGTCATGCCCATGATGCCGCTGTAGTCATACTGCGCGCAAGCAGGTCACCACACACCATCAGCCAAATGTAACATAGAGAGTTTGACACTGGTGAATTCAGTGCAGTTTCCGTGCACGCAATGGCATACTTGGTCGCGTAATCTGAATTATGCGAATCAGGCCTTGATCATGATGGCAGAAATTAGTCTGTTGGGGTTTGCGGGCACCGGGGCCAAGGCCATAAGTAAAACCCACAGCATTCTGACAGCCGATCAGAATAAAGACAAACAAATGTCTTGAGGCGCACCTGCGTGGGGTAGACGAGCCAGAGGAGGGTGATTGCCGCAATGCCGCAGAGGGAGGAGATGAGGAAGCAGAGCGTGCATGCCCAGCGCAGCGTGGCGCCGCGGCCAATGAAGTTGTAGTGCAGGAGCAGGTAGGGCGGGATAGCACTGTAGATGATCCACACCAGCGATATGGACAGCGTCGTCACCACTGTGGGCCCCGTGAACACCTTGAACATGCCGAAACCTGCAGGGCGGGCAGCAGTGGTCTCACACACCAGTCTGGTTCTAAACTGGTGAAAAATCCCGCACAAAATATATCTGCTGCTGACAGATCCTAGATAAACATTGCCAGGACCAATCACTCACTGAGAGCCCACTCCTCTTCTTCCTCACTGAAACAGCAATGTTGACAGCATTGGTGGCAAGGGTGGCGCATAATCTTAAAACCCCAACAATGCAAAACATCATATTTGTTTCTGGTGGAAGCAGGCAGCGGAGCTTCCCAGCACCGCAGCTACAATGGCATAAGGCTCATCAAAAATCTGCTTGGCAAGGCAATTTAGAAGGAATTGCACCGAGGGAGGCGAGGAGGCCGAGGAAGCAGAGCATGGGCATCCACAGGTCACCAATGGAGTTGGCGATAAGCATCCCTCGACCCTTGAGCGTGGTCTTGAAGGTGATGCCCTTGCCCATGGTCGACCCCACGGCGCGCCAGCAGGCCTTGACGAAGGTCCACCAGAGGATGTTGTTGGCCACGTTGGCAAACCAGAGCGGCTTGATGTGGTTGAACTTGCGCACGTAGTTGAGCACCATGTATTGCGCAAGGAAATACACCGTCAGACCCACTGCGCAGCAGCACACAAAACCACCGTCAAGCGTTATATAGATGCAACATGCGAGCAGAGGAGAAACGTTTGCTAAAATGAAGCAATTGCTGCACCTAAAATGACACAGGCTTATGTGGAGCTTGTGGGCTGCATTTCTGCCAATGAGACAATCGCCTTTTGGAAATTGCTGCACCTGTTTTCAAGGCTTAGCACAAGGTGTGCTGTGGTTTGGAGATTCATCAGCATGAAAGAAAGGCACGAGGACACTATAGCATTTGCAATTACATCGCAGTAAGTATGATAGACATGTGAGTACATGTGTGCTGCGATAAAGGGTTGATGAGATGGGAGAGGGCACACCTGCGGCCCACCAGGAGACGACGATGGGGAAGACGCCGGCCCAGATGGTGACCAAGGGGATGGCGATGAACATGGGCGCAGTGATGGCACCCACAACGTAGGACCAGACTCCCGAGCAGTACATGAGGCGCTGGAACCAGCTGAGGTCCCTCTGGAACAGCGGGCAGTGCTCGTTGGACAGTACGATCTGGAAGTGACCCTGCCGCAGCACAGCATGCTTAGGCCACATTCGCCCCGCAGGCTCTTTTGTTGAAGATGTTTCTCGGATGACTTCTGAACCTCAGTACAGTATGTACCACTTTGCTGTGATACATGCCACATAGCGCATGCACAAGAGCGGTGTGATTTGAGGTCATGTAGGCAATGCAAGCACTGCTGTGCACCAAAAAATCAAGCAGCTTGATACCAGGTTCCAAAAGAAGATGAGAAAGAGAAGCCTGAACAGGCGCGCACCTTGGCCCAGCGGGAGCGCTGCTGGAAGCAATTTCTGACTTGCTCGGGCGCCTCTCCCACTGCCAGGTACTCCTCCACGTAACGGCACTTCCACTTGCGCTTGCGCAGCTCCATGCCCAGCGCATAGTCCTCCGTCAGCGTGTACTCTGGCGACCACCCCGCTTGCTCAAACGCCAGCGACCGCGTCAGAAAGTTGGTGCCTGCAAGAAGATCACACTGGGCAGGTCAAACACATAGTTTGTAAGGTGCAGGCAGGAGCAAGTCGCCCTGCAGCAGTAGATTGTGGGCGCTATTTGATTTAACAGAATACCGTAGTGCAATCGCCCATTTGAGCCTTTCCACCTTCCCAGACATCACACTGGGCATCTCAGAAGGGCCGTTGGGCAGGCTTTGCGGACTGTGAGCTGCCATGCTGCAGCTGGTGCCTGTCCGTGCCTCTACTGCCTCATATGGCCAAAGCAATCCACACAACACATTGCAAGGGCTCCAGATGCCCCCAGCGGGACACCACAAGTGACTCAGGAGTGATGAGGCAAGCTACAGGCATTATATTCTACTTTACTACTTTACATCATTATGACACTTGTTGTTGCTAATTCCCTGACTCACTCCTATGTTATCTGCAGCATCTAGACCCAAGAGGGATTATTTGGCATGCGCACCTGTGCAGGAGATGAAGCCGAGGGCGTCGTAGCCGTGCTGGGCGTACTCCCAGAACTGGATGTTGCCGTGGTTGAAGATGTCCGCACTGGGGTTCAGGTTGTTGAAGGCCTGGGGCGACAGCACCATGCCCACATCGTCGCCCGCGTCAAACAGCGGCAGCATCTTCAGGAAGAAGTCCGGGTTGGCCACCTGCGCACAGCAGTGTAGCCAGTCACGCTACTAATTGCAGCACGCTGTAGCCATCCTGAGCTGTTTTGTGGTTGTGTTTTGAGGTCAGCATGCCTGCAGGGGACCTGTTGCTAGGATGTGCCCACAACAAGCTTCTCAAGCATGCAAAGAGCATGTCTGGACAGTCAAATATGCTCAAGCTGGGCCTTGGATGATGTGGTTTAGATCTGGATAGAAACAGGACGATCAGGAGGGCTGACCTGGTCGGCATCGAAGATGCAGGTGATCTCGTTGGCGGGGATGGGCGTGCCCACAGGGTAGATGTGGGACAGGCAGTTGTTCAGATTGGCTGACTTGCCATTCATCTCGCCTGACTTCCTCATGCGCCCGCTCACGTAGATGATCTCTGGGCCCATCTGCTCACACCTGCCCGCACATGCACATTGCCCTTGACAGCTGTCATTCAATGCCAAGTTTCCTTGATTGCATCACTGGCCAGGAGAGACGCTGTTCCAACACTAAACTCCCCCTTGCTATTACCGTAAACCCAGACATGTTGTACCAAAATTCAGGCAAGATGGAGGAACTTCACGATGTGACTCTCGCTAAGTCTTCCTTCATGTGATCCAGTGGCACGATGTCTGAGTCAGTAGGGCAAGGCGGGCGCACCACTTGCGCTTCTGGGGGTCCTTGCCGTCGTCGCAGAGGTAGATGGTGAGGTCGCAGCCGGCCGGCAGCTTGGCGTTGTAAGCCGCCTGCACCGTGCGCGCAGTGATCTCCAGCGGCTCCTTGTAGCATGGCACCAGCACGCGCACATGGTAGCGCCACTTCGTCTGCGCCAGGACACGCCACATCAGTAATCCATGCTGGCACCTGGTGATATGGTTCATCTACAGCATGCAGAGCCCCGCATGCAGGGAAAACAAGATCCCTCAACACAAATGGGCAAGCAAGCAATCGGACGATTTGCTTGAGCACATACCTGACGCTGCTTTGGACCAGGAACCAGGAAAGCAGCGCACAGATGGTTTCATCCCTGTGCAGCCCGGCAAAGTGCAATACACATTGGCAGAAAAGTGATTAAAGCAGAGGTGCACGGCAATCCCCCACCTTCGTGATGCCAGGGCTGCCCTCCTCCATTTCCAGCTTCTCATGCACAGGGTCCAGAATGATGTTCATGCCATACAGAATGGTGGAGGTGGCTCCCAACATCTCCACGATCAGCACCATCCACCCATACCTGCCACAATTGAAACAAGTTATGCTAGCTGAAACAGATGCAATGCATTGATCAATGTGAGCTTTTCAAGAGCTACTTTCGTGAGGTGCACCTTAGCTGACCAAGGCCATCATTTAACTTCAGAATGTCAACTTCCTTGCTGCGCAGCACTTTCGCGCACACGTGCCAAAAGCATGGAAGAAATATTCATGCACAGACTCAGAGTTCAAGCTTAGGGTAATTTAAGCCAAATTACACTTTAAGCACCCACAGCAGTGCAGGGCGGATCACCAGGTGCACAGGGTGCGTTTGCAGTGTCAGCCAAAATTGTCAACACGCCAAAATGCCGTCCGACTTTGATTGGTATTCAGGGCGGCTCACCAGGTGTACTGGCCCAGGTCAAGGGTCTTGGTGATGCGGACCCACAGGTAGAAGCCCAGCGCCAGCACAAAGATGGACATCAGGGTCATGCCCACGGCGTTGAACTTCCATCCGCGCTTGAAGGGCCGCCTTGGCCACTCACCCTCCCCCTCCAGTCCCTCGCCGCTCTCACCTCGCTCCATCGCCTCCGCTCCCTGGATTCACAGCACGCCTCCCTTGGACGCTGCAAGCCGATGTGACTTGTTGCAAGGCTACTTGATCAGCAATCACAGCCTGCCAGCTGGCGAGCAAATCTGCTTCACGATGCAATGTTGACTTCAATATTACAATTGTGTTTAGATCGAGAGACTCCTAAGCAAATAGTCAGCCACGACCAGCACAAGAAAAGTGTAGGCAAAAATGGGCTTACAGTCCTTCCAGATATGATGGGACTGCCAGCGTGTGGAAATCAAAGCATGCCGCGCACCTGAGGGGCATTTGCATTGAAGGGCGGCGGCACATACTCATCCGTCGGCTCCTCGTCAAGCAGAGGCACCTTCTTGCCCTTGAGCTTTGGGTTCATCTCCGCTGCGTAGCCGAAGGAATCGCAGCTCTTTGCGTATCCTCCCTGCAGCAATGACAGCGCACCCAATCATGCGCCAGTGCTGCCAATGGACACTGACACTCTATAGCGGTTGAGCACATAAGGCTGCAAGCTGGAGGCAGTAATCGCCCTGCCCAATTCATAGAATGTCCAAGCCTGGCGAATACGTGCCCCTGTCAGCGGCCTACCTTGCGCATGCCGCCGCCGCCAAGCAGCGCCTTGTCATCCCCGTCCATGTCATCGCCCAGGCGCATACTTCCGAAGGGGTGGATGCTGCCCCGGCCTGCCCCCAGCGACCCGTCCTGCTCCTCTGACACGTAGGAGTCAAAGTGCGGGTTGTCATACATCTCCAGGGCCTCCACCAGCCTGCATACCACAGCATTGTACGCTGTAAGTTCCTCTGGGCATACCAGTCTGCTCTCTGCAATGGTTTGGTGCATCGGTCACCAGGTGCCTGGTGAGAGTGCCTGGTGAGAGGGAGTGTTCTAGGACTGTAATCTTGATCGTGCAGGTAACGTTGTTATCCAACCAAAAAGGCCTTGCGCATGCATCCTGAACAATGGCACCAAGCAGCAAATTGCGGCTGCCGCCTTGGAGTCAGAGTTTCAGGAGATGCATACGGGACACGAGGTTTTGTACCTCGCCAGCGATCCTATGCCCTCCTCCTTCGCCTTCCCTGATCCTGCAAAGCTCGGAGCTCTTGCTGGATGCTCCTGCAAATGACGACAGCGTTCAGTCAGTCAGCACTGAGACGTGCTTGGGAAGTTGATGTGCCACACGATGCCGGTCCAAGTTTGCGGCCTGCCGCGCTTGCAGTATCGCAGAAACGCACCGGATCGAAGTCCAAATTGCGTATGCCGCCTTCCCTCTCGTCCATGTAGCTGTCCCTCCCACTAAAGGAACCTCCTTCGCTGTACCCATCATCGTAGGAGGCGTCCGCGTCTTTCCTAAACGACGGGCTGGCCTCTTCGCCCATCCTTGTTACCTGTGCAGACTACGAGACCATCGTTCGCCGGTCAAACGGCTCGCAAAGACCCGCGATGCAGAGTCCAAGATCAAGCTACTACGGTGCTGGATCGTCGCTCCAGGGAGGTCCACCCCTCAATTCACCCCAAATCACCCCACGTGATCCCTTATGACGTGCGCGCCACGTGGCTAATGACGTGACCAGCAGGGCCTGAAAACCCTCTCTCCCCAGCCGCTTTCCTCCATTGCTTGTACGGTCTCATCAAAGCCAAAGACGAAGTGTTCAATCAGAGCTGCTCAATCGAGACCCAATGGCGCGTCAATGATGGAGGGAAGCATTACAGCAACCAGCAATATCAGAGGGGTGCAGAAAACAACATGGCGAAGAGAGGACTGGCAGTGCAGGTGCGTCAGCTTTTTGATGTTTTCGGAACGCAATTCAGGATCCAATTTCATTAATGTGAATGTATTGACGATAAGTTCACCCTATGGGTCCGCCAACAGCAGCTAATGAGCTCTTCTGATCAATCTGGAACAGGATCTGTCCAAATTGGACGTCACTACCCTGACACCTCTGTCCCCGGAGGTCATCTCCCGGCAAGCCACCATCAACATCGGTGTGTTGCATTGCTTGCATTCCTTGGCACCTCTTTGCATATGTTTCCGTATGCACCTCCTCGGTCTGTGCAAACAAGCAGAGCAAGGAGACTGAAGCCATGTTGTGCTCTGCGGATGCTCAGGCACCATCGGACATGTGGCACACGGGAAGTCAACAGTGGTGAAAGCCATCAGTGGTGTGCAGACGGTGCGCTTCAAGAATGAGCTTGAGCGCAACATCACCATCAAACTGGGCTATGCCAATGCCAAAATATACAAGGCGAAGGATCCACGCGTCCCCAGGTGAGCAGATCTACACTCTTTATTTTCAAAGCAGGTGCAAAGCAGAAGCAGGAGGCCAGCTATTTGCTTATTCAAGTGTAGTATCTGTACTCCTCTGGTAGTCAGAGGGTCAGCTTGTAGTAGTGGCGCTCTGGAAGCAGAACGCGTCATGAAATGGTGGATGTGGGTGCAGGCCATCGTCTTACAAGGCATACGGGAGCAGCAAGGAGGACAACCCTGCTTGCGACTACCCGGGCTTTGAGAATACAGACATGGAGCTTGTCCGGCATGTCTCCTTTGTGGACTGCCCAGGTAAGACCTGCCTCAGCGTTCAGAGGAAGAAACGACACTTACCAAAGACAAGCTGAATTATGTTGCACATGCATCATGCTGCATATTGGCTAAGCATTGCAGCCTCTCTCAAATTGCAAAAGTTGGGGGCTAGTGAATTAACTGTCTAGCCCAATGGCTGCAGGGCACGACATTCTCATGGCTACCATGCTGAACGGAGCGGCTGTCATGGACGGCGCTCTGCTGCTCATTGCTGCCAATGAGACCTGCCCGCAGCCGCAGACAAGCGAGCACTTGGCCGCGGTGGAGATTATGCGGCTGGAGCACATCATCATCCTGCAGAACAAAATCGACTTGATCAGGTGCCGCTCTGACGCCTGCCGCCCTCCATATCTCTTGAGATTTACCAGATTTGATGGCAGCGATTATGTGCGTGCCAGAACTCTAGAATCAGCGCAGTAACTGGCTCTGGGCAGCCAGCAAGCTGTGCTGATCTAAACCTGCCTGGCTGGAATCAAGAAAGAGAGATGCAAGAGATACAAGGTTGTGCGAGTGTTAAGGTGGGAGAGAAGGGCTGCCTCGCAGTGCAGTGCTACCAACATACAAGACATGTCCGGCACATGTCTCATGCATAGCAATGCAAAGGGAGCAAGTATGCTCAAGCAGGGTGGTGTGCAGAGGTGGTGGGCCCTTTAATCTGCAAGGGGTCGACTCGCCCGCTGCCAAGAGAATGTGGTCCGCCACAACTACCTCTCTGGACCCTCATAATAATTCACTTGTGGTGCCCGTGCGCAGCGAGAGTGCTGCCCAGAATCAGAACGACGCGATCCAGGACTTCATCAAGGGGACGATTGCGGAGAAGGCGCCGGTGGTGCCCATCAGCGCGCAGCTGAAGTACAACGTGGACGCGGTGTGCGAGTACATCGTCAAGCGCATTCCCGTCCCCGTGCGCGACTTTGTGTCCCCGCCGCAGATGATCGTCATCCGCTCCTTCGACGTCAACAAGCCCGGCTCCGAGGTCAACGAGCTGCGCGGCGGCGTCGCCGGCGGCTCCATCCTGCAGGTGCTCGTAGTTATCATTGCATGCTGGTTTATCTATTAGTCAATGGTGTTCAGATTCAAGCTTGCCAGCTTCAGTGTGCCAAGCACTGCTATCCACAATTGCCTTATATTCCACATGTTCCAAAGCACAATGTGCGCTTTACATTACTCCTCTTCTGCGCTTGGAGAGTGTGAATATGACACAAGACGCTAGGAGTTCTTCTATGTAATGCCTGAAGGATGCAACGCGTACGCAGGGAGTGCTGAGGATGGGCCAGGAGATCGAGGTGCGGCCTGGGATCGTGAGCAAGGACTCTGAGGGGCGCTCCACGTGCACGCCCATCTACTCGCGCATCGTGTCCCTCTTCACTGAGCAGAATGAGCTCCAGTACGCCGTCCCCGGCGGCCTGATCGGCGTCGGCACAACGGTGCGCCCACTGCTTTGGCATCCCCTACATGGCAAGAGTATTAAAAGGGCCGATCTGTGAGTCTATCAACCTGTGTTGAGCGGATGACCTCTTAGGTGGGAACCCATCTGTTCCTACAGCATGCACAAACGGGAAGCGCAGAAGACAGGCTTGGCTTGAACAGAGGGGCACAGATTTTTGAGAACTGAGAAGCAGGTCATGGGGTAGCAATACTTTAGCTGCACCTGAGCAGGACAGCCTAAGTCCATACAAGCCTCCGGCAAAACCCCCCATAGCTTTGAAGGCTCCATATGGTAGTCCCCTTCTTATATTGCAAGCCAGAAGTATTGATTAGAGTGCTGTGTGGCACAGGTCGACCCCACGCTCACGCGTGCGGATCGGTTGGTGGGTCAAGTGCTGGGCGAGGTGGGAGCGCTGCCGGACGTGTACACAGAGCTGGAGGTCAACTTCTTTCTGCTGCGGCGCCTGCTGGGAGTGCGCACACTGGTGGGCAACTGGCACCCTTGCTGCCCCTGCATGCAGCTCTTGCATGCTGTTTGGGCAACTGTCAACTTTCCCCCTACAAGAACGCGGTGTTTTGCCTTGATTCCTCACGTGAAATGCGTTATTCGCCTGGATTTGATGCTGAGCGGCATTGGTGTATTTCACAGGGCGGTGAGAAGCAGGGCAAGGTCAGCAAGCTGGTGAAGAATGAGGTGCTCATGCTCAACATCGGATCCATGTGCACGGGCGCATGCGTCGTTGCGGTGAGTGTTCATATCTGTGCGTCTGGAATTCCGTGGCCATGAACTCCCCTTACCAACAGTCAAGGTCTGTGGTGCTGTACCTTGAAGGGGCAGGTCAATAGTTGAGGTTGAGTACTAGCCAGTGTCATGCAGAATGCTGAAAGTGCATATGATCCTGGTGCAGGTGAAGGCTGATTTGGCAAAGCTGAGGTTGACATCGCCAGTCTGCACAAAGGAGCAGGAGAAGGTTGCGCTGAGTCGCAGGGTGGACAAGCACTGGCGCCTCATTGGCTGGGGGCAGATCCAGAAGGGACAGAAGATGGACCTTCCCAAGCGCTCCTGACATCTTTCTTAGTTCGATCCGCTTGGCGTGGCGGCCAACATGGCTAGCCATTCCCGCCTGCTTAAAATGGCTGAAGTTCTGCTGCGTGTGGGCAAGATAAAGTAAAAGCCTCTTATATGCAGACATGCATATTAAATATAATAGAAATCCTAGGCTGCTATCATTAATTGTTGCTCGAAGGATGTTGCAAGACTTAATGCGAAGACAGAATGTGCAGATCTGACAATCAAAGAGACAGTCTAGACAACTCAAAAAAACTGCAAGGACACATCTGGAGTATATCATTGGTCCTGCCAACAACTGATCTATGAGCAGAGCAATCATGATGACCTGACACTTGAGCCGTCATGATGACCTGATAATAGAAAGCTCATCATAATACAGGCATTGCCAATAATGCCAATATTGCAACTGCTAAACAGCTGGCTGACGCCCTGTGTATGACACATTGCTATCCGCCATTCAAGGAGCTTTATACAGCTAATCCATTCAGTCAAAGATGGGACTTCTCAAGCAGGAGGAAAATCTTGTCTGGTCACCAGACTCTGGTGTTGGCCTTTCTGCCCCAGCTGCCTCATCAGATAAGCAGCTTCCGGATAGATCCGTGCATGTGCTGTCCCTAAAGTGACTCCTTTTCTCCTTATTTTCTCGAAATATTTGGATCTTGTTATTTTTGGCAACACAGGATCAATTTAGGGTGGATGTCGAAGTGCTAGCTACCATGGCGATTGCTGCGCCACTAGAGTAGCTTTGATCGAACATGGACGATGCCTCTTATCATCACCGCTCGCTAAAATCGCACTTAGTTTTGATAAAGGATTAATTTATCGAGTGTTTCAATACTGTTTCGATGCTGTCAAGGTGAGTGCTTCCATTTGCCACTGTGTCCTTCCACCTGATCAGTGCAACATCATCAAAAACCTTGGATCGTGATAATTGTGGTCATTGTTGAAGATGATCGAGCTTCGAAATTGTGATGGATCACAGGTACATCGCAAGCCTCCTTTTTGGCGCGGGAGCCGGAGGAGCCGCCACCTTTTACATATTCAGAAGTGACACATCTCAAATATTTCTAGCACACTGGTACCACAGAGCATGGTTCAGGATTGTGTTCAGACGTTCACGTGTCGTAATATCCGTCCAGTATCATTCAGGCACTCAGGCCTGACCAATGACGCAGGGAAGCAGGATACTGTGACAGAGACTGCTTCGCTGCATCATGCCCTGAAGTACGGCTTGCCCAGCAGTGAGGGCCTGCGCTTCTTCAAGAACTTCGTGCTGTCATTTGATTCACGCACTCGCAACCCTCGCTGGGTGCTGGAACACATCACTCGCGCCCAGACCCAAGGCGAGGGAAACAGGTGGGCCACGTGCTCAATCTTCGATCATGCATTTTGATCAGCAATATAATAAGGACGCGGCTTGTTTTGTTGTCCTTGACTCTTGCTGAGAAGCAATCTGCGGAAGGAAATTGTGAGCATTCTAAAATTGATACTTGCGACGTCCAGGAAGAATGTGGAGTTTTATGAGGACAAGAGTTTGGATCAGCGCTTCCGCAGCCGCCTGTCTGATTTCAAGGAGTCGGGATTTGACAGAGGCCACATGGTGCGATATGCAAGAGATCAAACATATGTACTGTAACAGTGCTACTGTGCTGTTGTCTGCTGGATTGCAGCACACCGCACTGAACCCATCAGCTTGTGACTGCGGCAGCCTTCCTGGACTGGTTTTTGCCTCCTCAATCTGTTATGTGGGACTGTTTGAATGACTACATGATTGGTGCGAGGCGCTCTTAGGTATGGTCGTGCATGTACTGTGCAGGCGCCCGCTGCAAACCACAAGGAGACAGCTGACACGATGCTGGAAACCTTTGTGCTGAGCAACACATCTCCCCAGGTCGGCAGGGGCTTCAACAGGTCCTTAACGCCAACCACTCTTCTTAATTAGGGAGCAGCGTTTTCTGGCAGGCTGGTTGCAAAAGCACAATAGAATTATTTCATGCTCATCATCATTTCATTTTGCCACTCAATGGCGAGACTGGGTGCTCAATATGGAGTGTTCGCGGTTTTTGGGTAAACTGGCCACCTCGACTTACTCTTGCCCCAATTTGAGCACAATATTTCTAACGCCTGGGTCTGACATCATGGGGTGCTCCCCTGCCGTAGGGACTACTGGGCGCGCTTTGAGCGCTTTGTGAACCTGCTGACTCGCACGTGCGATGACGTGTACGTGGTGACTGGACCCCTGTTCCTGCCGTCCAAGACTCCGCTGGGCTACTTCATGCAGCACCCCATGATAGGTAGCACATTCCTTGACATGTTTTCAAAACACGTGTGGAATTGCACCTTTTTTGCCTTGGCACCGGTTGGCCAATAGCATCAAGCAAATACAACTTCAGGGCGCACTGTGTAATATAACGTATCCTCCCTTTTAGCTGCAATGCTTATACTAAAATTGCAGCCGCAAAGCTCTTGAGATGAGGCAGCATTGTTGCTACTACCCCATTGCTGCACCCTCCATCTGCTTCAAAGCACCATCATCACCCAAAGATGGTCCCCATGCAGGCACTTGCCTAAATCTCCCCCCTTCATCAAACTGTGAATTTTTGCTGTTTAGAGCTCCATCAGCCTCTGATCCTGCGGCTCGATTTGAATTATATTCGGGGCAGGCCATATTCTGGCGATTTCACACGAGCTTGCTTCTCCCCAGTATTGGGCGGACAAATAGATTCTGGGCACATGCAGGGCAGCCCCCGCGGATGGTGGCAGTGCCCACCCACTTCTTCAAGGTGGTCCTGGCAGAGAGGGCAACTGCCACCCCTGGTGAAGGCAGCGGCACTGAGGCAATAATGGGCGCATTTGTGCTGCCAAACGCTCTCCTGCAGGCCGACATGCCCCTCACAGCCTTCTCTGTCCCCCTGGAGGCCCTAGAAGAGGCTGCTGGTGTGTCCTGCTGGCCTGTTGCTGTGATGCCTGTCCCAAGCATCTGTGCTCTGCCGGGTCACGATTTTTGCAAATTTGTGTTTGATGCCAAGTCATACTTCAGAGGGCAAATTGTGACAAGCATTCCTGGGAAGATTCTGCTCCCGGGACCTGTGACTGTTTTTCTACCATGTGATTATGTTGCTGTAGGTATGCATGACTTTCAATGATGCAGGCTGCAGTGCAAGTGGAACCGTCACGGCTACTTTATGTGCTGCACGCAGGCCTCCAATTCTTCCCGGGCTTTCTGAATGCCGACCGCCGCGCAGCGCTGGACAGAGCGGCGCTGGCGTACCAGAAATGGGGCCGGCAACAGATCAAGCTCAAGGGCGTCCCAGGGCCTTCCATCGAGTTCTTCGCGCAGCAGCCACCGCTGCCGGCCCTGACCGAGCTGGTGGAAGCAACAGCTGCGTCCCCAGATGCTGTCAGCAGCAGCCAGATAGGTGCTGATATAATCGCAGCATCAAAGGAGCCTCCTCAGGCAAACTCAGGTATTTTTTGTCCTTTGGAAGTTCTGCTCGAAGCAAGTTGATGCTTCCTTTCGGGCAAAACCTGTGTATGAGGCAGCACTTTCAAGGAAATTCATCTTGTGAAAGGTCTGTGTGATGGTGTGCTTGAGCAGGCGCTGTGAGTGGCCCAACAGGCAGCAGAGTGTCAGTGGCAGGAATGAGCGAGTCTTCCAGTAGTCAAGGGTCGGCAACAGATAGGGAGGCGGGTGCGGACACTGCAGACAGCAGGCAAGTCAGCAGGAAGCCCAGGAAGCAGAGATCAAAGAGCAGCAGGAGCAGTGTAGTGCCTGTGAGTGCAGATTTGGGAGTGACGCATGTGTGTGACTTCACTGAGTGCAAGTTGCCGGCCGAAGACTGGTACTTAGCCAGCAAAACCCGGCGGACGTGACAATCAATCTGGCTTGATCACCTGTTCTCCAAAGTTTGGAGTACTGAGGCAATGCACTGATGCAGCGCATTTTTTCATGTGATCCCAATCCAAAGAGTCTTTCAATCCGTTCTGCAATGACATTTCTGCATTGCTACCGCGCTGATGACAGTGATGTCAATCGAGTCGGTCATTTCACAAGCATGCATGCTTCATGCACGCCGCCAGGTATCCAGTGTAAATTGTATACTTCTCGGAGTGTCATCCAGAAGTTATTGCTACAGCTAGGCTATCTCAAGGCGTCAGTGAGCACTCCACAACACAGGAATGCCATCTTCCCGCCATGTTATTCTCCTGTCCACCAGCGCTGCCACAGCCTCGGGGTACAACCTGTGCTCCTGCGCATGCGTTTGTCCGAGATTAAGATACACAAGTTGATAAAATTTAAGATACACAAGTTGAAAGTGCAGAGGGAGGCCAAAGTGCAAGCTTTGGAAGTGCTGTACGCATATATAATCACATTCCGCATTCCTGCAAAATTCTTGGAGGTATGATCCCAAAAGACAGTGTGTTAGGATAGCTAGACACCTCTTTGAGGACTCTGGCTGCCAATTGCTTTGGCGAGTCTGTGGGGTAGACTGGCACCACTGCCTGCGCCAGTATTGGCCCAGTGTCGTACCTGCACAGCAGTCGTCATCCTTGTCAGGAAGGACACATGTTATTGCCATGCCAGGTTGGCTTTTTGACAGCAGTAAAAGGGCCCTTTTGACAGACAGCAGGATGCTCATTTGCAAGGTAGCAACTGAGGGACCATATCAAGCAGGCAGCCGCTGCTTGCACTGACGCAGCACAGCAGGGGACCATGCAAATCTGCCAGGGAGCAATGAACGGGTACTCTTGAGTAAAAACGAGGGACGCACCCCTCGTCCACAAAGTGGATGGTGGGCCCGGAGAAGCGCGCCCCGCTGCCAATTACGGCGCTGTGCACGCGGCCGCCATAGAGACCCTTGCCGCCAAAATTGGGCAGCAGCGCTGGGTGGATGTTGAGCATCGCCCTCTTATACTGCCGCACCAGCTCTGCCGGTATCAACTGCATGCAAAGACACCATGACTCCCAAATTCACGCCAGTGAGTGCAACAATGGCTAAGCGGCATAGATGTTAGGCGCATGCAGATTAATGCGTTGCATGGACAATGAACATCAGGTAAGGTACCTTCAGGTAGCCTGCTAAGAGCACAAAGTCCACATCATACTTCTCGTTCAGGGCGGTAATGAGCTGCTCTGTGGAGAGCGCCACGCACTTCCCATCCACCAGGGTCTTCGCAGAGGCAGGGAATGCTTCTACTGCGATGCCGTGCTCGGCAGCATACTTCCAGCCACCACAATTGGGCACATCACTGACCACCACCTGTGTGACAGAACCACCACTTCACCTGCTGTAGGATTGTTACTCAAAACTGCACGTGATGGACACATGCGTGGAAGAAAACAGCCAAGATGTACAAAGTGGATACTCTTAACCGTGTGACAGAATCCAGACATTGCAGGCTACCAAGGAAGTGAGTAGAAGGAGCCAAAAACTGGAAAACAGCTCACCGCCACATCCGCACAGATGCGGCCGTCTGCTATCGCTGCATGGATTGCTCGAAAGTTTGAGCCCCCTCCGGATACAAAGATGGCCAGACGCGGTTTCCTGTCAGGCTCTTGTAGCAGTGGTGGGCTGGCAGAACAGTGGACAGCTCCTTTCCTGATACTATGAGTGTGCAAGCTTGGTTTGTAGATGTGCCTGAGAGGCAGCTTTTCTATTCCTGTGCGTTTTGTGTGCGTTACGCAAGCACTGAGGGAACTCAGACGTGGTATCGATGAGCAAAGATGACAGCTGCGAGGTAAGGAAGCCTGCGCTGGACTCGCAAGATCTACACGCATGCCGCGCCTTCGCTTTTATCATTCATGAGATGCGAACACAATCAATGTCACATGTGGAGAGAAGACACTGCATTTGGCGCACAGTGTGGGCGGTGCACCACGTGGTGACTCATCACCTGCTCTGAATTGGAGATGCAACAGATGTGGTCAAAGCAGCGTCTGATACAGATTCCCGGTCGAACATACATCGGCAGCTTATGTTAGAGGCTGAATTCTAGCAATCCTGTGTTCACTCAAGTTGACTTCAACGTCAGTTGACGTCTGTAGGAAGTTGATCATCAGCCAAGTCCTCTTGTAAACGTCCCCATCGATTGTTTCATGGTCTCGTGATGGTCCATGGTAATGGGTGTGTTCTGATCTCGCTGCCAGAGGACCGCATTGGTTGAGAGGTAGTCGACGAAGACCATAGATGGAGGGATTCAAGGGTTGGTTTCACAGAAAGGCAAGCTTGATCCTTCCCAGCAATGATGAAATGTTTCAATCGTTTCACAGAATCTTATGACGAGACTCATATCCTTGATCACCAGTATGCATGGCTGTGGCAGGTGGCAGATCCCTTCTGGTCCTACTTGAAGCAGGGAGCAGAATCAAGGATATTGGCAAGATCAGCTGCGATAGGCTTCAACATTGGGCTCTGCCCGCTAGTTGGTGAGGATTACACCTGGACTTGCGAGGCCTGCTCAAGTAATTGCAGATCTTGTCAATGCTACATTTATCTCTCTTGTCTGACAACGGATGCCTGAAATCCCTGCATTTCTTCCGCAGGAGTCAGCACAGGCATCACCATAATAATTCTGTTGATCACGCGAAGCCTGCTGCATGGGCCGATGACTCTCCTTGCCAACTTTGTGGCGCTACCAGCAGATGTAAGCCTCTCGTCGTCTCTCCCCTGCACTCACCCACAAATGCAGTCAATGTTGGCTCGCAGCGCAAGCGAGCACGGAGTGGATCTCATTGTCAGGTCCTTGGACATGTAGGTTGCGTTAGTGCTGCCATTCATGCGATTGGGGGAGCTGTTGCTTGGGGCGCCACAGCTGCCGGTCTCTCCTGTGTCCATCAAGGACGTCATCTTCAATCATCCAGGTGAGGACAACATTCTCAAGAGCGGCTTACTAAGAAACTGTGACATCCAAAGCTGCACCTGTGCTTCTGTACCCTTTAAAGATGTTCTCATTTGTATGCAACCATTCCATGCGTGTTACATCTGCAGGTGATGCGCTGAAGGGGTTGGGGCATGCGATCTTGGGCTGGGCGGTCTGTTTCCCCTTGTCAACATGGGTCACGGCGCTCATCCTGCAGCCGATCTTTGGCATCCTGCAAAAAAGGTGCGTTGCAAATGCACTTGCAGCTGTTCTACCACCTTGCGCACCTCATTCCCACCACAAAATTGATCACATCTGGCTAGCCATGGCCAGAGCTGGTTGTCCCTTGCTCCTAAACCAGTATATGCAATCATTGCTAGGCCAGCAATTTAGCTCCACCGCTTCATGCCGCCTGTCGATGCAGGGAAGCACAATTTTTAGAAACCTTTTAACGAGTTTCTACTTGCGAGGCATGCAGTGAGGCGTTCTGCTACCCTGTGACAGGGTGGAAAGGAGGAGGACAGATGCATTCGAGGTACTGCTGGAGGAGGATGCCTGCTCGGTATCTAGCGGATGCGATGAGCGCAGCATTCGTAGGAGTGGTTCCATGTCACCAGGGCCGCCCATGCGGGGGCGCTCGGCGCGGGGACACTTTGCAGAGGACTCCATAGTGTAGCTGACCTGTTCTGTTCTGGCGTGGTTTTGCTGCGTTGAGCGCCGCGTTCTGCTCAGAGATCGTGCTTTGTAGCTGTACATGTTGGCAGTAATGCCCAGAGAACATCAGGAATTATCACTGCAGTGTATTCTGCTACTGTGCTGCTTGCTGTCAAAGATGAAGAGAAGAAAGAATGCAAGATTGTTGAAGCTCCGGAGGCCAACTTATCGTTCGGCTGTCTTGAGCAAGTATTGCTAGCTCCTCCAGGGGTGTTTCATCATGTGCAAGCGGCAATCCAATTCTGCTGTTTACATAGGGTAGATCATTTCACTTGCTCGAATGAAAGATGCTGGATCGCTCCGGACTCAGGGTTTTTGAGCGAGTTATTTTTTGCAGAGGATCTGAAGAACTTTCAAAAAGGATCTTTCTGCAAAATTTGAAGGCCTTGGGCCACCTGTACATTCATTCAGCAATGCAGAAAAGTCTCCAGACGAATTGAAGCCCCATCATGGCTATGATAGGCTGGCCAGGGCCCCGGAATAATGCAAAGTAAACATGTGATAGTGTAACAACATGCGTTATCCAGCATACATGATGTCAATGTGAATGCAGAATCACAAGACCTGCCCGCTGAACCATATAAAGGCCACGACTTACAATTCTGAGACATATCCCGCGCATTGAAGGCTCTCATAGTGCTGTGCCTTCATCAAGTCTCAGACCTTGCCAGCAATTTTTCACCTTGTCTTCAATAATTGTGCACAATCACGTGTCGCAACCAAAACTTTGTGCTCACAGCAGAAAATATGCTGGAGCCTCCATCGACGCCAAGAGAATGCAGAGTACCCAGCATGACTCACTTCAGCGGCTTCATGCCCAGCTTGATGCGCATGGCATTGGTCTCCTCTATGCTGATGCCATCTCCATCCTTGCGCTCCTTCCTGCCTCCCCTGTCATCCTCCTCCCTCCTCCTCTTCCTGTCTCCATCCCTGTTGCGATCCCTATCCCTGCAATTAAGTCAACCCGCCACATCTAAAACACGACTTATGTGACAACGCTCTCCCAGCGCCTGAACCATATGTTTGGAGACTGGTGCCTGACCACGATGCCCAGCTGAAGCAAGCACATTCTCATTGCTCTTAATCTGGTTTGCAGCACAGAGCCCAGCAGGCTTTGTACGTTCGGTCTGACAGGCTGGCAACCCCAATCTGGATTGATAAGCCCTGCATGCGACTTGCGCATTGGCTTCTGGTAGGACAGGGGAACGGGTTCCTTTGTGGTTTGAACACAGTGCATTGCCAAAAGACACATCTCCTGCCTCAGGACTTGCAAGACACGTTTGCCACTCTGCACGCACCTGCCCCTGTCCCTGTCAGCATCGCGGCGGTCCCTGTCTCTGTCATGTTCCCTCTCGCGGTCGCGCGGCCGATGGCGTTCCCTGTCCCGGTCACGGTCTCGGTCGCGTTCCCTGTCGCGGTCCCTCTCCCTTTCCTTGTCTCTGTCCTTCTCACGCTTCCTGCACCGGCAAGAATCTCATTTGTCAACATGCCAGCCTGCAGTGCTACTTCTCTTGCTTCTCTCTTCCCTTAGAGCAAAGAGGTGCAGAGATGACGCAACTGCCGCCTTGCCTCTAACAGGCACAGTGCACCTCGCAAACTGCACAACAAGACCTCTGCCAATTCTTCTGTTGAGAAGTACGATATTAGCAGGACACGTGCGCTCGCTTGAACGAAGCATGAAGGACCTGTCTGTGCTGTCTGCAAGCGTATGAAACCAAATGGACAGGCAAAAGCCCTGCCAAGTAATGCAGCTGGAAAATATAGAATTTCGACGCACTTTTCGCGCGACCGGGACCGGCGCCACTTTTCTCGCTTCCTCTTTTCCCTGTCAGGGCTCAAGCTCCGGCCCCTGCCGCCCTCCACCGCCCTCCCACCATCGCCGCCCTCCACTGCCATCTCTGCCTCCAGTGCAGCTGCAGCCTGCACCCAAAAGAGAGACAACCTTTGTGACACGCTCCTCCCAGCAGAAACCTGTCCACATGCTCCTGCAAAACTCTTCAATCACAGCACAAGCGCTGAATGTCACCACTCAGCAGCACAGAGGCAACAGAATCGTCCACCAGAGCACAGAGCTGCATCGTCATTAGCCGATACTGAGTGCTTGCAGACAACAAAGAGGAAGCTCACCGCCGCCGCGGCAGCGTTGCCGGCCTCAGCCTCGAGCATGTCCTCGTCGAAATCGTCCTCCAGGACGCTGATGCGCGGCTCCAACAGGCTCAACCGCTCCATTGTCACCCTGTAGTAATTTTACCACAACATCAGGATTTGGGTAGAGGCTACACACGATCTTTCTAATGCTATGAAAAAATCACAACATGAGCAGACACCCATACACCCCACTCATTCAGATCATCTTCCTGGTTTTTGGCAGGGCAAGAACGTCAGATCCACAGATTCAAAACAGCTGAAATTCAGCCTGCACAGTTGGGTTCCCCAGATCAGACTTGAATTTTTCTGACTGGCGTTGCAAAGGGCTTCCTTGTAATATGGAAGTGAGCGCACCTGTTGGGGATGCGGGGCATGGCCACATCAAAGAGGTACTCGCTGTAGAGCATCTGATCAATAATCTCATCCATGTGCGTCAGCGCGAAATTGCCATCAGCATTCCGCAGCCGCACCTGGCCCGATATAACAATGCCCCCTCAAACCACAACAGCAACCACTGTAACAAGTCTTAGACACATTCTATTTAGTCAGGCGGATCAGCGAACGGACAAGTGAGCAACTGACCTTGCGGTAGTCATTGTATAGCGGCTCCAAATACTGGTACACTTCCAGTGGCCGTCCCACAAGCCGCAGGTAGAAAGCCCCTGTACCAAGCACTTCGATGCTCTGCAGTTGCCCCAGGAGTGCACTCCACACATCTGTTCAACTAGATCCTATGCGCTGCTTGCAGATCGATCTCTTGCTGTTGACACTGCACGTTATCAGCAGCAGCATGCGCAAGGTACTGTGGAAGGGAGTGTTTTGCATTAACTTCTGCACTGGACACCAAATCATTGGCCAAGAGTGGTGCGACTGCGGGCTCCCAACCTAGTATCCTGACATATTTGTAGTCTTCGTTCTTGATGAACTCCACGATGATCTCCTTTTCTGGCTGCAGCTGAAGCAGCTTGAGCATGAGGCACATGAACTGCGTAGGAGCTCGCTGCGAACAGGTGAGCACACAAGCAGTTAGAACATGCGCAAACCAGGTAGTGGCTGTGTCGAAGCTGCAGGGATGCTCCACTCTGATTGAGCATCTGAGAAGAAATATTTCGTGATCACACCTGGCCGCCAAAGGTGCCACCCACGTACTTCAGATCCACCGCCTTGTCCACAAGGGACTCTGCTGTCAGAGCGAAGCAATGCTCCTTCCAGTACATGGAGCTGTAAATCTTCATCCGAAGAATCTTCTCAACGAGATTCTGCAGGGCAACACAACAAGAAGACACTTTCACCTAAACAAAACGGGTCATCATCGACACTACACTTTCTCAAGACGCTACAAATCCCTGACACTTGCTTCAGATAACCCCAATAAATAAATTCGGGATGATCTACACCTGGGGATTGGTCCCATGGACGCTCCTTGCGTCAGGATCCGTCCTATTTGCCATCCTGCTAAAATAGCTGTTGAGTTTACCACAAGGCCTGAATGACTGGCTTTTCCATCAGGGCGGTTCACTGCCTTTGACAGCACCTTGGTTGTATAAATCACAATTCCATTGATATGTACTGGAAAGATGGTTCGCTCTGCATGCCTGCAACAACTTGCCTGTTGTTGCCTGCCGGCCAAGAATGTTTTCGACACGACAGCTCACTCCGTGTGAAACAAGAAAGGAAGTGCTAGCAATACTGCACAGTATGTTGTAATTGTAGTGATCTAGTCAAATTAGTCTGATTTGAATGAAATGACAGGCCTGCCCTGCTTTCACACTTGTGATCACCAGATTCTGACACACCCTTTGAGCGCGCCATTTGTGTCACTGCATCGCACAGCAACACGGAGGAGATCGCGATCTTCGCATCTTGTCGGTGCCAAGTTTTGTACACGATCCCTAGCTCGATCTTGTCGCCAAAAAGCCATCTTTAACACAGCCACACAAGCAACGCCTGGTGTGCAAGAGAAGTTCCCATTGCAGACTTCATCGGAGAAAATTCTTCCTGGTGGTGTAAAAGAAGGTAAAGTATAGCACTGGCTGGACAGCTGCTGGTTGCCTGCCCTCCTCGGTGCTTTCAACCTGTGCAGACGTGCCTGTGAAGCACTCTCCATTGTGCTGGCAGGATATTGGAAGTGGAAGGGATACACGACCAGATACCAACGCTGTGGGGATGAGGGTCCGCCTGTGCTCCTAATACATGGGTTTGGAGGCAACTGGTGGGGTCAAGATCATCCTGCAGTCTTACTGACACAGCATGAGATACATGTGATGCTCGGCGCAGACAGAGATGTCTGGCAGGTGCTGAGCAAGATTTTTATGACGTCACAGTGACCACTGGCGGAAGAACCTGCCCGTGCTGGGGCTGAAGTGCAGAGCTTTCTCCATCGATTTGCTGGGCTATGGGTACAGCGATAAGCCGGACCCTCGGTACGATGCCACCTCAAACTTACCTTGATACAGCTTATTGCATGCCAGCTGACAGCTGGAGTCTAGATCTGTGAAGCAATACTGGTTCCTGCATGTACAGGGATCTGGGTGTGAACAAACTTTACTCGTTTGAGACATGGGCGCAGCAAGCGCTAGATTTTTTGGAAGCGAGCGTAGGGGAGCCAGCCTTCATTATCTGTAACTCTGTGGGGGGTGCGCACTACTTTCACGCGCTCATAATCACCGCAGAATTGACATCTGTATTAAAGGCCGCTGGCAATGCATGAGGAGCGTGCACATGCTGCGCAGGCATAGCTGGGCTGCAGGCAGCAGTGCAGGCCCCGGACAAGGTGAGGGGTGTGCAGCTCCTGGATGTGTCCCTGCGGATGCTGCACACCAAAAAGCAGCAGCCGTGGCAGCGCCCACTCGTCAGCTCTTTCCAGCGGCTGCTCAGAGAAACCCAGCTTGGGCAATGGTTCTTCGGCGCAGTGGCCAAACCACAGGTGCTTAATTACTGATGCTGCCCTGATTAATGCCTTAGAGCAGACATCGTCCATATTGGTGATTAATTCACTGGGAACACTGTGGGAAGTTGAGGCGTTTGTGTGACTGTCTGCAGAATGTGAAGAGCATCTTGCAGGAATGCTACGGAGACCCCGAGGCTGTCACTGACGAGCTCGTTGATTTTATACTGAAGCCAGGCCTTCAGGTCTGTCCTGTCTAACTAAGCTCAATGCTCGTTCCATGTGTTCTTTGCATTGCTTCACTGCAAGTTGCAGAGTCTGGTGTGGCCTGCATGCTTTTCAGTCGTCAATGAAAGGGTTGTTGTGGTGTGCTCCTTGCAGCCAGGTGCAGTAGATGTCTTTTTGGACTTCATCAGCTACTCTGGAGGTCCCCTGCCAGAGGAGCTGCTGCCTCAGCTCAGCTGCCCAGTCAGCATTCTTTGGGGAGAGGCTGATCCCTGGGAACCCATAGAGAAGGGCCGGGCCTATGGCGAGTTTGACTGCGTGGAAGAGTTCATCCCCTTGCCAGGTAGACCCTTTGTGCATAGCTCTATAACAGACAGGGCACAAGGCCCTTCCAATAATGCTCGTGTGGTGCACAAAACAGCTGCTTGGGATTTGCCTAATATAATTTGATGAACAAAAATTTACGCTGTGCAGGAGTGGGCCACTGTCCAATGGACGAGGCTCCAGGACTGGTCAATCCCAAGATCTTGGCTTTCGTGGAGAGGCATTCGGCGCTGAAATTGGTGGACGCTTGAATATTATGTGTGAGCACAGCAGTGAAATTCGAGAGAGAGAGAGAGTAAACATAAAGGATGTGGAATTTTTGCAGATACTGACGGCTGTACGTACTGTTCTCCTTGTTACAAAGATTTTTTTGTAGCGTAATTTACTGGAAGAGAACTCATATTGTGTTGGTACATGCCTCCGGCTTACAGCTTTATTGTGGCCCCAAGGAGGCATTCAAAGCAGTCTTGGCAGCCTGCTTCATGCTTCAACATGTCGATCTATGTATTTCAAGATTGCAGCAATTGCTCTAAGGATGCAACGCCGATGCTCAGGCAGTTCAATGCTTGCACTGCTTTGGTGTAAGGGAACAGACAACACTCATGAGATCAAGGCTAATTCAATTCTCATGCCAGCCCTGTAGAGGCGGCCAGAGCTGACATAGCAGCCTCTCTCAGACGCTCTACTCAATGTCTCTGCTGATGATAATTGTAATTACTATTAGCTCAGTTGACCCCATACGTTTCCTTAAAATCTCACCATGCTGGCTTCGTACACTTGCTCCTTCCCACAAAGGGGAACAAGCCGTCTCTCCATGCATCTCTATTCAGGGGCCTCCGCGCAGAGACAGCCATTCATGGCCAAGGGCTGAGTGCACACATTCTCCATGTGCACACGCTCATAAAGATTTCTTCAGGGATGAATCACGACCCTTGCACACGCATTTGAGGCTGTCACACAGTCTCCTCCTGCTTTCCGCGGTGCAGCTGCGACTTCAACCTTTCGACAGCGCCCCTGATCTGATGGACCAAAGGCTGCCAGGGTGCGGGCGGCGAGGGGTGCTTTTGCCGGTCACGTGGCACCTCTGCCGGCGGGTACAGCCACACACCAGCAGGCCTTCTGCGCGCTACAGACTGCCGTGACCTGCAGCAGTGGCACAAGAAAAATACATGTCTTTCTGGTCGCATCAGGAAGAAGGATCACTTTCTGACAGCAAAGTATAATAACTGTTCAAGAGCCAGTGACGAAGCTGGAACAAGAGACTCTTGCGACTCATGCACATGATCTCCAACAGTTCGAGCACTGAGATCAAAACCTGCAGCAGGCATTTGGCATGATGGGCAGTTTGTTTTACACGGTGTTGTGCCCCCGAGGGACCCGCAAAATTGGGACAGGCAGATGTGTAAGGGTCACCTGAGGGATGACTCCTGGTAGTCCTGCCGCTGGCGTTCCCACCAGCTGTGGCGCAGCGGCGCAGCCGCAACCTCATCGGCACCGGACGCTGCCAGAAGCTGCGCAGCTGGTGCGTCGGCCTCAGCCACTGGTGCATGCGAGCTGCACTCTTCCAGCGTTGGGCCACAGCTCTCCACACATGATCCCTGCAGCATGGCCCCCTGTTATCCACAGCAGCGACTTCTCATGCTCCTTAGCACACATGACAAACACCAAGGCAACATTCTTCTTGACATACAAGCAAGCAATGATCTGCACTTCCATTGATAGCTGGCAAGACTGCATACCAAAACCTGGCAACTCTAAGAGGGTAGAGTATCTGCATTGCTGCAGTGCTATAAGCAGGTTGATAAGGGGATTACCCGGCGCAGTGTCCGCCGCATCAAGAAGCGCACATCGCGGCCAAGATGGTTTAGGGACAGCAACAGCTCCATCTTGGGGATCTGTATGTGGCAGTGGCCCTTCTCCAATTGGATGGCCTCACCGCTATTCCCCACATGCCTGCCCGCGCACGCACATGCCCTCGTCAAGCAAGCCTGATGCCCACCTAGATCATTTGCAGATTTTGGCCAGAATAACAGTAAAATTCCCAAATTGCAATTGCCATTGCCGTGCTTGACAATGTGCAAACAGATCAGGAGTCATGTGGATTTCAATTCGGACAGTGAAAGACATCCAATAAGACCCAAAAAGCCTCAGATGGCTCGCAGCATGTCTCTGAATGTTCCAGATGACAGAAACTGTGAAAAAAACCACATTTTGTTGAGGCAGGATTGCCTTGCAATAAAGCTCTGGTGCGTACCCCTCAAGCTCTGGCATGTACAGGTCGACTCGCCAGTGTGGATGGAGCTCCACTGAGGGCAGCACTTTGGAGCGCAGCTGCATCACAGCCCAACAGGAATTAATGTCCCGCTGGTGCTCACAAAATGAGTCATGTTAGTTATGCTACGACTTAACACGCATGCGCCTCAGGCAGATGACCCACAAAATGATATTTGCAGGCACCTGGGAAGTTTGAACAGCAGGGTTTACCTTCTCTTTGCGGCCCAGTTTCCCTTGGCCGCGGCTCCATTTGGAGGTGACTCTGCAGGATACAGCATAGCTATTCAAAATCTCTTGCCAACGATATTGAAAGAAATTGAGAAACAAGCAGGACAGGTGATATGCTCGATTGATCGGTGCCGGGCAAAGCTGGACAAACGAATAGCATGGTGGAAGGACGTCATAGGGAACGCACTTCCATGTCAGGCTGGGCTTGTGGCATTCCCAATCGTACAGAGCAATTATTTGCAGACGAAGGATATCCCACAGCTTGTACTTGGCTGTGCTGAGACGAGCAACTCCCAAAGCAGGCTCCACAGAGAGCTTGTGTAGCCATTTATGCTTTTCCTCGTCTGCTGGCTTCACCTGGAACCCAATTGAGCGATTAGCGGTGTCATGCCAGAGATTGCTGTCCTTCACAGTGTCAGTGACAGTCCCATCATTACGGACCCCTGGCTTATTTGTTGGAGACACACATATCGGTGTATTTAAAACGTTTCAGAACAGGTGGCTAGATCCTTTTGGATGCAAGTAGCAATCCAACGTCAAGTTCTGCAGTTTAAGGACAGCACATGCTATATTTATAACGGGTACAAGATTGAAGTGCTCACCACAAATGCCCACCGATCCTTCTCACCCCCAAAGTATCGATTGGCTCGAATGCTGACGGATCCAACGCTGTAAAATGCCGCGACAGAAGACTATATTCAATACTTATCACCAAGATGAGCCGTCAGCATTAGGTGGTGAGATAGGACAAGATCTCAATGCGGCAATGTGTATATCATGACATGCAAATAGCCTATAAGTCAAAATCGTCCTTACCTTCTCCTTAGCTTGAGACAATACTCTGGCTCAAAGGAGAATGTGTAGCGTTTAAGAAAATCCTCAAAAGGATCATCAGTGCCCGCTGTGCTCAACTCAGAACCCGTGTACGAGTCATCGTCAGACATATTGCCATTTGTTGAAGGCATCCGCGACGCCATTTCACAATAATAACAGTCTGCCAGACGAGGTTGATCGTTAAAGGATATATGTTCTGATTCCCCTTGCATGCTTGAAGATGCAGGGAATTATTATAAGCCCTACCCAAGCCCTCAAGCTCTCTCTAGTAGGCAGCACAGCTGCCGCAGCAATGCTCAAAATACCTGCATCTATGCAATTTATCCTTCAAGCAGTCCACAACACTAATTCTTGGCTTACAATTCCAGTGTAAATGCAACACTAGTGCAACACAGTACTGCTATCACAGACTTGGACGCTTTGCTGCCTATCTCCCCTAGTGAAGGGAATTGGGTCATGCATGCTTTCAAAGCCCTATCACAGAAGAACAGCTTTCTGCGAGACATTTTTGTCCTGCAGTCTTTCTCTTGGTGTATCGGGAACAGAAAAGCTATTCTATTGTGAGTTAAATAATTCAAACATATTAGATCAAAGCGATGTATACAGATTGTCATGATCCAACAGAGGGCACCCTTTCTGTCTGCCGCCTTGGCGCGATTGCAATGGTTTCGATGCGCGTAATAAATGTAACCTATTTAACATTCATTGCAGTGCAATTATTTTTCACGAGTCGCAAAAATGCGCTTGCGTAAAAGAGTAGATACAGCTGCAAGTATCTTGGAGAGCTCCAAAGTACAGCCTAAATGTAGATGTAGCAAACGCAATGGGAAAAGTGAAAAACCTCGAAGCTAAGAAGAAGGCCGCTCATGTCTTCTCGTGAGTCCGTGCCCCCATGGTCCACCAGTGCTGAACGCAAATGGCACCCTTGTTAGCCACTCAACATATTGCACTGATGACTAGTTTGATCTAGTACTTTTATTCATATCTCTGGATCGCTGGCATTCACTTTGTGGATCAAAGATGAGTAAGGGGCATGGTTCCTGACAGGTCTGGGGGTGGTGGTGGCGGCACGAAGGGGCCTGCAATCATTGACAAGCGCAATGTGGAGCTCGAATGCCCCCATTGCGACCGCACCTTCAAGCAGGTGCCGTAAGGCAACCCTGCCTGCAGCACTCTCCAAATCATGCATTGCTAACAGTCTCCTGACAGCTTAGCCTGGCCCTGCATCTGTATGCAAAATGATCTGTAGGGATCTGTAGAAATCTGTAGGAAGGTGGCACCATGGAGATCATAGTGCGCAAAATAGCTCGGCACACCATTCTCCAAGCAGCCCAAAAATAACCATCTCGTGCAGTACCTGCCGGGCTCGCTGTTCAGCAGTGCATGCATGTGTACAACATTAAGCGCAGTGCAGATGTTTTTGTGTGCATTTGCTGTGCAGGTGCAACGGCTGCGGGAGCACATCCAGAAGAAGCACCCAGAAGAGGATGCCGATGAGGGGAGCTCTGATCTGCAGCCGCAGGCAGCTGCATCCATTCCTGGCCCGAGTTCTGGACCAAAGCAGGTGCCGAGAGCCTGTGCAAGCTTGTGAATGCATGCAGTGACTATTGCCGGATCTGCCAGGATACCTGCCTAATGTGCCTGTCAGCGGCGTGCAAGAGGCTTGTTAGCGTAGATCTGCTAAGAGTCCTCTCCATGCACAGAAATGAGGCCAAACGCCTCTGGTCCTCCAACTCTGAAGGACTCTATTTTTCGTAGTTAACAGAGAGGGGTGTGAACAAAAGGGACACTTCAGTAAACACAAATTGCTGGGATGCCGTGCAAGGGGTTGGAATACGCCCCTTGTCAATCCCTCCCTGCCAGGCAGGTATTTTTGGCACGGGATACCAACCCAAAGATTTTGCTGGGAACAGGGCAAAATGATGGATGTGGGCGCAAGCGCGGGGTACTACACAGAGAAGTCACCCAAGATGATGCTGCTGGAGTGGTGCCAGCAGCAGAAGCGGCCCACGCCGCGCTACCGCAGCAGCGCAGCCGATGGCGCTGTGGCCGCCAAGTGCAAGGTGAGCGCTCAGTGAGGATGGTCAGCATACTCAGGCTCATGAAAGGACGCTCCAAATATCTGCAGGTTCAGCACTCGTCAAGCATGTATGAAATCACCCGTGCAATCGCGTGTGCAGCGCTTGACTGCAAAGCAGCAGCTCAATTCAGGACCTTGAGGTGTGGTATGGATCAGTATTGTTCCCATTTAGGTTGGCCCCGGCTAGCAGAGGCGGCGTGAATACAGAGCACTGTGCACATGTTTGATTGGGTCTTGCTTGGATCTGGCCAGTCCATCAAGGGTTAGGATATGTGGCAGGCATTGCCTACAGCTTGCCTGCAGACGCGTCTCCCTGCTTGGCAGGTATTTTGTAATTACATTAGGGTGATGGTACTGGTACCGGTAAGACTCAAAACCTCGGAGGTTTTGTAACAGTCGTACTTGTAGTAATAGGCTAAGTAATAGCAGCAGGAATGACAACAGCGATGCTGCCTGTCAGGTGGTGCTGGCAGACCCCAAGGACCGCAACAAGGACATCGTGGTGTTTCTGGGCTCGGAGCACCAGGCGGAGGGTACCCTGCCGGACGAGGCGGAACAGCGCGCAGCCGTCACCGCTCTCCACCGCGTGGCCGGGGACCGGGCGCTGCACCGCGTCCTGCCGCAGGTGTACCTGCCCCTCTGGCAAGAGCTCTGCGCAGCGGTGAGCCCTCCCATCACCAGCGTCACACCATGAGCCACACACAGGGTGTGAGACTGTCTCCATCGATATCCAGGGTTGTCAGACTGCTTTTTACACTCTTTCTGGCAGTTTATAGCGCTTTGCTCAGTAAACTATTCAGTGATTGTCGTGAAATTTTGGGGTGGACTAGGACCCAGGCCTAGAAACCAGCAGCACAACTCCCAGCGGGGATTGCCCTGGGATGTCAAACCCAATCACACATGCTCCTTCATTGCAAGTCTCTGTCCTTCATCTGGCATTGAAAAATGGCAGGGGCTGATATTTGGAACATGTGGGACGTCAGGATCTTTTCTGTGTGAACTTTTTCTGGTTTTACTAGAAAATGGAAAAGCATGGACCCAATGTCCAGCTGGTGCTTCATGGTAACGGCCGCAAAATCCTTGATATCCTGCCGGCACTCTGCTGCATTGCTTAGGGGCAGAGACTGCTGTTGTGGCAGGCGGAGACTAGGGCGGAGCGCGAGGCTAGAACGGCGGCGACGGCCGAGGCGAGGACTGCACGCGACAAATCTCGGCGGCAGGCGCTGGCACGGCGCATGCCCAAGGACGTCATCATGAGCGAGCAGCAGCGGCGAATGGTCGAGGGGGTCCTACGCGGCCTCTCCGGTGACCCCGCACTCTCCGGCAGCACGGCTGCCACCAAAGAGGGTGCGGAGATTGCAAGAGACTTGTGGCTTCTGAGCCCCGTGCATGTTTGGGGTGCAAGTGTTGCTTGTCATTTGTTGTGTTCATCTCACATACCTCCAGCCTGTCCAGCAACACTGCGCTATCCAGCAGCACAGCTACCACAGAAGAGGGTGCGCAGACTGGACCATGTGCTCCTGGGTGAAAGGAAACTCCAGGGACGCGCAGTGAATGCAAGAACCGCACGCTGGCAAGATTTGCAAGTTCTGTAGTGGCTGAAACTCATTATTTCGCCTTCTTGGCTTGCCTGAGGACATGCATTTGATGCTTACGTCTGATCAAATCATCATGAAGTGACTTCAGAGCTGTGCCAAGATTGAGACCTTGAGTTACATCATTTGCATTTGCAGGGCTGGTGGCGGAGTTTGCCGGGAAGCTGCGCGACCTCGGCTTTGCCAGCGCTGACGTGGACGATGCGTTGGCGGTGGCCATAGCGCAGGACGGGCGGCCCTCGCTGGAGACCGCGCTCGATTGGCTCTGCCTTAACGTGCCCGAAGATGACCTGCCGCCCGTCTTTGCTGCCGGTCCGCACTGCACTAACCCCCTTCTTTTTGGGATCTGCAGCGTCGGTTGCGCCGAATCTATCTGCAGCCACAACAGGAAATGGCTTCAGTTGGAGAGTGACCGTATCGAAGTGATCTGGTGACCTGATTGCCCTGCTTCACGCCTGCGACTTCAGTAGTTGTCCCTTCAGGGATTGCATGGCCAGATCTAGGCATGCGCACAAGTAATTGCCAGCTTATTTGGGGGATGCTCTGATGGGTGATGCGATGAGATGCATGCAATGCACAATGCGCGTTGTAATGCTGCGCACTTGACATTTGTGCATGCATGAATAAATTTGGTGCAACAGGCGCGTCCGGGAAGCCGGTAGGAGTGCTGAACAACGCTCACTTCAAGGAGAATGGCGTGGATGCTGGCGAGCGGCAGTCGGCAAGTGGCGCACTGTCAGACTTCACAGATCTGGGCTATGCGATCGATGAGGCTGCGGCTGCGCTGCACAGCTGCCAGGGCAATGCTGACGCAGCACATGCACACCTGTTTGACTGCCTCACAGGTGCCTGAAACCACATTCCCGGTAGCCTAAAGACCAATCTGTGTTTGTGTACTTTTGTCCTAGAGAAGAAAGCCTTGGAATGACCGCTTCACAGGTGCCTGATACCTCAAAGACCCATCTCTGTTTGTGCACTTGTTTTCCAGGAAACAAAGTTTTGAGATGGAGGAAATTGTTTTGAGCTTACGGTATTACTGTTTAGGAGGTCATGACTTTTGCATAGCTATTTTTTGACTGCCTGACCGGTGCTGACGTGAGCTTGCTGAGACCTCAAAGACCCATCTGTGTACTCGTGTCTTGGAATAGAAGCCGTCAGATTGTGAGCGCGATGCAATTCAGCAGGAAATGCGAAGCAGTAGAGATAGCTGAAATGTCAAGTTGTCTCTAAATCTTGCTGACTTTTGAGTGGGGAATTTTGCAGGCAGCGGTGCGGACGCTGCTCCAAGTGCTAGCACGAGTTCTGGCATGGAGGCTTGGATTGAGGAGAGGGTGGCTCTGGAGGCAATCTATGAGGCTGATGTGGTATTCTCTTCACACCAGCAGACACTGCTGTCAGTGGACGCGCATGGCACCCGCCTCACGCTTGATTTCAGGATACGACCAAGCAGCAGCTACCCGGATGATCTGCCCATCATTGGAGTCAGGTGAGCGGATTTACATAATGCTCAGACAAGTTTTAATCCGTGATCGTCATGAACAGCATCATAAAGAAAGGCAAATATCGTGATTTGAAGCCTCTTTCTGTGATACAGTAATTTGACTCCGAACAGGGGCATTTAGCAAATATGCACAGCAGTTGGCAGTGCAGTTGTATCTGCAAGAGAAGAAGAAATTTAGCTAACAAACAGCAAATGTAAAATAAGAAAATGTAAAAATGCAGGTGTGCTGAGCTGGCGCCAGCTGTCCGGCTGGAGCTGGCAAGGCGGCTGCATGGCGTGGCAGAAAGCACAAGGGGCGAGCCCATGCTGTACGAGCTGGCCTCGGCCGCGCCCGGTCTTCTGGAGGATACCCTCAGCAGCCCTGTACCGCCTGCAGCGCTGCAACAGGCGCTTCCAGCTAGCAAAGAGCCGGCAGAAGCTGAGCCAGCGTCCAAGGGAGCGAATGAGGGCCCTGCAGCGGCAGCCCTGACTAATGGCAGGCAACACCGCGGCGGTCCTAGGAGACAGCCGACTGTGGATGTGCATGCAGAAAGCAGGCGCCTCATGGTGATTTCATGCGCGCTTCTTTTTGCCGGCAACAAGTTGGGGTGCTCTTATACATATTTATTGCTTTAAACCTTTAAAGTCTGTCTGTGTCTACTGTGCAGAATTACAGAAGAGGGATCTCTGTACATTTCTGGAGTGTGAAGAAAGGAAATTAGCAGGAGTTCAGGGCATCCCCTGTGTTGAAGCGCATGAAAGAGGGAAGGAGGATAACATGTTTCGGATGTCACAGGATCAGCGCGAGGAGTGGCTGCGTGGCTCACGGATGCAGGCCATGCGAGCAGCTAGGGAGAAGCTGCCGGCGCACACCAAGAGAGCGCAGTTGCTTGAGGCCCTGAAGCAGCAGCGGGTGGTCATTGTGAGCGGGGCGACCGGGTGCGGTAAAAGCACGCAGCTGCCGCAATACGTTCTGGAACAGGTGAATCAACCTCTTCTGTTAGTTTTCTCAAGCCCTGTCATCATTGTGCATCATGCCTTGCAATGCCTTACTGGTAGTCATCCTACAAACGGACCACCAAAACAGTCCCTTGCACCTTGCATATATTATCTGGAGCAAAGCTTGCTTCTCCAGCAAAGTAAGGTCTGAGACGTATGGAAGCACTCTCCGCACTGTTCAGGGAGGACAATCAGTCCTAATGGTATTCCGTGAGGGTGATTGTGTATCTAATCGGCAGCGGAAGGGACCGACTTGTCGCATATGTGCCGTTTCGACTTATAGTCCTCCCACAAGATCTGAAGTACCGTATCTCAGGCATTCGGCTACTGCTGAGAGGTCGATAAACTGCAACAGGCGATAGAGGAGGGGTGGGGCGGCGGCTGCAACATAGTGGTGACTCAGCCGCGGCGCATTTCGGCGGTGGGAGTGGCGTCCCGGGTGGCGGCCGAGCGCGGCGAGGGCATTGGTGACGTCGTCGGTTACTCAGTGCGCCTCGACTCGCGCACCTCGCGCCGCACGCGCCTGCTCTTCTGCACCACCGGTGCGCTGTCACCTTTAGTAAGCATAATTGCTAATCACGACGGCAGCCGTCAGCTTGTGCTGCTGACGCGCCAAATCAGGCGAAAATTTGACATATCCACCGCCAAGGCTCCTACCATGCTTTGGCATGTAAATTGAGGTATTCAGGCCACGGGGTCTTCAAGAAATGGAAGAGTGGATAGAGATGCTGCTGGGAGGTGACAGCGGTCTCGTGGTGCTCATCTTTTATCCTTCACAGAGCACTCTCTCTCACTTGATCGACTTGACACTGTTCCTGCGCGCAGGCGTGCTGCTACGGCGACTGCTGGGTGACTCCTCCCTGGCCGGCACGACGCACGTAGTTGTAGACGAGGTCCACGAGCGCTCGGCAGACTCCGATCTGTTACTCCTGCTTCTGCGCGATCTGCTGGCGAGCGGCTGCAACCCCCAGCTGCGCGTGGTGCTCATGTCTGCCACTGCTGAGGCCGGCCTGTTCCAATCCTACTTTGACGCTGAGCTGGCCAAGGTGATTCACCCTATTTTGCCTGTCAAAGTAGCCAGAAGAATTCCAAACGCGAAGACAGTGCACTTCTGCTATCCAGGCTCGCTAGACAGACCTTCAATCCCGGACTAGTGTCACTGCTGATGTAAAGAAGCAGAGCTCGCCAAAGTGGTACACTCTTTGAGTTTCATGGAAGAAAGCTTGATTGGAGGAGGGTGAAGCCTTGCCAGTCATCCTCGCTTGCTGGGTGTAAAACAGAGTTCCTTTGTGCTGCCGCCAATTTCTGTACAGGCCAGCATTAGCTTTTTCCCAACTAATTCCAGAGATTGCATGGCAGCAAATGCAGACTCAATGTCGGTTTAAAGAAAGTTGAAATCCCACTGATAATGCATGTTTGCGTGCAGGGCTCAAGTGCATGCGCGCTGGTGAGCATCCCCGGCTTCACGCACCCGGTGCAGGACTTCTTCCTGGAGGATGTCCTTGAGCGCACCGGCTTTGTTATCGGCCGCGGCTCCAAGTGCGTTTACATATCCTTTTATGCCATCAATAACCACCCACGTTGGGGCTAAGTCAGATGGTGGCCCTGGACGACAAAGTCTTGCTTGAAAATGCCGCATGCGCAGAGGTGGAGGATATGTTGGCTGCGTAGGTGGGCAAAGAAGGGGAAGGCGGAGGCGCGCCCAAACCCAAATGGGGCGGCAGCTGCCGAGCGGTTGCCGCATGCTGCCGATGTGACTAAGGCTGTCCCCTCGGCATGGGATCAAGATGACCAAGAGCGGCCGCCCAACCCGCTCAGAAACAGTACCAATGGCATTATACCAGGCACGGTTGCCGCCCTCATGAGGCGCATACTTCTTCTTGTTATGATGCACCTTCAGTGGCGGGCTATCTGTGCATCCTGGCAACACATGGATGCCTTAACGTCCATGAATCATTTCTGGAGGTGCCCAATGCGCTGAGCACTGGCCTGCAATTACTCCTTGGAAATACTGCTCATAGCCCGCACCACAAACGGCATGCGGTGACTCTTGAGTGGGGTGGCTTTGTGGGGATTTGTCACCAGGGAGAACGACACTCGCATTTAATTGTTACAGTGAAATGGACGATGATCGGTCCTTGAAGTGCAATGTGGCAGGCTCTAATCAGGAGGCAACGCCCCAGTACAGCGCGGCCACGCTGCGGTCGCTGAGCAATGTGGACGAGGCGCTGATCAACTACGAGCTGCTGGAGAGCCTGGTGGCCCACGTGGTGTCCAGTCAGCAGCCTGACAGCGCCGCAAATGCAATCCTCATCTTCCTGCCGGGAGCCTCTGAGATCTCCAAGCTTGTGAGAGCACTGCAGGTCTGCTTCTGCTGATCTCTCGAGCATAAGCAAAACAGATCAAACTCCCCTGTCTTGCTACGCAACGAAGCAAATACGAACAAAGATGACATGCAGTGCTGCAGTAGAGTGGGATCCATAGTCCCTGCTGACTCCTGGACAGAGCGACATATTGTCCTGATGGGGCTGTTCAGCAAAAGACTTTCGAGGGGTCATCCTTTCTTGTGATTTGTCTGCGCATGTGCCTCAGCCTTAGTATGTGTTCTCTGAGGTAGATGCATTGTGCACACTATGCTTCCTGCTCACTTAAGGAACAGCAAGGCATGGCTGTGATGGGGCTTTCCAGCGAGAAGTACTGGGATGTTCCCTTCTGAAAATGTGCGTGGGTCTATTTCAGGGCTCCTCTAAGCTGAGGAGTGGGGCTTCAGGCCAGGAGCTGCGCATCCTGCCGCTCCACGGATCTTTGCCTGCAGAGCAACAGGTGCGGTGCTCTTTCTACGTTGCTCTCTTTCACAGTGTTTTGTCAGACATGCTCATAGCTCAGACATTGCCTGTCGGAAAATGGTGAAGAGGCACTGCGAGAGTAAACTCAAGGGATGGCCCTTAAGAAGTGGCCAAGACACACTGTTGCCACGGAGGATGGAGCTGTTCATAAGATGATGCTAGGCACGCCTAGCAGGAGACCCTAGAGTAATTTAAACTTCTCTTTGGAACGCAAGGTATTTCAGCAGCAAGGGAGATGTGTGAAACCGAGGGTGTGTGTGATGCAGTCGCGGGTATTTCAGAAGGTGGGCGCAGGCACGCGCAAAATCGTGGTGGCCACAAATGTGGCAGAAACGAGCATCACCATCGATGACGTCGTGTGTGTCATCGACTGCGGACGGGTCAAGGAGATCAGGTGACACACTCCTTTACTAGTAATTCAGGGATGACCATCTGATCGTGTGTAGGAATACTAGATCGGGGCGTGCCAGTGTGCATGTTGCCGTACGCGTGAGCTCATGATTTCTGCAATCCTTCATGGGATCCATTGTAATGCAATGCCCAACTGGTGTGCTGTGTGTGGGATGTTGTACAAAAGCGGGTGGACTTCTTCATGCGACACCCTGATGAGTGATGGTGAGTCGCTGCGGTACAGGTATGATGCGGAGCGGAGCATATCGCGGCTGCAGGAGATGTGGGCTTCTGCGGCCAGCGGCCAGCAGAGGCGCGGCCGAGCCGGGCGAGTGCGACCCGGCACCTGCTTCCGCCTCTTCTCCAGAAAACAGGCCGCCACCTTCCAGGTCCGCATCTGACACACATCAATGCAATACTGTATATTTTTTGGGCAGGGCACTTCTTGTTGCAGACAGGCCATCACCACTCAGGACTTTGTCCAAATTTCACTGCCACGTGCCTTGCTGCAGTTCCCTGCAAACAAAGACAGACTGGTCCCATCTTTGTCCCATACTTAATCGCCATTGCACCTACCTCCAGGACCCATCTCTAAGAAAGAAAAATGCAGAACAATGTATGCGGAGGCAGGCTCCAATCTCACCGTTAAATGTTAGAGAGAAAAAAACTTCTGTAAGGCTGATAGTGCTCTTAATCCTTGCAGGCGCAGCAGCTGCCAGAGGTTCTGCGCATGCCGCTGGAATCTCTCTGCCTCTCGGTGAAGGCCGCGCTGCCGAGCGCACACCGTCTGCAGCATGCGCTCGGCCGGCTCATCTCCCCGCCGGCGCCGGATGCAATAGCATCGGCGGTATCCGCACTTACTACCCTCGGAGCGCTGGATGATGACGAGGCGCTGACTGCGCTGGGGCGTCACCTGACTCTGATGCCGATGGACGCGCGGCTCGCCAAGACGCTCATTTACGCCGTCATGCTCAGGTCAGCACCCCTTTTCTATGTCTGCTCAGGAACCGCAGTGTGCTGCAGTGAAAATAATTCTCTCCAGTGGCCCTGGTCCTCAATTGGCATCCTGTCCTGGCCATGTGTGTCTCAGCTGAGTTCAGTAATCTTTTCATGCAGTGAGCAAGCAAGTAGCTTTAGCACGTCTGTAGCTGCACTATCCAATTGGCCAAACTTGTTGGCCAGTCTCAATGGTTTTCCTGCAGATCGACACTTACGTGAGACAGCACAGTCTGAAGGAAGATGCAAGGTTTGAACTGGCTGTTACATATCTGCATTGCACAATCGCGCAGGTGTGTGGGCCCGGTGCTGACGGTGGTGGCGGCGATGGCGCATGGGCGGCCGGTGTTCCAGTCGCCGCCAGACAGGCGCGAGGAGGCTGAGCTGGCAAAGAAGCTACTCACCGGTGACTCAGCGGCCGCCCGCAGCGACCACCTGGCGCTCGTTGCCGCCTTCTCCGAGTGGAACCAGGCCCGCACCAAGGACGGCCGCCAGGCTGCCTACCAGGTGACTAAAACTCGTGATCCTTGGTATATTAGCCTTCTTCACTACTCACCTTCATACAGTATCAGGTAACACAGTACTGCCTTGTACTCGAGTCCACATGCGCATTGGGGGAAAGGTACCATTACTGAGCAGAGCACTGTTCATTGCCCACGCCAGGCCTTTTCATCTTCCAACATGTGTGTCGATATTTCCACACAGCAGCAGACCTGGAGTTGTGAGTCTGATGAGTCAGGCTGATGCTGCAGGTGACTCAACCAATTTTACTTTGATTTAAAGCCCCCCGCATGTAGCTTACAGGGTTCCCCTGACTTCCGTGCATGTGCTGCTGCAGTGGGCGTCCCAGAACTTTGTGTCGGACGCTGCGATGGAGGGAACGCTGCAGGGCCGCGCCGAGTACGCAGGAATTCTTGCCGACCTGGGATTTTTGCCTGTCAGCTACGTGGCCTCCTGCCGAAACGGCGCTCAGGAACTGGACTCTCACTATGACGAGTGCTCTTTGAATGCGCGCGTCATCAAGGCAGCCATCTGCGCTGGTGAGAGACGCCTCTCCTGCTATGACGCCATGGTTTTTGGCACAGCCTCTTTGCCTTTTTGGCACAGTTCTGTCATATGCAGCACTCAAGCTGCGTGACTCACCAAGTGCTTGAGCTATGGGCAGTTGTGGGAGCCCTGGCCTACCAGGCTCTGATGTCTGAATTCATTATGCACCATGCTGCCTTTCCAAGCTGCCTCCATGCCGAGCAAAGGCAAGGCCAGCCATGCTCCCTAGATGCAACTGCCAAATCTCGCACGCAGTGTGACACACAGTCTAAGCAGGACAACCTCTTGCTGTCTTACATGATAAATGCTGGAGAGAGGAAGCATGTGGCCTGCAGGCTTCTACCCCAACATTCTGCGCGTGGACCACCCACCGGCCGTGTTCAAGCGCGTGCTGGGAGGAGCCATGGAGCACGATGCCAGCCCCGTCCGCATCAAGTTCTTTGACCGCGTCAAGGGTGCGCAGACCTCCGGTACTTGTGTTGTCTGAACCAGGCTTCATTTTGTGACGTTGCTATCAGCTTGCCCACCCTTTCATTCCTGCAGCCTGTCTGACTGCTGCAAGTTGTCGCTCTGGTCTTGCAGTGGCACTTTCCATCTCACAGTTCCCGGTGCCGTGACATGCAAGTTTGCAGTTCAGCCACCTGACGAAGACGCCGTTGCTGTGAAGGCCCTTTTCTGGCTCGGGACCATGTCCTTCTCAAGTCCCCCTAGAATAGGCCCATTCCTTTCACCTCTCCATGAGAGCCTCCAGGTTCAAGCACTGTGATTGCAACTCCTTTATTTGGTGCAGGGCGCGTGTTCATCCACCCGGCCTCGGTCAACTTCAGCTGCGGCAGTTTCCCCAGCGGCTGGCTCCTCTACACAGACGTAACAGAGACGAGCAAGGTCTTTGTGCGCGAAGCTTCCATGGTGCCGGTGTACGCTCTGCTGCTGTTTGGGGGCGCGCTGACTGTGCACCATGCAGACGGCCTGATCAGGCTCGATTCCTGGGCCACCTTCAAGGCCCCTGCGCAGATCGCCGCCCTGGTGAGCCATCCTTTTGAGATAATTGAAGTATTGTCTGATTGATTGCCGTGAGTCAACGTGTCAGACTATTGGTCCTGAGGAAGATGCGCTGCAGCGCACTCTGCACAGTAACTAGTGTATTTCCTTGCGAGACCTGCAAAGCTTGATCTGGGCAAATATGGAGCAATATAATCGATCAAGCTACGAAATGCTCTGTTCAGCCTCCTCAAGACCTGAGGTGAAAGATTGCAGCAACGTTACGGCAACGCGCAAGTTTGGGGCATAAAGTGGCAGATGTCTGGTGCAAAGTGTGATGCTGGGATGTCTGTGCAGGTGAATGGCCTGCGAAAGGAGATTGTTCACCTGCTGCTGAGGAAAATCGAGGAACCTTCATTTGATTTGTCAGCCAGCAAGGTTGTGGAAGCCGTGCTGAAGCTGCTTGTGCATGATGGCTTCTAGGTGAATTCGGCAACCATGTGACCTTGGTGAGGACCTGCTCTGAATAGAGGATTTATTGAACACAAGACAACACGTTATATGCTTGGAACCTGACACTGAGAAAGCCATGTTCACTGGGAATGAATTGTTGCAGACAAAGTCTAATCTGATGGTCCGATGCAAGACTCGAAGGAAAGCAAGTACTAATTTGAAGCACCAGAGATATTTTTACAAGACAAGGGATGTAAAACATGCAAACGCATTGTGAAAACATTGCTAACTATGGTAGACAGCCATCCAGTAACTCTATCACGCACCGTCCTCTATGAGATAGCAGACAAGGTGCTGACGTCATGTTTCAAACTGTGCTTTTCTGAAATGGGCATTCCAACAGAATTAAAGCCACTTATTAGCTTCTTGCAGGCTCAAACCACGATAAAGAATTTCCAAAATGGGTGGCCTAAAAATTGTAAGAGCATGGTCGCTGCAGGGTCACAGGGCACAAGATGTCCTTCAAAGTAAAGCCTGCAACGTCGCAATGTCCCTTATTTGAACTTGAATTGAACTGTCGGCACTTAAATTAGCGGCCAACGGAGTTGGGTGTGGCTCCGCTCTCTGTGGTGGTAGAAGCAGTTGCAAGACCGCCATTGCCCTGCATGAAGCAAAAAGTGCCGTTCAGCACATGTGCATGCGCACCATGATTTGGCCAGCAAAATTTTATCTTTGCTACATCTAATCATGTAGCAAAGATAGGTAGTAATTATGACCATCTCTGCAGCTGCTGTGCTGCTGCCTTGCATCCGTTTGCTAGAGCATTCAATTCAAGCCCACTCACTTTCTGGCAACCCATCAAAGTTTTGGAGATGCTGGGCATGCTTGAGCTGGGCATGCTTGACATGATCAATCCTGTGGCACTCAACAATGAATGAAATATGACAGAAGGGTCGCACCGAAGAGCTGGAGTCTCCTGAGGAGCTGCCGCTGTTGCTTGGAGACATTCCGGAGCCCATGGAGGGGGATCCACTGGGGGAGCTGCTGGGAGAACTGCTGGGGCCTGGGGCAGGCGAGGAGCTGGGAGAGTTGCTAGGGGAGCTGCTTGATCCGCCAGACATGCTGCCAGAGCCGCTGGACATGCCTCCACCCGTGGACGAGCCTCCGCTGCTAGACGAGCCACCGCCGGACGAGCCACCGCCGGAAGAGCTGGCACCAGAGTACGACGCGCCAGAGGTGCCGGAACCGCCACCACCCTGCTTCAGAGTACGACGCAGCAGGCCGAAGGCATTCTCGGCTCCCTGGATGTCCACAACCAAGATCGACGTCATTCGTCCGACACTTTACGAAAAGCCAAGCTGCAACAGGAAAATCTTGAGAGCTCCAGACTGTGAAGGGCATCAAGACACCCATGAATGACAAGAAATGTGTTAAAACGCTGCTCACCTGCTCCTCAGCTGCCACGGCATTGCCGGCCATCGCGGGGTGACGGGCGCCTGCAGCGACACACCAAAGTCAACACGAACCCAACAGAAGAAACTGAACGGTTTTCATCAATCAATTTCCGAAACGTGATAGTTACTGCAAAGAAGTTTTTGACAAACAGCTGAGCCTGATTCTCGGACAACTATGATCCGGCAAGCCTTGCGATATCCCGAAGACACCAACGGGGTTGACAGGTACACTTGAAAGTTAAATAATACATGATAAAAAGCACATTACCTGTTGCACATGCAACCAAGAGCAGGGTGGCCAAAGACGCGAGGATGTATGTCGACTTCATCTTCTTAGATATCGAAGGGCTTGCTTGCTCGTCGAGGTCTGCACAAGAACATATGCACCTTTAGCAAGTTAATCTTTGGGCTGCTTCACCCTAAATACGCTAAATAGTTCGCTGCACAAATACCTATAATTCAAAGGAACAACGCGTGACGGGAGGAAGGCGAAAATGGCTCTCGTGACAACAACGGATACCTTCAGAGGCACACACACAGAGATCAGACGCTTACCTTTGATTGACGTCGATCCCTTGAAGATGAAACAAAATATTAGCAGATCACGTTTCTGGCTTGGAAGTTATTTATGGATGAGCCTTTATTCCGAAATGTCACGGACCCTTCTAGCGAGTGATTATGCAAGTGACGTGGGAAACACCGACAGGGAAGTTGCCCAGACCTGACTGGACACCCTGTCGTCAAGACGCCCTGGTTGTGGAGGCACTAGGCTGCTCTAGATTGCGTTAGCATTCTGCTGTCTGGACGGGTCAAATGTTCGCTTACGAAAACCTAGAAAGACAGTGCAGCATAAATGATATGCTGCACTGAAAGTTTGAAAGCCTTTCAAAGAGGCTTTCAAACTTTCAACCTAGGAGTGAGCAGCTTGCCAGTTACACTGGTGCCAGGCGTCAGCAACGGGAGCATGTATCCATGGGATAGTGGAGAAAGGAGCAAAATTGGTTTTTACATTATCGATTTGATTAACAGGTTTGTATCCTAGTGCGAGGATTTTTGGTTGGATTTATTCCTTCCCATTGGTAGCTGTTGGCTAGGAGCACACTTGTTGGCCAGCAGCCAGGTGTATTTGCACAACATGTGCCCTACCTGGCGGCAATTGGTACAAGTACTGAGCACCATCAAGCAAGTTGCTCGGGTCAGGTGATTCTATCAAAGGGGTGCTTTCTTTTGGTAGCATTGACATGCAGCTAGCCTGCAGAGACGGCTAATCTATGGCAGGGAAAATGTGCAATATAGAAAGGTATGCAGACATCATTGCAAGTGTGCTGATTCTGCTCATTGTTGCCATGCCGCTTGCTGAATCAGCACAATGCATGCATGAAAATTGAATGTTTGGCATGACACAGATACAGGCAGTACATTGGACATTAGACTCTTTGTATGAAAAGAAGTCGAATGAAATTAAATGTGCAAGAGCTTTACTTCTCGGTTGCACTAATTATTATTCAGACATACTGGCATTTACTAAAGATCAGGCACATAAACTGAAGCCACAGTCAACTCAAACAGTAGCTAACACGTCATACATATCTTGACTCAATCGTTGCACCCTACTATTCAAGACAAAGTTCCTCATATTTTTATAGTGATCTTCACTGTGTTTGTCCAGGTAGATCACAGTCATCTATACACGCCGAGCATTGCTGCGGGTACTCTAGACTCCGATAGCAGAGTTGGCAGTCGCGCCACTCTGAGTGGTGGTGGCAGCTGCGTTGCCGTTACCGCCTGAAGCCGGCTGGCCAGTGCCCTGCAGCATCACAAAAGACTCTTGGAAATTAAGCACACATTCATTGTCCACAGACAATGTTGTGCTCTGACAGTGCATAGCAATGAAGCATCCAACGCTTGACTGGTCAGCAGACTCACAGACGTACACGCCTGACTAGTTTCTGTGGACTAGCATCTGCCAACCCTCTCCCTGCATGGCCCTACCATATATACAAACACTCTGCGTTGAAACACATAAAAATACATTACAGTGAAGAGGTAGGATGTTCACCTGAGAGCCGCCCTGGGAAGAGCTGGCACCGGAACTGCCACCGGTGGAGGCGCCTCCAGTGGAAGAGCCTCCAGAGGAAGATCCGCTAGAGCCGCCAGTCGAGCCAGAGCCGGTTGAGCCGCCAGTCGAGCCAGAGCCGCCAGAGCCGCCATTGCTTGATGAGCCTCCGTTGTTAGAAGAACCTCCAGTGGGAGTGGATGATGCGGTTCTCTGCAGGCAGAATCAGACTTATATTCAGGAGTCCATAGTAGATTGCGATAGAGAAAGGTCTAGATGACCTTTTCTCACACACAAACACAAACACAAACAGGAACTGCAGCATGAAGATGAGCTAACAAGGGGGCATAAACAAGTGCTCAAAGAGTATCAAATGCACAGCAAAGCCAGGGAAATGCAAAATGAGTGTGTAAGATCCAGGATACAGAGCTCCGCTGTGAAACATGAGGGGTGAGAGAAAATACCTGGACCTGGGGGGCGGGAGATGAGGTTGAGGTGGTGGAGCTGCCTCCTGAAGGGCTGCTGCTGCCAGAGTTGGAGCTGGTGGTAGGGGCCGGGGAGCTGCCGCCTGATGGGGAGCCGCCGCCTGATGGCACGAGGCAAGAAAGCCTTCAGACATGAGAAAGACATGCTGCACTGCTTGCAAAACATCTGCCGAGCAGTCTATTGCCTTGCCACTGTGGTTGAAGCTGCAGCACTCAAGCCACACTGCCCTTGCTCATGCCCGCAGCAGAGGATACACCAATGCACTTGCAGACAAGACTGCCACCACCGGTGACAAACAAACACGCGCGCAGTTCCAACGGACGGTAAGATGGTTTGTGAGCGTTGCAGCAGGGGAGAGTGCACACCTGAGGGGCTGCTGGGGCTGTTGGTGGTGGCAGCGGTTCTTTGCTGGTTGCCAGTGGCCGGGCTAGTGGATGTGCCAGACGCAGGGGAAGTTGAAGTGCCAGTGGCGCCAGCAGGGCTGGTGCTCGTTCCTGCTG
>JADEYI010000374.1_pt1 | contig 66191 bp, 62 predicted proteins | sample 8542331 | NCBI WGS metagenome assembly JADEYI01 (sample SAMN16510988, study PRJNA670497) | mine drainage metagenome | isolation source: biofilm near Copperflume 1 | place: Germany: Marsberg coppermine Kilianstollen | collected 2018-02 | reverse complement strand
GCTAATCGACAGCAGCTGTAGTCGCATCAGATCCCCAACGACAGCAACGGCCGAGGAGGAGACCCTGGTGGCAATTACGTCGAACGTTTCACAGGGATCAGTTCCGGACGCTCACCTCGCTAAGTCCTAGTGTATCTATTGGGACGTCTCACGTCGGATCCAAGCATTCGCAAGCGGGTTTATACTGACTATGGTGTTGTGTGTTATGAATCTACGCGGCTGGTATTACGCGAAGCTGCTGGCATTTAGCGCGTTCCCGATTGTCCCCCTGCTTGTGCCGATCGGGTATTGCGCCGGCGCGCCATGGCTCAGCGCGGCGTTCGCCTTCGTTGGGATTCCCCTCCTGGACGTGCTCATAGGGGCGGATCGGACTCAACCGCTTGAGAAGCCTGCTCTGCGCCTTGCAGTCGCCTGGCTGCGTACCATTCCTCGCCTCTACGTGTTTTTGTGGTTGGGAGTGCTCCTTTGGGCCGCACATACCCTCGCTTCCGAGGCGACCGGCGCGGCGGCCGTCTGGCTTGTCGTGTCGGTTGCGATTGCCACGGCCTTCGCGACCTGCGTCGCGCACGAACTGCTGCACTGGCCGTCAGCCTTCGACCGGGGGCTTGCCCGGCTGATCATGGCCACCGTCGCCTACGGGCCATTTCCGTTCGAGCATCTGCATCACCACGCGAAGGTCGGCGTGCCGGCGGAAGGCACCACGCCGCCGCTCGGTCAAAGCCTGTGGGGCTACCTGGTGAGCAACATTCTGTTCACGCTTCGCAGCGGCTGGAAGATCGAACGCCGGCGCCAGCTCGCGAAGCGCCTGCCGCTCGTCGGTAACCGACACCTGCAGCAATGGCTTCTCACTGCCGTGATCATCGCCGTGTTCGCGACGATCGGCGGAGCCTGGGGCTTGGTGCTCTATGTTGCCCAGGCTGCGTTCGGCGTATTCACGACCGAGTTCGTCAACTACGCGCAGCATTACGGCTTGCGCCGGGAAGCGGGCGCGCCGCCGAGCGGCAGCCTTTCCTGGAACAGCAACGGCTTCATGACGAACGCGTTCACGCTGAACATCACGCGCCACGTGCATCATCATCTGGACGCGGACGTGCCGTATTACGACCTCAAGTACATCGATGCGATGCCGGTCCTGCCCGGCGGCTACCTGGCCCTGTTCTTCCCCGCACTGATTCCTCCCGTTTGGCGCCGGCTGATGGATGCGCGCGCGAAGCGGTCCGCAGCGTCCCCCGGACGAGCGGCGGCGACCTGATCACTGCGGCACCGGTCGCGCCCGCAAAGGCTCCGGGCACGTCCGCTGCGAAGCCTCCGCACCGATAGCACGATTTTCACGGCACGAAAGTCCGCAACGCGCGCGCCAGGTTCCCTGTCACGCGGTTGCTGAAGCGCGACGCGGGCCGCCGCGTCGCCCTCCAGCTCCGAGTTTGAGTGGCTGAAACGCGCCGCCCGGCGCGGCTTGGCCGCTCCCTTTCTTTCGTCCCCTCATTCTCCGAGTGAAGGGGACGAAAGCGTGAGCAGCAGAGGCAAGCCGCCAGAACCGGGCGGCTAAAGCGTTTCCAAGGCAGAACCTCCCCCTCCCGTCCCCCAGGGGAGGCGAAGAGAACTCCGCATGAGCAGCAGTTTTTTCACAGCGCACAGGAGGCGCATATGCTGCTCAGAAAGGAACTTCCCCACGCAAGCGACGTTGAACTGCTTACCGTCATTCTCGGCAACCGCAGGACCGCCGAGGCGCTGCTCAGGAGGGCGCGCGGCTCGCTCTTCGCCCTGCTGCATGCGGTGCCCTGCCAGAACGGCGACCTCTTCTGCGCTGAGGGTCCGAGCCCCTACGCGGGCGACCCGCTCATGAAGCTTCAGGCTGCGCGCGAGCTTGCGGCGCGCTCTCTCGCCGAGGACTTATGCGCCCGGGACTGCCTCACGAGCCCGGCGGCCGTGCGCGACTTCCTCAGGCTGCGGCTCGCGGGCCTGCCGCACGAGGTGTTCGTCTGCCTCCAGCTCGACGCGCAGCACCGCGTGATCGCGATCGAGGAACTCTTCCGGGGCACGCTGACCCAGACGAGCGTCTACCCGCGCGAGGTGGTCAAGGCTTCGCTGAAGGTCAATGCCGCCGCGGTCATCTTCGCCCACAACCACCCCTCGGGGGTCGCGCAGCCGAGCCAGGCCGACGAGCTCCTGACGCGCAGCCTCAAGGACGCGCTCGCGCTGGTCGACGTGAAGGTGCTCGATCACTTCATCGTCGCCGGCAACCAGACCCTGAGCTTTGCCGAAAGGGGACTTATCTGACGCCGGGCAGACTGGGGAACCCCTCGCCGAAAAAACGGACGAGGGGTTCCCCCTCGTGCTCCCCGCGCCGCCCGGATGCGGCGGGCCTATTTGGTAACCGTTTGGTAAGTCTACCGCCCAGTTTACGCAAGCTTTTGATTACTATGGCGTCCCCACGGGGATTCGAACCCCGGTTACCGCCGTGAAAGGGCGATGTCCTAGGCCTCTAGACGATGGGGACCTGATGCGGAAATCAAGTCGGGCCGGTGGTGGAGGTAACCGGGATCGAACCGGTGACCTCTTGCATGCCATGCAAGCGCTCTCCCAGCTGAGCTATACCCCCACGCAAGGGCGCGAATTATAGCGAGCGAGGCGAGCTACGTAAAGCCAAGCGCCGGATTTTTCTTTCATTTACAGGGGCCGACGCGCTTGGCGCTGATGTCTTGCGTCATATCGATGCTCGCGCCGCCGACGCGGGTGCTGCTGTGGATCTCGCCGGCCATTTCGGTACTGCGGTAATGCATCTGGCCGCGGCCGCTCATGGCCGATTGCGGGCAATCGAAGGTCCAGGTGTACTCGCCCTCGCCCGCGGGGGTCGAGGTGGTGGTGCAATCCGCGCGCGGCCGCGCGCGGCGCGCGATCACGCCCGGGTCGCCGGCCTGCATGCCGCTCACGCACTGCATGGCGGTGGCGGCCGGCGCGCCGGGCATGCCGCTCTGGGTCAGGGTGATCTGCCACTCGCCGGCCATGATCGACTGCGCCGCGGCGGGGATCGCGGCGCCCGCGAGAGCGAGGGCGGAAATCAGGCGTATCGATTTCATTGGCACGGTCCTATGCGACGCGCCGCAACGTGCGAACGAGTGTCGAACTGCTGGCCGACAATCGTGCTTCGCATCTCCAGCTCTCCATCCACGCGGTCAGGGCCGTAGCTTACCTTGCCTGACCCGTCGGCCGCGAACGGGCCGATGCATGTGAAATGGAAGCTCAGCCTGCTGCCGTCGTCGCGTCTGTCGCTCAGCGTGCAGCCCGCGCCGAGGCCGGACAGGGGGCCGAACAGCGACGCCGGATTACCAGCCTGCGCCGCGCCCAGGCACTGCGTCTGGTGCAGCGGGCCGACGCTCGCGGACTGGCCGGAGACGGAAACAGTGGTGGCGATATCCCACTCGCCGGGCCGCACGTCGGCCAGACCGTTGCGCGACATGAGCGCGAGCAGCGCGAACGCGAACGCACGCGGGCGCGCGCCCATCAGTCGCCGTCCAGGTGGCGCGCAAGGCGCGCGAGCACCGCCTCGCGCCCGAGCAGCTCGATCACGGCGTCGATCGACGGGGTCTGCGTGCGCCCGGTGACCAGGACGCGCAGCGGCATCGCGAGCTGCGGCATCTTCAGTCCGCTCGAGGCGAGCGCCTGCTTCATCGCGGCCGAGATCGCCGCGCGCTCCCACGCGGGCGCTTCGGCCAGGCGCGCCTGCAGGGTTCTCAGTGCCGGACGTGCCGCCTCGCTCAGGTGCTCGGCGAGGAGCGCCGGCTCGGGATGCGGCTCGGCGTAGAACAGCATCGCCGCCTCGGCCAGGTGCAGCAGTGTGGTGGCGCGGTCCTTGAGCAGTGCGACCACGCGCTCGAGCGGCGGCCCGGCATCGGGCGCGGCGCCCAGGCGCCGCAGCTCGGGCTCGATGAGCGCCGCGAGGCGCGCGTCGGGCGCGGCCTTGATGTATTGCTGGTTCATCCAGGCCAGCTTGTCGGGATCGAACTGCGCCGCCGAGCGCGACACGTGCGCGAGGTCGAACCACTCGACCAGCTGCTGCATGCCGAACAGCTCGTCGTCGCCGTGCGACCAGCCCAGCCGCGCGAGGTAGTTGTCGAGCGCCTCGGGCAGAAAGCCGTCGTCGCGGTACTGGGTCACGCTCACCGCGCCGTGGCGCTTCGAGAGGCGCTCGCCGTCGGGGCCGAGGATCATCGGCACGTGCGCGAATTCGGGCAGCTGGGTTCCTGCATCTTTCGTCAAGGCGCGGAAGATGTGGATCTGGCGCGGCGTGTTGTTGACGTGGTCGTCGCCGCGGATCACGTGCGTGATCTGCATGTCGAGGTCGTCGACCACCACGCCGAAGTTGTAGGTCGGCACGCCGTCGGCGCGCAGGATGACGAGGTCGTCGAGCTCGGCGTTGGGGAACGAGATCTGGCCCTTGACCAGGTCGCGCCAGCCGACCTCGCCCTCCTCCGGGGTGCGAAAGCGCACCACCGGTGCGCCGCCCGCGGGCGCGACCAGCCCGGCGGCTTTCGCCCGCTCGGGGCGCCAGCGCCCGTCGTAGCGCGGTTTTTCGCCGCGGGAGCGTTGTTCGTTCCTGAGGCTGTCCAATTCTTCTTTCGTGGCCCAGCAATAGTAGGCGTGGCCCGCGGCGATCAGGCGCTCGGCGACCTCCTTGTAGCGCGCCAGGCGCTGCATCTGGAACAACGGCCCCTCGTCCCAGTCGAGCCCGAGCCACTTCATGCCGTCCAGGATCGCGTTGCTCGAGGCCTCGGTCGAGCGCTCCTGGTCGGTGTCCTCGATGCGCAACACGAATGTGCCGCCGTGGCGGCGCGCGTAGGCCCACGAGAACAGCGCGGTGCGCGCGCCGCCGACGTGGAGGTAGCCTGTGGGGCTGGGAGCGAAGCGCGTGCGCACGTTCATGCAGGCGCGAATTGTACCGCGCGGCCGCACGCGTCCGCCGCGCCGCCGATGCTAGGATTTGGCATGGCCGAAAAGACCTTCCAGCCCGACCGCATGGCGGGCTACACGCTGCCGGTCTACGAGACCCGCACCCCGCCCGAGATCGCGCGCGGCGAGCAGACGGTGTACCCGGTGATCGTGGTCGGCGCGGGGCTGGGCGGGCTCACCGCGGCGCTCGAGCTGGGCGAGCGCGGCGTGCGCACGGTGCTGCTGGACGAGGACAACACGGTCGGCGCCGCGGGACTGTCCTCGCGCGGCATCTGCTACGCCAAGCGCTCGCTCGAGATCTTCGACCGCTTCGGCGTCGCCGAGCGCGTGCGCGCCAAGGGCGTGACCTGGAACGAAGGCGACGTCTACGCCGGCCTGGAGCGCATGTACCGTTTCAACCTGCAGCCCGAGCGCGACCAGAAGTACCCCGCATTCGTCAACCTGCAGCAGTTCTACGTCGAGCAGTACCTGGTCGAGCGCATCATGCGCACGCCGGCGGTCGACCTGCGCTGGAAGAACAAGGTGGTGGACGTGCGCCCCGGCGCCGACGGCGTCGAGCTCGAGGTCGAGTGTCCCGACGGGCGCTATACGACGCGCTGCAAGTGGCTCGTCGGCGCCGACGGCGCGCACAGCGTGGTGCGCGAGAAACTCGGCGCGAAGGACGCCGAGTCGGCGCTCTCGGAGGACCAGTGGTGCATCACCGACATCAGGATGTCGCCCTCGGCCGAGGTGGTGCGCAAGGCCTACCTCGACAACCCGCTCAACGCGGGCGGCGCGATCTGGTACCACCAGATGGCCGATGGCATCTGGCGCACCGACTGGCAAGTGTCGCAGTACGAGGAACCCGAGCGCGAGACCGAGCCCGCGCGCGTCACCGAGCGGCTCAAGAAGCTGCTCGGGCCGGACACGCCGTTCGAGCTGGTATGGGTCGGCCCATGGCGTTTCCGGCGCCGCTTTCTCGAGCGCATGCGGCACGGGCGGGTGCTGTTCCTGGGCGACGCGGCGGCGCAGCACTCGCCGTTCGGCGCGCGCGGCGGCAACCGCGCGATCCAGGACGGCAACAACCTGGCCTGGAAGCTGACACTGGTGCTCGAGGGCAAGGCGCACGAGGACCTGATGCAGACCTACGACGCCGAGCGCGGCTTCGCCGCGCGCGAGAGCGTCGAGCACGCCTCGCGCAGCGCGACTTTCATCGGGCCCCAGACCCACGGCGAGCGCCTGGTGCGCAACGCGATTCTCGATCTGGCGCGCGCCGACCCGGCCTTGCGGCCGCTGGTCAACGTCGGCCGGCTGTCGGTCGCGACCGACTACGCCGGCTCGCCGCTCAACATGGAACGCGGCGAGCCGATCGACGCGCCGCTCGCCGCGCCCGGCTGTGCCGCGCCCGACGGGCGCTGCGGCGAGGGCTATTTCGTCGACCGCCTGCAGGGACGCTTCAGCGTCGCCTGGTTTGGCGGCGAGGGCCGCGCGCCCGCCGGCGCGCAGGCGATCGCGCTGCCGCGCGCCGGCCACGAGGCATTGTTCGCGCGCTACGGCGTGCCGCCCGAGGGCGCGACTTACGTCTTCCGCCCCGACGGGCACGTGCTCGCGCGCTGCCGCGGCATCAATCGGGCCTTCGCCCAAGCGGCGATCGAAGCGGTGCTGTCCTACCGCGAGGGCGCGCCGCGCCCGGACGCGCCGCGCGCGCCGGCGCGCGGCGGGCTCGCGCCGATGGAATCCGACCGGCTGTACGACGCGTTCGCCGCGTTGCTCGACCGCACACCCGCCGAGGGGCGCGAGCGCGCGCTGGCGCGGCTCGCGGTGCTGCTGGCCGGACATCTGGGCGACTACGCCAAGGTGCTGGCGGCGATCGACGCCACGGCGGATTCCGATAGAATGCCCGCTCCATCTGGGAGGAGGGAAACAAAATGAATCGCTACACCAAGCTCGCCCTCGCGGCGGCCGCGGCAGGCGCCCTGGCGCAGCCGGCGGCGGCGCAGACCACGCTCACCATGTCGTCCTGGGTGCCGCCGAGCCACCCGTTGACCAAGGTCTTCCTGCAGGGTTGGGCCAACGAGGCCGAGAAAGTCACCGGCGGCCGGGTCAAGTTCCAGATGCTGCCCAAGGCGCCGGTGGCGCCCCCGGGGACCTTCGACGCGGTGCGCGACGACCTGGTCGACCTGTCCTACGTCACCGCGAGCTACACCCCGGCGCGCTTCCTGCTGACCAAAATGGGTGAGTTGCCCGGCGGCGGCGCGACCGCGACCATCAACTCGATCGCCTACTCGCGCGTGCACTACGAGTACTTCGCCAAGGCAGACGAATACAAGGGCGTGCACCTGCTCGGCGTGTTCACCCACGGGCCGGGCCAGATCTTCAACAGCAAGCACGAGGTGGCGAGCCTGGCCGATCTCAAGGGCCTCAAGATCCGCACCGGCGGCGGGATCGCGGCCGACATGGGCAAGGCAATGGGCGCGACCCTGATCTTCAAGCCCGCGCCGCTCGCCTACGAGCTGCTCAAGGAAGGCGTCGCCGACGGCGTGTTCTTCCCGCTCGAGTCGCCGGCCTCGTTCCACCTCGAGAAGCTGATCCATTACGCGACTCTGTTCCACGGCGGCTTCTACAGCTCGACCTTCGGCTTCTTCATGAACCCGGGCAAGTGGGACGCGCTGCCGCAGCAGGACAAGGACGCGCTGAACAAGGTCTCGGGCGAGTACGTGGCACGCTTCGCCGGCCACATGTGGGACGCGGCGGACAAAGTCGGCCTGGCGGCGATCAAGAAGGCGAACGTCAAGATCACCTACGCCAGCCCCGCGTTCGAAGCGGAGATGAAGACGCTAGCCAAGACCGTGATCGAGGACTGGTACAAGGACGCCGCCCGGCGCAATGTCGACGGTCCCAAGGCGTTCGCCGCCTACCACGCCGAGATCGACAAGCTCGAAGCGGGGATGAAGTAGCGGGCATGGCGCGGTTCGCGCGCCTGGTCGAGGCCGCGCTCGGCGTCAGCGCGGCCTCGCTGCTGTTCGCGATGATGCTGCTGACCTTCGTCGACGTCGTCGGGCGCTACCTGTTCAACCAGTCGGTGGTGGGCGCGTTCGAGATCACCGAGATCATGATGGCGCTACTCATCTTCGCCGGGCTGCCGCTGGTGGTGCGGCGCGAGGAGCACGTCACCGTCGACCTCGCGGACCGCTTCTTCCCTCGCCGCGTGCGGCGCGCCTACCGGGTGGCGATCGAGCTCGCCTCGGGCGCGCTGATGTTGGGCCTCGCCCACCTGATGTGGCGCAAGGCCGGGCGCTCGGCCTCCTACGGCGATACCACCACGGTGCTGCTGATCAAGTACGCGCCCTTCGTCTACGCGATCGCCGCATTCCTGGTGATGGCGGGCATCATCCACTTCTACAACGCGTTCGCGCGCCAATCGCCCCGTGAGTGAAGCGCTGCTCGCCTTCGCGGCGATGCTCGCGCTGACCTTCCTGCGCGTTCCGATCGCCTTCGCCATGGGCACGGTCGGCATCGGCGGAATCGCGCTCATGAAGGGCTGGGCGCCGGCGATGGCGATGGCGACCCAGGTGACCTACGAGACCGGCTTCTCCTACCTGTTCTCGGTGGTGCCGCTGTTCATCCTGATGGGCACCTTCGTGACCCGCGCCGGGATGGCCGAGGAGCTGTACGCGACCTGCTACGCGTTCATCGGCCACCTGCGCGGCGGCCTGGCGATGGCGACCATCGCCGCCTGCGGCGGCTTCGGCGCGATCTGCGGCTCGAGCCTCGCCACCGCGGCCACCATGTCGCAGGTGGCGATGCCGCAGATGCGCAAGTTCGGCTACTCGAATGCGCTCGGCGCGGGATGCATCGCGGCGGGCGGCACGCTCGGCATCCTGATTCCGCCGTCCACCGTGCTGGTGCTGTACGGCATCATTACCAGCACCAGCATCGGCAAGCTGTTCGCCGCCGGAGTGCTGCCGGGACTGGTCGGCATATTCTTCTACGCCATGGCGGTGCAGTGGACCACCTGGCGCGACCCCAAGGCCGGACCGCCGGGCGAGCGCCTGAGCTGGAAGGCGCGCCTTGCCACCCTGCACGGCGTCGGCGCCTTCCTCGCGCTCGGCGCCGCGCTCGCCGTGCTGGCCCGGCTGCACGTGATCCAGGCCGACGACGCACTGGTGCTGGGCGCGTTCGGCACCATGGTGCTGGCCTTCGTCTACCGCGGCGTGATCAGCGTGATCGCCCTGTTCACGCTGGTGATGGGCGGCATCTACGGCGGCATCTTCACTCCCACTGAAGCAGCCGGCGTAGGCGCGACCGGGGCGTTCGCCTTCGCACTGGCGCGGCGCAAGCTGAGCTTCAAGTCGCTGCTCGGCGTGCTGACCGAAGCCGCGCGCACCACCTCGATGCTATTCGTGATTCTGATCGGCGCCATGATGTTCGCCAACTACATCAACTACACCAGCATGCCGGGCGACCTGCGCGACTTCGTCAACCGCTTCGCGCTCAGCCCGATCACGGTCATCGCCGCGATATGCGTGATCTACATCGTGCTCGGCTGCGTGCTGGAGAGCATCTCGATGATCCTGCTCACCGTGCCGGTGTTCTACCCCCTGGTGCAGCACCTGGGCTACGACCTGGTCTGGTTCGGCGTGATCGTGGTGGTGGTGACCGAGATCAGCCTGATCACGCCGCCGGTCGGGATGAACGTATTCGTGTTGAGGACGCTGCTGCCCGAGGTGCCCACCGGCACCGTGTTCCGCGGCGTGCTGCCGTTCATCGTGGCGGATTTCTTCCGCCTCTCGCTGCTGGTCGCCTTTCCCGTTATCTCACTGCTGCTGCCGCGCTACATGGGTTAGTCCCCCGCGCCCTCCACCCCGTAGCGTTGCGAGCGCCAGTGCAGCATTCCGCCGGCGAGGTTTGCGACCTTGTCGTAGCCCGCCTTGCGCAGAAGCACGCTGGCCTGCGCCGAGCGCGCGCCCGAGCGGCACACCGTGACCACGGGCCGGTCCTTGGCGAGCGTGTCGACGTGCTCGGCGAGCCGCCCCAGAGGGATCAGCCGGGCGCCGGGAATGTGGCCCAGCACGCCCGCGAACTCTTCCGCTTCACGCACGTCGATGATCTGCACCTCGCGCAGATGCTCTTCGAGCCACTGCGGCGGCAGCTCCCAGATTCCGGCGATGGTGTAAGTGAGCGGCGCCCAACGCGGCTCCTGGCCGAACCCCGTATCGTCCTGCGGGCGGCCACATTGCAGGTTGGCTGGAACCGCAACCGCCATCTGCTTCGGGTGCGCGAGCCCGAGGTTCTCCATGTAGCCGGCGAAATCGCTTTGGCCGGCGTCGCCGCCGAGGCGCGGATTGAAGCGCCTCTCCTCGCCGACGCTGGATGCGGTCAAACCGCGGTAGTCGTGCGCGGGATAAATCAGACAATCGTCGGGCAACGTGAACAGCTGCTCGTGGACCGAGCGGTACAAGGTATTGGCGCTTCCCTGCTGAAAGTCGGTGCGTCCGCAGCCGCGGATCAGCAATGCGTCGCCCGTGAACGCAATCGAGCAATCGTCAAGCACGAAGCTTACGCAGCCGCTCGTGTGGCCGGGCGTAGCGCGAACTCGCACGTGTCGCCCGCCGAAGTCGATCCGATCGCCGGCCTCGAGATAGCGGTCGGCGCCCTGCGCGCCGCTCGCCTTGGCGATGGCGATGCGGCTGCCGAGACGGCGCCGGAGCAGCCAGGCGCCGGTGACGTGGTCGGCGTGCAGGTGGGTTTCGAGCGTCCAGCCGAGCGTGAGCCCGAGTTCGGCGACGAGCGCCGCATCGCGCTGCGCGTGCTCGAACACGGGGTCGATAAGCAGCGCCTCGCGCGTGGCCGGATCGGCGAGCAGGTAGGTGTAGGTCGAGGACTGCGGGTCGAACAGCTGACGGAAGATCAGCATCACGCCTTGCGCGCCTTGTTCTCCATCGCCACATAGTAAAGCACCGGGATCACGACCAGGGTGAGCACGGTCGAAACGAAGATGCCGAAGATGAGCGTGATCGCGAGGCCCTGGAAGATCGGGTCGTCGAGGATGAAGGTGGCGCCGATCATCGCCGCCAGGCCGGTGAGCGCGATCGGTTTGGCGCGCGCGGCGGCCGACAGGAGCACCGCGTCGCGCAGCGGCACGCCCTCCTCCAGCTTCTGGTTGATGAAATCGACCAGCAGGATCGAGTTTCGCACGATGATGCCCGCGAGCGCGATCATGCCGATCATCGAGGTGGCGGTGAAGTTGGCGCCGAGCAGCGCGTGCCCGGGCATCACCCCGATCACGGTGAGCGGAATCGGCGCCATGATGATCAGCGGCGTGAGATACGAGCGGAACTGCGCCACCACCAGCAGGTAGATCAGGATCAGCCCGACCGCGTAGGCCAGGCCCATGTCGCGGAAGGTCTCGTAGGTGACCTGCCACTCGCCGTCCCACTTGATCGAGTACTGGCGGTAGGGGTCCGAGGGCTGGTGGATGAAATATTCGCCCAGCACGCCGCCGTCGGGCAGCGGCTTGCCGACCACCTTGCCGCGGATCGCGAACATGCCGTACAGCGGGCTGTCGACCCGCCCCGCCTTGTCGCCCACCACGTACACCACCGGCAGCAGGTCCTTGTGGTAGATCGGGCGGTCGCGCTCGTTCCTGACCACGTTGACCAGCTCCGACAGCGGCACCAGCGTGCCCGAGGAGGTGCGCAGCGCAAGCTTGAGCAAATCGTCCAGCCGCCCCTGCTCCTCGGCCGGCAGTTCGATCCGCACCGGCACCTCGTATTTCGAGTGCCCGTCGTGGATCGGCGTGACGTCCTCGCCGAGCAGGCCCATGCGCATGGTCTCGACCACGTCGCGCGCGCTCACGCCGAGCAGCGCGGCCTTGGCCTGGTCGACCATCAGCACCAGGCGCGGCGCGGAGTCCTCGACGCTGTCGTCGATGCTCACGATCTCCGGCGTCGAGGCGAAAGCCTCGCGCACCCGCTCGGCGGTTCGGATGCGCCCCGCCTCGTCCGGCCCGTACACCTCGGCCACGATCGGCGACAGCACCGGCGGCCCGGGCGGCACCTCGACCACCTTGACCTTGGCGTTCCAGCGCGCGGCGATTTTCTCCAGCGCCGGACGCACCGCCGCCGCGATATCGTGGCTTTGCCGCTCGCGCTCGCCCTTGGGCAGCAGGTTCACCTGCAGGTCGCCCTGCTCGGAGTCGCTGCGCAGGTAGTACTGGCGCACCAGGCCGTTGAAGTTGATCGGTGAGGCAAGGCCCGCGTAGGCCTCGTAGTCGGTGACCTCGTCGACCTTCGCGAGGTAGGCGCCCATGTCGTGCAGCGTCGCGGCGGTGAGCTCGACCGGCGTCCCCGCGGGCATGTCGACCACTACCTGGAACTCGGACTTGTTGTCGAACGGCAGCATCTTCAGGATCACCAGCTTCACGCCCGCGAGCGACACCGAGAGCAGGATCAGCGCGAGGATCGCGAGCCACAGCTTGAGGCGGTTGCGGGCCGAGTCGACGAACGGGCCGAGGATGCGGCTAGAGATGCGATCGAGTGTCCGGCTTGCATGTCGCTCATGATGATTCTTCTTCAGCAACTTCAGCGCGAGCCACGGCGTCACCGTGAACGCGATCGCGAGCGAGATTACCATCCCCATGCTGGCGTTGATCGGGATTGGGCTCATGTAGGGGCCCATCAGGCCGCTGACGAAGGCCATCGGCAGCAGCGCCGCGATCACGGTGAAGGTGGCGAGGATGGTTGGCCCGCCGACCTCATCGACCGCGAGCGGGATGAGCAGCGAAAGCGGGGTCTCGGGCGCCTTCGCGCGGTGGCGGTGGATGTTCTCGACCACCACGATCGCGTCGTCGACCAGGATCCCGATCGAAAAGATGAGCGCGAACAGCGACACCCGGTTGAGCGTAAAGCCCCAGGCCCAGGACGCGAACAGGGTGCTCGCCAGGGTCAGTAGCACCGCCACGCCGACGATCAGCGCCTCGCGCCGGCCGAGCGTGGCGAACACCAGCACCACCACCGCGGCGGTGGCGAAGATCAGCTTCTCGATCAGCTTGAGCGCCTTCTCGTTCGCGGTCGCGCCGTAGTTGCGCGTTTCGGTCACGCGCACCTCGTCCGGGATCACCGTGCCGTGCAGCTCGGCCACCCGCTTCATCACCTGGTCGGAAACGTCGACCGCGTTCTGGCCCGGCTTCTTGGTAATCTGCATCGTCACCGCGGGATGCTCGCCCTTGCGGGTGCCGATCCAGACGTAGTGCGAGGGCTGGTTCGGGCCGTCCACCACGCGCGCGACATCCGACAGGTAGACCGGGCGCGAGCCCGCGGTGCCGACCACCAGTGCGCGCGCGTCGGCCGCCGAGCGCAGGTAGTCGCCCGTCTCGACCACGATCTCGCGGTTCTCGCGCACCAGCTTGCCCGTGGGCAGCGCGACGTTGGCGAGTTGCAGCGCGTTCCTCACGTCGAGCGCCGACACGCCGTAGGCGTTCATACGGTCCGGCTCGAGCAGCACCCGCACTGCGCGCCCCGGGCCGCCCAGCGTCTGCACCTCGCGCGTGCCCGGAACGCGCTTGAGCTCGATCTCGGCCGCGTGCGCCACGCGCTCGAGCTCGAAGGCGCCGATCTTGGGGTCCTTGCTCCAGAAAGTGAGCGTCACCACCGGAACGTCGTCGATGCCCTTGGGCTTTATGATCGGCGCGAGCGTGCCGAGGTTGGGCGAGACCCAGTCGCGGTTGGAGTTGATCGTGTCGTACAGCCGCACCAGCGCGTCCACGCGCGGCACGCCGACCTTGAACTGCACCGTGAGCACCGCCATGCCGGGGCGCGAGACGGAGAAAACGTGCTCGACGCCGGTCATCTGCGACAGCACCTGCTCGGCCGGCGTGGCGACCAGCGACTCGACGTCCTTGGAAGAGGCGCCCGGGAACGGGATGAACACGTTCGCCATCGTGACGTTGATCTGCGGCTCCTCCTCGCGCGGAGTCACCATCACCGCGAACAGCCCGAGCAGGAACGCGACCAGCGCGATCAGCGGCGTGAGCTGCGAATTCTGGAAGTAGGTGGCGATGCGCCCCGAAACGCCCATCGCTCAGTGCCTCGCGCCGGCTTCGTCCGCCATGCCGGCTCGCACCGGATCGAGCGCGACGCGCTCGCCCGGCTTGAGGCCCGCCAGCACCTCGATGTAATTCTCGTTGGCGGCTTCGCCCAGGCGCACCTGGCGCAGGCGCGCCGCGCCCTTGTCATCCACCACGTACACCCCGGTGACCTCGCTGCGGTGAACCACCGCGGCGCGCGGAACCAGCAGCCTGAGCGCGCTGCCGGTGACGAAGTGCGCCCGCGCGTACACGCCGGGGTAGACGCCGCGCACATCCTCGGGTAGCTCGAGGCGGATGCGCGTGGTATGGGTGCGCGGGTCGGCCGAGGGCACGACCAAGATGTTCTTGACGTCGATCCACTTGCCGCTCGAGGGCAGCTCGACGCGCGCCCGGGCGCCGGCCTGGATTGCCGCCACCTGCGCCTGCGGCACGGTGGCCACCACGCGCAGGCTCGAGGGGTCGAAGCCGGTCAGCAGCGGCTTGCCGGGCGTGGCCATCTCGCCCAGCTCAACGTAGCGCGCCGACACCACCCCGCTATAGGGCGCAACGATGGTGGCGAAGCTGCGCTCGGTCGCGGCTGCGCCGGCGCCGGCGAGCAGCGCCGTGACGCGCGCCTGCGCCGCCCGGTAGTCCGCTTGCGCCTTGTCGAGCGCGGCTTGGCTGATGAACTTCTGCGCCAGCAGCTGCTTGGAGCGCTCGTACTGGGCGCGCGCGTTGGCGAGCGCGGCCTGCGCCTCGCGCACCTGCGCCACGCTCGCGGCTTCGGCCTGGGTCGCGGCGCGCTCGTCGATGCGCGCGATCACCTGGCCCTTCTTCACATAGTCGCCGACGTCGAAGCGCAGATCGACGATGCGGCCCGCGATCTGGGCCGAGACGGTCGACTGGCGCACCGCCTCGACCACCGCCTCGGCGGTGTAGCTCAGGTCCATGTCGCGCATCTCGACCGGCGCGGTCTTGAGCGCCTCGGCGGCAGAGGCCCCGGTGGCGGCCAGGGACAGCGTAACGAATAGGGCGGCACGGATCATGAGATGTGCTCTCCTACCCAGCGGCGCAGCGTCCCCGCGTCCATCGCGCCGGAGGTGCGCGCGAGCTCCTTGCCGCGGCGGTAGAGCACCATGGTCGGGATCGCGCGAATGCCCGCGCGCTGGGCGATGCCCTGCGCCTGCTCGGTGTTGACCTTGGCGAAGCGCACGCTCTGGCGCAGCTCGCCCGCGGTCTTTTCGAACATCGGCGCCATGGCGCGGCAGGGGCCGCACCAGGGCGCCCAGTAATCGACCAGCACCGGCAGCTCGGTGCGCGCGACGAAGGGGTCGAACGACGCCTCGTCGAGCGCGACCGGGTGCCCGTCGAGCAGCACCGTGCCGCACTTGCCGCACTTCGGGTCCTCGCCCAGGCGCCCCGCCGGAACGCGGTTGGGCGTCAGGCACCCGGGGCAGGCGACCTGAACGGCATTCAGGGTTTCGGTGCTCATGCCATCCTCGCTTCCTTAAGGCCGGCCTTGCGCAGCAGCCACATCATCGGGCAGGCGCCGCTGAATCCGCTCTGCAGCAGATTGGCGCCCACGAATGCAGTGAACCAGAGGAAGTTCGCGTTCACGAACAGCGGGCTCGCCTGCGCGCCGAGCGCAACGGACAGCAGCACGAACAATCCGGCAACGGCGCGCAGGGCATTTTCGACGGTCATGGTGAAGCTCCTGGGTGATTGGCGACAGGCGCCACTATACCCTAGGGGGTATAGCAATGCAAGGCCTAGGGAACTCTTGCCATCCGGTACTCCGCATAGTATAAATGGCGCATGTCCGTGATCCGCGACGAACGCCATAAGAAGGACCTCATCCTGCGCCTGAAGCGGGTCGAGGGGCAGCTGCGCGGCATCCAGGGCATGATCGACGCCGGCGCCGAGTGCGAGCAGGTCACGCAACAGCTCTCCGCCGCGCGGCGCGCGCTCGACAAGGCGTTCTTCGGCGTGCTCGCCTGCGCGATCCAGGCCGCGCCCGACAAGACGGGCGGCGCCAAGACCGGCAGCGAGGAGCGGGTGCAGCACGCCGCTGCGCTGCTGGCGAAGTTCGGCTGACTAGACGCAGTCCTTCATTGCGGCGGGCAGGCGTGCGCCCCGCCCGCGGCGACGGATCGCAGCGTCGCGGCGATTCCCGCCGCAAGCCGGCGCAAGGCCTGCTGATGGCCGTGCACCAGCGCGCCGTAGCCAGCCCCCACCGATTGCCGCACAACGTTGCGGCAGGTCACCCTGGCTCCGCCCTGCAGGGCATGCACCGCCCACGACGCGTCGATCAGCGCATAGCTGCCGGGAACCGAGTCGAATCGACGCAGATCCAGCTTGATGCGCAGGCGCGGCATGCCGTCATCGGGCAAGCCGCTCGCGTCCCGGGCGTTCAGCTCGCGCGACAGATCGGCCGACAGTGCGGCACGCACCTCGTCCGCCAGCGGCGCGGCCCAGCGCTCGCCGTCGAGCACCCTAATCCCCTGCGCGCCCTGGCGAACCAGCAATTGCGGCCGATCGACCTCGGCCGGCACGCCGACCGGCAGCAACTCGAACTCGAATGACGCGGCCCTGGCGCCGAGCGGCGCCTCGGCAGCCGGCGCGACCAGTGTGTAGTAATGCAGCGGCGGCGCCGAGCCGCAGCCGGCCAGCACGAGCGCGAGCGCCGCGACGATCTGGTAACGCGCGGGGATCATGGTCGAGTTCCTTGTTGCGGCGGCGCCGGGTCCGGCTGGCGACCTCGTATCAGCGCTTCCGGATGCGCGCCGAGGTAGTCGGTGAGCGCCCGCAGCGAGCGCGCCGTGCGCTGCAGCTGCTCCAGCGTCGCGGCGAGATTCTGCTGCAGCGGCGAATCGGCGGACAGCGCCCGATCGGCGCCGCCCAGCGTGCGCTGCGCGTCTCGCAGGGTGCTGTTGAACTGCGGCAGCAGCTTGCCGTTGACCTGATCCAGGGTGCTGCCGACTTGCGGCAGCAGCTTGCCATTGACCTGCACCAGCGTCCGGTCGAGCTGGGTCAGGGTCTGGTCGAGATTGCGGCCGATGCGGTCGAACGGAACCTTCTGCAGGCTGTCGACGATCTCGACCAGCTGCTCCTGCAGCTTGTCGAGGCTGCCCGGCGCAGTGGGAATCTCCAGCGGCTTGGCAGCGCGGTCGAATTTCACCGGCGGCGTGTTGGGCAGCAAGTCGAGCGCGATGTACAGCTGCCCAGTAAGCAGATTGCCGATGCGCGCCTGCGCGCGCAGGCCGCGCGCGACGAGCATGTCCATCAGCGATGACAGCACCGCATCCTCGCCTCCGGCGCCGGCCGGAACGGCGAGCTTGAGCTTGTCGTACGCGGGGCCGAGGCGCTGCGGATAAACGATGGCAGCCACCTCGAGCGGGAAGCGGTGCTGCGCGCGGTCGTAATCGAGATTCATCGAGACCACCTTGCCAATGGTGACACCGAGGAATTCCACCGGCGCATCCACCGCCAGACCGCGCAGCGACCGATCGAACCGCATGCGGACGTAGCGCGGCGGGCCATCCGGCGGCGCCATCGCGCTGGCGTGGTCCGCGAATAGCGCGAAGCTTGCGTTCTCCGGCGCCGGGCTGCTGTCGTGCGGCCCCGGCGGCTCCTCGAAGACGACACCGCCCGCCAGCACCGTGGCCAGCGACTCGCTGTTGACCTTGAGGCCGTCGGCACCGAGCGAGACGTTCACGCCGCTCGCATTCCAGAAACGGCTCTCGCGGCTGACGAATCGGTCGTTGGGCCCGTCGACGAAAATCTTCAGCGTGACGCCCTTACCGTCCGGGTCCAGCTGGTAGGACGCCACCTGTCCGACCGGAATGCGACGGTAGTACACGGGCGAACCGATATCGAGCGAGCCGAGATCGCTGCCGTGCAGGGTGAAGCTCTTGCCCGGCGCGTCGTGCAGCACGGCAGGCGGCGTCTCCAGCCCGGCGAACATGTCCTTGGTCGTCTTGGAACGACCAACGTCGGCGCCGATGAACACGCCCGACAGCAGCGTATCCACGCCCGACACCCCGCCCAGGCCGATCCGCGGCCGCACCACCCAGTAGCGTGCGTCGGCGCTGGCGAAGCCGTCGGCGCTCTTGTCCAGTGCCACCTGCACCAGCACGTGGCTGCGGTCGCGGCTGAGCACGATGCGGGTCACCTTGCCGATGATCACGCTCTTGTACTTGACCGGGGTCTTGCCGGCCGCCAGCCCTTCGGCGCTGAGAAAGCTGATAGTGATGGTGGGCCCGGTCTGCAGCCAGTTGCTGACCACCAGCCCCAGCCCGATCAGCGCGGCCAGCGCCGGCACCAGCCAGATCAGCGCCGCGTTGATGCGCCGCTCCGACACCACCGGCTCGGGCAGGTCGTCGGTCCGCAGCGGTTCCTGTGCGTCAGTCATCGGTTTTCCCGCCGTCCCAGATCAATCGCGGATCAAAGCTCATCGACGCCAGCATGGTGAGCACGACCGTCACGCCGAAGTACACCACGCCGGGCAGCGGCGCCACAAGACTGAAGATTCCGAACTGAACCAGGGCCGCCAGCAGCGCGACCACGAACACGTCGAGCATCGACCAGTAGCCGACGAACTCGATCACCCGGAATAGAAACGCGCGCTGCGGCCTCGCCCAACCGCTGCCGCGCTGCACGCTGACGAGCAGCACGCCCAGCACCAGGAATTTCGTCATCGGCACCACGACACTCGCGCCGAACACGACCGCGGCCAGGCCGGGGGAGCCGTCTTTCCAGAGCGAGACCACGCCGCTGAGAATGGTGTTGTCGTCGACCTCGCCCAGGCTCTGCGTGCGCATGATCGGCAGCACGTTGGCCGGGATATACAAGATGAAGGCCGCGATCAGGAAGGCCCAGGTCCTCGCCAGGCTGGCGGCCTGGCGCCGGTGCAGGCTCGAGCCGCAGCGGGGACAGGCCGCGTCGCGCCGCGCAACATCCCGGCACACCAGGCCGCAGACCCGGCAGCCGGCCAGGCCCAGCTCGTGCGCGCGCGGCAGCGCGCTCATGCCGGCCCCTCGCCGAGGTCCCACATCGGGCGCAGGTCGACCCCCGAGAACACCGTGATCAGCAGCATCAATGCTCCGTAGGCCCAGATACCGGCGTCCGGCGTCACGTCGAAGTACACGTGCGCCTTGACGATCGCCACCAGCACGCCGATCACGAACACCTCGCTCATGGTCCACGGTCCGAGATAATGCAGCGCCAGCATCGCGCGCCGGAAGCCTGGCGCGCGCCGGCCGCGCCGGGCGAACCAGAGCAGCCAGCCGAGCAACATGAGCTGCAATAGCGGAGAGAAGAACAGCGTGGCCGCCACCAGCATCGCCACGAGCGGGAAACCGTCACGCCACATCGCGAGGATGGTGCCCCACAGCGTCGCCGAGACCTGTTGGTCGTTGAGCCCCAGCGTGACGATGGGCCAGATGTTGGCCTGCACGAAGACAACGATCGCGGCGAGCGCCAGCGCCAGCAGCGCGTCCTCGTTCAAGCGTTGATGCCGTTCCAGCTCTGCGTTGCAGCGCCGGCAGCGCGCCACTTCGCCGCGGGCGAGCGCACGCCGACGGTAGACCGTGTCGCAGTGATGGCAGACCAGCAATGCAGGCATACCCGTTGCCTTATCTCTCTTGCCGTGCCCGGCGCGGTCGCTTAAAATTCGCCCTCCCCACGCGGGGCGGTTAACTCAGCGGTAGAGTGCCACCTTCACACGGTGGAAGCCACTGGTTCGATCCCAGTACCGCCCACCACCTCGCCTTTTTTCGAACCGCTTCCGGAATAAGTGGTCCCATCCGTCTGTTGGCGTGTTGGCGGGGCATGGGGCCTCGTCCGCCAACTGTCGAGGATGAAAGTCAAATGAAGCTAAGAACCAAATATTTGGCCGCAGGGCTGATGTTCGCCGCCGCGGGCGTGAGCTCGATCGCGCTGGCACAGATGAAGCCGGAGGACGCGATCCACGCACGCCAGTCGATCATGCGCGTCAATGGGCTGACCTTCGGCCCGCTCGCCGCCATGGCGCAGGGCAAGATTCCCTTCAACAAGGACGCTTTCGTCGCCGGCGCGCTGCGGCTCGAGGCGGTCTGGCAGCTCGACCCGACGAAGTACTTCCTGCCCGGCACCGACAAGCCCATCCCGGGCTCGAAGATCGCCGAATACACCAAGGCCAAGGAGGAGATCTGGTCCGAGCCGGACAAGTTCAAGAAGGCCGCCGAGCACGCGGGCGAGGCGATCGGCAAGCTCGCGCAGGCCGCGCGCTCGGGCGATGAGAGTGCGATGAAATCGGCCGCCGGCGACGTCGGCAAGGCCTGCAAGGCCTGCCACGACGACTTCCACGCCAAATAACGACTAAAAATTCAGGATCGCGACCAGCGCCGCCGCGGCAAGCGCGGCGAGCGCTGCCGCGCGCAGCATGCCGGGGAAGCGCAGCGCGGGCAGCGGCTGCGCCGGCATTTCCTTGCGCCCGGTGAGCATCGGCCGCAGCAGGTTCTCGCGCTTGTACCAAAGGTAGTACAGCACCGCCGCGACGTGCAGCCCGATCAGCGTGAGCAGCACCACGGCGTTCGCCTGGTGCACGGCCGAGATCGCATCCGAGGTGGTCTTGCTGACGAGGTGGTAGAGCGGCCCCTCGGTCGCGATGTCGTCGTTGGAAAACAACCCGGTGCCGGCCTGCAGCGCGGCCGAGGCGAGAAGCGCGAGCACCATCCAGCCGCCGAGCGGATTGTGGCCCGCGGTATGCGAGGGCCTGCGCGCAAGCAGCCCGCGCGCGTAGCCGAGCGCGGCGCGCGGCCCGCGCACGAAGTGCACGAAGCGCGCGGTGGTGCTGCCGGCAAAGCCCCACAGCAGGCGGAAGATCAGCAGGCCGAGGATCGCGCAACCCGACCAGATGTGCCAACGCATCAAGTTGCCGCCGAGGTAGCCGGTGCTCACCGACACGGCGACCAGCGCGACCAGCAGCCAGTGAAACAGCCTCACCGGCGCGTCCCACACCTTGATCGTGACGCGCGCGTCCGGCGCCTGGGGGATCCTGTTCATCGCCGCCATTATAGGATCCGCGCTACACTCCCGCCCCATCCCGGAGGCGGAGGTGATCCATGGCCAGCAGGCCCCAGTTGTTCACGCCCATCGCGCTGCGCGGCGTGACGCTCAAGAACCGCATCGTGATCTCGCCCATGTGCCAGTACTCGGCCGTGGACGGCCACGCCAGCGACTGGCACCTGGTGCACCTGGGCCGCTTCGCGCTCGGCGGCGCGGCGATGGTGTTCACCGAGGCGACCGCGGTCGAGGCGCACGGACGCATCACCCACGGCGATCTCGGCCTGTGGTCGGACAAGCACGTGCCGGGGCTGAAGCGCGTCGCCGCCTTTCTGCGCGCCAACGGCGCAGTGCCCGCGATGCAGCTCGCGCACGCCGGGCGCAAGGCGAGCATGCAGCGCCCCTGGCACGGCAACGGCCCGCTCGACGAGCGCGACCGCGCGCGCGGCGAACTGCCGTGGCAGATCGTGGCACCGAGCGCGCTGCCGCTGGACGAGGGCTGGCTCACGCCGCACGAGCTGAGCGTGACCGAGATCGGCGCGCTGCAGCAGGCCTGGCGCCGGGCCGCGCTGCGCGCGCTCGAGGCCGGGTTCGAGGCGCTCGAGCTGCACTCGGCGCACGGCTACCTCGGGCACGAGTTCCTCTCGCCGCTTTCGAACCGGCGCAGCGACCGCTACGGCGGCGACCTCGCCGGGCGCATGCGCTTCACCCTCGAGCTGGCCGAGACCGTGCGCGCCGCCTGGCCGGCGGACAAGCCGCTATTCGTTCGCGTGTCCTCGGTCGACGGCCTCGAGGGCGGCTGGACGATCGAGGACAGCGTGGTGCTGGCGCGCGAGCTCGCCGCACGCGGCGTGGACGTGATCGACTGCTCCTCGGGCGGCCTCACCGGGTCGGCGACCGCGGCCCGCATCAAACGCGGACCCGGCTTCCAGGCGCCCTACGCCGAGCGCGTACGGCGCGAGGCGGGCGTCAAGACCATGGCGGTAGGGCTGATCGTGGAGCCGGCGCAGGCCGAGGCGATCCTCGATGCCGGGCAGGCCGACCTGATCGCGATCGGGCGCGAGGCGCTCTACGACCCGAGCTGGGCGCTGCACGCGGAGGCCGCGCTCGGGCTGCAGGGCGAGTTCGAGTCCTGGCCGGTGCAGGCCGGCTGGTGGCTCGAGCGCCGCCGCCGCACGATGGCGCGCAGCGCCTGAGATGGGGCTCGTCGGGGCGGCTCGCGCGCTGCGGGAGGAAGTTGAAGCGCTCGGCTTCGCGCCGCCGGTGGCCTATGTCTACGATCCGCTGGACTACGCCTGGGCCCCGCAGCGCGAATACCTCGAGCGCTACGGCAAAGGGCCGCGCGAGGTGGTGCTGCTGGGGATGAACCCGGGGCCGTTCGGCATGGCGCAGACCGGCGTGCCGTTCGGCGACGTCGGCATGGTGCGCGACTGGCTCGGCATCGAGGCGCCGGTCGGCCATCCCGCGCGCGAGCACCCGAAGCGCCCGGTGCAAGGCTTCGCCTGCCCGCGCGGCGAGGTGAGCGGGCGCCGGCTGTGGGGCTGGGCGCGCGCGCGGTTCGGCACGCCGCAGCGCTTCTTCGCGCGCTTTTTCGTCGCCAATTACTGCCCGCTGGCGTTCATGGAAGCGGGCGGGCGCAACCTGACGCCGGACAAGCTGCCGCGCGCCGAGCGCGAGCGCCTGTTCGCGGCCTGCGACCGGGCGCTGCGCGCCAGCGTGGCGGAACTGCGCCCCTCCTACGTGGTCGGAATTGGACGCTTTGCCGCCGAGCGCGCCGCGGCCGCGCTCGCGGGAAGCGGCGTCAGCTTCGGCAGCGTGCCGCACCCGAGTCCGGCCAGTCCGGCCGCGAACCGCGGCTGGGAAGCGCTGATGGACCGCGCGCTGGCCGATCTGGGTATCCTGTCCCAGCAAGCACCGCAAGGAGCACGCCGATGAGTCAGCCGCTGACGAAAGACCCGGCCTGGAAAGCGCTCGCCGAGCACGCGCGCGCGATGCGCGACGCGCAGCTGGGCAAGCTGTTCGCGGACGACCCTGCGCGCGGCGAGCGCCTCGCCGCCGAGGCCGAAGGGATCTACCTCGACTACTCCAAGAACCGGCTCACCGACGAGACGCTGCGCCTGCTGCTCAAGCTGGCCGAGGCGCGCGGCCTGCGCGCGCGCATCGAGGCCATGTTCCGCGGCGAGAGGATCAACCGCAGCGAGAACCGCCCGGTGCTGCACGTCGCGCTGCGCGCCCCTGCGAACGAGTCGATCCGGGTCGATGGCCGGGACGTCGTGCCCGGAGTGCACGCGGTGCTGGCGCAAATGGCCGCCTTCAGCGCCGAAGTGCGCGAAGGGCGCTGGCTCGGGCACACCGGCAGGCGGATCCGCAACGTGATCAACATCGGCATCGGCGGCTCCGACCTCGGGCCGGCGATGGCCACCCTGGCGCTGCGCCACTACGGCGCGCGCGAGATGACGTTCCGCTTCGTCTCCAACGTCGACGGCACCGACCTTGCCGAGGCGACGCGCGACTTCGAACCGGCGGAAACGCTTTTCATCGTCTGCTCCAAGACCTTCACCACGCTCGAGACGCTCGCCAACGCGCGCAGCGCGCGCGCCTGGAGCCTCGCCGCGCTGCGCGACGAAAAGGCCGTGCGGCGCCACTTCGTCGCGGTCTCGACCAATGCCGGCGAGGTGGCGAAGTTCGGCATCGACCCGGCCAACATGTTCGGCTTCTGGGACTGGGTCGGCGGGCGATATTCGCTCTGCTCGGCGGTCGGCCTGTCGCTCATGCTCTCGATCGGGGCGGAGAACTTCCGCGCCATGCTGGCGGGATTCCACTCCATGGACCGGCACTTTCGCAGCGCGCCGCTGGAGCAGAACCTGCCGGTGCTGATGGGGCTGATCTCGCTCTGGTACAACGAGTTCTTCGGCGCGCAATGCACCGCGGTGCTGCCCTACGAGCAGTACCTGGCGCGCCTGCCCGCCTACCTGCAGCAGCTGGTGATGGAGAGCAACGGCAAGCAGGTGACGCTCGACGGGGCGCGGGTCGACTACCAGACCTCGCCCGTGGTGTGGGGCGAGCCCGGCACCAACGGCCAGCACTCGTTCTACCAGATGCTGCACCAGGGCACGCGCCTGGTGCCGTGCGACTTGATCGGCTTCTGCCAGCCGCTCAATCCGCTCGAGGGCCACCACGACCTGCTGCTGGCGAACATGTTCGCCCAGGCCGAGGCGCTCGCCTTCGGCAAGAAGGCGGACGACAAGGCGCCGCAGCGCAACTTCGAGGGCAACCGCCCGAGCAACACGATCCTCGCCGAGCGCCTTACGCCGCGCACCCTGGGCTCGCTGATCGCGCTCTACGAGCACAGTGTGTTCGCCCAGGGCGCGCTGTGGGACATCGACTCGTTCGACCAGTGGGGCGTCGAGCTGGGCAAGGTGCTGGCGCAGCGCATCGCCGGCGAGCTCCAAAGCGAGGGCGAACCCGAAGCGGCGCACGACAGCTCCACCGCCGCGCTGCTGCGGCGCTACCGCCGACTACGCGGGTGACAAGCTGTTGATTAGGAAAGGTTTAGCCAGCGCTTCGCCGATGTGTTAAATTGTTCACACGCCGCACAGAAGGAATCGGCGCGCGTCTTTCCAGTTGTCTGCGGGGTCCGCATGGTCGCCGCGACAGTCCACCGCCCAACTGCGCGGCCACCGAAAAAAACGGAGTTAAGCATCGTGTTGACCGATCACGACGTCTATCTATTCCGCGAAGGCTCGCACGCCCGGCTGTACGACAAGCTCGGCTGCCATCTTTCGGCCGACGGCAAGAGCGCGCAGTTCGCGGTCTGGGCGCCGAACGCCGAATCAGTATCGGTGATCGGCGAATGGAACAACTGGCAGCCGGACAAGAATCCGCTCACGGTGCGCAGCGACGGCTCCGGCATCTGGGAAGGCAAGGTATCGAAGGTCGCGCGCGGCCAGGTCTACAAGTACCGCGTGCGCTCGCAGGTCGGCGGCCACGTGGTCGACAAAGCCGATCCGTTCGGTTTCTTTTCCGAGCACCCGCCCGCCACCGGCTCGCGCGTGTGGACGCTCGAATACGAGTGGAACGACGCCGAGTGGATGAAGACGCGCGCGGCGAGGAACGGCCTGGATTCGCCGATGGCGGTCTACGAGATGCACCCCGGCTCGTGGCGGCGCAAGGACGGCGAGTTCCTCACCTACCGCGAGCTGGCGCACGCGCTCGCGGAGTACATGAACTGGATGGGCTTCACTCACGTCGAGCTGATGCCGATCACCGAGCATCCGTTCTACGGCTCCTGGGGCTACCAGACCACCGGCTACTTCGCCCCGACCGCGCGCTACGGCACGCCGCAGGACTTCATGTACTTCGTCGATCACCTGCACCAGCAGGGCCTGGGCGTGATCCTCGACTGGGTGCCGTCGCATTTTCCGACCGACGCGCACGGCCTGGCCTACTTCGACGGCACGCACCTGTACGAGCACGCCGACCCGCGCCAGGGCTTCCACCCCGAGTGGGGCTCGAGCATCTTCAATTACGGCAGGAACGAGGTGCGCGGCTTTCTCATGTCCTCGGGCATGTTCTGGCTCGACAAGTACCACCTCGACGGGCTGCGCGTGGACGCCGTGGCCTCGATGCTGTACCTGGACTACGCGAGGAAGGAAGGCGAGTGGATCCCCAACCGCTACGGCGGCAGGGAGAATCTGGAGGCGATCGATTTCCTGCGCCAGATGAACGAAGCGGCCTACCGCGACCACCCCGACATCGTCACCATCGCCGAGGAGTCCACCGCCTGGCCGATGGTGTCGCGCCCGGTATACGTCGGGGGCCTGGGCTTCGGCATGAAGTGGAACATGGGCTGGATGCACGACAACCTCTCGTACATGCAAGAGGATCCGATCAACCGCAAGTACCACCACGGCAAGCTCACCTTCTCGCTCATCTACGCCTTCAACGAGAACTTCGTGCTGCCGCTGTCGCACGACGAGGTGGTGCACGGCAAGGGCTCGCTGATCGGCAAGATGCCGGGCGATGCCTGGCAGCAGTTCGCCAACTTGCGCGCGCTGTACGGCTACATGTGGGCCCACCCGGGCAAGAAGATGCTGTTCATGGGCGGCGAGTTCGCCCAGCGCCGCGAATGGACCCACGACGGCGAGCTCGAATGGTGGGTCAACGAGCAGCCCGCGCACGCCGGCGTGCAGCGCTTCGTCAAGGACCTGAACCGCGTCTACCGCGAGGAGCCCGCGCTGTACCAGGTCGACTTCTCCTGGGAAGGCTTCGAATGGATCGACGCCAGCGACGCGCTCTCGAGCGTGATCGCGTTCCTGCGCAAGCCCAAGGCCGGCGCCGGCGCGCCGCTGCTGGTGGTGTGCAACTTCACCCCGCTGCCGCGCACCAACTACGTGGTGGGCGTGCCGCAGCCCGGGTTCTGGCGCGAGATCGTCAACAGCGACGCGGCCGACTTCGGCGGCGCCGGCTGGGGCAACCTGGGCGGGGTCGAGTCCGCGCCGGTAAGCGCGCATGGGCGGCCGAACTCGGTCAGCCTCACCCTGCCGCCGCTTTCGACCATCATTCTGAAGCACGAACCCCATGCCTGAGCCCAAGCGCGCCGCGATGAGTCAGGACGGCCGCGTGCGCGCGGTGATCGACGCCGTGCTGCCGTGCGTCGACGGCGGGCGCTTCGCCGCCAAGCGCATCGCCGGCGAGCGCTTCGAGGTCGAGGCCCACTGCCTGACCGACGGCCACGACGTGCTGCGCGCGAAGCTGCGCTGGCGCGCGGCCGACGAGAAGGACTGGCACGAAGTCGAAATGAAGCCGCTCGGCAACGACCGCTACAGCGCGGCCTTCGTGCCGCCCGCGCCCGGGCGCTACGCCTACGGCGTGACCGCGTGGGTCGACCACTTCGAGTCCTGGCGCCACGAGCTCGAGCGCCGCATCGAGGCCGATGACATCCGCAGCGCGGCGCTCGCCGGCGCCGAGCTGATCGAGGCCGCCGCCGGGCGCGCCGCGGACAAGGACCTGAAGACCCTGCTCGACTGGGCCGCCAAGCTGCGTGCCGGCGCCGGCAAGAAGTCCGGCGACGCGAAGGCGCTGCAGGCGCTGGCGCTCGACGAGACGCTGGCCGAGGTCGCCGCGCGCTACCCCGAGCGCAGCCTCGCCACGACCTTCGCGCTCGAGCTGCCGCTGGTGGCCGACCGAGAGCGCGCGCGCTACAGCAGCTGGTACGAGCTGTTCCCGCGCTCGGCCTCCCCCGTGCCGGGCCGGCACGGAACCTTCAAGGATGTCGAGGCGCGCCTGCCCTACGTCGCCGAGCTCGGCTTCGACGTGCTGTACTTCCCGCCCATCCATCCGGTCGGGCGCGAAAAGCGAAAGGGCAAGAACAACTCTCTCACGCCGCAGCCGGACGACGTCGGCAGCCCGTGGGCGATCGGCGCGAAAGAGGGCGGCCACAAGGACATCCTGCCCGGGCTCGGCACGCTCGAGGATTTCCGCCGCCTGGTGAAAAAGGCCGCCGCGCACGGCATCGAAATCGCGCTCGACATCGCCTACCAGTGCGCGCCGGACCATCCCTATGTCAAGGCGCACCCGGAGTGGTTCCGCATCCGCCCCGACGGCAGCGTGCAGTACGCCGAGAACCCGCCCAAGAAGTACCAGGACATCTACCCGTTCAACTTCGAAAGCGAGGACTGGCAGGGGCTGTGGGCCGAGCTGAAAAGCGTGCTCGACTACTGGATCGAGCAGGGGGTGAAAATCTTCCGCGTCGACAACCCGCACACCAAGTCCTTCCCGTTCTGGGAATGGGCCATCGGCGAGGTCAAGCGCGCGCACCCCGAGGTCATCTTCCTGGCCGAGGCCTTCACCCGGCCCAAGGTGATGCACCGCCTGGCGAAGCTCGGCTTCTCGCAGTCCTACACCTACTTCACCTGGCGCAACACCAAACACGAGCTGACCGAGTACTTCAGCGAGCTCGCGCACGGCCCCGGGCGCGATTACTTCCGCCCCAACGCCTGGCCCAACACGCCCGACATCCTGAGCGAGGCCCTGCAGTTCGGCGGCCGCCCGGTGTTCATGGCGCGCCTGGTGCTTGCCGCCACGCTCGCGGCGAGCTACGGCATCTACGGCCCGGCCTACGAGCTGATGGAGGCCGCGCCGCGCGAGCCCGGCAGCGAGGAGTACCTCGACTCGGAGAAATACCAGCTGCGTGCCTGGGATCTCGAGCGCGCGGACAGCCTGCGCGCCTTCGTCGCGCGCGTGAACCGCATCCGGCGCGACAACCCGGCGCTGCACTCGGACGCGAGCCTGGAATTCGTGCCGACCGACAACGAGCAGATCATCGCCTACCTGAAGTCCGCGCCCGGGCACGACAACGTGGTGCTGAGCGTGGTCAACCTCGACCCGCGCAACGCGCAGTCGGGCTGGCTCGAGCTCGACGCGGGCGCGCTCGGCATCGACCCCGACAAGCAGTTCCAGATGCACGACCTGCTCGGCGGCCAGCGTTTCCTGTGGCAGGGCGGGCGCAATTTCGTGCAGCTCGACCCGCAGCGCACGCCGGCGCACATCTTCCGCCTGCGCCGGCGCGTGCGGCGCGAGCAGGACTTCGACTACTTCCTGTGAGGCACGAGCCGAAATGAATGCGCCAGTGACCGAAAGCGTCGAGACCAGGACTCGCGAGGAGTCCGCGGCCGGGACGATCGACCCGCTCTGGTACAAGGACGCGGTCGTCTACCAGCTGCACATCAAGGCCTTCTTCGACTCGAACGACGACGGCCTGGGCGACTTCCGGGGCCTGACCTCCAAGCTCGACTACGTCAAGGACCTGGGCGTCAACACCATATGGCTGTTGCCGTTCTACCCCTCGCCGCTCAAGGACGACGGCTACGACGTCGCCGACTACCACAACGTGCACCCGCAGTACGGCACGCGCCAGGACTTCCGTCTGTTCGTGCGCGAGGCGCACCGCCGGGGACTGCGCGTGATCACCGAGCTGGTGGTGAATCACACCTCGGACCAGCACCCCTGGTTCCAGGCCGCGCGCAAGGCACCGCCGGGCTCGCCCAAGCGCGACTACTACGTCTGGAGCGACGCCGACACCAAGTACCAGGGCACGCGCATCATCTTCACCGATACCGAGACTTCGAACTGGACCTGGGACCCGGTGGCGAAGGCGTTCTACTGGCACCGCTTCTTCAGCCACCAGCCCGACCTCAACTTCGACAACCCGCAGGTGATGAAGGCGATCCTGCGCATCATGCGCTTCTGGCTCGACATGGGCGTGGACGGGTTCCGCCTCGACGCCATCCCCTACCTGATCGAGCGCGAAGGCACCTCGAACGAGAACCTGCCCGAGACGCACGCGGTGCTCAAGCACATCCGCGCCGAGCTCGACCAGCGCTACAAAGGGAAGCTCTTCCTGGCCGAAGCGAATCAGTGGCCGGAAGACGTGCGCGAGTACTTCGGCGACGGCGACGAGTGCCACATGGCCTATCACTTCCCGCTCATGCCGCGCATCTACATGGCGATCGCGCAGGAAGACCGCCACCCGGTGGTCGAGATCATGCAGCAGACGCCGGAGATCCCGGACAACTGCCAGTGGGCGATCTTCCTCAGGAACCACGACGAGCTCACGCTCGAGATGGTGACCAGCAAGGAGCGCGACTACATGTACCGCATGTACGCTGCGGACCCGCGCGCCAAGATCAACCTCGGCATCCGGCGGCGCCTTGCGCCGCTGATGGAGAACGACCAGGACCGCATCAAGCTGATGAACAGCCTGCTGCTGTCGATGCCCGGCTCGCCGATCATCTATTACGGCGACGAGATCGGCATGGGCGACAACATCTTCCTCGGCGACCGCAACGGCGTCAGGACGCCGATGCAATGGACCCCGGACCGCAACGCCGGCTTCTCGCGCGCCGATCCGCAGCGCCTGTTCCTGCCGCCGATCATGGACGCGATCTACGGCTACGAGGCGGTCAACGTCGAGGCGCAGCTGCGCGAGCCGGCGTCGCTGCTGAACTGGATGAAGCGCCTGCTGGCGGTGAGGAAGTCGAGCCAGGCCTTCGGCCGCGGCAAGCTCAACTTCCTGCGCCCAGGCAACCGCAAGATCCTGGCCTACCTGCGCGAACTGGGCGACGAGGCGATTCTGTGCGTGGCCAACCTCGGCCGCTCGGCGCAGCCGGTCGAGTTGGATCTGTCGCGCTTCAAGGGGCGCGTTCCGGTCGAGATGATGGGACGCACCCCCTTTCCGCCGATCGGCGAGCTGCCCTACCTGCTGACCCTTCCCGCCTGCGGCTTTTACTGGTTTCGGCTCGCGGCCGACGCCCAGGTGCCGGACTGGCACGAGGAGCGCCTGGCGCGCGAAGACCTGCCGATGCTGGTGCTGTTCGACGGCTGGACCAGCTTCTTTCGCGACCGCGTGGTGCCGTGGCGCATCCGCATGGCGGAAAAGACCCGCGCCCAGCTCGAGAGCGAGGTGCTCGCGCGCTACGTCGAGAAGCAGCGCTGGTACGGCGCCAAGGGCGAGCCGATCGCGCACGCGCGGCTCGCGGACCACGCGCTGTGGGAGGCGAACCGCACCAGCTGGATGCTGGCGCTGCTCGATATCGAAAGCGGCGGCGAGCCGGCGCGCTACTTCGTGCCGCTGTCGCTCGCCTGGGAGGACGGCGACGAGGAGCGCCTGCGCAGCCTGTCCGGCGCGGCGATCGCCAAGGTGCGCCAGCAGGCCAACGTCGGATTGCTCGCGGACGCGCTCGCCGACGAGGCCTTCTGCCGCGCGGCGGTCGAGGCGATCGGGCGCGGGCTCGAGCTCGCCACCGGGCAGGGCGAGGCGCGCGGCAGGGTGCGCTTCGCCCCCACCCGCGCCTTCGCCGAGCTGGCCGGCAAGGACGTCGCCTCGCTGCCCGTGGGCCGGCCCCAGGCGCAGAGCTCGAACACCGTCGTCACCCTCGGCGACAAGCTGTTTCTCAAGGGCTACCGCCGCATCCGTCCGGGGATCAACCCCGAGCTCGAGGTCGGGCGCTTCCTGACCGAGGTGGCGCGCTTCCCGAACTGCGTGCCGGTGGCGGGCGCGATCGAATACACCGGCGCCGACGGCACGCCGATGACCCTCGCGCTGCTGCAGGCCTACGTCGCCAACCAGGGCGACGGCTGGAGCTACACCCTGGCCTACCTCGAGCGCTTCTTCGAGGCGCAGCGCGCCGCCGCCGAGCCGCCGGCCGCGGACGCGCACGGCGCCTATATGTCGCTCGTTCACACGCTCGGAACGCGCACCGCCGAGCTGCATCGCGCGCTGTCGCAGCGCAGCGGCGACCCGGCGTTCGACCCCGAGCCGGTCGCGGCCGACGATCTCGCGCAGTGGAAGCAGCGCGTGCGCGAGGAAGCGGCCGCAACCTTCGAGCTGGTCGAGAAGCGCCGCAGCCAGTTCCCGGCCCCCGCGCGCGACGAGATGCAGCTGCTGCTCGAGCGGCGCCAAAAGCTGCTCGCGCGCGTCGACGCCTGCCCGCCGCCGGGGCGCGGCGCGGCCAAGATCCGCTACCACGGCGACTATCACCTCGGCCAGGTGCTGCTCGACAAGAACGATTTCGTCATCATCGACTTCGAGGGCGAGCCGGCGCGGCCGCTGGCCGAGCGCAGGATCAAGCACTCGCCGCTGCGCGACGTGGCCGGGATGCTGCGCTCGTTCAACTACGCGCAGTGGACCGCACTGCGCCACGCGGTGCAGGCCCACGGCGACGACGCGCGGTTCGAGCCGCTGGCGCGCACCTGGGAGGCCGAGGTGCGCCGCACCTTCCTCGGCGCCTACTACGAGGCGGCGCGCGGCGGCGGACTGCACGAGTGGTTCGACGACGTGCGCGGTCTGCTCGAGCTGTTCGAGCTTGAAAAAGCGCTCTACGAACTGCGCTACGAAATCAACAACCGGCCCGGCTGGGTTCGCACCCCGCTGCTGGGAATCCTGGCGCTGGCCGGCTGACACCGAAGGAGAGCGAGCATGGACAAAGTCGACGTGATGCTGGAACCGGTACGCGCCATCCTGACCCAGATCGGCGCCTTCCTGCCGCGCCTTGCGCTCGCGATCGCGGTGCTGGTCGCGGGCTGGCTGCTGGCCAAGGTGGCGCGCTTCGCGGTGGTGAAAGCCCTGCGCGCGATCAACTTCAGCGTGCTCACCGAGCGCGCCGGAATGGACGGATTTCTGAGGCAGGGCGGAATCGAGACCGACACCACCGGGATCTTCGGCGTGCTGATCTATTGGCTGGTGATCCTCGCCGCGCTGATCATCGCCTTCAACGGCCTCGGGCTGACCTACGTCACCAACCTGCTGCAGATGGTGATCCTGTTCGTGCCGAAGGTGATCGCCGCGCTGCTGATCCTCGCCTTCGGCGCCTACTTCGCACGCTTCGTGGGCGACGCGGTCGTGACCTACTGCCGCAATGTCGGGGTGCGCGACGCAAGCCTGCTGGGCAAGCTCGCGCAGTACGCGATCGTCGCCTTCGTGGTGCTGATCGCGCTCGATCAGGTCAGCATCGGCGGCGACATCATCCGCGAGAGCTTCCTCGTTATCCTGGCCGGCGTCGTGTTCGCTCTCGCGCTCGCGTTCGGCCTGGGCGGGAAGGACTGGGCCGCGAATCAGCTCGAGCGCTGGTGGCCGAAGCAGAAATGATCGCTGCATCGCCCCGGCCGGGCGACGGGCTCGAGCGGGTCGAATGAGCGAGCTCGTTGCCGTCGTCCTCGCTGGCGGCCCCGGCACGCGCCTGATGCCGCTCACCGACGAGCGCTCCAAGCCGGCGGTCCCGTTCGGGGGCCGCTACAGGATTGCCGACTTCGTGCTCTCCAACCTGGTCAACTCCGGCATCCAGGCGATCTACGTCCTGGTGCAGTACAAGTCGCAGTCGCTGATCGACCACCTTACGCACGGCTGGATCAACGCACACGACATCCCGAGCGCCACGATCAGCGTGGTGCCGCCGCAGATGCGCGATGGAGACCTGTGGTTCCAGGGCACCGCCGACGCCGTGCGGCAGAACCACGCCCTGCTCGAGCGGAATGCGCCGGACATCGTCGGCATCTTCGGCGCGGATCACATCTATCGCATGGACGTGCGCCAGATGATCGATTTTCATCGCGCCCGGAAGGCGGGCGTGACGGTGGCCGGACTGCCGGTGCCGCTGCGCGACGCAAACCGCTTCGGCGTCATGAACTGCGAGCGCGATGGCCGCGTCGTCGAGTTTCTGGAAAAGCCCGCCAGCCCGCCGGCCATGTCCGGCCATCCGGAACATGCCATGGCCTCGATGGGAAACTACATCTTCGATGCGGCAACGCTGCGCGAGGCGCTGGATGCGATGGCCGGGCGCGAGAAACCGGATTTCGGGCACGATGTCGTGCCGTGGCTGGTGAGCGCCGGCAAAGCCTACGCCTACGACTTTCGCAGCAATATCGTTCCCGGGGTCGGTGCGAACGAAGAGCCGGGCTACTGGCGCGACGTCGGAACCCTAGAATCGTATTTCGGCGCGCACATGGACGTCCTCGGCGAGCAGCCCCGGTTCGATCTTTTCAATCCGCAATGGCAGATTCATACCACCGCCTATAACGGACCGGCCGCGCGGTCCTTCGGCGCGACCGTCGAGAACTCGATCCTCTGCAGCGGCACGCTGGTGAGCGGCGCGACCGTGCGCAATTCGATCATCGGGCACGAAGTCCGGCTCGAACGCGGCGCCGTGGTCGAAGATTCGATCGTCATGGACTATTGCGTGATCGGAGCCGGCGCGCACTTGAAGAGGGCAATCGTCGACCGCTATAACGTGGTCGAAGCGGGTAGTATGCTGCACGCCGGCAGCACGCTCGACCCCGCGCGATATTCGGTCACCAAATCCGGGATCGTGGTCGCGCCCAAGGCCCAGTTCGACCCAACCGTACCGCGTTACTTCTGAGGAACCATGCCGACTGCAATGAATACCGAGCCGCACCGCATCACCGCCGTCTGGCCCGGCCGCCCCTACCCGCGCGGCGCGACCTGGGACGGCGAAGGGGTCAACTTCGCGCTGTTCTCGGACTCGGCCGAAAAGGTCGAACTGTGCCTCTTCGACGAAACCGGGCGGCGCGAGCGGCAGCGGATCGAGCTGCGCGAGCGCACCGACGCCGTCTGGCACTGCTACCTGCCCGAGGCGAGGCCGGGCCTGGTGTACGGCTACCGGGTGCACGGCCCCTACAAGCCCGAGGAAGGCCTGCGCTTCAACCCGAACAAGCTGCTCGCCGACCCCTACGCCAGGGACTTCATCGGCGGCCTGCGCTGGAGCGACGCGCTGTACGGCTACACCGTCGGCCACAAGCGCGAGGACCTCGCCTTCGACCGGCGCGACAGCGCCGCGTTCATGCCCAAGTGCCGCGTGCTCGAGACCGCGTTCACCTGGGGCGACGACCGCCGCCCCGACATCCCGTGGCACGAAACCGTAATCTACGAGATGCACGTGCGCGGCTTCACCATGCGCCACCCCGAGGTGCCGCAGCCGCTGCGCGGAACCTACGCGGGACTGGCCACCGCGCCGGTGCTCGAGCACCTCAAGCACCTCGGCGTCACCACCGTCGAGCTGCTGCCGGTGCACGCCTTCATCGACGACCGGAATCTGGTCGAGAAGGGGCTGCGCAACTACTGGGGCTACAACACGCTCGGCTTCTTTGCCCCCGAGAACCGCTACTCGGCCTCGGGCAAGGTGAAGGAGTTCAAGACCATGGTGAAGACGCTGCACTCGGCGGGCATCGAGGTCATCATCGACGTGGTCTACAACCACAGCTGCGAGGGCAACCACCTCGGGCCCACGCTTTCGCTGCGCGGGGTCGACAACGCCGCCTACTACGTCCTCGAATCGGCCAACCCGCGCCATTACACCGACTTCACCGGCTGCGGCAACACGATCAACCTGGAGCATCCGCGCGCGCTGCAGCTCGTGATGGACTCGCTGCGCTACTGGGCCGAAGAGATGCACGTCGACGGCTTCCGCTTCGACCTCGCCTCGGCGCTGGCGCGCGAAGGCGGCGCGGTGCAGCCGCTGGGCGCGTTCTTCGACGTGGTGCGCCAGGACCCCGTGCTGAACCGGGTCAAGCTGATCGCCGAGCCCTGGGACCTCGGCCACGGCGGCTACCAGGTCGGCAACTTTCCCCTCGGCTGGGCAGAGTGGAACGACCGCTACCGGGATGGCATGCGCGCCTACTGGAAGGGCGACGGCGGCCAGATCGGCGAGTTCGCGCGCCGCTTCACCGGCTCTGCGGACCTGTACGGCCGCTCCGGGCGCCGCCCGCACGCGAGCATCAATTTCATGACCGCGCACGACGGCTTCACGCTCGCCGACGTCGTCGCCTACAACGACAAGCACAACGAGGCCAACGGCGAGGACAACCGCGACGGCCACAATCACAACCTGTCGTGGAACTCCGGCGCCGAGGGCCCAACCGAAGATCCGGCGATCCTCGCGCTGCGCGCGCGCCAGCGGCGCAATTTCGTCGCCACCCTGATCCTGTCGCAGGGCGCGCCGATGCTGCTCGCGGGGGACGAGCTCGGGCGCAGCCAGCAGGGCAACAACAACGCCTACTGCCAGGACAACGAGCTCAACTGGCTCGACTGGACGCCGAGCCAGGAAAAGAGCGACTTCATCGGCTTCGTCGCGCGCCTCACCGCGCTGCGCCGCGCCCACCCGAGCTTCCGGCGGCGCGACTTCTTCGAAGGCCGGCCGCTGCACGGCGGCGAGGTGAAGGACATCCAGTGGCTCAAGCCCGACGGCAAGGAGATGAGCGACGAGGAGTGGGACCACGAGTCGGCGCGCAGCCTCGGCGTGTATTTCTCGGGTGCCGGACTGACCGACGTCGACCGCTTCGGCCACACCAAGAGCGACGACGATTTCCTGCTGCTGTTCCATCCGCACCACGAGGCCACCGCATTCGTGATGCCTGCGATGCCGGGCGAGGCCTGGCGTGCGCTGTTCGACACCGCGCAGGAACCCGCCACCCCCGACGCGCGCAAGCATTACCCGGCCGGCGAAAGCTATGCCCTGCAGGCGCGCTCGCTGGTGCTGCTGACGCGTCCCGCGGCGGCGCCGGCATGAAGCGCGCCCACACGATGCCGTTCGGTGCCGAGGCGCGCGCCGACGGAGTGCGCTTCCGGCTCTGGGCACCGGCACAGAAGCGCGTCGCGCTCGAGCTCGACGGTTCGCGCCACGACACGAAGGCGCTGGCGAACGGCTGGCACGAGCTCGTCGTCCCGGGCGTGCGCGCGGGCAGCCGCTACCGCTACCTGCTCGAGGACGGGCTCGCGGTGCCCGACCCCGCCTCTCGCTCGAACCCCGACGACGTGCACGGCGCAAGCGCGGTGGTCGATGCGCGCGCCTACGACTGGCGCGACGCCGCCTGGCGTGGGCGCCCGTGGCACGAGGCCGTGGTCTACGAGCTGCACCTCGGCACCTTCACGCCCGAGGGCACGTTCGCCGCGGCGCGCGCGCGGCTGCCCGAGCTCGCCGCGCTCGGCGTCAGCGCCGTTGAGCTGATGCCGGTGGCGGATTTTCCGGGCAAGCGCAACTGGGGCTACGACGGCGTGCTGCCGTTCGCCCCCGACGCCTCCTACGGCACGCCCGACGAGCTCAAGGCGCTGATCGACTCCGCGCACGCGCTCGGGCTGATGGTGCTGCTCGACGTGGTCTACAACCACTTCGGGCCCGAGGGCAACTACCTGCACGCCTACTGCCCGCAGTTCTTCAATTCGGCGCATCAAACGCCCTGGGGCGCGGCGATCAACTTCGACGGCGCTGACTGCCGCACGGTGCGCGATTTCTTCGTCCACAACGCGCTCTACTGGATCGAGGAGTACCACTTCGACGGCCTGCGCCTGGACGCGGTGCACGCAATCCGCGACGGCTCGCAGCCCGATATCGTGTGCGAGATCGGGCGCGCACTGCGCGAGGGCCCGGGACGCGAGCGCCACGTCCACCTGGTGCTGGAGAACGACAGGAACGAAGCGCACTATCTCGGTCCCTGCGCCAGCGCGCAGTGGAACGACGACCTGCACCACGCGGCGCACGTGCTGCTCGCCAAGGAAACGGACGGCTACTACGCCGACTACGCCGAGCGCCCGCTCGAGCGGCTCGGGCGCGCGCTGGCCGAAGGCTTCATCTATCAGGGCGAGCCCTCGGCGTTCCGCGACGGACAAGTACGCGGCGAGCCGAGCGCCGGCCTGCCGCCCTCGGCCTTCGTTTCGTTCCTTCAGACCCACGACCAGGTCGGCAACCGCGCTTTCGGCGAGCGGCTCGACGCGCTCGCCGAGCCGGCCGCGATGCGCACCGCGCTCGCCGCTCTGCTCTTGTCGCCGCACGTGCCGATGCTGTTCATGGGCGAGGAGTTCGCCGCCGGGACGCCGTTCCAGTTCTTCTGCGACTTCGGCCCCGAGCTCGCGGCCGCGGTGACGCGCGGCCGGCGCGGCGAGTTCGAGCGCTTCGCCTCGTTCGCGAAGGAAATTCCAGACCCGAACGACGTCGCGACCTTCCGCCGCTCGAAGCTCGACTGGGGCGCACGCGACGCTGGGCGCCTTACTCTCGTGCGCGAGCTGCTCGCCCTGCGCCAGAGGCACCTCTTCGCGCGCCTGGCGGGCGCGCGCAGCGGCACCTCGTCGGTGGACGGCGGGACGCTGAAAGTCGCCTGGCCGCTGGGCGACGGTTCCCGCCTGCACATGTGCCTGCGTTTCGACGGCCGCGCGCCTTCGCCGGCCCCCGGCGAGGCGATCTACGGCGCAGACGGCATAAGCGTGGCGCGGGAGCCGGCGCGATGAGCGACGCGCGCGCCGCGCTCGAGCGCGACTGCGCACGGCTCGGCATCAGCACCACTTGGCACGACATCTGGGGCAAGCGCCACGAGGTGCCCGACGCGAGCCTGCGCGCGCTCATCGTCGAGTTCGGCCCCGAGGCAGGCGCGTCGGAGGCGGCGCTGACGCCGGTGCTGGCGCTGCGCGCCGGTGCTGCACCGTGGCGCATCCGCATGCCCCATGCCGAGAGCGCGAACCTGCGCTGGAAGATCGTTCTCGAGGACGGCGGCAGCCACGAGGGCGAGGGGCGCACCGCGGCCGGCGAGCTCGAAATCTCCGCGCCGCTGCCGATGGGCTACCACCGCCTGACGATCGAGGGGCTGGGAGAGACGCTCCTGATCGCGGCGCCCGAGCGCTGCTGGCGTCCGGCCACGCTCCAGGACGGCGGCAACGTCTGGGGCCCCGCGCTGCAGCTCTACGCGCTGCGCTCGGCGCGCAACTGGGGCATCGGCGATTTCGGCGACCTTGGCGCGCTGATCGAGCAGTGGGCGGCGCGCGGCGCCGGCATCTTCGGCCTCAACCCGCTGCATGCGCTGTTTCCTCACAACCCGGCCCACGCGAGCCCCTACAGCCCCTCCTCGCGGCTGCTGCTCAACGTGCTGTACCTCGATATCGAGGCGATCGAGGACTGCGCCGAGTGCGAGCCCGCCCAGCGCCTGCTGCGCTCGGAGCAGTTCCAGGCGCGGCTTGCGGCGCTGCGCGCCGCCGAGCTGGTGGATTATCCGGGCGTCGCGGCGGCCAAGTTCGAGGCGCTCGAGCTGTTGCACGCGCATTTCCGCCGGCGTCACCTCGCTGCGGGCGACGCGCGCGCGCAGGCCTTGCTCGAGTTTCGCGCGCGCGGCGGCGAGATGCTGCGCCGGCATGCTCTGTACGACGCGCTGCAGGAGCACTTTCACCGCGCCGACCCCGGGGTGTGGGGCTGGCAGAAATGGCCCGCGGAATACCACGACCCCGCGGGCGCCGCCGTGGCGCGCTTCGCACTCGAGCATGCCGCGCGCGTCGAGTACTTCGAGTACCTGCAGTGGCAGGCCGAGATCCAGCTCTCGCGCGTGGCCTGGCGCTGCGCCGAGCTGGGCCTGGGGATCGGTCTTTATCTCGACCTCGCGGTGTCGGTCGACCGCGCCGGTTCCGACGCCTGGGCTTACCAGGAGTGCTATGCGCTCGGCACCAGCGTCGGAGCGCCGCCCGACGAATTCAACCTCAAGGGCCAGGACTGGGGGCTGCCGCCGCTGCGCCCCGATCGCTTGCGCGCAAGCCGCTACGAGCTGTACACGTGCGCGCTGCGCGAAGCGATGAGCCATGCGGGCGCGCTGCGCATCGACCACGTGATGGGACTGATGCGCCTGTACTGGATCCCGGCGGGCGCCGAGCCCGGCGCCGGCGCCTACGTGCACTACGCGCTCGAGGAGATGATGGCGATTCTCGCGCTCGAGAGCCACCGCAACCGCTGCGTGGTGATCGGCGAGGACCTCGGCACCGTGGCCGAAGAGATGCGCAGCGCGCTTGCGCGCTACGGCGTGCTGTCCTACCGGGTGCTGTTCTTCGAGCGCGACGGCGCGGGCGAGTTCAAGCGGCCCGCGGAGTTCCCGCGCGAGGCGCTGGTCACGGTCAGCACCCACGACCTGCCCACGCTCGCGGGCTGGTGGCAGGGCGCGGACCTCGCGCTGCGCCAACGGCTGGATCTGTTCCCCGACCAGGCCAGCTACGAGACGCAGGTCAAGGCGCGCGCCGAAGACCGTGCGCGCCTGCTGCGCGCGCTCGAGCGCGCCGGGCTGCTGCCGCGCGACGTCGATGCCGGGCTCGCCGCGGCGGTGCACGCCTACGCCGCCGCCGCGCCCTCGCGCATCATGATGATGCAGCTCGAAGACCTGCTCGGCGTGGTCGAGCAGGTCAACCTGCCGGCCACCACCGACCAGCACCCGAACTGGCGCCGCAAGCTGCCGCTCGACATCGAGCGCATCGGCTCCCAGCCCCGCGCGGCGGCGCTCGCTGCGCGCCTGGCGCAACTGCGCCCCCATCCGCAGAACCGCCCCGCCTCGCTCAAGCCGGTCGAAGCGCGCGTGCCGCGCGCCACTTACCGTCTGCAGCTGCATGCAGGCTTCACCTTCACCGACGCCATCGGCCTGGTGCCCTACCTCGCCAAACTCGGCGTGAGTCACCTCTACTGCTCGCCGATCCTGCGCGCGCGTCCGGGCAGCACGCACGGCTATGACGTGGTGGCGCACGACCAGCTCAACCCCGAGCTCGGCAGCCCGGCCGACTTCGACCGCCTGGTCGCCGCGCTGCACGCGCAGGGCATGGGTCTGCTGTTCGACATGGTGCCCAACCACGTCGGCGTGCACGGCGCCGACAACGCCTGGTGGATGGACGTGCTGGAGAACGGCCAGGCCTCGGCCTTCGCCGAGTATTTCGACATCGAGTGGCACCCGGTCAACAGCGACCTCGAAGGCAAGGTGCTGGTGCCCGTGCTCGGCGACCACTACGGCAACGTACTCGCCGCCGGCGAGCTCAAGCTGCACTACGAGGCGGACGCCGGCTCGTTCGCGGTGCGCTACCACGAGCACCGCTTCCCGCTCGACCCCGCGAGCTATCGGCTCGTGCTGCGCCGCGCCGAGGCGGCGCTGCGAGAGGCGAACGCGACCGAGGCGGCGAGCGAAGAGCTCGCGGCGGTTTCCGCGGCCTTCACCGGCCTGCCTTCGCGCAACAGCAGCGAGGCCGCGGACGTCGCTCGCCGCGCGACGCAAAAGGAAGAGCTCAAACAGCGCCTGCTGCGCCTGGCGCGCATCCAGCCCGACGTCGCCGCCGCGCTTGCCGCGGCAGTCGAGGGCGTCAACGCGCCGCCGGGAGACGCGCTGCACGCGGTGCTCGAACACCAGGCCTACCGCCTCGCCTACTGGCTGGTCGCCTCGGACGAGATCAACTACCGGCGCTTCTTCGACATCAACGACCTCGCGGCGCTGCGGATGGAGAACGAGGCGGTGTTCGAGGCCACGCACGCGTTCGCCTTTTCGCTCATCGCGCAGCGCAAAGTCGACGGGTTGCGCATCGACCATCCCGATGGGCTGTTCGACCCGGCGCAGTATTTCGCCCGCCTGCAGCAGCGCTATGCGCGCGTCATCGGCATGCCGCTCGGCGTGCCGGGGCTCGACGGCCGCCCGCCGCGCCCGCTGTACGTGCTGGTCGAAAAAATCACCGCCCGCCACGAGCACGTGCCCGAGACCTGGGCGGTGCACGGCACCACCGGCTATCGCTTCGCCGCAGTGGTGAATGGACTGTTCGTCGACCCGGCGGCGCGCGCGCGCCTCGACCGCACCTGGCGCAGTTTCAGCGGCGAGGAGATCGACTTCGAGCAAGCGGCTTACGAAGGCAAGCGCGCCATCATGCGCGGCACCCTCGCGGCCGAGCTGACCGTGCTCGCCACCGAACTGCTGCGCATCGCGCGCGCCGACCGGCGCACGCGCGACTACACCTTCAACACGCTGCGCCAGGCGCTGGCCGAGGTGGCGGCCTGCCTGCCCGTGTACCGCAGCTACATCACCGCCAAGCCCTCGGCCCAGGACCGGCGCTACATCGACTGGGCCGTGGCGCGCGCCACGCGCCGCAGCCGTGCCGCCGATACCACCATCTTCACCTTCGTGCGCCAGGCGCTGCTCGGACGGGCGCTTGGCGGCGCGCCGCGCGCGCTCGGCAAGCAGGTGCTGCGCTTCGCCATGCGCTTTCAGCAGTTCAGCTCGCCGGTCGCCGCCAAGGGCGTGGAGGACACTGCGTTCTACATTTACAACCGCCTCGTCTCGCTCAACGAGGTCGGCTCGGATCCCGACATGTTCGGTTTCGCGCCCAGCGCCTTCCACAGCGCGAGCGCGGACCGCGCGCAGCGCTGGCCGCACACTATGCTCGCGACTTCGACGCATGACAACAAGCGCTCCGAGGACGTGCGCCAGCGCATCAACGTCGTCTCCGAGATGCCGGGGCCCTGGCGCCTGCTGCTGCGGCGCTGGAAGACGCTCAACCGGCTGCGCCGCAGGACGCGCGAAGGCCGCCCCGCGCCGTCGCGCAACGACGAGTACATGCTGTACCAGACTCTGCTCGGCAGCTTCCCGACGGGCGAGCTGAACGAGGTCGCCCTGGACGAATACCGCGGCCGCATCGAAGCCTACATGCTCAAGGCCGTGCGCGAAGCGAAGGAGCACACCAGCTGGGTCAGCCCGAACGAGGAGTACGAGAATGCCCTTGCCTCGTTCGTGCGCGCGCTGCTCGGACGAGCACAGCACAACCCGTTCCTGGACGACCTGCGCGTGCAGGCCGCGACCGTGGCCTGGTTCGGCGCGCTCAACAGCCTGTCGATGACGCTCATTAAGTACAGCTCGCCCGGCGTGCCCGACCTGTACCAGGGCAACGAGCTGATGGATCTGAGCCTGGTCGATCCGGACAACCGCCGCCCGGTGGACTACGTTCTGCGCCGGCGCCTGCTGGAGGAAGTGCGCGACCTCGCCCAACGCCCCGGCTTCGCTCCCGCCGCGCGCGCACTCGCCGAGCACCCCTTCGACGGCCGCGCCAAGCTGCTCGTGACCTGGCGCCTGCTCGAGCTGCGGCGCGAACTGCCGGCGCTGTTCGCCGACGGAGCCTACGAGCCGCTCGATGCCGGCGGCGCGCAGTCCGCGCACGTGCTCGCGTACGCCCGGCGCCACGAGGCGGGCACGCTGGTGGTGATCGCCGGGCGGCTGTTCGCGAAGCTGCTGAGCGAGCCGGGCAAGCTGCCGCTCGACGCGGCGGCATGGCACGACACCCACGTCGCCGCCGGCGCGCTGGCCGAGGGCACTCGGCTTCGCAACCTGCTCACCGGCGAAACGGTGACCGTGCGCGACGGCCGGATCGCGCTCGCGCACGCGTTCGCGAGCTTTCCCGCCGCGGCGCTACTCGCCCATAGCACTGGATCGTGAATTCTCTTTCGATAGAAGATATCGAGCTCGCCGCCGCGCGCATCGCCGGCGCCATCGAGCGCACGCCGCTGCTGCACAGCCGCACCCTTTCGCACCTGACCGGATCCGAGGTCTGGCTCAAGTTCGAGAACCTGCAGTTCACTGGCTCGTTCAAGGAACGCGGGGCGCTGAACAAGCTCCTGTCCTTGCGCGAGGACGAGCGCCGGCGCGGGGTGATCGCGATGAGCGCCGGCAACCATGCGCAGGGCGTGGCCTACCACGCCGCGCGCCTGGGCATGCGCGCGGTGATCGTGATGCCAAGGGGCACGCCCAACTCCAAGGTCGCCAACACCCGGGTGCACGGCGCGGAAGTCGTGCTCGAGGGCGACACGCTGGCCGACGCCGCGCGCCACGCGCGCAAGCTCGAAGCGCGCGACGCGCTGACTTTCATCCACCCTTACGACGACCCGGCAGTGATCGCCGGCCAGGGCACGGTCGCGCTCGAGATGCTCGCCGACATGCCCGAGCTGGACGCGCTGGTGGTGCCGGTCGGCGGCGGCGGGCTGCTCGGCGGCATGGCGCTCGCGGCGCGCTCGCTCAAGCCCCGGATCCGCGTCTACGGCGTCGAATCGCAGACCTATTCCGCGCTAGTCCAGCGCCTGGCAGGCCTGCCGGTCGAGGTCGGCGGCGACACCATCGCCGAGGGCCTCGCGGTGCGCGACGTGGGCGAACTGACGCTCGCGCTCGCGCGCGAGCTGGTGGACGAGGTGCTGCTGGTGGCCGAGGACACGATCGAGCAGGCGATCGTCGCCCTGATCGAGATCGAGAAGACGGTGGCCGAGGGCGCCGGCGCGGCGGGCCTGGCGGCGCTGCTGCAGCACCCGCAGCGCTTCGCCGGCCGGCGTGTGGGCATCGCGCTCACCGGCGGCAACATCGACACCCGGATGCTCGCCGCGGTGCTCATGCGCGGCCTGGTGCGCGACGGGCGCCTGGCGCGCCTGCGCGTGTCGATGCCGGACGTCTCGGGCAGCCTGGCCAAGGTCGCGCAGCTGATCGGCGAGGCCGGCGGCAACATCGTCGAAGTGCAGCACCAGCGCCTGTTCGGCACCGCCTCGGTGCGCACCCCGGAAGTCGAGTTCCTGCTCGAAGCGCGCGACCGCGCCCACAGCGAGGCGATCGTCGCCGCGCTGCAGGCGAAGGGCGTGCGGGTGGAGCGCCTGGCCTAGCTGCTGGCGAAGATGCCGTCCAGCCGCTCGATGTCGTTGATCACCTTCCACTCCGAGGCGCCGGCGGCCTTGACGCGCTTGTGCCACGCGTCCAGCCGGCCGAGGTAGCGCCGCGGGTCGATGTTGTCGCTGTTCAGCTTGGTGACGTTGAGCGCGATCACGCGGATGTGGTCGAGCCGGATCGGGAAGTTGCGGATCGTCACCTTGTCGAGATCTTCCTGCATGTCGGAGAAGACGATGATGGTCTTGGTGCCGGCGCCGGTCTCGTTCAGGAACTCCGCGCCCTGGATCAGCCCGCCGGTGATGTCGGTGTGGGCGGTGCCCTGCACCGACTTCAGGTAGGCCTCGGTCTTGTCGCGGAAGGCGCGCTTCTGCGCGTTGGCCTGGCTCGGGCGGGTGTCGAAGGTCGCCTTGGCGACGATATCCTTCTCGCTGAAGCTGCGGCTTTCGACCTTCGCCACCGCGAGCGAGTCGCCGGGGCGAAGCGTACCGAGCAGGTAGTTGATCACCCGCTCTGCCTTGCCGGCCTCGCGCGCGTAGGTGCCGGAGGTGTCCACCAGCACGTAGACCGCCTGCGCGTGGCTGCGCGAGTCGCCGCAGCCGGCGGCGGCGAGCGCCAGGGCGGCGGCGGCGAGGGAAGCCAGGAGCGCTTTGCTATTCATGGCCGAGCTCGCGCAGGACGGGCGCCGCAGGGGCTTTGCGCAGCGAGCGCAGGGCGTGCTCCAGCACCAGCGGCAAGACGATCAGCACGTCGTAGGCGTGCACCAGGGCGCGGCTGGCGTGCCGCGCCAGGTTGCTCAGGATGCGCAGCGCGAAGGCGATCGCGCCGAGCAGGTTCACCAGCAGCGCACCGCCGACGGTGCGCGCCGAATGGATGAACGATTCCAGCGGCACCGCGACGAAGGCGAGCGCGAACGGCAGGATGAAGCCGAGCACCATCTGACCCGCGGTCGGGATATGGCCCAGCCAGCCCTCGCTCACTACCGCGGGGGTCGCGGCGAGCGACTGCAGCAACGCCTGCTTGTCCTGGATCAGCATGTCGCGCATCAGCGCCAGGGCCGACTCGATCCCCGCCAGCGTCAAGAGCAGAGTAAGCGAGATCCACACCATGCGCCGGCGCATGCGGTCGTTAAGATTTGCGATGCGCGGAAAGAGGTGCGTGATGCGCAGCGACTCCATCGCGAACAGGCCCATCGAGCCCTCGACCAGGATGATCACCAGCGCCGCGACCTCCGAGGTGCGCAGCGTCGCGGTCAGGTAGTCGCTCGCGCCGACCATCTCCGACATCGGCAGCGCGATCAGCTTGAAGTTGACGAAGGCACCGCCGAGCGCGACTCCCATCACCAGGGCGGCGATGAAGAATTGCGTGAACGCCGAGTTCGTGAGGCTGCTCTCGGCCTCATCGCTACGGGCGGCGATCTCCTTGTAGCTCGCCATCTGCGCGTCGACCGCGGCCGCCGCGTCCTGGATGCCCGACATGTTCTTGTCGACCTGCTTCATGGTCTTGTCGAGCGAGCGCCAGTACGGCATGAAGCCTTCCAGGATGCTGTGGCGCATCTGGTAGGCGCGGCGGTACTCGGCCAGCGCCTTGTCGTGGATACTCTCGAGGGACTGGCGGATGTCGAGCAGGATCTTCTGCACCACCTCGCCACCGCCGGTCTTGATCTTGGCCACCGCGGTCACCGCGTCGACCCAGTCGGGCGGCGGCGGCGGAACCTCGCCGCACTTCTTGTAGTCCTCCTCGACCCGCGTGATCTCCTCCAGCAGCTTGCGCTGCAGGGTCGGGTAGCCTTGCAGGTCGCGCGCCACCAGCAGCGCCAGGCGCTCGAACTCGCGCTCGATGCGCTGACCCGTCTCGCGCCGGCCCTGCGCCAGCAGCACGGCCTTGTTGCGCGCGCGCATTTCCGCTGCCACGCCGAACAGCCAGCGCGACCCCAGGCGCAGCGGCCCGCCGAGCGCATGGCTCGCCGAGCGCAGCAGCCCGTGCATCGGGGCGCGCGCCGCGTACAGGGCGAACATCGCGATCAGCACCAGCACCAGAATGGACAACGCCACGTTGTCCGGCCAGATCATCCACATTCTCGGGTCACTCACGGCACCCCCCTTTGGATACGCCAAGCGAGGCAACCAACATAGACCCGTCGCCGCCCGCGCGTTGGAGAATGTGAGGCGCTTTGCGACCTAGTTCTCGCGCCGGGCGGTCTTGTCGCCGCCCGGCGACGCATGCGCGCGCACACTAATGCACAAACGAATCGCGATACGGAGCGGATAACAATTGGTTACCGTTTCTCACGGTAGGTTTCGTCCGCTTCGGACAAAATGCAGACGCATCGTGAAACGCGTTATGTGGAAAGGAGAATCGCAATGCGCGCGCATGGAAAACTGGTTGCTGCACTCACTCTCTTCGCCCTGACGGGCGGCACGGCGCTCGCGGATGGCGGCGTCCGGTTCGGATTTTCCATCGGGATCCCTGCGCCCGTTTACGTGGCTCCCGCACCCGTCTACGGCGCGCCGCCGCCGGTCTATTACGAGGCGTCGCCAGACGGCTACTACGTCGCGCCGCCGCAGGTGTATTACTCGGCGCCGACGCCCTCGTACTACGACCCCGGGCCGCGGATGTCGATCGAGTACGAGCGCGCCTACCCCGAATACCGCGATAGGCGCGAGTGGCGCGAACGCCGGCACCACAGGGATGACGACGACGACTGACGCAGAAGTCGTGCCGCGCACGCGCTAGCACTTTTTATCCGACTGTCCTATTGCTTTGCTCCGCGCCCAACGCGGGCTATGCTGGCCATGTAAATGGGGAGTCGCATGATGTCGCAGCGTGGCGCGGGGGGCGCCGTGCTGGGGCACATGTCCGGGGAAGATTTCGTCTGGACGCTGGGGCAGCTGTGCGCGCTGCACCGCGTTCCGTTCGACCCCGGGCTGTTCCTCGGCCAGTTCCCGCCGCCGTACTCGAGGGAGAAGCTGTTCGCCGCGCTCGGCGCGCTCGGCTTTCGCGCCGGCCGCGGCAAGGCCGCGCGGCTCGACTTCAAGTCCGCGCCGTTTCCCTGCATCGCGTTCCGGCGCGCGGCAGAAGGCGAGCCCGCGGCGCTCGCGCCGGTGATCCTGGCCCAGTGCGACGGTGCCCAGCTGGTCTTCCTCCAGCGCTCCAGCCGCGAGGCGCAGACCCTGCCGCTGGCCGAGTTCCGCGCCGCGTTCGAGCCCGAGCTGCTGCTGCTGTGCCGCGACGCGGCCCCGGCCAACGATCCCGACGACGCGCGCGCCCGGCCGCGGGCCTTCGGTTTCAAATGGTTCGTGCCGGAGCTCTTGCGCCACAAGCGCATCTGGCGCGAGGTGCTGCTCGCGTCGCTAGCGATCCAGCTGGTCGGACTTGCTACGCCGATCTTCACCCAAGTCGTAATCGACAAGGTCGTGGTGCACCACACCGAAAGTACGCTCTGGGTGGTGGGGCTGGGCCTGGCGATGTTCATGGCCTTCGGCGCGGTCATGACCTGGATGCGCCAGTACCTAGTGCTGCACACCGGCAACCGGGTGGACGCGGTGCTCGGGCACTCGGTGTTCCGCCACCTGTTCCGCCTGCCGCTGCCGTACTTCGAGAGCCGCCAGACCGGGGTGCTGGTGGCGCGCCTGAACGCGGTCGAGCAGATCCGCGAGTTCGTCTCCGGCGCCGCGATCGCGCTGCTGCTCGACTGCCCGTTCCTGTTCGTGTTCCTGGCGGTGATGTTCTGGTACAGCTGGAAGCTGACCCTGGTCGCGCTCGCGGTGCTGCTCGCGATCGTGGTCCTGAGTGTCGCGGTGACGCCGCTGTTCCGCGCCCGGCTCAACCACCAGTTCCTGACCGGCGCGCGCAACACCGCCTTCGTCACCGAGTACGTCTCGGGCATGGCAACCGTCAAGTCGCTGCAGATGGAGCCGGTGCTGGAGGAGCGCTACGGCGGCCTGCTGGCACAGTACCTCGCCGCGGGCTTCCAGACCCGCAGCCTCGCCAACTCGTACAACGTCGCCGCCAACGCGCTCGAGCAGCTGATGACCCTGGGCATCCTGGTGTTCGGCGCGCTGCTGGTGATGGACAGCGCGACGCTTGCCGCCCTGGGCGGCGCCACCTTCACCATCGGCATGCTGGTCGCGTTCCAGATGTTCGCCAGCCGTTTGTCGCAGCCGATGCTGCGCCTAGTCGGCCTGTGGCAGCAGTTCCAGCAGGCCGAGATCGCGGTGCGCCGCCTGGGCGACATCATGGACATGCCCACCGAGCCGCACGCACTCATCCCGCAACGCGAACGATCGACCGCGCGGGGCGCGGTGGGGCCCGACGCGAGGACCGGGCGGATCGAATTCCAGTCGGTGTCGTTCCGCTACTCCGACAAGTACCCCTGGCTTCTGCGCAACCTCAACCTCGTCATCAAGCCCGGCCAGCTCACCGTGCTCGTGGGCCCCAGCGGCTGCGGCAAGAGCACCCTCGCCAAGCTCCTGCTCGGCTTCTACCCGCCCACCGACGGCCGCATCATGATGGAAGGTCAGGACACTCGCAGCATGAGCGCCAACGAGCTGCGCGCCGCCTTCGGCGTCGTGCCGCAGGAGACCACCCTCTTCTCCGGCAGCGTCTACGACAACCTGCAGATGGCCAACCCGCAGGCCGGCTTCGCCAAGATCGCCGAGGCCTGCCGCATGGCCGAGATCCACGAATTCATCGAAGCCCTGCCTCAGGGCTACCAGACCCCGCTCGGCGAGCACGGCGTCGGCCTCTCCGGCGGCCAGCGCCAGCGCATCGCCATCGCGCGCGCCATCCTCAAGAACCCGCGCGTGCTTATCTTCGACGAAGCCACCAGCAATCTCGACGCTCCCACCGCCGAGAGCTTCGCGCAGACGGTAAACCAATTGAAGGGCAAGGTCACCATGCTCTTCATCGCTCACCACCTCCCGCGCGGCCTGAAGGTGGACGAAGTGCTCCAGTTCGGCGGCGGCGGCGTGACGAGCCTGCGCGGGCTCGACGAGGGACGGCACCAGCCGTGATGCACGCGCACGCCGATCCGCGCGAATTCCAGCCCGGCCTGGTGCGGCTGCAGGAGCTGCCGCCCAGCCCGCTCGGGCGGCGCATGCTGTGGGCGCTGCTCCTGTTCCTCGCCGGGCTGCTCGCCTGGGCAGTGTTCGGCCGGCTCGACATCGTGGCCGTGGCCGAGGGCCGCCTGGTGCCCGACACCTACCTCAAGATCGTGCAGCCGACCGACGCCGGGGTGGTGAAGGAGATCCTGGTGCGGGAAGGCGAGCTGGTGCGCGAAGGCCAGATCCTGATGCGCATGGACGCCGCGCTGTCGGACTCGGACCTCAAAATCCTCGCCACCGACTTCCAGAACAAGCGCCTGTCGCTGCGCCGCATCGACGCGCAACTCGCGGGCACCCCGCTCACGCATCGCACCGGCGACCCGCCCGAGCTGTTCGCCCAGGTGCAGGCGCAGTACCTCGCCAACCGCCAGGCCTACCAGAGCGCGCTGGCGCAGGAGCGGGCGCTGCTCGCCAAGGCCAGGAGCGACCGGGTCGCCGCCGAGGCGATCAAGAAGAAGCTCGCCCAGGTGCTGCCCTACTACCGCGAGCAGGAGGCGGCCTACGCCAAGCTCGAAAAGGGCGGCTTCGCCGGGCGGCTGATGTTTACCGACAAGCAGCGCGAGAGGATCGAGAAGGAGCAGGACCTGCGCGCGCAGGAGGCGGTGATCGTCTCGGCCGCGGCCACCATCGCACAGGAGGAACGCAAAATCGCCCAGATCACCGCCGACTACCGGCGCCAGCTGCAGACCGAGCGCATCGACGTCGCCAACCAGTTCGAGCGCGCGGGCGAGGACCTCGCCAAGCAGGAGCACCGCCACGGCTACCTCGAGCTGCGCGCGCCGCAGGACGGCCTGGTCAAGGACCTCGCCACCCACACCGTCGGCACCGTGGCGAGCCCCGGCACCATCCTCATGACCTTGGTGCCCAGGGACGAGAACCTGCGCGCCGAGGTCTGGGTCAAGAACGAGGACATCGGCTTCGTGCGCGAAGCGCAGCCCGTGAAGGTCAAGCTCGCCGCGTTCAGCTTCCAGAAGTACGGCATGCTCGAAGGCACCGTGGCGCAAGTCGGCGCCGACGCCGCCGAGCAGGGCGCCACCGCATCAAGCAGCGCGCCCGCCGCCCCCAAGTCGCCCGCCGAGCAGCTCGCCTACCGCACCCTGGTCAACCTCAAGACCCAGACCCTCGACGCCGGCGGCGTCGAGTACCGCCTCTCGCCCGGCATGCAGGTCAACGCCGAAATCCACCTCGGCACCCGCACCGTACTCGAATACCTCCTCTCGCCGGTGCAAAAGGCCTTCCAGGAGGCGGGCCGGGAGAGATAGAAAACGTGGTCTGACCCCGATTTCTAAAACGGGGTCAGACCACGTTTTACGCGGGGACGGAGATCTCGATCAGGTTGAGGTCAGGGTCGCGCACGTAGACGGAACGGATCGGGCCGGTGGCGCCGGTTTTCATCACCGGGCCTTCGATGATCGGCACGCGGCCCGCCTTGAGCTTGGCGATCACCTCGTCGAGCGGCACCGCGGCGATGAAGCACAGGTCGAGCGTGCCGGGCGCGGCGACGTGCGCGCGCGGGGTGAATTCCTTGCCCCACTCGTGGAGGTTGATCTTCTGGTTGCCGTATTTCAGTGCCTGGCGCGTTTCGTTGGGCGTTCGGAACGACTCCAGCTTCATTCCTAACACGTCGCGGTAGAAGCGGATGCAGCCCTCGGGGTCGCGAGTGGTGAGGACGATGTGGTCGAGGTGGTCGATCATAGGATTCCCTTCGCGCGCAGCGCGTCGATCTCGGCCTGCGCGTAGCCGACCTCGCGCAGCACTTCGTCGGTGTGCTCGCCGAGCTTCGGCGCCGGACTGCGAATCGCGCCAGGCGTTTGCGAGAGCTTGGGCACCACGCCGGGCTGCTTGAGCGGCTCGCCGTCGCCGGCGACGCCCTCCACCAGCATTCCGCGCGCGGCGTAGTGCGGGTCGGCGGCGATGTCAGCCGCGCTGTAGATGCGCCCGGCAGGGACTTCGGCCTGTTCCATTTTCTGAAGTACTTCTTGTTGTGAGAAACGAGACGTCCACTCCGCAATCGCGTCGTCTATTCTTTTCATCTGCGCGGCGCGGCCGTCGTTCTTCGCCAGCGCCGGGTCGTCGCGCAGGTCCTCGCGCCCGATCGCGCTCATGAGGCGCCGGTAGAGGCTGTCGGCGTTGCCGGCGATGAGGACGTAGCTGCCGTCTTTGCAGGGGTAGAGGTTCGACGGCGCGATGCCCGGCAGGCTCGAGCCCGAGCGCTCGCGCACCACGCCTTGCGCGTCGTATTCCGGCAAGAGGCTTTCCATCACGTTGAACACCGACTCGTACAGCGCGACGTCGATCACCTGCCCGCCGCCGCCCGCCTGGATGTGGCGCAGCGCGAGCAGCGCGCCGATCACGCCGTGCAGCGAGGCGAGCGTGTCGCCGATGGAGAGATTCGGGCGCACCGGCGGCCGGTCGGGATAACCGGTGACGTAACGCAACCCCCCCACGGCTTCGGCGATCGCGGCGAAGCCCGGTCGGTCGCGGTACGGCCCGCTCTGGCCGTAGCCCGAAATGCGCACCATGACGAGCTTCGGGTTGGCCGCGGAGAGTCGGTCCCAGCCGATGTTCCAGCGCTCGAGTGCCCCGGGACGGAAGTTCTCGATCACAATATCGGAACGCGCGGCGAGGCGCCGCACCGCTTCCTGGCCCTCGGGCTGGCGCAGGTCGAGCGTGACCGAGCGCTTGTTGCGCGACTGCACCTGCCACCAGAGCGAGACGCCGTTTCTCATCCGGCGCCAGCGCCGCAATGGGTCGCCGTCGCCCGGCGGCTCGATCTTCACCACCTCGGCGCCGAAGTCGGCCAGCGTCTTGGCGCAGAACGGCCCGGCGATCAGGCTCCCCAGCTCGAGGACCCTGACCCCCACCAGCGGGCCGCTCATGCCTCGCGCCGCCTCAGCATCCTGAGCGGGTTGTACTCGAGCACGGTCTCGCCGCGCTGGTTAACCACCTTGTTGGCGAAGCGCACCAGTCCGCGGTCGCCCTTCGAGGTGAGGCGGTGCTCGGTCACCACGCACTCGACGTGAATCGTGTCGCCCACCGCGGTCGAGCGCTTGACGTCGAGCGTCGCATTCAGAAACGCGAGCCCGGTGTCCTGCATGGTCGGCAGCAGCAGCCCTTCGGCGAACGAATACACCAGCGCTCCGGGCACCGCGCGACCCTTGATCGCGCGCCCCTCGTCGTCGGCCACCGCGAACAGCTCTTCCGTCAGCCAGGTCAGGTTGACGAAGTTCGAGAGGTCGGCTTCGCTGATCGTGCGGCGGTGGGTGCGAAAGCGCGTGCCGAGCGCGAGGTCCTCGAAGCAGAAGCCGCGCCCGACGACCGGCAGCGCCTCGCTCATCGCTGCAGGCTCATTTCTTCTCGAAGTGCGACTGCGCCTTCTGGAACGCCTCGCCCATCGCCTTCCAGGCCGCGTCGGCGCCCTTCATCATGTCCATCCAGGCGTCGGTCGAGGCGGCCTGCACCTGGTGCAACTGGTAGGTCGCCTTGTCGCGCTGCGAGCGGAAGGCCTCGAGCTGCGCCTCGTACTGCGCCTTCATGCCGGCCTGCGCCGACTTGGTCTTTTCCTCCCACTTGGCAACCTCGGCGTTCCACTGGTCGAGTTGCTGTTTCAACTTTTCCACGTACGCTTCGCGTGTGCTCATGGCGTCCTCCTGGGTTGACCTCTCGATTCTAACGCTAGAGCCCGCCGGCGACGTCGACGAACGTCCCGCTCGAGTACGAGGCCTCGTCCGACAGCAGCCACAGGATCGCGCGCGCGACCTCCTCGGGCTGCCCGCCGCGCTTCATCGGCGCGCGCTCCTTCACCCGGTCGACCCGCCCCGGCTCGCCGCCCGAGGCGTGGATATCGGTGTAGATGAAGCCCGGGCGCACCGCGTTGACGCGGATGCCCTCGGCCGCCACCTCCTTCGCCAGCCCGATGGTGAGGGTGTCGATCGCGCCCTTGGAGGCGGCGTAGTCGACGTACTCGTTGGGCGAGCCGAGCCGGGAGGCGAGCGAGGACACGTTGACGATCGCGCCGCCCACGCCGCCGCGGCGCGTGGACATGCGCCGCACCGCCTCGCGCGCGCACAGGAACGCGCCGAGCACGTTGACCGCGAACACGCGCGAAAGGCGCGCGGCGTCCATGTCCTCCACCCGCGCCTGGCGCTCGAGGATGCCGGCGTTGTTGACCAGCCCGCGCAGCGGCCCGAGCGCGCGCTGGGCCTCGTCGAACAGCCGCAGCACCTCGGGCTCGGAGGACACGTCGGCGCCGAGCGCGACCGCCCTGCCTCCGGCGCGCGCGACGTCCTCGACGACCGCCTCGGCCGCGGCGCGGTCGCTGCGGTAATTCACCCCCACCGCCCAGCCGCGCGCGGCGGCCAGGCGCGCGGTCGCCGCGCCAATGCCGCGCCCGCCCCCGGTGATCAGCAGCGCCTTGCTCACTTTCGCTCCTCTGCGTTTCGCGTCGAATCGTCCTCGGGCGGCACAAACGCGACCACGGTCCAGCCGGCCTTGGGCTCGATACGGTAGCCGTCGGTGGCCACCCGCAGCTGGCCGCGCTCGTTTAGCGCGAACGGTACCAGCACGCCCTCGCCGCGCTTGGCGAGGAACTCGGCGTAGCCGAAGTCCTCGGTCAGCCGGGTCGCCTTCAGGCGCCAGCCCTTGTCGATGAGCGCCTCGAGCTGCGCGCGCGTGACCTCTGCGCCCAGCAGCTGCGGCGCGGCGAGCTGCTGCGCGAAGTCGGTGCGCGAGGCCTCGCCGCCCTCGGCCGGCAGCAGGCGCAGGTAGACCACGCGGTTGGCGCCGAACTCCGGCCGGTAGCGCACGCAGGCGAGGCTGTTCAGCTCGCGCCGGCTCGACAGCGCGAACAGCCGGCCGATGCCGATCAGGTCAAGGTTGCGGTCGGCGTGCTCCGAGACCGGGTTGCCGAAGAACGTACGCAGGCCCTGCATGCGCGCCTCGCGGATGCCGGCCCAGTCCTCGTCGGCGACCAGCACCGGAAGCTTGAGGTCCGCCAGCGCCTTGGCCACCGCGCGCGCGAGCCGGTCCGAGCCGATGACGAGCACCCCGTTCGGGTCCGGGTCGGCGACCTTGAGCCAGCGCGCGAGCGGCCCGGCGCTGGCGCTCTGGATCAGCACCGTGCCGATGATCATGAGGAAGGTCAGCGGCACCAGCTTGTCGGCGTCGGCGACGCCGAGCTGCTGCAGGCGCAGCGCGAACAGCGCCGAGACCGCCGCGGCGACGATGCCGCGCGGCGCGATCCACGCCAGCAGCGCTCGCTCGCGCCAGGTCACCGAGGAGAACAGCGTGCTCGCGAGCACCGCGGCCGGGCGCGCCACCAGCTGCGCCACCAGCAGCACGCCGATGCCGCCGGCGACCGTGAGCAGCGGAATCGGGCCCTCCAGGCGCGCGGCGAGGATAATGAACAGGAGCGTGATCAGCAGCGTGCTCAGGTGCTCCTTGAAGTCCAGGATGTCGTCCATCTGCAGGCCCTTCTGGTTGGCGAGCACGATCCCCATCACGGTCACCGCGAGCAGCCCGGACTCGTCGCGCAGCGCGTTGGCGACCGCGAACGAGGCCAGCACCAGCGTCAGCGCGCCCAGGTTCTGCAGGTACTCAGGCACCAGGTGGCGCCTGAGCGCGTAGCCGAGCAGCCAGGCGGCGCCGAAGCCGGCCGCGATGCCCACCGCGACCGTCTGACCGAACACCAGCCAGTGGTGCGTCTCGCCCGCGCGCTCGCCCGAGACGATCAGCTCGAACATCAGCACCGCGAGCAGCGCGCCCAGCGGGTCGATGATGATTCCCTCCCAGCGCAGGATGTTGCTGATGCGCTCGTTCGGCCGCACGCTGCGCAGCATCGGCACGATCACGGTCGGCCCAGTGACGCTCACCACGGCGCCGAACAGCAGCGCGATGGGCCAGCCCAGGCCCGCCAGCACGTGACCCGCCCAGGCCAGGACCGCGAGCGTGACCGCGGCGCCGACGCTGACCAGGCGCAGGATCGACGGCCCGAGGCCCCGAATCTCGGCAAAGCGCAGCGTCAGGCTGCCCTCGAACAGGATCACCGCCACCGCGAGTGACACCAGCGGCAGCAGCAGGTCGCCGAACATGGCGTCCGGGTGGAGCACGCCGCTGACCGGCCCGAGCAGCAGCCCGAGCAGGAGCAGGAGCAGGATCGCCGGCAGCTTGACCCGCCAGGCGAGCCACTGCGCGCCGAAGCCCAGCATCAGCAATCCGGTCAGCAGCAGGGCCGGGTCGATGCGCATGCGGCTAGCCCGCCACCCGCACCACGACGTAGATGAACGCGGCACCCAGGCAGGTGAGCCCCATCAGCACCAGCACGGCGGCCGGGCGCTTTTGCGAATGCGCCTCGGGCAGGATGTCGGCGGTGCCGATATAGAGCAGGAAGCCGGCGAAGAAGCCCAGGAACAGCGTGAGCAGGCCCGGCGGCGCGCTGAACAGCAGCGTCGAGGCGGCGCCCAGCACCGGCGCCAGCGCATCGAGCGCGAGCATCGCGAGCGCGCGCGGGGTGGGATTGCGGTGCAACAGCATCAGGCTGACAGTGTTCATGCCGTCGCAGAAATCGTGCCCGATCACCGCGAGTGCGACCGCCACGCCGACCGTCGGCCCGGCCTGGAACGCGAGGCCGATGCCGACCCCGTCCATGAAGCTGTGCCCGGCGAGCGCGAGCGCCGAGTACACGCCGACCGCGGGGTGACGGTGCTTGGCGTAGTCGTCCTCGTGCGTGTGGTGCACCAGGACGAACTTCTCCAGCCCGTGAAAGAACAGGTACCCGGCCACCAGCGCGACCATCGCGCCCGCGGCGTCGGCGCCGTGCGCCTGCGCCAGCGCGAAGATCTCGGGCAGGATGTCGAACGCGACCACGCCCAGCAGCACCCCGGCGGTGAAAGAAAGGACGTAGTGCAGGCGGTCGCGAAACCTGAGCGCGAACAGCCCGCCGATCAGGGTCGAGCAGAAGGTCGCCAGCGCGAGCAGGACCACGGTCATCGCCGCAGCCACCAGTAGAGCGCGCTCATGCCGACGATGTGCCCCAGCGCGACGAGGTTCGCGGCCGCCACGCGCGGCGGCTCGCCGGCGGGCGCGAGCGCGAGCGGCAGCCCGACGTAGATCGCCGCGCCCAGCAGCAGGGTGCCGCCGAGGAGCGGCCACAGCCGGTAGGCGCCGAGCGCGCGCAGCGGCAGGCCGACCGCCGCCAGCACCACTCCGAGCACGACGTAGAACCTGAGCGCCGCCACGATCAGCGCGAACTGCGGCCCCATGGTGTGCGCCGAGGCGAACAGGTTGCCCGCATCGGGCGGTACCGTGAGCACGTAGGACAGCGCAGTCAGCGGCGGCGCGAGGGCGAACGCACGCAGGGCACGCGCCTGGGCGCCGGCTGCCTGCGGTGCGGGCTCCACGCCGGCCCCGTCAGCGCAGCAGCTCGTAGGGGCCGCCGGCCTCGATCGCGCGCCGGTACGCGGGCCGGGCGTGGATGCGCTCCAGGAAGCCCATCAGCTTCGGCCGGCTCGCGTCGAGGCCGCCGCGCGCGGCCGCGGCCTCGAGCGGGAAGCTCATCTGGATGTCGGCCGCGCTGAACTCGTCGCCCGCGAACCAGGGCCGCTCGCGAAGCTCGCCCTCCATGTAGCCGAGGTGGCGCGCGATCTGCGGCTCGATGAAGGTCCCCAGCACGCGGCGCGCGATCCCGCGCGCGACCGGGCGCGCGAAGAACGGCATCGGTCCGCTCTCGAGGCGCTTGAACACCAGCTTCATCAAGAGCGGGGGCATCGCCGAGCCTTCGGCGTAGTGCATCCAGTAGGTATAGCGCAGGCGCTCGGGCGTGCCGGCGGCCGGCGCGAGCCGGCCCTCGCCGTAGCGCTCGGCGAGGTACTCCAGGATCGCGCCCGATTCCGCCAGCTTGAGCCCGCCGTCCTCGATCACCGGCGACTTGCCCAGCGGGTGCACCGCGCGCAGCTCGGGCGGCGCGAGCATGGTCTTCGCGTCGCGCTGGTAGCGCCTGACCTCGTAGGGCAGCCCGAGCTCCTCGAGCAGCCACAGCACGCGCTGCGAGCGCGAGTTGTTCAGGTGGTGGACGACGATAGTCACGGGGGAGGGGTGGGCAAAACGCGGCGGTTGATTATAAACTAGCCGCCATGCCCGCTTCGGCCGCCCGGCGCCCGCTCGAAGTCGTTCCCACCGCTACGGTCGGGGCCGAGGTGCGCGGCGTCGACCTGGCGCAGGCAGGCGCAGCCCAGATCGAGGCCATCAAGCAGGCCTGGTACCGGCACGACGTGCTGGTGTTCCGCAACCAGCGCCTGACCGACGACCACCTGCTCGCCTTCTCGCGCCACTTCGGCGCGCTCGACCCGCCGCCCAACCAGGGCGCGGGGCGCAAGTCGCCGCCCGGCTACCCGGACGTGTACGTGGTCTCGAACGTGCGCGACGCGAGCGGCGAGCCGATCGGCGCACTCGGCGACGGTGAGGCCCGGTGGCACACCGACATGAGCTACGCCCCGCTGCCGCCCGACGCCTCGATGCTGTACTCGCTCGAGATCCCGCCGGCCGGCGGCGACACCTGCTTCGCCGGCATGAAGGCCGCGCTGGCCAAGCTGCCGCGCGCGCTCGCCGCGCGCGTGGCAAAGCTCGACATCAAGCACGACGGCACCTACGACTCGGGCGGCACCCTGCGCAAGGGGCTCAGCGCGTCGGACGACCCGCGCAACTCGCCCGGCACCCCGCACCCGGCGATGATCGAGCATCCCGAGTCGGGTGCGCGCGCGCTCTACCTCGGGCGGCGGCGCAACGCCTACGTGATCGGCCTGCCGCTGGAGGACTCCGAGCGCCTGCTCGACGAGCTGTGGACCTACGTCGAGACCTCGGTCTACCGCCACAGGTGGGCCCTGGGCGACCTGGTGCTGTGGGACAACCGCACCACCATGCACCGGCGCGACGCCTTCGACCCGTCCGCGCGGCGCGTCATGCACCGCACCCAGATCAAGGGCTCGGGCGCGCCGCGGCGCGCCGCGCTCTAAGCGCGCCGCCCGCGATCAGCCTCCAATCGAGGTCGGGCGAACTCCCACGCGGCCGCCCTGGCCGAGCAGACGCTCATACTCCCTCGCGCGTGGGCACCCGGTCCAGGCACGACAGGATCCAGCGGCAAAGCTGCTGCTCCAGGGAATGGTGCCGGTTGCACACCGCGATCTGCCCGGTCTGCGTGATCAGCGCCTGGGTGTAGCGCAGAAGCAACCGAGACAGCGGGTGGCCGTAGCGGAATTCATCCCGCACCCGGTCCGCCGCCAGCCGATAGGCGTAGCCGGCGCTCACCACCACGGCCCGGTTCGGCGTACTTTCGCCGCCCAGGAACGATGCGATGCCGATCACGCCTTCCCTGCCCGAGAGCGCGAATTCCGCCGACTCGCCGTGCGCCGTCAGTTCGTAGCACGAAACCACGCCATCGGTGAGGAAATACAGATCTCTTTCCAGCTGGCCGGGAGCGTGAATGGACAAACCCAGCGGCAGGCGAACGGGCTCCAGAGCGGGCAGCAGGCGCTCGTAGTCGCTCGCCGGCAGTGCCGCAAGAATGCAGTTCCGGCCGGGCCGGTGCCGTGCGGCCGCGGCAGGCCCGCGCTCCTCGTATGCGTTGCGCGCCTGCGGAAGCGGCTGAGCCCGCGGACGCGGCTGAAGCAAACCTGAAATTGACATAATCCCTCCCTCCCCCCGTCACGGCGGGGCCCAAGTCCTGATCGTTCTTAACTCTCCGTCACCTCCCCGTATGTTTGGTTCCGCACATATACCCCGGTCAAGGGGAAATTTTATTAACTGCGGCGGCCGCCTTGCTCCTGTTCTTATCTTTTTGTTCGTCGCGGCGCCCACGCGTCGAACTTTCAGTATTTGAGGCGCATCGTCAGCTCCACGTTCTGCCCGTCGTAGCGAAAGCTCGCGGCGGAGAACGCAGGCGGGCCGAGCGCGCCGGTGGCGTTGTTCGAGAAACCGTAGCCTTCGGTGGGGATGCCCAGCCAGTTGGCATCGAGCTTGCGGTTCATATTCTCGTCATGAATGACGGCCATCGCGTACGTGCCCGGCGGGATGCCCTCGAAGTCGCACCGCGCCTGGCTCTTGCGGATCTTGATCACCATGACGTTCGTCGCCGCGAGCAAAAACTCCGTGGGGAAGCCCTCCGGCGATTCGAACAACGCGCAAGCCACCGTTCCGATGCTGTTTCTGATATTCAGAATCTTGACGTGAATTCCGGGGCATGGCGCTTGCGCAATGGCGGTCGCGGGAAGATTCGCGCCTACCAGCATCGCGAACCATGCTCCTGCGCATCGAACCGGCACGGGGACCCGCAACTCACGAGCCATTTGGGGCCTCCCTTCGATTGATCTCGAACGGCAGTTTACCCAGCCCGTTGGTCGCCCGGCTCGATTTGCGTCAAAACCCCTGTGTGCGGGCAGACATTTGATTCTTTTGAGGCCACAATTGCGTTCGGCAGGTCACGGCAGCAATTTCTTCAACAGGAGAACCTGAAATGAACGCAGCCAAGATTGTGGGAATCGTGCTGATCGTGGCCGGCGCGCTGGGGCTGGCGTACGGCAGTTTCAGCTACACCAAGGAGACTCATCAGGCCAAGGTCGGCCCGATCGAGCTTTCGATCAAGGACAAGGAAACGGTCAACGTGCCGGTCTGGGCCGGCGTGGGCGCGATCGTGATCGGCGGCCTGCTGCTGCTGGTGGGCGGCAAAAAAGGCTAGCGCGCGGGCGGCACCGGGTAGCGCTGGTCGGCGAGCACGACCGAGGTTTCGATCTGGCGCTCGGGGATCGACCAGTACTTGCGCAGCAGCGCGTCCTTCTGCTCGCCCGCGACGAGCGTGTAGCCGTTGCGGCGGTAGAACGCGATCGCCCATTCGGCGGCCGCCCAGGTGCCGACCAGCAGCGGCTTGTTCGCCAGGCCCTGCACGTGGACGAGCAGCGTGCGCCCGACGCCCTTGCGCTGCGCGTCGCTCGCGACGTAGGCATGGCGCACCAGCGCGACCTCGCCCCGGTCCTGGATTCCCATCACCCCGAGCAGGCGCCCGCCTTCGTCCGCGCCCCAGAACTCGACCCCGGCGGCGATCTCGGCTTCGAGCTCCTCGCGCGGCATGTAGGGCTCATGCCAGCGGTCGGCGGGAATCACGCCGCGATAGGCCTGCGCCGCGTCGTTGACGATCGCGAGCAGCGCCTCGCGCTCGGCCGGCCGCACTTCGCGCACACGCATCGGACCGTCAGCGCGCCCTGGGCTTGCGCAATGACGGGTTGAGCCGGTCGATGTCGGCCTGGACCTGCTCGCGGCTGCGCTGGTAGACCAGCTCGCGCCCCATCACGCTGCCGGCGTAGGCCAGGCCGTTGCGTGTGGGCGTGAGCGTGCACTTGATGTTGTTGATGCCCTCGCCCAGCACCACCTCTATCGCGTCGGCGCGCTTGCTGAACACGACCACCTCGATCGACTGGCCGTTTTCCATCACCACCTTGATCTTTTCCGGGTTCATCGCGACTCCGTCGGAGGGCTAAGGCAGACCGTCGAAGAAATCTACCACACCGGTCTCGAGAGAATACTCGGCGCCCACCACCAGCAGACCGTCGGACTGGATCAGCTGCTCGAGGATGCGCGAGCCGTGGCGCAGGTGGTCGGCCGAGGCGCGGATGTTGGCCCGCACCGCCTCGTGCACCAGCGCCTCGGGGTCGCGCCGCAGCTCGGTGGCGAGCAGCCCCGCGACCGACGGCCGCACCCGGTCGACGATCGAGCGCAGGTTGGGCGACTGGCTCCCGCCCGGACGCCCGAGCTGCTCCAGCGTGGCGAGGATCGCGCCGCAGTTGGAGTGGCCCAGCACCACCACCAGCCGGGTGCCGAAGCGCTCCGCGGCGAACTCGACGCTGCCGACCTGCGACGGCGCGACGATGTTGCCCGCGACCCGGATCACGAACAGGTCGCCCAGGCCCTGGTCGAACACGATCTCCGCCGGCACGCGCGAGTCCGAGCAGCCCAGCACGATCGCGAACGGCTCCTGGCCCGCGGCCAGCTCGATCGGGCGCGCGCCGCCGGCGCCCTCGCCGCGCCGGTCCGAGACGAAACGGCAGTTGCCCTGGCGCAGCCGCTCCAGCGCTTCGTTTGCGGCGATCATTACTAGGCCGCCGCCCCGTGGCGCAGCCACCAGATCACGAGGCAGACCGCAAACAGACTCAGGATCACCGCCATCAGGCCTCGCCGCTCCCCGCGCCGATACTGCTCGAACTGGCCTGCGAGGAGGGGATCGTCGAGAGCTCGATACTCATGCCGCACGACGAACAGGAACCCTCTATGGCGCCGAACGCTGTCGAAGTAGGCGGGGCGCGGGGCCCCCAGTTTCGCGTACGCCTCCGGATGCCGCGCCGCCAGGGCATCGGCCAGCGCCCCGCCGCGGCGGAAAGACCGCACCACCCAGACGCCTGCCGCGAACATCCACGAGGCGGCCAGCAGCGCGACGAGGTTCTTCGTTTCCATGCCGGCTAGGATACGCGATGCGAAAACCGCGCCTGCGGTCGAGTCGCGTTCGGTTTCATCTAGAGACTTATCTCGCCGCGAAAGACGTCGACGACATCGCCGCCGACCCAGACTTCTTCCCCGTCGCGGCGCAGATGGACGCGGCCCGCACGCTGCAGCGCGCTACCCTGGCTCGCGACATAGGAAGACTTGGCGAGTCCCGCGCCGAAGAGCCACTGCGCGAGGCTGGCATTGAGGCTGCCAGTAACCGGATCTTCGTACCCGCCGCCGCCGATGAACGCCCGCACCTCGAAGGCGGCGTCGCCGCCGGCCGTGTGCGGACCGACCACGCCCAGCTTGAGCGGGTCGAGCGCGGCCCAGTCGGGCTTGAGCGCAATCACCTGGCGCGCCGAGCGCAGCATCACCGCGCACCAGCCCGGGCCGTTGTCGACCCATTGGTGCTGCGCGATGTCCGATGGCGCCAGGGCGAGCGCGCCCGCGATTTTCGCCAGCACCTCGGGCTCTAGCGGGCCGCTGCGGCTCACCGGCGGCGCGGCGAATTCCAGGCGCGGGCCGTCGCTTCGCACGCGGACCAGGCCCGCGCCGCACTGCTGCACCACCAGACCCGGCTGGCGCGGCTTTCCGCCCGCGGCGAGCCAGGCGTGGCACGAGCCTAGCGTCGGGTGCCCGGCGAAGGGCAGCTCGCCCGACGGGGTGAAGATGCGCACGCGGTAGTCCGCCGCGGGATCGGCCGGCGGCAGCAGGAAGGTCGTCTCCGACAGATTGGTCCAGCGCGCGAGCGCGGCCATGCGCGCCTCGCTCACTCCCGCCGCGGCGTGCACCACCGCGAGCGGGTTGCCGCCCAGCGGGTCGGCCGAGAAGACGTTGACCTGAGTGAAGCGGTACGTCGTCATCGCGCGCGCGACACCTCAGCCCGTGGACAGGCGCCACGCCACCACGATCACGACCGGCAGCAGCAGTTCGGGGATCAGGTAGCCGAGCCAGACCGCGGCGGGCTTGGGCAGGCCGACGCGGCGGATCGACACCAGCCTGCCGACCCCGGCCAGAAACACGCCCAGCGCGAGCAGGTACACCAGCGTTCCCTGCTGCCGGATCGTGTATGCCGCCCAGAAGCTGATGACGCCGGTCGAGAAGTACACCCCGGCGATGAAGCGGTGCAAGTTGTCCAGGCGCGACAGCGTATCGGGCTGCCCCAGGACCATCTGCAGCGCGCCGCCGACGATCGCGATCGCCGCGACGATGAACAGGCAGACCTGGACGACCTGCTGGCCGACGAGCAAGGGTGCGCTAGGGTCCATTCAATCCTCCTGGGTTGACTTCAAGCGCCCGCCGGCGCCAGCATGAACTCGCGTCGAAGTCTACCGGATGTCGCGCGAGCTGCGCGCCGCGACGGGCCCCCGAAGGCGCTCGCGAAAATACTCGCGCCAGCTTTCGGGCAGCGCGCGCAATTCGCTCGCGCGACGCAGAAGATCCCGGTTCGCGGCGTCCGCGGCCTCCGCTGCGTAAAGCCCGACCACGTCGGCCACGGTGATACGGCCGTTGTCCTGGGCGACGAGTTCGAGCGCGTCGCCCGCGCCCAGGTCTCCCTCTTGCACCACGGCGAGGTAGAAGCCGGTGCGGCCGCTGCGCAGGAATCGCTTGGCCATGGCGGGCCGATCGAAGCGGATGCCGAGCATGAAGCAAGGCATCCTTGGCTGCGTCACGATGAATTCCGCGGATCCGGCGCGGAATCGATCCCCGATGTGGACCTTGTCTTCCAACAGGCCTTCCACGCTCAGGTTCTCGCCGAACGCGCCCCAAGGCAAATCCGTGCCGGGCAGCTCCTTGCGCCAGAACGCGTAGTGCTCCGACGGGTAGGCGTACACTGCCTTGTCGGCCCCGCCGTGAACGGACAGATCGGACTGCCGGTCACCCTGAAGATTCAGCCGTGTGGCCCGCACTCGGCCCGATACCGGCGCCTTGAATATGGAAGTGGGCACGACTTTGCCCCGCCATTCGACTTCGCGCGGAAGACCCACATTGATCGACAGAAGCTTCACTTTTGCATCCTGACTTCGGCAGCCAGCTGCGCGGGCTGCGTTGTCGGCCCGCACGCCTACACGACGTCGACATCCAGAGAGCACCCGGCGGCATGCCTGACCGTGCAGCCGACGGGCGAATGTGCGTCCGCCCACACCACCAGCTCGCGCAGAGTTTGCGGCTCCGCGCTTCCGGCGATCGTTACTTTGGTACGCCACCCGCCGAGGCCGGCTGATATGCCGTCGTCGAGGCCCAGCAGACCCCGCTGATCAGATTCGCTTTCGACCGTGACCTCCAGCGTGCTCAGAGCGATGCCGAGCTTGGCGGCGCGCGTCGCGATGACGGTTGCCGCGCACGAGGCCATCGCGGCGCGCAGCAACCAGCCGGGATTCGGCGCCGAGGCGCTGCCCCCGATCGCCGGCGGCATATCGGTATGCACACGTTCACTGCGCGGTCCGGTGATCTCGCACTTGAGCCCTTCAGTGAGGCGTGCGGTCGCCGCGCTCTTGGCTCTCGCCTTGGAAGGGTCCGCGGTGATGGCGGCGCTCAGCCGTTCAATCGCGTCACGGACCGTTGTATCGCTCATGATGGACCTCCCTTGGTTGACAGGCGGAATGCGGGCTCACGCTTGAACTCTTCAGCCAATTCCTTCTACCGAGACGAGGCGGGCCGAACTGCAGGCGTCCCGGATCGGCTTCAGCCCCCGGTAGAGTGGGCCGTTGTAGAACGATTCGAACGCCTCGACCGAGGGAAACTCGAACAGCACGATGCGGCGCGGCATCCAGTCCCCTTCATAGACCTTGTGCGCGCCGCCGCGAGCCAGGTACTTCCCTCCCGCCTCCTCTACCGCGGGCTTCACCCCCTTCATGTACTCCTGGTACCGAACCATGTCCCGGATATCGACGTCGAAAATCACATAAGCCGCCATGGGTCCTCCCCGGTGTGCGAGGCCGATTCTCGACCGACGGCGCCCGGTTGTCGATACCTACTCCCAGGACAAGGTGCGCGTCGAGCCTGCGCTGCGGCACTGCGGGCGGTGATCGCGCGTAGCGCTACGGGTGGATCACGCCGGGACGCCGAACAGCCCGGAGAGCATCCGCTCCCCGGGTTGGCTCTGGAAGCGATCGAGGTAGAGGTTACCGGCGCGCAGCCACCGGCGCACGACCAGGGCGCAATGCTTCACGCGCGCCCGGGTATTTTCCGAGGTCGCCGGCGTCCAAGTCGTACATCTTCTCGCCCTTCTTCATCGGATTTATGAAGTCGTCACAGTACGGTTTCTCAATGAGACGCGGCACCGTCGCCATCGAAGTCGCCTCTAATCTTCCATGGATCAGCGTGCAGCTCTGCTGCCGCGAATCAGACTGTGTTCATGTCGAGCTCGAGTACCGCCGAGCACGGCACTCGACACTCACGCGCGGGTCGGGCGACTTAACCGATCGATCCCATGGCACCCGGATAGCTCACTTCCTCCAGTTTCCCGGTGTCCACGTCGTAGATGAATCCGCGCACTGTTATCGCGTCCGGCCCGCTGGTCGGGATCCAGGGGTGGTTCAGGATCGACGACATACCGCGCCGCACGTCCCACTCGAGGCGCTCCGTCTGCTTGGCGTTGCGCGGCGCGTCGAGCGGCTCGATCGCGCCGCGGAAAGCGTGAAACTGCGATGGCGTCGAAGCGCACTTTTTGCAGCTCATGAACGGACGCGAGGTCGCCTGTCCCAGCAGCTTCTCGGCCGCCGGATCGCCCTCGAGGCCCGCCTTGAGCAGGTCGTCGGTGAAGGCAAGCATGCCGCAGCGCGTGTGATGGATCAGGATGATCTCGTTGGTGTTGAGTAGGTGATGCGAGATGATGAGGCAGCGGATCGCATCGTCGGTCACCACGCCGCCCGCATTGCGGATGATGTGCGCATCGCCCGTCTGCAGGCCGAGCAGGTCCTCCACGTCGAGGCGCGCGTCCATGCAGGCAACGACAGCCACGTGCTTGGCCGGATTGATCGGCTGCTTTCCGGGGTAGCTCGGCTTGTGCCCCGGCTGGCCGCTCGCGTACTTCTTGTTGTTGTCCAGATACCCGTCAGTCATCTTGTTTGCCATGGTGCCTCCTCGTTGAATTTGCGCGTCCTGCCGAATCAGGCTTGGCGCCGATCGAGCCGCGGTACGGTTCGACGCGGGAATCGTACGCCTTCGGGCGCCGGCGGAGCATTCATCGCCGAATGGTATGCGGGGCTGCGGTGCGCCTTCCGGGCGGTCGCGGGGCGCGAGGTCAGGCGTCGCCCGCTCTCCCGAGCCACCCAATTCGATCCCGCGCTTCGGCTTCCGCTGCGGCAAGATCGGCGACGATGGGCTCGGAAAAACCGCTCACGGCGAGCCAGCACTGTTCCGTCGGCAGGTCACTCCAATACCAAACGCGGAACCCAAACGTGCCGTTCTCGCGACGGTAAAGCTCGACTTTGTTCCTCCCGTCGGGGGAGATGAACTCTCGCTCGGTCACATGCGGCATGGTTCGGGGATGCCCAACGAGCGTGTAGAAAAAGGTCTTTGCAGAAGCATTCCACCGCCTTGATTGAGTG
>JADEYI010000373.1_pt1 | contig 66337 bp, 48 predicted proteins | sample 8542331 | NCBI WGS metagenome assembly JADEYI01 (sample SAMN16510988, study PRJNA670497) | mine drainage metagenome | isolation source: biofilm near Copperflume 1 | place: Germany: Marsberg coppermine Kilianstollen | collected 2018-02 | reverse complement strand
TGGCCCTATCTACATTTATCGTGCCTCAGTCTCATCTTTAGGCTGAGTAGTTACTTTCGAAGAATAACTTGTCTGCCAACGCCCCAAGAGCATCACGCGCAACTTTGCCCCCTGCGGAGCCTTCTACCCCTTCACCTTCGCCGTCCTTCTCGTCCTCGTCCACAGTCCCACCTCGCCACTTCAAGAATTCCTCTCGCTCATCCGACGGCCAACTCTTGACCAGCCCCCAATCAGGCTTCGCCTTAATCACACTCCACAGCACTCCCTGGGCATCGAGCCGGTCACGTAAGTGCATCCCCCTCGCCTCTGCCTCTTCCATTATTCGGTCAAGAAACTTCATGGCATGCTCGTACTGCTCAGCCGCGCGCGCGCCTTTAGGAGCATCGCCGTACCCCGTAAGGCTGTACCCCTTCCAGAACGCCACCGGCTTGAACATAGCGTTTTGTAGAGGATCCAACGCCATGAGAAGGAACGATGCCAGAATTGCCCCGGTCCCACCCCGTGCTTCTTGAGGTACGCTCTTAGCTCGACTTTGTACAATTTTGCGAATGGCGTTTGTGCCTGTGCTCGGATGTGCCTGCACGCATCTGTGGGAGTTTGTAAACATCACCAGCAAAGGCGGATGTTTATAAAGTCTCAGGCGTGAGCATAAAGAGGTTTAAGCCTGTGTATGAGGCCAAATGTGTAATTGTACAAAGTCGAGCTTAGCGAATAGGGCAACCTTCTCGACTGTGGAAGCATCACCGCTCCATAACTTCCTCAGCATTACTTCTGCGTCATCCGGTTTGGTTGCGCACCACTTCAAGAACTTGTCGTGTCCTTGCCAGTTGGTAAGGTTGTTCTTAGGGTTCTGGAACGCCGATTTCAGCAGGTTGAGCCAATCGTCTTGACCCGCGAGCAGTGCGTCGCGGGCCACTTGCAGCTTGGCGACTACGTCCAGTTTGTATTGCCGCTCATCCTGCTCGAATCCCTCGTCCTCGTAGAACTTCCATCCCCATTTGATGAAGGCGTCCCATGGGTTATTCGTGGGTGACCATAGAGCTTTCACTTGCGGATCCCAGAAGGCGAACCCAGCACCAAATTGAGGTGAAAGCGCTTCCCGTATAGCAACGAGTTGGCGATCTACATCCTTTGAAGGCGCATCAACCAGGCTCGCAAAATGCTGTACTATTTGCTGCCTTTGATCTAGGGACACTATGTCCTCGAAGTAGTCAGGGAACACCATATAGAATAGCACTCTTATCTGGGGTGTTGACATCTTCACACCCATACTCTCGACGAGTGCTTTGAATTTCCATGGGTCGGCCAGCGCCTCCTCGCGCTGCGAAGCTGTCATAGCTTTCCACTTCCGAGCAACCTCAAGCAGGACTGAGATCTGATTGTCCCGTCTGGTTTGGAAGGCCGTCCCAGGGCTGGCGGTCCCGGCACCGAGAGCCATATCCAGGTCAGGTGGTATGGTTACTTCTCCGGCCCCCCATGACAGGACACTATTGATCGAGTTGCGCTTGGCCGCAGCGCCCATCTTGGAAGGATGAACAATCAAGAGGTGAACGAAGAGCACTTCCGCAGCAAGCTGGATAACTATAGCTGGCGCGCCATGCAATTGCTGCTGCAACTTCACATCGAAACGATCGGGCCCGGTATCAGGCTGCTCGACGAAGCGGTGGTAAAGGTCCTCGATGCTGTCCGCCGACCAGACGGGCACACCGGGGGTGAACAAGGAGCCGTCACTTTTCAGGGCTTCAGACACAAACCGGCTTGCCGCCTCATAAAACGGCTGGACCCTCGCCTCGGTGTACCTTACCATGCTTCCTCCTGGCGCTTGAACTTGCTCCAGATTGCCAAATTCTGGGCAATATATCAGACATGTGCGCTAACTCGGTTCGCACTGCCTCGTTTGGACCTAACGGGGAAACGTTACCTCTGCTATCGAAACATGAAGCACGAGGCATTGCGGCCGTCACCAAAACTTGTTATATTTCTTCACGTAAAGTGCCAGTACTTCTATTATGTACCGGTCCGTATTTTGTACTTAGAAATCTTGGCCGGGTGCTGCCATTCGCGAACCGCACCGCCCTCGACCTCACAGCCATTATACTCAAGAGGCTTTTTAGATGTCGGATGACGACCTACCCATCGGGCTTCCAGAGGCTGACGCAGCTGGTACCACTCCCGCCAAGTCCGGGCAGCCGTTCCACAAGATCTCGCCTACCGACATTTCCCAGTTCATCCGGCTGGAACAGTGCCAGCGCTACTTACGCTTACGTCTTCAGGAGCGCGCCCAGGGCCGCAAGTTCCTCGAAGAATACGGCGTCTATCCTCAAACCATCCCGCCCCTGCTGACCCGCTCCGGCCAATCATTTGAAGAGAAGGTCGAAGCCGAGGTATCAACCCGTTACCCCGCACGCAACCTCACCCGAGAATCCCCTGAAAGGCGTGTTTCCGACAATGACCTGGTTGCGGAGCTGGCCAGGACCCTCCCGCCCAGCGAGGTGCTCGTACTTTTCCAGGCTCGACTCTCGCTGCCGCTCGGCCAGTGGTGGTTCCGGGGCGATATAGATATCCTCCGCATGGAGCGCTATGAGGACGGTACGCTCCACCTCCTCATAGCCGATATGAAAAGCTCCGCCGAAGCCAAGATGGAGCACCGCCTTCAGGTAGCCTTCTATCACCGGATGCTCTCCAGTCTTCTTGAGCACAAAAGCATACCTCACGGCGACATCAGCATGGGCATACTCTTCCTGGGGTCTGCCCTTGCTACGGACGGCCTCGACCACGAGGAGCTTGCCCGCATCGCTGAGCAGCACGCTCTTGCCGAGCAACTCTTCGGCGTTGACGACGCACTGGTTGAGATCGCACCTGACCCAACGCCCTACCTCGATTCGGTGGAGGACCTTGTCACCGGGCCGGATTCTACAGCCCTCCGCCTGCTGAATGCTCCTTTTGATGAACTGCCTTACCATCTCACCCACAAGTGCGACGGGTGCCTGTACAACGAGTATTGCATGAAGTGGACGGCGGAGCGCGACGACCTGTCCCTGGTGCCCCACCTTACCGCCCTGGAGAAAGAGGCCCTGCGGCGAAAAGGCGTGAACAGCGTGTTCGACCTTGCCCGTCTGAAGGATCTGCATTATGTAGAAACCGCAGACGGCAATCGCTTCGATGGTCTCGTGCCGTCGCCTGGCAAAGAGAAACTGACCCGGCAGCTCTCAGGCCAATGGGGCATCGGCCACCGGCTCGATGAGCTTATCCTTAGGGCCAGGCGCTATCTCGATTGGAAGCAATACGATGTGGAAGCCATTCCTTACATCCTCAGCAAAGGGCACGGTTCGCTGCCTTACTGTGATCCGAACCACAACCCCAATCTCGTCAAGGTGTACATAGACGCGCAGCACGATTACCTTCAGGACCGCGTGTACCTGCTCGGCTCGCTGATAGTAGCTTACGATGGCGGCATGGAGAAAGCCGAACATCGAAGCGTTGTCAGGATGACTCCCGGCCCTCCGGCTACCGACGAAGAGGAGAGGGCACTGCTGGTCGAGTGGATCGACGAAACGCTGAGCGCAGTGGCGGAGTTGGCAGCGCCCGACGAGAACGGGCAGCCAACCGCACCCGTACACCTGATCTTCTTCAACAGGTACGAGCAGAGGGTGCTGCTGGACGCGCTCGCCCGCCACCTGCCCACCATCCTGGCCGCAACGCCCATGTACGATTTCCTCACACAGAAGGCGGCCTTCGACTCGCCCATTGCCACCTTCCTGGACGATGAGATCCGTGAGCTGAAGAACTACCCGATGCTTTGCCAGTCTCTACAGGCTGTGGCCGCCTTCCTCAAGTTCGACTGGCGCAGCCCACGCAACTACCGCGCAATATTCCGGGAGCGCATGTTCGACTTCTGGGGCAAACTGGACAAAGGGGACGCAGAAGATACTCAAGCCTGGTACACTAACCGGTCTCGCTTCAAGAGCGAGATCCCGCTAGAGTTCGCCTACTCGTCTTGGGGTGAGTTGCCCCTACCGACAGAGGGGAAGGCTGACTCGTTCGAGCCGTACCGTAAAGCCAGCACCGATCTCATCCTCGAGTTTCAGGCCAGGCGTTTGGACGCGATGCACTACATCGTGAGCCGCGATTTTCGGGGCAACCGCCTCACCACCAAAACGCCCTTCCGGCTGACCGACCTCGCCTCTTTCTCTGAGAAAGCTCCTTCGCTGGCCCACGCCCTTGAAGAGTTCGTTATTATCGAGCGCCACGTAACATTGGCCGGGTGGAAGTCAGTCCGCAACATCGCCCCGGAGCGGCGCGCGCTCATGGGCGAAACTCTCCTTGTCCGGTATTGTGAAGAGGACCAGGACTCCGACGTGACTGAGAAGAACCGCAAGCACCAACAGCGCCAGGCTCTGCGGGAGCAGTACCGATCGGCTTTCAAGGCGGCCAACCCAACCGCCAAACAGGTGCGTCTTTTTCCCGACCAGAAGAAGGCGAGCGACTATTCCCAGGTAGGCATGCGCTACCGCTTGCGGCTGGAAACTGCAAAGGCGGGCATCGACGCCGGCCTGGACGAAGTGCTGGGCCTGACCAATTTGCGAGAAGGCGATACTATTATCTTCTACCCTCGCATCACCTATGATGAGCGGCTTCCTGCCGACCAGCGCACCCCCCAGACACCAACGCCTAAACAGATGCTGTATGGGCCCCAGGTGAAGATCGAGCGTATCGTAGTTGAGCGCAACGAGCAGGGTGAGGCAATGCAGTCCTTCGTGGAGGTCGAGTGGCAGCAGCAGATAGGGGGCGAGTGGTCCAAGGGGTTCGTCTTCGGCACGGGGTCCGAAGACCGTCCGCTCGTTGACGGTAAGCTGTATACGCTGGACCCCGACATCAACGACTTCTACGGCTACTGGTGCATGGTTACAACCAAAGCCCTCTCGGAAGCCGTTGCAGCAGGTAATAGCGAGGTGAACACTCTTTACAGCAGGCTCTCCAACCCACAAGGCAGCTACGTGGAGTGGGACGAGCGGGCCAGGGAGGGCCAGGCGCGCTTCTATGAGGGGTTGGAGGCGCTGCATTCCTTGAGTGAACATGAGATGCCGCAGTTCGAGGAGAGCAAGCACGACTACATCTCCTATCATAGTGACGACCTGGTGCTTCTTGTGCAAGGGCCGCCGGGCACGGGCAAGAGCTATTCCACAGCGTTCGCCATATTCGCTCGCATGCAGGGGGCAATGTCCTCGGAGCGTCCGTTCCGGGTGTTCATCTCGTGCAAGACTCACGCCGCGACCGATGTGCTGCTTGAGAATGTGCGTCACGTTCGGGATCGCCTGCGTTACTTCCAGGAGCATTACCCGGACCTCTTCGACCGCTATTTTGACCCACGCCTTCTTGATGTAGAGCTGTTCAGGGTAGCACCCAAGCAGCCTGTTGCAGACGTGACCAATCTCGATAAGGAGCGGGACAAAGAGAAGGGAGAGGACGGAAACGCCGACATAATCATCCGATCAAGGTGGTGTGTCGTGGCTTCAACGCCGGGCCATATATACGGTATGGTCAAGGCCAGGTGGGGGAACAAAGATCTGTTCGGGCATTACTTCTGCGATCTGCTGGTGCTGGACGAGGCATCCCAGATGAACATACCGGAAGCTGTTATGGCAGCCCTGCCCTTGAAGCCGACGGGCCAGTTGATCGTGGTAGGAGACCACAGGCAGATGGCCCCTATCGTCCAGCATTCATGGGACAACGAACCTAAGCGAACCTTCAAGGAGTACAAGACATACCGCTCCCTGTTCGTCACCCTGCTTGAGCTGGACCCACCCATTCCGATGATCAAGTTTGCCGAGAGTTTCCGTCTCCACTCGGCCATGGCGGAGTTTCTGCGCCGGGAGATTTACTCGAAAGACAGCATACGCTATCACTCTAACAAGACGGCCGTCCTGCCCAGCTTCGACCACCCGGACCCGTTCGTAGCGGCGGTGTTGGCCCCCGAACACCCGATTGTAGTGATTGTGCACGACGAAGCGATAAGCCAGACGCGCAATCCCTTCGAGCGTGAGTTGATCGCGCCCGTGCTGGAAGCTCTGGCCGACAGCACTCTATATGCGCTTGATCCCAGGCATGGCCTGGGAGTGGTAGTGCCTCACCGAGCGCAACGAGCCGACATGCAGGCTGCGTTCCCTGAGTTGAGGGTGCTTGATCCCGATACCGGCTCGGTGTTGTTCTCGGCGGTAGACACGGTCGAGCGCTTCCAGGGTGGGGAGAGGACGGCGGTGGTGTACAGTGCCACGGAGAGCGATCGCGATTACCTGCTGGCCGCGGGCAAGTTCCTTTACGATCCCAACCGTCTGACCGTAGCTATCAGCCGGGCTAAGGAGAAGATGATCCTGGTGGCATCTCGCTCGGTCTTCTCCCTCTTCAGCCCGGACGAGGACGCTTTCGCTAATGCTCAACTGTGGAAGAACCTGTTACGCCGTACGTGTACCACACTCCTCTGGGAAGGCGATCTCATAGGCCACACTGTAGAGGTTTGGGGAGACATGGGCATAACTGGCGAGGAATCTAGCTTGAAGTAAAGCCATGCGCGCAGCATAGAGTAGAAATACGGCTTATGCTATACTCAGCTACACAAAATGCGGATCACGTGTCGTTGCCTTTCACGGTACCGGCTTATTTTCACGGGTGGCTGATTACTCCATTTTCACGACCACATCAAAGCCAATTATGAACAAACAACCACCTCAACTTTCATTTTCCATCTCCAACGGTCCAAACGGTGCACCGTCCCTGATAACTGGCCTCAGCCTCACAACTCTCGAAAGCCATCTGTGGGAGGCTGCTAATATTCTTCGGGGTCCTGTAGATGCCGCCGACTTCAAGACCTATATCTTCCCTCTCCTCTTCTTCAAGCGCATCTCCGATGTAAACGACGAGGAAGTTGAACAAGCTCTTAAAGAGTCAGGCGGGGACGCTGAATACGCTCTCTTCCCTGAAAACCACCGTTTCCAGATTCCAGATGGTTGCCACTGGCGCGACATCCGTGCCAAGACAGTGAACGTTGGGCAAGCGCTCCAGTACGCCCTCCACGAGATCGAACGTGCCAATCAGCGCACTCTCTATAGTATATTCGGCGATGCTCAGTGGACCAACAAAGAGCGCCTCTCCGACGCTCTGCTGGTCGATCTGCTTGACCACTTCTCCCGTCTGCCGCTCATGAACTCGGTGGTCAATTCGGATATCCTTGGGCAAGCCTACGAGTACCTCATCAAGAAGTTCGCCGACGCCACCAACAAGAAAGCCGGCGAGTTCTACACCCCGCGGGCAATCGTTCGACTAATGGTGAATATCCTGGATCCTAAAGAAGGGGAAACGATTTACGACCCCGCGTGCGGCACGGGCGGTATGCTCCTCGAGGCGGTCAATCATGTGCGCGAGTCCGGTGGCAACGTGAGGACCCTGCTGGGCAAGCTCTACGGGCAGGAGCGCAACCTCACCACGTCCGGCATCGCCCGAATAAACTTGTTCCTCCATGGCATCGAGGACTTCCAGATCGTGCGGGAAGACACCTTGCGCTCGCCCGCCTTCTTCGCCGGCGACCAGCTCTCGACCTTCGATTGCGTGATCGCTAATCCGCCGTTCTCGCTTAAGAACTGGGGCGACGCTCAATGGGCATCCGACCCGTATGGCCGCAACATCGCTGGCGTGCCGCCCAAGAACAGCGCTGACTACGCCTGGGTGCAGCACATGATTAAATCTATGGCCCCAGTTACCGGCCGTATGGCCGTCGTTGTCCCGCACGGTGTACTCTTCCGGATGGGGGCCGAAGGGGAGATCCGCCGCAAGCTGCTGCAGATGGATCTCCTCGAAGCTGTCATCGGCCTCGGCCCTAACCTCTTTTATGGCACCGGCCTCGCCGCCTGCATCCTAGTCTTCCGCGCCCGCAAGCCACCTGATCGGCAGGGCCGCGTACTCTTCGTGGATGCATCTACCCTCTTCAAGCGCGGGCGCAACCAGAACACTCTCGAGCCTGAGCATGTGACGCAGATCTACTCGCTCTACCACGATTATAGGGATGTCGAAGGGTTTACCCGCATCGCCACCCTCAACGACATCGAAGCCAATGGCTATAATCTGAACATTCCGCGCTACGTTGAGCCGCAGTCGCAGGAAGAGAGCATTACTGTGCAGTCGGCGGTCGCTAACCTTGAGGAAGCACTGAGAGATGCGTACGCCGCCGAGGATCGACTTGCCAAACTATTAGAGGAAGCAGGACTTACATGACGAGCATTCCACAGCCCATCTCCCAAGCCACTCTCGAATCCTACCTGTGGGGAGCTGCCACCCTCCTTCGTGGCGTCATTGACGCGGGCGATTATAAGCAGTTTATCTTCCCGCTCCTCTTCTTCAAGCGCATTTCGGATGTCTATGACGAGGAGTTCCAGCAAGCCCTCGAAGAGTCGGAAGGCGACGTCCCATACGCTTTGTTTGCCGAGAACCACCGCTTCCAAATCCCCGATGGCGCCCACTGGCGCGACGTCCGCGCCCAGGCTACCAACGTCGGTGCGGCGATTCAATCTGCCATGCGTGCCATCGAGACGGCCAACCAGAAGCTCCTCTATGGCATCTTCGGCGATGCCCAATGGACTAACAAGGAACGCCTCTCCGATGCCACGCTGCGCGACCTTGTAGAGCACTTCTCCTCCCTCACCCTCTCCCTCGCCAATGTGCCCGAAGACGAGCTTGGGGTGGCATACGAGTTCCTCATCAAGAAGTTCGCCGACGATTCGGGGCATACCGCCGCCGAGTTCTACACGAACCGCACCGTCGTTCGCCTCATGACCCTCATGCTCGAACCTCAGCCGGGCGATTCCGTCTACGACCCTACCTGCGGCACGGGCGGCATGCTCCTCTCATGCGCGGTCGAGCTTCGCCGCCAGGGCAAGGAGTACCGCACGCTCAAGCTCTACGGGCAGGAGCGCAACCTGATGACCTCATCCATAGCCCGCATGAACCTCTTCCTGCACGGCATCGAGGACTTCCGCATCGAGCGCGGCGACACCCTGGCTGAACCCAAGTTCCTCCATGGCGACCGCCTCCGCAAGTTCGATGTGATTCTCGCCAATCCGCCTTACTCGATAAAACAGTGGGACCGCGCCGCCTGGTTGAACGACCCCTATGGCCGCAACATCTACGGCACGCCGCCTCAATCGCGCGCCGACTACGCTTTCTTCCAGCATATCATCGCCAGCCTCAAGCTGGACACCGGACGCTGCGCCATCCTCTTCCCGCACGGCGTCCTCTTCCGCGACGAAGAAGCTCATATGCGCACGCGCCTTGTTGACCACGATGTTGTAGAAGCCATCATCGGCCTCGGCCCCAACCTCTTCTACAACTCGCCCATGGAGGCGTGCGTCGTAGTGTGCCGCATGAACAAGCCCGCCGACCGGCGCGGCAAGATTCTCTTCATCAACGCCGTCAATGAGGTCACCCGCGAGCGCGCCCAGAGCTTTCTCAAGCCTGACCACGTCGCCAGGATTGTGGACGCCTACCGCACCTACACCGACGTCGAAGGCTTTGCCCGCGTTGCCACCCTGGACGAGGTTCGCGCTAACTCGTCCAACCTGAATATCCCTCTCTATGTTCGGCCTTCAACCTCCAACGGTGATGCCCATGCGGATGACACAATGCTTCGGACGGCAATCACCCGCTGGCGGGATAGCTCGCGGTCGCTGCGCGCCTCCATGGACGACCTTCTGGCGATGCTGAAAGAGGTAGCGCAGTAGCGAGTTTTCGCGATCTAGCCTCCGGGGTCTTGACAAGAGAATCAAATGGCTTTATAATATTGATAACCCTAAGGGTTATCAATATTATCGGCTGTGAGTATTCCTAGATTTGGAAATTACCTTTGATGATGACGACCTCGAGAAGCAGTGCAACAACCAGAGACTCCTGGTGAAGCACCAAGGCGCTGACCGCGCGAGACGCATTCGCCGCCGCCTCGATGACCTCCGAGCGGCTCCGACCCTTGAGGCGATGCGAAATCTGCCCGGTCGCTGCCACCAGTTGGGCGAGAACCTCGACGAGATCTTCTCGCTCGACCTTGACCATCCGTACAGGCTGCTCTTCGTGGTTGCGAACAACCCGATCCCACGCATGCCGGACAGCGGCATTGACTGGTGCAAGGTTACCGAGGTCAAGATCATAGGAATTAAGGACACACATGTTTAGCCAAGCACAAAACCAATATTTACCCGATTACGTTTCCCCACCAGGTGAGACCCTTCAGGAGATCATAGACGAAATTGGCATGTCACAGGCTGAGCTTGCCGATCGTACCGGTCGTCCAAAAAAGACCATCAACGAGATTATTCAGGGAAAAGCCGCCATTACCCCCGAAACTGCTCTACAACTCGAACGTGTTCTGAGCGTGCCTGCCACATTCTGGATCAACCGTGAACAGCATTACCGAGAGTACCTCGCCCGCCAGGAGGAAGAGAAACGCCTTAGCACCCAAACGGACCTACTCAAGGCATTGCCGATAAGGCAGATGGTGACTTTCGGCTGGATAAAGGCATTTGCCGATCCGGTTCAGCAACTCAACGAGATCTTACGATACTTCGGTGTTGCCACCCCTGATCGCTGGTATGATCTCTATGAACGTGCTGTGGCTTTCCGACGTTCCTCTGCATTCAAGGCAAATCCCGCCGCCACCGCTGCCTGGCTTCGTCAAGGCGAGATAAAGGCACAGCGCATCCAGTGTGCTCCCTTTGATGCTACCAAGTTCAGAGAAGCCCTGAACCGTGTCCGTCAACTTACCGTTCAGCCTGCTGAGGTCTTTGAGCCACAACTACGGATGGAGTGCGCCCGCGCAGGCGTTGTTGCCATCTTTGTTCGGGAGCTACCCGGCACGCGTGTGTGTGGAGCTACGCGCTGGCTGACACCCGACAAGGCGCTTATCCAACTCTCCCTACGCTATAAGACCGACGACCAGCTTTGGTTCTCCTTCTTCCATGAATGCGGTCATATTCTGCTGCATGGCAAACGGGATGTCTTCCTAGAGGTGAATGTTAGCGGTTACGCTAGCGGCGAGGTGAATGATGAGGAGAACGGCAATCGTGCTGAGCAAGAGGAAGAAGCAAACAAGTTCGCTGCGCAAACTCTCATTCCGCCCATTCAGTTCCGCAACTTTACCACAAGCTATGATTACCGGAGCATGTCTGCGATACGCCGGTTTGCTGAGAGCATTGGCATAGCCCCCGGCATCGTCGTCGGACAGCTTCAGCACGAGGGTCTTATCCCTTACGCAAACTGCAACAAGCTCAAACGCCGATTTGACTGGAAATAGAAGGAAGCCTACTACAAATGAGCACCACGCTCCCTATTACAACTAGCTCATCTGCCACCAACCTCCCTGAAGGCTGGCGCATGGTACGCTTCGGTGATGTCGTGCGTAATCTTGACGTGTATGTATCAAACCCGCTCGAAGCTGGTCTCGAGCGCTACATCGGCCTTGATCACCTTGAACCCGAATCGCTGCACATCAAGCGCTGGGGCCTCATCGCCGACGGCACCAGCTTCACACGCAAGTTCACTAAGGGCCAGGTCCTTTTCGGCAAGCGCCGCGCCTACCAGCGCAAAGCCGCCGTTGCCGACTTCGACGGCATCTGCTCCGGCGACATCCTTGTCTTCGAGCCACAGGGCGACGACCTCCTGCCCGACCTTCTACCCTTCATCGTCCAGTCCGAGGGTTTCTACAATCACGCCCTCGGCACCTCCGCCGGTTCTCTCTCGCCTCGTACAAGATGGCGCGACCTGGCCCAATACGAGTTCCCCCTCCCACCCAAAGACGAACAGCGCCGCATCGCCGACATCCTCTGGGCTGCTGATGATGCCCTCACAAAGACCCAAGCGGTACAACCGGAGTTTCATAGCTATAAGCTGGCCTTACTGCAGAAGCTGTTCGATCAGGACAATCCTGTTGCGAACGGTTCAGTGGAGGTCTCACCACTTGGCGGTTTGCTTTCATATGCGTCTGATGGTCCATTTGGAAGCAAACTTAAGACAGAACATTATGCCGACACAGGCGCACGCGTGATTAGGCTCCAAAACGTTGGTGACGAGACCTTTGATGACTCAGACAAAGCTTATATTTCACTCTCATACTACAAGGAACTAATCCGATATGCCGTGCACCCCGCTGACATAATCATAGCTGGATTGGGAGATGAAACTCATCAAGTAGGTAGAGCTTGCCAAATACCAGAAGATTTCGGTCTAGCGGTCAATAAAGCTGACTGCTTCTGCCTCAGAGCAAAGCCAGCTAAGGTAGAGCAGGCATATCTCATGTACTTCTTGAATAGCCCATACGCTAGACAGCAGGTTCTTCAACTCGCGCAAGGCACGACGCGCCTTCGGATCAACGTCTCCAATCTAAAAACACTACTGGTTCCTGTCCCAAACCGCGATATGCAAGTTAGCACGATTGGCACACTGGATTCCCTCGAACAAGCCCGGCTTGATCTACTTCGCAGTATCCAAGCGAAGCAAGCAATGTTAAAGGCCTTGAGAGAGCATCTTCTGGCAAGTAAGGAATAGTCTCATGTTCAACGAACTCACCACCGTCGAAAACTTCGTACGCGACCTGCTCGCGGGGCAGCAAGCTACCTCCGGCCAGATACGCGAGCTGCCTACCCCCTACAGCCCAGCCAACGTCGCCCTCTCGGCCACCGGCCTCGGCTGGGAGTACATTCCTGCCACCAGCTTGCCCCGCACCGAGACCGACGTGCTCGTAGAGCGCCACCTGTGCGAGGCCCTCATCCGCCTCAACCCCGAAATCTCCGCTCAGCACGACCGCGCCGACGAGGTCATCTACCAACTTCGCGCCATACTCCTGGGGGTCCACGCAGACGGCCTGGTCAAAGCCAACGAGCAGTTCTCCGAGTGGCTGCGAGGTGAAAAGAGTATGCCTTTCGGCCCCAACCACTCCCACGTCCCAGTCCGCCTCATAGACTTCGACAACCTCGCCAACAACCGCTACGTTGTCACCACCCAGCTAACCTACCGCGCACCCGAGAAGCGCTTCGACATCATACTCTTCGTCAATGGCATCCCTCTCGTCGTGGGCGAGGCCAAGACGCCCGTGCGACCCGCCGTCAGTTGGGTGGACGGCGCGATAGACATCCACGACGACTACGAGCTATCTATCCCGGCCTTCTTCGTGCCCAACGTCTTCTCCTTCTCCACCGAGGGCAAGACCTACCGCTACGGCTCCATCCGCATGCCCCTCGACATCTGGTCACCCTGGGTTGCTCCCGACAACGACGGCACTCTCTCCGGTCTTGAGGAAGTCGAATCTACCGTCCGCGCCATGCTCCGGCCCGATGTGGTCCTTGATATACTTCAGAACTTCACCGTCTTCGCCACCGACAAGCGCCACCGCAAGATCAAGATCATCTGCCGCTACCAGCAGTACTACACCGCCAACCAGATAGTCGAGCGCGTCGTCACCGGCCTCATCAAGAAGGGTCTCATCTGGCACTTTCAAGGCTCCGGCAAGTCCCTCCTGATGGTCTTTGCCGCTCAGAAGCTGCGCCTCCACCCGGCGCTACGCAACCCAACCATCCTGGTCGTTGTAGACCGCATAGACCTTGACACCCAGATTACCGCCACCTTCAACGCCGCTGACGTGCCCAACACCATCACCGCTGGCACCCGCGAGGAGCTACAGCGTCTGCTCGGCCAGGACGCGCGCAAGATTATTATCACTACCATTTACAAATTCAAGGAGGCGTCCGGCGTGCTCAACAGCCGCTCCAACATCATCCTCATGGCCGATGAAGCCCACCGCACCCAGGAGGGCGACCTCGGCCACAAGATGCGCCAGGCACTCCCCAACGCTTTCCTCTTCGGCCTTACCGGCACGCCCATCAACAAGCGCGACCGCAACACGTTTTACGCCTTCGGAGCCGAAGAGGACACCCAGGGCTACATGAGCCGCTACTCCTTCGAAGAGTCGATCCGCGACGGCGCAACCCTCCCTCTCCACTTCGAGCCGCGACTTGTCGAGCTTCACTTGGACCGCGCGGCCATTGACGCCGCCTTTGACCAGGCCACGGAGGATTTCTCCGAGGCCGACCGGGCCGTGCTTTCTCAGCGTGGCGCTCGCGTGGGTGTGCTCATCAAAGCCCCTGAGCGCATTCGGGCTATTGCTATCGACATAGTCAAGCACTACCAGGAAAAGGTTGAGCCTTCCGCCCTCAAGGCCATGATCGTCGCCTATGATCGCGAATCGTGTGTCCTCTTCAAGCTGGCGCTCGACGAGATCATCGCGCCCGAAAAGAGCGAAGTCGTCATGACTGTCGCGCCGTCCGAGCGCGAATGGCGCAAATACGACCGCAGCAAGGACGACGAAGAAAAGCTCCTCGACCGCTTCCGCGATCCAGCCGACCCACTTCAATTCCTTATAGTCACCGCCAAGCTCCTCGCAGGCTTCGACGCGCCAATCCTTCAGTCCATCTACCTCGACAAGCCAATCAAAGAGCATAATCTCCTTCAAGCCATTTGTCGTGCCAACCGCCCGTTCAAGGACAAGTCGCACGGTCTCATCATTGACTACGTGGGGATCTTCGACGACGTGGCTCTCGCGCTCTCCTTCGACGAAAAGTCCGTCCAACGCGTAGTCACCAACATCGAAGAGCTAAAACTGCAGCTGCCCCTCTTCATGGACAAGTGCCTATCATACTTCATCGGCGTTGATCGCTCCATCCCTGGCTACGAGGGTCTGCTAGCCGCTCAACAATCCCTCCCTAACAACGATGTGCGCGACGCCTTCGCCGCCGATTACTCTGCACTCTCTCGCCTCTGGGAAACCCTCTCCCCCAGCGATGCCCTCACGCCGTATATCGAAGACTATCGCTGGCTCTCCCAGGTGTACGAGTCGGTCAAGCCGCCGAGCGGGCACGGCAAACTCCTCTGGCACGTTCTCGGCCCGAAGACCATCGAGTTGATTCACGAGAACGTCCACGTCAGTGCCGTACGCGACGATCTTGAAACACTGGTTATGGACGCCGACCTCCTATCCAACGCCCTCTCCGAAGACGAGTCGAACAAGAAGGCCAAAGATGTCGAGATCCAGATAATCGCCCGGCTCCGCCGCCACGTTAACGCCCCCGAGTTCATCGAGCTTGGCCGCCGCCTCGAAGAACTAAAAGACCGTCTTGAGCGCGGCCTCCTCACCAGTGTCAGTTTCCTGAAGAGCCTGCTCGAAATCGCCCGTGACGTGGTCAAAGCCGAAAAGCAAGTTGACCCGGTCGAAGAGCAGGACCGCGGCGTCGCCGCCCTCACCGATCTCTTCTCTGAGGTGCGCACCGAGAACACACCCATCATCGTCGAACGCATAGTCGCCGACATAGACAACATCGTCAAGATAGTCCGCTTCCCCGGCTGGCAGCAAACCATCGCCGGCGAGCGCGAGGTCAAGCAGGCGCTACGCAAAACCCTGCTCAAGTACAAGCTCGCCCACGAGCAGGACCTGTTCGATAGGGCTTACGCCTATATCGAGCAGTATTATTGATATGAAAGTAGGATAAGCATATGAGCGACTCAGTGGAGCGTCTTTCAGAGCAGAGCGTGGCTGAGGATTTGCAGCGCCAGCCGCACCTCCTCATGATGCTGGCAGAGAACGCGCTCACCGTCGCGGATAGCCTGCGCGATAACTACTTCCGAAACACCGCGCGCTTCATTGCCGCCCTGCGCCAGGCAGCTATTCGCCGCGACAATCCCATCATGCAGGTGGGTTCTGTCGCAGATGCCGACTGGTCCCAGGTCGAGAGCGAGGTGGTCACTTTCATCGATGGCGGTGTTGGCACGGCTCCCATCTCTTCTCAGCAGCCTATCCTGCTGCGTGTTGGCTCCTATTCCGTGCGTACTGGGGAGCGCAGTCTTGCCGAGCGCGAGCAGTTCGGCTATTACCCCGTCATCCTGGGCGACATCGAAGGCACCAGCAAAGAGCGCACCGATTTCCCCGACATTGTGCGTATGACGGCTGAGCTACTGGGAGGGCTCGCTGCCCTGGATCGAACGCCCAACCTCAATGTGCTGCTGTTCCACGGCCCGCTCGTCAACTTCATGGGGGCCTACGCCGGACACACCCCATTCACAGAACGCGATGTAGATATCTTCTTGCGTCAGTACGGCCCCGATCCGGAGATTGCGCGCCAAATCAAGGAGGAGTTCCTCGCCCAGGCATACGTTGAGATCTACCCACGCATGACCGACAGCTATGAGCAGTGGGTCGAACGCCGCCTCTTCGAGCCTCTCGCCTGGATCGCGTACCTCCACCGCCGTCTCATCTCCGAGGCTCGATCCCGCTCACCTGTTCCTCTCATCGCTGGTGTGGTCGAGCGCGGCAGACTGCGCGAGTTCAGCGAGAAGGTGCTCTTGGACCGGGTCTTCCACAATATGAGGGCCAAAGGCAGCGGCGACTACTTCAACAAGATGTACGGCCGTTCGGACCTCACCTCGCCCACGGCCATCCTGAATAAGCTCGGCTACCACGATGCGCTTCTCCTCGCCATGATCTTGCAGCCCGGTGAGTACTCCGAGCCGTGGCGCATAAGCAAAGATCAGGAACTGCACAGGGGTGAACTCGCCTTGCCTGGAGCGCCGGGGAAATCCGTAGTTGATTGGGGAGCATTGCGGCCCTCTTCACCTACGGGCTTCCCACGCGTCCTCGGCTTCTATATCCATATCTCCCCAACTACCGAGCCGATCCGGGTAGAGTTGTACGAAGACCTGGGTCGAGCTCAGGTCGCCGATGTGGCGCGCCGCGTCTACCTCTACTCCCGTCTCCTCCCCGGCTACGGTTTCCCAGTTGGGCTCGATATCGCCGACAAATATGCTCATGTTCCTGACTGGCTCCTCAGTGCTTACAGCAAGCTCATCCGTTACCACCTGGGCGTCAGTCTCCAGCAGGGAGAGATCAGCGACGCCGCAATGCGCCGCATACTCGTGCAGGCCATCTACATGACGCATCGCGACTGGCTCTTCCGCCCCAACACGCTATAGCAGGAGACGCTCCTATGGATACTCGCTCAAATCGACCCCGACCAGCATCATCAGATGGCCCATCGCAGCCTTTGTTGGCAAGAATACAGCCCAGGGAAGAAGCAGCGTCCAAACGCGACAACTACGTTGGGACGATAGTGGGCGAGAGCACAAGTCGCGAGTTTCGCCTAGCTGTCGCGCAAGAGGCCATCCGGGAGCAAGATATCATCGCGGTGGACGCCGAGCTGCGAGTGCCCGAACAGGATGTCTCAACAACTGAGCGCATACGGGTCTGGGCCAAGGTACAAAGTATCGAGCGTGTCAATCCTCTTTTCCCGATGGAAGCTGGTCACGAGCTCGCTGCCACTCACACCGATCCTTTCGATACGGTGCTTTCACTCAGCCGTGAAATGGTCACTGCTGTCTGTCAGATCCTGGGCGCCGAGCCGATCGAGGGTACCTCCGGCGGTAAGCTAAACCACCTGCGCTACCCCGCTCGACCTGCCACCAGCGCATACCGTCCTTCGTCAGAGGACACCGCGCGCATTGTGCTCGGGGAGCTAAGAGAGAAGGCGGGTCGCGCCCTTGATATTGCCACCCTTTCCAACCGCAGGGATATCGACGTACTTGTGGACGGTCACGCTATCGTAACTCGCCATCTGGCAATCCTGGCGATGACCGGCGCTGGTAAGAGTTGGACTGCTCGCCGTATCATCGAGCAACTTGCCGACAAGAATTATCCTATGATCATCTTTGACCCTCATGGAGACTACACCGGCCTGAAGGATGTGAGTGCCCTGCGTGAAAGGGTAAAGCTTTATTATGCAGAGCTTCCTATCATGGAAGAGGAGTTCGACGACGTAGTCCGTATCGTTAGCGGGCTGAGCGGCGAAGAACTTACCGCACCGCAAATCGATGCATTCAGCACCCTCTACTCGGCTACCTCCAACCTACTATCCGCAGAAAACCTCTCGTCCGGCAAACTAAGAGACGTGCTGTTCGAAGCGACCAGGAATCCGGCTCTCAAGAATTATCCACTGGGACGTAATCTGTTCGCCCTCTCCTATATTGCTGAGGCTGCCGAAGTGCTAGCCAAGCAGAAGGATGCCCAGCCGAGGCGTGACCTAATCGACCTAGGGTTTGAGGCCCTGGACAGGGTGGACGCCCGACTAGCGGGTACGTTCGGGGCATTGGCTCGCAAGCTGCGCCGGGCGGCCTTCTCTCTGCGTGAAATGGAGGAAATCAACCGCTCAAGAGCCGGAAAAGCCGCGCCGCTGCCTTTCGACCGCACCGAGCTTGTGGACTACGGCCAGGTGTCTGTAATCTCGTTGGCGGGCTACACGGAGGTTTTCCGGGCCACCCTCTACACGCTCATAGTACGCAGGCTCTTCGCTTCGAGAGTGCATGGCAAAATCCGATATCCGTTCCTCCTCGTGCTTGAAGAGGCGCACAATATCGTCCCTGGCCACGCCGAAAACTCCGAGCCTGCCATCGAGCGAGCGCTGGGAATGACTAAGCAGATCGCCCAGGAGGGACGCAAGTTCGGCGTTGGTCTCATCCTTATCAGCCAGCGGCCCTCTCGCCTTGACGAGACCACCCTCTCGCAGTGCAACTCGTTCATCATCATGCGCATGGTCAACCCGGCCGACCAGAACTTCGTGCGCCGTGTAATCGAGAGCCTGGGCGAAGAGGAGGCAAACCTCCTTCCGGACCTCGATGTCGGTGAAGCAATCCTCTCAGGGCAGCTTATCAACTTCCCAGTGCTGGTGCGCATTAAGCCTCCCGAGTCGAAGGGCGAGCGCGAAGAGCAGGATGCCTTCGAGGCATTGGCTGCGATACATAACGAGTCTGGGAAGGGCAAATGGGCCAACCCTGATGCCATAAATAGAGAGTGACAAAGGCTGTGCCCGCCTCGGTCGATTTGGCCTGCAAGGGATAGTGAGAACTGACCGCGAAATAGAATTCTCTATTTTATGGTTTGAGGAGAACAAATGCCAAGTAGGGTCTTTGGAGAGATACCCGACTACCAAGAAGGAACCTACTTCGAATCGAGGGCGGAGATGTCACGCGCAGGCGTGCATCGCCCTCTGCAGGCTGGTATATCAGGTAGCGCCTACGAAGGGGCAGACTCTATCGTCTTGTCCGGCGGCTACGAGGATGACCGCGACAACGGTTTCGAGATAATCTACACTGGCCATGGCGGAAGAGATCCTGACACTGGCGAACAGGTCGGAGACCAGGAGTTGACTCGAGGAAACATGGCGCTCGTGTACAGCATGAAGAATATGCTCCCGGTGCGGGTGGTGCGCGGCGCCACACATGCTTCACCGTTCTCCCCAAGGGTTGGCTATCGGTACGACGGACTGTACCTGCTTGAAGATTACTGGCAAGAGAAAGGCAAGTCGGGATACATGGTATGGAGATACAAATTGGCGAAGCAGGACAAATCCACTATCCCATGGCTTGCCGCTGCGCCTGCTTGGGTTAAACCAGCCAAGCGCAACCATCCAAAGCCTGTAACGCCATCCAAGAGTACCATTACCAAGCCCTTCATCAGTCCAGCAACGAAAGCAGCGCAAATCCAGGACCCATCCATACCACAATTTCAAGCCGGTGAGCGGGTGAAGCACCCCACCTTCGGCGAGGGTCAGGTCCTACAAGTCGCTTCCAGTGGGGGCGATGAGATCGTAACTGTGCAGTTTGATAGGTTCGGAACGAAGAGATTGATGGCAAGAGCCGCGAAGTTGGAGCGGCCACTTTAGTGATGGATATAAGCGATCGCCAGCGTGACAGGATTTGATGTAAACGACGACCCGCTCACAACATCTGTAAGATCAGCAAACCGCTTTAGTGTAGAATGGAATAGTTACCATTCCGTCATTGCGCCGCCCAGGAGCAACTTTACTACCCTACAGGAGGCACGAAGTGAGCGTTGTCAAAGTAATCGAGCTGATCGCAGAATCTGACCAGAGCTGGGAGGCCTCTGCCCAGGCTGCCGTCACGCACGCGGGCAGGACCATACGCAACATCAAGAGTCTGTACGTCCAGGACTTCCAGGCCAAGGTGGACAACAACAAGATCACTCAGTACAGGGTTACCGCCAAGATCACCTTCGTGGTTGACGAGGTCAAAGACACGAACTAGGCGCCGTAGCCGTAAGCGCCGGTAACGCGCGAGGAGGGAGGCAACGACGTACGATTCCTCCCTTCTCTCCCGTGACTATCCATCTGGTTAGATCTGCCGTATCCAGGTAGTCAACTCTCCTCCTGGTCACTCGCGTCCTCGTTTGCATTGTCAAGATCGGGCAACAGTTGGAAAGGCTCAACCTTTGGCACTGGCTTCGGACCGGCGGGTGCTTGGGCACCTACGTCCGGCCCGTACCCACCGCCGCGTAGAGTAGCAAGTATCAGCGCTTCCACTTCCGCGCAGGGTGTGCCCCAGCGCAGTGCCGATAGGCGCTCGATGCGTTCGATCTTGTTCGGGATGAGCTGTGGGTGTGCCAGCAGGTATTCCCGCTCCTCCTTATCCAGCTTCCGCCTTGCTCGCCTGTATAGCTCCCGGTCGGGGTCACTCAGCACGCTGAGTATCTGCACAGCCTCCGGATCCCCTTCCTCGGCAGGCATATAGATGTGCGTAGCCAGCCGCATTATCCGGGAGCGCCTGGCTTCTTCACTCTCATCAGGCTCGCCTCGAACCAGCATCTGCATCTGCTCAGGAGCGTTCGCCGCCTGCAGCGCCTCCCTGTTCCTTTCCAACGTCTCTCGCGCTGCCCAGTCCTTGAGGTCGCCATCGAGACTGGCTACCATACGCTTCCCAGGGTTCAGCGCAGGAATGGGTACCGGCAGCGGTGCAGCCGAATACACGCCCGTCTGCGTTTCCTTCAGCGAGGTACGCTGGTACGTGTAATAGGAGGGCAGGTTTTGAAAGTCCTCCGCCTCCAGCCCTGCCATGTAGCTGGCGAACCGGCGTGCGTCGTCTGCCTGCAACCCGAACACCACCCAGGTCTGGACGTTTTTCAGAATTGCGCTCAGCACTTCTTTGGGAAGTTGGTCGGTGTACTGGTAGGCCAGCATCAGCCCCAGCCGGTAGCCTCTGGCCATCGACAGCATCCGCTCTACATCCTGGCGGGCGGTATCGACGAAGTTTTGAAACTCGTCCATAACAAGCAGATAGTCGCGGCGTTGATGCTGTGGAATTGAGTCTCTGGCGAAGGCGCCCGAAAGGAAGCCGTTGAGCACAAGCGCGCCAAGGAACGATTGGTCTTCCCCCAGCCGCGGGCTTACCTTCCCAACGAATATGATGCCCCGGTCCATGATCTCCTGGAAGTTGACCGTGCTGTACGGTTGGACTAGCAGATACCGCACGTCGTTTTTCACGTAGCGGTCCACACGCGTGAGCACGTTTTGCATGGAGCTTCTATTCTGCGCGCTCATAGCAGGTACCTGCCGCTGCCAGAAATCTTGCACCACCAGGTTGGTTATCTTGCCCACGCGAGCATCCCTGTACTGGTTGCCGCCCTTGCCGTCGTCCTGGAACCAGCGCCATAGATTGAGCATGGTGGGGGCTTCCTCCGCCTGCAACACTGCGATCATGCCGCCCCGCAGGAAGCGTTGCATCAACACGGCCTGCTCCCAGTTTGCACCCATCATCTTCCTCATGAGGCTCATTGTCATGGACTCGATCGTCTCAGCACCGAATTGGGCCGCAACCCGCCCGTCCAGGGGGTTGATCCCAATCGACCGCCCGCCGGTGCTCCCACCCTTGCCTGCGCCGCCTCTTGAGCGATTCTCCGGGTCGAACGTTAGCACTTCTCCTTCCAGGTGGGGTGGCACAAGTTGCAGCACGTCCCAGTAAGTGTCGCCTTTGCCGTCGAGAATACCAACGCCTCGCCCTGCCGCCATATACTGGGCAACCACATTGCATAGGAGAACGCTTTTTCCAGAACCCATGGGCCCCAGGATGTAGGTGCCTCGCCGTAGTTCCTCAAAATCGGTGCCCGCACCCCGCAGCCCCGGTGGTAACACATTTGCTCCCTCTACTACTGTTGCGTCTACTCGTTTATCTCCTCCTTCTCGCTCTTCTCCCTCTTCCTCGTCTTCGCCCTCCGGTAACTTTTCTTCCTCTGCCTGCATTGCCAACAGTTTCTCTGTTCTGGCTAAGTCCTGTTTCTCCCATCTGGCTACGGCCTCCTTATCTGTGGGAGGCAGGTCCTCGTCCAGTGCCCCGAGCATGACCTTCCGGCCTTCCGCGACCTGCTCGGATGTTACACGGGCCTCGGCAGGCGGTGGTATCTGCCGGTAAGGTCCCCAGAGCACGTTCGCAACACCCTCAAGACCCTGGTGTGGGAAGTGAAAGAGAGCAGAGAGTTCAGTCGTGTTGAGGATACACGGCTTGCCCCTTCTCATGAACGCCGACAAAGGCAAAAGCCGGGGCAAGGATATACCTTCTCTCGGCCACCTTCCAAAGACCGGCCCTGCGTGTCCCAGCATTCCTTCTGGGATTCTGGGCGTCACGGAAGCCACCGGAAGTGCTGCACCGAATACAGCCTGGCCTCTTCCCACGACCTGAAAGCCCTGTCTCACTCCCGTTATAGACCGGTCGTACTGCCTGAACTTCCTGAATAGCGCCGCAAGGCGAGCTTCCGCCAGGATACCTTGACCAGCCTCATCTGTTCGCTCCATGGCCACGAGTCTGACCATCGTATCGAAGCCCTGCCGGTCTGCTTTCTCCGCCAGCGCTAGCACGCGCGCCTCATGCTGAGGACCCAACGACTTCTTGCCCACTTGCACCTCAAGCTCGCGCAGACGCTCCAGTTCTCTGTTCACCGTTTGTTGGTTCTGGGCTGATCCAGCCGGAAGAGAAGCAATAATCACCTGGATGCCCATTACCGGCACATCTTTGTCTGTCCACAGCATGCTCATAATGGTGGCCAGAGGGTCAGACCCCGCGCCCGGTGATCCTGCCCGATTGGTAGAACGGTTGCCCACAGCCGAGCGCTCGCCGGACGCCCCTGCCCCGGAGCCGATAGGGTAGCGGCTGTCGGCCAGCAAGCCAAGGTCGTACCAGGTCACCTGGGCGGGCACTGCCATATCCGGCACTTCTGCCGGTTGAGTGACGTCATGCTGAGCCTTCTTCGTGGGATCGTCTACCCAGCGCACCCGGCACTCAGGGTGGTAGGCCTTGATCAAATGCCGCACTTCCTCAACGAATCGGTCGCTTTCGAGGCTTGCCATCATGGAGTTTTCATCTGTGTCCTGCTCGCCCACAGCCGCCGGACACCATATGTAGAAGCCTACTTTGCCTCCGGTATGGGGCGTGCTCCACATCTCAAAGCTCAAGGCCTGCCGCTCAGCTCCCATCCTTTTCGGCCCGAGCCCTCGACCTGCCAGTGCCGCTTCGCTGAGAAGGTTCCATAAATGCTCCAGCATGTTAGCTACTCCTCGCGCATCTGCGTTGCTGCCCCTCGGTATAAGCACCTCCAGCGTCCGTCCTCCTTGCAGGCGCTCCTTGCGCACCCGCGGTAGCCACGCATGAGCGTAGCGCCACCACACCCACAGGGCATAACAGATATAGAGAGCAAGCAGCCCTGTAGAGATCAACAGTGCAGTCTGCCCCCATTTCGCCACTTCCTCAAGCCAGGTAACACTTCCTCGAGGATTGGGCGGCTGTATACTACTGTTTTGTGCTCTCGCCAGGGATCCATTTACCATTCCCCAGACGCCGTCCCATGAGGCGGAGTGTAGCGCATGCCAGGCGAACAGCGCCCAGCCGCAGAGCCACACCCCCACCAACCAGGCGAGCGGCCTGTTGAGCATGCTTTTCAATATGGCAGTGAGCAGCGCCCACCACATTTCCGACGTCCCGTCCGATTTGTTCCTTGTACTCATCGCTTTGCTCCTCATTTTGTCCCTTATAGTCTTCGTCGTTGACCTATCTAGCTCCTGGCGCTGGTGTGTATGCGGGCAACTGGCACAACAGCGCTCCCCTCTCTATGGTATGGGACAATGAGTCACGCCTGCGTCACACGTGCGAGCACGGTCCTGTCTGCGGTCCGCTGTGTGGCGTGGTACAGGAAATGGTCAGGTGTGGCTACCTCAGGGTGTACCACGAATTCGTGCGTGAATTGTTGGGTTGCAGTGTGCTCGCTGGTGGTGCAAGTGTGCGGTTAGAAATGATGGGAAGCCGTTTTTGCCAATCTCGCTCCTTAGACCGGGGATCTCGCCAGGTTACTTCCACGTCTTGCCTTCCCTGCCTCAACGCGGCGAGCCAAGAATGTTGCGCCGGGAAGTTGCGTCAGCAGGTGAGATCGGTCCGTGCCGTACACGAATTTTCTTGCGGAATCTTTATCAGGTAGAATGAAAAGCGGAGGCTTGAGCCACCGGCCCGGGTGATAGTCAATCGCTACCTTGCCTTCGGCCTAACGCTGCAAACAGGACGCCAGGAAACGGGAGGAGAGAATGACAGAACGCGGTGAGGGAAGCCTGCTCGACGCTGACGTTGAGGCGCTGGTCAACGCGGTAAACTGCAAGGGAGTGATGGGTAAAGGTATCGCCTTGCAGTTCAAGTTGGCTTATCCGGAGAACTTCGATCAATACAAGCAGGCTTGCGATGCCGGAAACATGCGTTTGGGCGAGGTGCTGGTCATCCCTACGGGCAGGAAGGATAACCCTGTCTACATCGTCAATTTCCCCACGAAGTACCATTGGCGGGACAGGTCGCACCTTGATAGTATAGAAACAGGCCTCCGCTCGCTGATCCATGCCGTCAAGCGACTGGGGATAACTTCCATTGCGGTGCCGGCACTTGGTTGCGGTCTGGGTGGCCTCGATTGGTCGGATGTCAAGCCCCTTATAGAGCGGGCGTTTGCACCGGTACCCGATGTGAGAGTGCTGCTCTTTGAGCCTGGCAGCGGCCCGCAAACCGGCGCGGTTCAGAGTAGCCGCGCTAGATCAAACGGAAAAGTCCAGGAGCCGTAAACAAACAATGCCACGACTACGCCATCCAGCTACCCGTAATCAACTCGCCATGCCTGGCTTCGGCACAGATGCACTCCGCCCGCCGGAATGGCGCGCAGTGGAGGCGGCCATAGACGCGTCACAGGAGCGGGAAACTGTCGCGTGGGCAGCCTTCGCGCACTGCCGAGCTATCGAGGTTTACACCGACGGCTCGGCACCCGTCCGCAATCCGGGCGGCCCTACAGGGTGTGCTGCTGTCGTGGTTGGGTTCTCGGAGCCTGTCAACCAGTTCGGCACCCGACGCCCTGAGCCACAGGCGCGCCTCGATATAGCTGCTTATCTGGGAGAGCGCCAGAAGGAGCCTCTCACCAGCAACAACCGGGCGGAAATCGCTGGCATCATGCTGGCTTTCGAGGCACTTTACCGGTTGTGGGAGCGACGCAGCTCAGAGGACGAAGACGCATTCTCACAACTGACAGTCTGGAGCGACAGCGAGTACGCCATCAACTGCATGAATGGAACCTGGAAACGCAGGCGCAACACGGACCTGTGGCCGATAGTAGACGTCCTCGCTGAGGATCTGGGAGTGATAATGCCTTGCGAGTACGCGGTCAGATGGCTCAAAGGGCACGCGGGCACTATCTACAATGAAGCCGCTGACGAGCTTGCAACGCGCGGCGCCTTCAATTTCAATGACGACGTATATGCCAGGTACCGCCTGGCTCAGGAGGAGACAGGCCGCGAAATGCCCGGGCAAGCAGCACTCTCCAGGCATGGGGTATCTGGATCGTCGGCTTCTCAGAGCAACGGTCCATCGCCAGGACCTGCGACGACGCGCTCGGACAGTGGAAAGGAAAGTGGAGACAAAGAGGAATGGATTGCTCCAACCGACTATACCCTCGCAATCTATACTCATCTGGACGGCGAAGGCCAGCCGAGTGTTGGACGTGGCCCTTGCGAGGGGCGATCTCGGCTGTGGGTAAGGAGCGGCAAGAGCCGGGACGCACGGGTAGCCCATGCAGGCGAGCGCACCCATGACGAAGCCGAGTACCTCACGCTGATCTGGGCATTGACGGATCTGAACCGGAAGATCACTGACGCCGGGCGCGATCCCGGCGATTTCACCTTGACGGTTTTCACCCGCCGAGAGCTGGTGGTGAAGCAGCTAACCGGTGTTTATAAGGTGAGGTCGCGGTCTTTGCAGAGCCACTATGCGGAAGCCATCGATCTACTGGGTCGTTTCAAGAGCGTGAATGTAGTCCTGAAGCAGGGCACGGGCATTGAGAAGCTCTTTCGATGATCTAGCATCTCTTGAACGCCTACGTTACACCGACTCTGAGCACATCACAAATCGCTAATTCACGCACGAATTCACGGTACACCCTGAGGTAACCATACATGACTATTCCTTGTACCTCAAAGTATGCCGAAAGTATGCGCTTTCCCCGGTCCACGGACTAAACTCGCAGCCCAAGGATTTCACGTAAGGGCCGCCACTTAGCGCCGTTCGACCTCATCACGTCGAGCCAGCAAGATTGCCTCAGGAGGTGGGAGCGGCCCATGTCGTAGACCTGTGCCACCACCTCAAGATCGGCCAGGATCACGGTTCCGGGTGTCCCATGCGTGAAATGCCTGCGCCACAGTGTTACCTGCGTCTCCACCTGGCTGCTGTCCCTTACGGCGACGAGTATCACGGGAAGGGTCGGGCCGAACAGGGTTCGCCAGCTTTGCTCGTACATCATGTCGCCCTCGCGCAGCAGTTTGTATAGCCGGTTATAGCGGCCGATCTTGTCTACCATGTCCCTTGATGAGTTGCTGCCTGTCTCCATTTCCAGGAATATATGCCTGAACATGGTATGACCTAATTGCTCGCTGGCTCGCATATCTGCAGGGGATTGCAAAGTAGGCAGCATCGCCTTTCGCCAGTCTCCTTGATATCTGAAAGGAGAGGTATTGTTATCTGCATTGCCGGCAGTGCCGGCAGTGATCGAGAGCACAAGAGTAGCGTCCGGTTTCACAAGCGGCCTAGGCTTCCAATCCCTAACCTTCCTCACTCGATTTCGCGTGCCTGTGTCCGCGGCCTGAGCCTGACCATTCTCGAGATGCAATGACCACCCTGTATACCCCCCGTCATAGACCATCGAGTCGCGTTCGCTGACGAACCCTACCGCAAGACGATCACGGACATCACAGACATCACGCCCATTGAGTGCTCTGCCTGCACCTACACCTGCCCCAGTACTCGCCTCAGCGCATATGCCGTGTGTAGCGCGAGCCGCCGCCGCGACATAACTCCACACCTCGCTCACCGCCAGAGTATGTCCGAAGCGGCTGTTGACCTGGGCCACTGTGGCGGGATCCCATGTACGCAGCTCGTAGCCTTGATCCTCGAGCAGATACTTGCCGTTCCAGTCGAGCACAAGGGGCGCGTTGTGCGTACCTCCCCGGTGGCCCACAGCCGCACTCACTATCCCGTGGTCCGCTTCCGGCGTAACGAGAAATCGCCTCTCGCGGAGGAGGCGCACACGCTTCCTTGCAGTGATATGGCTATTGAAGAAGACACGAGCGACTTGTTCGGTGGTGATCGTGCGCGCTCGTTCCGCCATGAGCAGGATAAGGTGGTCCCGCTCAATTAGATCTTTGCCCAGTTGCCCTGCAGATTTAGGTCCGACCCGCACCGACGACCACTCGTGATGATACGTGTTGCGGCGGTCGCGCGTCAGATACCCCGCGCCGTTGGTTATAACCCCGCCGGGCGGCACGTTCCACTTCTTCCGCTCTTTTCCATCTTTCTTATCACTCTCGGCCCCATCTATCTCTTTATCTATCACGTCATACCTTTGTGCTTCCATTATTCGCGCTTCCATTGCTCAAAACCTCCTGAGTAACTTGAATCTGCTGCCTGTCCTCCACTGTCTGTACTTCCGCGCGGGATATGCGGGATATGCGGGGTTTTATTTCGCCCAAACGCGATTCGTTCTTCTCCTACAACGATTCTCGTACCGGCGAAAACTAATCCCGCATATCCCGCACGCGCCACCGGCTCACCTTTGCGTGAGCGTCGCCCGAGGCCTTCTCCAGCCTCAAATCGCCATACCGAACGTCAATCCTCTTAGCCAACGCCTTGCCCAGCTTCCGCCGGAAACCGGTCCCGGCACTACCGCTGCTCACAGTGCCGGCCCGCTTCTGCTCGATCTCCAACCCTTCCGCAAGATCGCCGGGCAATGCCTCTCTCAGCGACGCTGCCTGCTCTTCGGAGACAGGCTCGCCCGTATCAGCCAATCCCTGCTGCCCACCGAAGCCGGGTAAGAGAGTGTCGCAGAGATCTGCCACCGTAACCGTGTCCTCTCCAAACATCTCGGACCATGCGAAAAGAAAAGCTTCCCACTCGCTGCTCTCCTCGTCGTTTTGCTCGTAAAGAGCGTCCAGGTTCTGGAGGAAGCCCTGCACGCCCGCGAACGCAAGGATGCCTCCAACTGTGCGTGCCCACGCCTCGAAGCTGCCGAGAGGCGGCACCTCAGCAACAGGCTTACCCGCAACGAACCACGCACGTGCTATCGTGAGAAGCGCCGCCAGCAGCTCACCCCTGTTCTCGCTTACCCAACCGAGCAGATTTGGGTGGCGAAAGCCTTCGGTAGGGCGCTGCCAGGGTCTTGCAAGCTGGGTATCGAGCCTGATCCAGTAGCAGCGCCTGGGCATATCGCCGCCCAGCTTGATATTGTTGCCCGTTGCTATCCAGGTGGCCCGCTGCGGAAGCGTGACCATCCCCGTGGTGCCGAGCATCCGGTCGTGCCAGTTGTGCGCGGTGAGCACCGATGCGAAGCTTGGCGACGATAACCTGTTCTCGATGTTGTCGATAGTGACCACGGTCGGGCCGTCCATCAGCACGCTGGTCAGCCTCTTGCGAAACTCCTCGTCGCCGGCGGGAGCGCTCATCAGCGCTGCCGTGCGCCCGGTTGTGATCTGCGACACAGCTTCTACCGCCAGCGTCTTACCGGTGCCTGCACGCGGCGCGTCGATCAGCGCCAGCGGCACGTGCCCCTTGAACGACTGCCTCACGATGCATGTCAGCAGGAGAGCGAGCATGTTGGCATGCGACGCCTCGTCCACGTACGGGAAGTCGCCGAACGCATCGTCGAGTAGCGCCAGGCTCCTTTGAACATCGTCCCGGTTCGGGTCCCTAGGTATTTCCGGTATGTGCAGGCCCGGCGCAGGGATATACAGAAGGCGGGTGGCAGCGTCGTAGCCGGGCGTATCGAGTATTGAGCCGTCTGCTCGCATCGTTGGCGCTTCGACCACGCCCTCAAGCACCGGGAGGTCCCATCTTCCAAGGGCAGCCAGGTCGCGCACTACCATTACAGGAGGCGGCACGTGCCGCACTGCCCCGGTCCTGGTATAGCGAACGAAGTTGGCGACCCTGGCGAGCCTGCCGCACACGTGGCTCTCACGCAGTATCTCGATCCGCAGCCTGCCGTGCTCGTCTATGCGGATGCGCACCAGGTCTCCTGAGCGCAGGAAGACTACGGGCGGATTGTTGGCCGTGATCAAGGCCCCGAGTGCGTCGGCGGTGATGTCGCGCAGTTGTCTGTTGGTGATATCTATCATAGGTAAGTCCGATGAGATGGATAGAGCTACAGTGCTCCTTCGCTTCTGGTGCTGCCGTGCTGAGCTGTTCTCTGCCGCAATGGTCACACGCCTGGGTCTGCGTATGCCCGCCCGTATGCCGGAGCGGATAGTGGACCTTATTCCGCCGGTGCCGCAGTTGGGATCGCCGGCCAGCCCCGCAGAGCGCGCTGCCGTCTCAAGCTCGCGCTCTACATCGGCCTGGTCCAGTACATCACCGGCTATGAGTTGGCCCAGTGCGAACGCCGACCTGTTGAGCTGGTCGTTGCGTCTGCCCTCCCTGCTCTGAGAGACCTTGTCAACCTCCCCCCGCAGGGCAGCTTCAGCATAAGTGCGGCGAGATTTCACGCCGGCGTTACTTTGCGGAGTCTCCGGGCCGTGTGTACCGTGCCCCATCCCGTGCTCGCGTTCGCCCTCGTCGCGGGACTCTTCCTCTTCGTCCTCTTCAAAGTCGAGAATCTCGTTGAGCCAGTCAGGCGGGTCGGCCAGCGGAACATCGTCGGGTGATAGGCCAGGCTCCCACGTGTAAACGCCTCCACCGGGGTGGACAGAGCCTGGGGCTATCACATACCCACCGTCCGCACGCAGGTCGAGGCCGGGCAGCTTTTTGACGAAGTTCTTGATCCTCCCGCTTGCCCCCCGCCGGTATCCTGGGTAGCGAAAGTAGTAGTGGTGGCCGTTGGGGGTGCGCACCGTCCAGGTGACGGGGACGCCCCCCATGCTAGCCAGAGTAGTCTTCGCCACCAGACCGTCGGCGTCCAGCACGATGGCGCCCGACACTCGGCCCGTGATGACCGCGGGGTTGGCGTCAGGCCAGCGCGACAGCCATTTCTTAATGACAGCTTCATCCGCACGCCGGTGCCGGTACTTGCTCCAGTGCACGAGCGGTGGGCCTTTGCTCCTGGCGCGTACGGGGATGACGCTGAGTTCCAGGTTATAGAGATCCCAATACGTCTCAATTGGAACGTTCATATGTCGTCTCCTCCGCTTTGACCTCTCCGGCTCGTTACGCACGATCTCGCTGCTTTTCAATCCAGGCCATCAAATCCTCCCGCAGCACCCTGCGCGAGCGCCCGATCGAAATGCTGGGAATGAGATTCGAGGCGATGAGCTCGTAGGTTTTGGAGCGCCCTAAGTTGATGATGCGGCAGACCTGCTCGACCGTGAGAAGGACCGGCTGCTCCTGGTCGAGCGCCCGTTCCAGGTCTCTTACTTGTTTCTTCTCCACTTTGCACCTCCTGTGAAGTGTTCAAGCAACTTATCGTAGTGTTAATTCGGTTATTCGCCGGAACCGCTCCGTTCTGCTGTTGTAGAGGCCGGATGTTCCTCGCTTGCTTCAGGTGTAGAGGTAGCTAGAGATCCTTCTCGTATCCAGATATCCTCGACCTGCAAACCCAGGGCGTCCGCGATGCGCTGCTGTGTACTGGCACCGGGCACGTAGCCCCACTTCTCGATAGCGGTCAGAAGCGAAGGACTGACTCCCGACATCACTGACAGTCCCCAGATTGCAAGACCTCGTGCACGCCTGGCTGCTTTCAATTGACTGTTCACATTCTCACCTCCTCTCTGTTTGTCCGCTCGGTTTGTCTGACGAAGAGCCGGTTTTCCCGCCCGGCAGCGTCTGCGTTTGTTGCCGTTTGTTCTTAGCTGTGGAGGTCCGGATGGTCCTGAGTTATATGTACACGATGCAGAGTCTCATAATTGTCACCGGTCTCTCGACGCCTGGTTCCGGCTCGGTTTTGGCCCCAATCCGATCCCCTCCCGCTGATGCTTCTGTCGGTATATCGAACCCAAATCGCCCGGCCGAGTATTGACGTTGTTGATGTTGTTCTATCTGAGCGTAGCACAGGTAGAGTCACGCAACCGTCACACGCTTGACTTTTTTGTTAATTTTTGACCCGGTTTTTTGGCTAAGTTATGCACAACCTGAAGAAGCGTGGAAGGGCTGAAGGGAATTGCTACTGGAGTGGGCAGCCTTTGGGCTTCCGGTTGGGCAAGTCGGGCATAACCTATCGAGTATCGTGAGGCCCGATGGGGTATACTGAAGTTCCATGAACGCCTTTCGCTTGGTGAAGTAATTGAACGCTACGACCAGGCTTGCCCTCCCCGGCGCTGCGCTCGTCGCGGTGCTACTTGTAGTGCTGCTAATATCCATACAGGCAATGCTGGCTTCTGCCCCTGCGGCAAATACGCTGCCTCCCCAGGCAACGCCGATAATGCAGGCCGGGCAGGTAGCGCAGGTAGTGCAGGCCGGTCCGAGTACCCCGACCATCACCACACAACCAACACGCGACAAAACGCGTCCCATCCAACCAACCGCCACCGTCACCCCAACACCCACCCCGGCATACAATCCGTCGCAGCTGGCAAGCGGCAGCATGCTTGTCATCAAGGCGCAGCTCAGTGGCGATAGCCAGAACGGGAGCAGGTTGAGCGAGCCACGCGCGATCACCGTAGCGGCCGATGGTACGATCTGGATAGGTAACATGGATTGGCAGGGAAGCTGGCTGCAGCAATACAGCCACGAAGGCGCTCTGCTGAGCACCCACAGTCTGGACAATTTGGGCAAATTAGACCAGTACATCAACAAAGAGGTGAGGTACATAGGTGACATCAAAGCGCAAGGGAACGACCTCTGGGTCCTCGACAACGACCACCGCATCAAGGCAGGTATATATCACCTATCACCCCAGGCGAAACCCATCGCTGATTACGCGCTGCCGCAAGATCTGCTCAATGGGCTGGCAGGCATCGCGGTCACGCCGCACGGAACGGTTGGCGTGGGTGCGGAGGTAGTGGCCGTGGGGAGCGGCGGCGCGATCATCAGCGGCACCTACCAAGCGCAGCTTACCAGGCTGGTAGATGCGAGCGGAAGCTACAGTCCGACGGCTGTGAGCGGCCTCACGTTGGCTGGCAGGTCATATAGCGTGAGCCTGGCCGACCTACCGGAAAACCTACCGAAGCTGGGGGTGGTAACCGTGGGTAAAGTGCGGATACCATTCACCGCACACAAAGGTAGCCTCGAAGACGCCCACATCCTGACCGTCAGCCCGGATGGCAGCTTCTACCTGCTGGTAGGCGAGAGGTTGCAGACGCCACACGTTATCGAGCACACCCTCTACCACTACACGGCGGGAGGCAAGCTGTTGAGCCGGGCGCTCTTGCCCCTCAACGCACCCTATTCCACAATAGCACACAGAATTGCCATAGGACCGGACGATGGTGTTTACGTGATGCTTTTGCAGAACGGGTGGGTAGAGGTGGTGCGCGTGCCCCTCGTTGGAGTGGGCGATCCTCTCCCTCCGGTGCCATTCATCACCGACCCCATACCCGCTCCGCCGCCGCCAACACCTATATCGGACCTCGCTCTCATCGCGAAGGAGGCGGACGCTATCGTGGAAGTGAGCTATCTAGAAGGAAACGGCGCGACCGGGTGGACCTTCCGCCACTATAAGGTGCACAGGTGGTTCAAGAAGCCCGCCGACTGGCCAAGACAATCCGATTACGTCGATACGAACTTTATTGGTCTGAACACGCAACACGCCTACGAGCCGACCGGCGTCAATGGGGACGGCATCATGTTCCTGCAGCGGTGCCCTCCCGGCTCACAATTTCATATGGATGAAGACGCGTTCTGCCATGTGACAGGCGGTGTCAGCGGCATATTCCTGTTCGATGGCGGCGAGGTAGCGGGCGCGGGCATCACCCGCTATTACGGCTGGAGCGTCAACCAATTCGAGACTGAGCTGAGATCCCTCGTGACGCAGCTACCACCCGAACCCACTCCCACGGCGACCCCCGTATGGGACGTGGCACTACTGGCCCAGCAATCCAGTGTAATCAATGTAGTTCAATACACTGGACCGGATAACACAGGCATGGGGCAGTACTGGTTCCAAGGCCTCAAGGTAATCAGGCCACTGAAGGGGAGCAACAAGGTGGGCGACTTGCTCGCCGCGTGGGAGGGCGTGGGAGAGTCGAGGCGGCTGCTGGAAAACTTGCAGCCCGGCAGCGACTATATACTCTTTCAGAGCGGGATATACCTGACGGGCGAGGTAGGCCTGTTCCGCATCGGCAGCGCTACGGGTGGTCAGATCGTTGAATCTCCACTTCCCACCTATACAGGGTGGACGGACGCCCAGTTTGAGGCTGCCATCATGGCGGCAATCAACTCTGCCACTCCTACAGCCATCCCGACCAGCAGCCGTCAGTGGGATCTCACATCGCTGGCCGACAGCACTGACCTGATTGTGCAGGTACACACCAATGGATCGCCGGGAGCGCCAACTGAGCGTTGGCGACCGGATAGTACAGTGACACGCTGGTGGAAGAGGCCGTCGCTATTCTGGGGCAACCAGATCCAATTGCCCACGTCCGACGAGAGAGGCAACCCGCTTCCGGTGAAGCTGCAACCGGGCACGGACTATATCGTCTTCATCGGTGGCTTCCAGCGAGATAATGGTATACAATTCGGTGGACGGTATATCGTCGGGGGCGCGACGGGTCTCTTCCGGATCGACGGCGGCAGCGGCGGCAGCGGCGGGCAGATAGCCTACGCAGGGCTGCCGGAGTACCAGGGCTGGACGGTGGACCGCTTCAACGATGAGCTGCGCAGGATTCTGGCCCCTGTCTATACTGCTCACCCATAACCGGACTACACCTGTGGTCCTGATCCTTCGCGTCGCTCGAAATGACACAGCCTGCGGAGAAAGAAGAGAATACAGACAATAGCGCTCTACTTCCGAAAGCGCAAAGTGCCCCGCGCCCCGGCATACGCCGTTCAAGCCAGGTCTGGCTCCTACTCGCCTTGGGCGCGCTCATTGTCGGTGCGATGGTCGGAGCTATTTGGCCTCCCAACGCCGGGCAAGAAGCCAGCCTGGAGAAGGATAATGTCGCTGCCCTGAGCGGCACCGCGACTCCAATCATACCGCCATCCCCCGGCCGAGTTGATTTGGCACAGAGCTCTCCGCCGTCTCCCACCTTGGCCATGGCGCAAGCCGCACCCCCTTCGGTCACTACCATTCCCACACAGACCACAATGCCCACCGAGGCGTCAACTCTCCTTTTTACGATCCCCGGCGGCGAAAATGGTATCAGCGTCTGGAGCGGCACGCAAGGATTGTATGGAATCGGAGCCGCCTCGGACGGAACCTTCTGGGTAGGCGATTTTCATAAGGCCGGAGATTCGATAGACGATGGTGGGCGTCTGCTCCACTACGGCCACGACGGCACTCAGCTTGGTACGCTCAAGCCTGATCTGGGAGTAGGTGGCGGGCTGGAGTTCGTGCACGACGTGGAATGCTGGGGCTCGGACATATGGGCCATTATCCAGGGCAAAGTAGTCCGCCTGTCGGAGGACGGCCGCATCCTGGCCGAGTACCAGGACACCGGCATGTTCGGACCTCCGGGCGGAAACAACAGCGCCCTGCTGATGGGTGCTAGCGGCGAGCCCCTCCTCTCCTGGGATACCGCGGATACGCGCGTCTTGCAGGTGGCCGACTCAGCCGGGAATATTGCCACGCCGAATCCCACTCCCTCAACTACGATCGCCTTGACGAGCACCCTGCCATACCCGGGACGCGGGCTGACTTACCAGGCCCGCCCGGCGGTGTCCACCATACCGTACTCACGTGAAGGTATCGTGCAGGCAGGCAGCATAACGATAACGGCCACGATGGAGCACAGGTTGAGCGGGCTGCACATCTTCCACGTCAACTCCGACAACAGCTTCTATGCGCTGGCCGAGGAAACGCTGGACAACCCGGTAGGTGTCCAGGAGACGGTGCTCCACTACAGCCTGGACGGCCGGTTGCTTGAGCATGCCCGCATCCCTCTACGGGCGCGATATATAGATGTGATCCGCCGCCTGGCGGTGGCAGCCGATGGGACGGTGTACGCCCTGGTGGACGCGGGGGAGAGTGCGCGAGCGGGATTTGAGGTGCGCAAAGTCAACTTCTTCCCCGCGACTATGGCTCTGCCCGACTCGAGCGGCTCCGGGGCCGCCCAGGCAACCGTCAGCCCTGCGCCGGCGGCGACTGCGCCTCCCATCGAAGCCATATATATTTGCACCATTCTATATACCGAGGGACTGCGCTACGACGAGGGACCTCCGCGCGGCGACGATAACGTGCATGGCTTCGGGCAGAGCGCCAGCGGCAATTTTCATATCGGTGGCCCGTCGGGGTTATTTGAGTACACTCCGACGGGAGTACGTGTAACAGCATTCGGTTGTTGTGTCCCCGAAGATAACGGCCAGTGGGGTACCCTCTACTTTATGGCGATGCGAGGCAACGATCTCTGGCTCCTGGTTGGGCAGGCCGCCCATGCAGGGGTTGCACACTGGTCCATCACAGGCAAGGACGTCGATGTGACCATCAGGTATCCGCTGCCCGAGTTGATAGACAACATGGACGTGAGCGAACTGCTCATCAAAGGAGAGCTTGTGCTGACGCTCGACACGCAGGGCGAAGCGCTTCTCTCCTGGAACTCGCCTGATACGCGCGTGGCCCGCCTGACCGACGCCGCGGACAACCCTGTCCCATTCAAGACCGGGCCCGGCGGCAAGACGATGCTCACATCTGAATCGTGGTACCCCGGTCCCGACCCGTCGGTGCGCTACACAGCCAGGCCCGCCGACCCAGGCAACTCTCCGGTAGGATATATCACGGCAGGCAGCAAGAAGATAACGGTCACGCTGGACGCCCCGCTCGTGGGGCTGCACATAATGAACGTAGCAGGCGACGGCAGCTTCTACGCGCTGGCGGTGCAGGAGACGGGAAGCCCACCTGTGCAATTCGGGACGGTACTCCATTATGCAGCGGACGGGTCGTTCCTGGGCCATACCGCGGCTTCGGGCTTCGGCCCCTATACGTCACTCATGCGCCGCCTGGCTGTAGGCAACGACGACAAGCTCTACTATATGGTTTCGCAACACGATGGGTGGGACCTGAAGCAGCCTGTATTCGTGGCAGCATCCAACCCACTGCCAACACCTACACCCACAAGCGTTCATACATACGGGACACAAGGTGCTCCGGCTCCCCCAACTCCAACTCCAGCTACGGTAGACGATCTTGAGGCGCAATCTGTCGCAATAGCCGAGGTCGATGTGGCTGCGATGGACAACAGAAACCGCGAGTTCGACGGATTGATCGTGCGGCGCTGGCTCAAGTCGGAGGATGCTCGTAGCAGCTACCTGAATCTGTGGGAAAGCCCGGCCGTGCACGACCGCATCTCCACCGGCAGCGGGCACTACATCCTCTTCTTACGCCATAAACTGGAGAACTACTGGTGCCAGCAGACCGAGGACTTCTACGAAGTTGTGGGTGAAACGCACGGTATTTTCCAGATAACCGGCAACAAGATAGGGTGGGCCGGCCTGCCCCAATACGGCGGCTCGACGCTCGACGGCTTCATCAGCACGCTGCGACCTCTGATCCCGACCCCTACCGTAACACCCGCACCCGCCGCCTGGCCCGACCGCCTTGCCCAGCAGGTCAATTCTGCCGATATGATAGCTGAGGTGGTAGTCGAGGACGAAGGCCCCGGCGGCACGCAAACGGTCGTCTTCAGCGCAAGGGTCCTCAAATGGCTGAAGAAGCCAGGCACGGTGACCAAGGATGAGATCGTCTTCGCAGCGCATAAGTGCGAGCTTGGCAGAATGAGGCTGGCCCGGAATGGAGAGCGGGCTATCCTCTTCCTCACAACCAGCACAACCAGGTACCCGAACGGCTGGAGCGACGGTACTTTCCTGACGGGCGGTCCTGCCGGCATTTACGGCATCCGCGATGGGGTCATCTTTCTGGGAGGCTACGCCGGCTACCAGGGATCAAGCCCGGACGAATTGGAGGCGGCAATCCGAGCGGCGCTGGCCCAACCCGGCACGCCCGAACCCGGCCTTATGCAGCGCTACCAGGACCCATGACGCCATGACGCCCGAAACGCCCAGCCGGCCTTCGCAACCAGCCGAGGAGTCCTCCACCAGACCGGGGCCCACGGTCCATCGTCTCCGGTCCACTGTCCTCATCGTGGCTGGCCTGCTCTTGCTTGTGACGCTCCTCGCGGCTCCGGGTATCTTCGCATTGAGCGAGCGATCCGACAAGGCAAAACTCGCTGAAGGAGTTGTAGCTACCGCTACCGCAATAGCCCGCCAGCTTGCCGATACTGAAGCGCAACAGGCGGTGCAGGTAGTAGAGCTTGCCACCATACAGGCACAGGCCACCCGCTCATCGAACGCTTTGTCCGCTGAGCAAACGCGCATGGCCAACGCCGTGACCGCCGAGCAGCAGCGCCTGCAAGAGACCGCCACGGCGTCGATGGCGACGCAGATTGTCGATGCGACGGCCTTCATGAACCGCGAGACGCCTTCATCGACCGTAACGCCCGGGCCGCCTCTCCTGCCTCTGCCGCCGCCCATCTGGGTCGATGCGCGCCTGCGCATGACGGTACAAAGCCGTGGCGCTGCCATGAGCTACGCGACCTACAGTCTGGAAGGGTACGGAGACGAAGACCCCTCAAGCTTCCAGATGCTCACCGGGGGAAGCGACGGCAGCGTGAGGCTCTGGGACAGCCGCACCGGGCAGTTGTTGCGCACCTTCCAGGGGCACAAGGGCAGCGTCTTGAGCGTGGCGTTCGGTGATAACGGACGCATCCTCAGCGCGGGCGCCGACGGCACGGTTCGCATCTGGTCCACGACTGGAGGCACCGGAGGTACCGGCAACAATCTCATTTGGCAGGCCCACGCGGGTGGGGTATACAGGGCCGTCTTCAGCCCCGGCGTGCCGGCGCGCTATGTGGCGACTGCGGGAGGTCCTGAGGGCGTGAAAGGCCCAGATGCCAGTGCGAGTGGCACGGCGAAGATATGGGATGCCACGACGGGCCACCTTGTGGCCACGCTAAGCGGGCATATCGCGACGGTACGCTCGGTCGCCTGGAGCCGCGACGGGCACGAGCTGGTTACAGCAAGCGACGACCAGACGGTCAGGATATGGGACGCCACATCACATGCCCTGCTGCGCACGCTCGACGGCCCGGACGCCATGCTGGACGCGGCCTTCAGCCCCGGCGGAACGGAGATCGTCACCGCGGGTGACGATGCTACAGCCCGTATCTGGGACGCGCGCACCGGAGAAGTATTGCGCACGCTCACGGGCCACGAAGGGGCCGTGCACAGCGCCCAATGGAGTGCTGACGGAAAGGAGATAGTTACGAGCGGCAAAGACGGCACCGCGCGCCTCTGGGATGCGGCAACCGGTAGTCTGCTAACCACCCTGAAAGGGCATACGGGTGAGGTGCGCTTCGCGAGCTTCAGCCCCGACGGCATGCGGGTGGTAACAGGCGGCGTCGATAGCGCCGCCCGAATATGGGACACCCGGTCAGGTTCCGAGATCACGGCGCTGCGAGGGCATACCGCGACCGTGAGCATCGCCCTCTTCAGCCCCGACGGCAAACGCATCCTCACAGGTAGCTGGGACGGCACGGTGCGGACCTGGGACGCCGCCACGGGGCGGGAGTTGCTCAACCTGCGGCTTGCAGGCAACGGCGCCAGCAGTGCTGGGTGGAGTCCGGTCGGGGATCGCATCACCGCGAGCAACGACCAGAGCGCACGCGTATGGGACGCTGCAACCGGGCGGGAGGTACTGGTCCTGCAAAGGGGAGGTGCGAGCATAGCGTATAGCCCCGACGGCCATAGGATAATGCTCACCGATACCTGGGCGGGGACGATCACTTTCTACGATGCGAACACCGGACAACTGCTCGCCACGGTAAACTATGGGAGCAACCTGGTGCGGTGGGGAGCATACAGCCCGGACGGCAGGAGCGTGGTCGCCTCGGTCGGGTACGAAGGAGCCCACCAGTTTCGCGTTCCTCAAGAGGCGCTGTACGTGCCTCCGCCGTGAGTCGGGTCAGAGGTCGGGAGTCAGGGGCGAAACGCGAAACGCGATTACGCACCAATGAGAGCATATTATGTCAACTGAGCCGGGCAAGTCTGAGCCGGAAAGCGGATCGAAGGGTAGCGGGGTGCCTGCCCGGGAGGGTGGAACGGGGCAGAGGCGGAGCAGCCTGCTGCGGTCGAGCGCGCTGTCGAGGCTTCTTCTGGGTGTGGCGCTTATAGTGGCGCTGGCGATCGCCTGGAATGCCTATGCATTCGGCGCTTGCAGTGAGGCCGAGAGGCAACTTGGCGCGGCCACCACCCTCCAGGCGGAAAGCCTGAGACGGCTCGCGAGCGCACGAGCAACCGGGACCGCTGTAGCAGATATGGCCGCGACAGCCACGGCAGCCATCGTCGAAACCCGCTCGGAGCAGAGAGCTGCCATGTCGAGGGCGCTGGCCGCTATGTCTACCGTCCAGCAGGACCGTGACCCTGAGTTGGCGGTGCTGCTCGCTATGGAAGCAATATCGGCGACCCGCCGGTCGGGTGAGCCGGTCCTTCCCGATGCCGAGCAAGCTCTGCACGACGCGCTCCGCAGGCCGTGGCCCATCCTCTTTGTGATCTCGCAGGCAAAGGGCCCAACCATAGCGACATACAGCCGGGACGGCCGCAGCCTTATGTCGGCGGGAGCGGACGGCCTGGTGCGCCTCCGGGACGCGGGCACTGGGTTGGAGTGGAGGGCATTTCGGGCTTCTTCTGCGGTTGTGGACAGCCGCTTCAGCCCCGACGGAAGGAGCGTCGCTGCCCTCGATTCGAGCGGCACGCTACAGGTCTGGAGTGTGGACACGGACACGGGACAGGCCCGGTGGGTCCACAGCGGCCTGGCTGCAAGGCCGGGAAGGATAGCGTGGAGTCCCGACGGCAAGTTGATCGCGGTGGCGTCCGGTAGCCGGGGCGAGGAGGCCGCTGTAGTGGACCAGGCCACCGGACAGGTAGCCCGCGTTTTGAGCGGCCATACGGCAGCCGTAGAAAGTGTCAGCTGGAGCCTGGATGGTAAGAGCCTGGTAACGGCGAGCACGGACGGCACCGCCCGTGTCTGGGACGCTGGTACGGGCGCGACGCGCCGGACGATCCAGGCATCTCCAGGCGGTTTGGTCGATGCGGCGTTCAGCCCCGACGAAAGAAGTATGGCTCGTGTCGTCACGGTTGGCGAGGACGGCAGCGTGCGCGTCTGGGATAGCACCACGGGCCAGGAAGTACTTTCCCTACCTACCCGAAGCAGAGGGACTCAAGGGATAAGAGGGATACAGGCGGCTGCGTGGAGTCCTGACGGGAGCAAAATCGTTACGGCGGGCCAGGACGGCGCCGCCCGTGTCTGGGACGCCAGCGGCAACGAGATGGACCTCCTTCGCGAGAAGGCGGGCCCGAACGCTGTCCCGGTCAGTAGCGTCGAATTCAGCCCCGACGGCAACAGGGTGGCCACGGCGAACGAAGACGGAGATGTGCATATCTGGGACCTGACTATGAAGACCGAGCTACCTCCGTTACGCCCCTACGGGCAATCCACCAATCTGCTGGGCAAGACGAACAGCGGCGCGTACAGCCCGGACGGCAAAAGCATAGCCACCACGGGCGAGTACGACCTTGTGCGAGTGTGGGACGCTGACACGGGGCAGCAGCGGCTGGGTCTCCCGTCCGGTATGGGCGATTTTGCCAGTGATGTCGCCTGGAGCCCCGATGGGAAATACCTGGCCGCCGGGGGTGGGGACGGGCAGGTGAGAGTGTGGGACTCGACCACAGGCCAGGAGCGATTGATGGCGGGCAAGCTCGCCGCCAATGTGCTCCACGTCGCCTGGAGCCCGGACGGTCGTAATATCGCGGCGGGCAGTCGCGAAGGCTCGGACCCAGGCGCGCCCCTTGCCGGTATCTGGAACGCGGCGACCGGGCAGGACGTCGCGATGCTCTGGGGGCACAGCCAGTGGGTATCCACCGTGGCATTCAGCCCGGACGGTCGCACCCTTCTGACCGCAAGTTGGGACCGCACCGCCCGCATCTGGGACTCGGCCACGGGGCGGGAGCTCTTTACTCTGCACGGCCACACCGACACGATCGACAAAGCAGCCTGGAGCCCCGACGGGCGCTGGATTGCCACCGCGAGCAGGGACAAGAGCGCCAGGATATGGGATGCCTCCACCGGAAGAATGGTCTCTATGCTGGAAGGCCCCACCGACTTCATATCGGGTGTCGCCTGGAGCCCGGACGGGCGCAGCGTCGCCATCGTCAGCGCTGATGGATCGTTGAGCATCTGGGATGCTCCGGCGGGAGCGCCCAATGCCGGGAGCGCCACGGCGACTGAGAGGATGGAGCTACGACCTGGCAGAAGCGATAAGCGCGACCGCCTCTTCTGGGTAGCGTACGCGCCGGACGGGCAGAGCCTGGCGAGCGGCACGGAATATAATACGGTGGAGTTGTGGGACGCTCACACCGGGAAGAAGCGTGCGACTTTCTTTCAGCTACGGCAGCGCCTCCCCCTACGCGATGCAGCTGAGTAGTATTCAGTACAGGGCCGATAGCTGCAGGCTCGTGGTCACGGCGGGCGATGGGGTCGGGCGGCAAGCGATCACCTGTATCGACGAGCTACTGGACGCGGCTGCCGGTTATGCTGGGCGTACCCTCACACCGGCAGAGCGCGATACATACCTGGGAAGACCCTGAGCGGTTAATAGCACTCCAGGTCTTCGAGATAGATCGTCTCACCTATCGCCTCCGCCAGGATTGCGAGAGCGCTTTCGTAGAACGGCTCTCCGGGAGTGCCCCCGCTCTTCGATACGCGAGCTTTCTTGCCGACCTGCCTGGCGGCCTCAGCTAGCGCGATGGTGGCCGCGAGCCGATAGCGGTAATGGTAGGCGTAATCGTGCGAGGGGAGGTCCAGGTGGACGAAATCTACCTTTTTGCCCAGCCGGTGCCAATCTACCGCATCGACATCGATGCCGCTCTCGTCAGGTATGACGAGCAGTTGCTGCGAACCCTTCGCAAGATTAGCTTTGTGCAGCGGAACAGAAACCCCGGTAGGTGATGTTCGCACGACACATACCTCCGAGAAGGCGTAGCGATCGTAGTAACCGCTTCCTGCGTTCCGAATTATAGGTACCAGGCGGATCGGATTCCTGTGACGCCTGGCGGCAGCGCGTCCTTCGGCGCTTCTGCTTCTCCCCGCGCCGAACCACACCCCGTACGGGTCGTCCAGCAGCACTCGCTCCCAGCCGAAGGCCCCGGCGGAGCGGATGGTGCTCCCAAGCTCCACGTGGCTTGCCCCACCTACCAGCATCAATGCGGGACGCCGCTTGCCGGGATGCTGCGTTATCTGAAGCCTGGGACCGCCTCCACGAGTGAGGTAGTAGAGCGCTACCGATGAGGCCGCCGCCACATTGAGACAGTTGACGCTGCCGGGCCGGGCGAACATCGGTATCTGCACCTTGTGGTGGGCGACCGATTGTATGTCATGCCCGATACCCTGCCGCTCGTTTCCCATCACCACGGCGGGCATAGACCCCGACGCACTGGGAAGGTGGAAGCCGTACACATCCGTAGCGCCCGGCAGGTTGTCGAAGGCAACGAGCGGTGAGTACCCTTTTCTAAGAGTGTCGTAGGTAACGAAACTAGGCAGCCGGTCTCGGTCCTCCCAACCGGCGGCAAGTGCATATCTGTCCCTGAAGAGGCAGGTAGCGCCGAACATACCCGCCGCATCCATCATTGCCTGCGCGTTACCTGGATTCTCAATACCGTCGCCAATCAGGCTAATCGCAGTTCGTGTCAATATGGCGCCTCCTGATCCTGATAGGGCTGAGACTCCGCATAGTGCCTGTATTGCTCGTATCGCGTCCGGCATTTCGAAGCGAATCTATCTGCGTAGGCTTCATGATCAGCGGTGCGGGCAATACGCGCAGGTCGCTTCCCGGTGTATTGCTGGAGCGTGTGGTGAGCTATTTCGTGCATCAGGACGTCAAAGAGCATAAAATCGCGCAGCGCGGCGTCTGGCCAGTGCACCACCGTTTGCAGGCCATGCCTTACCTGCTCTATTGATGCCCCGGCGCGAGCAAGTCTCTTCCACTCCTTTTCGGCCAGGATCCCTGGCAACGCCCACGGAGTGCGAGGCTGTTCATACATGATGATCGTGCCAGGAACGAACAGCCGGCCGAATATGAACTTGCCGCTTAGCTGACCGGCTGGTGTTCTGGCAAGGACGATTTGGCGCAATCCGTATGTGTATTCTTCGCCGAAGAAGCGAAGCACCTCGATAATGTCTCGCTTCGATGACGGGTGACAATGGCCCGCGCTCGGCCGCTGCACGACAACTCTCGGTAGAGGGTAAGGCATTCTACCAACATCTTTTTCGCCAGCTGCCAATATGATGCCTTCCTCCTTCAACCGGCGTGCCTCGCGGTGCAACGCGCTCATGTCGTTTGCCCCACGCGGCTCGTAGGGCGCACGAACTCGCGATGCCGCCAGAATGTGGCGGGGTCTCGTATGTTTGCTCCTGGACATTATCCTCCTTGCTGAAACAGGTTTGCTCTCTACAAGCGCGGGTCCACAGGCTCGCTTTCGAGAGCGAGCACGCCGAATACGCACTCGTGTACCTGGCGCAGAGGCTCGCCCCGCACGAAACGCTCCAGAGCCTCGATACCCAGCACGAACTCTCGCATGGCGAGGCCGCGCTTGGCCGAAAGTCCTCTTGAACGCAGGCGCGACAGGTTGTCCGGTGCGGTATACTCCGGCCCGTAGATGATGCGCAGGTATTCAGGACCGCGGCACTTCACGGCGGGCTGTGTGATGCCGCGCTGGCCCCTGGCGATGAACTCGTACGGCTTCACCACCATCCCCTCGCCGCCTCGTCCCGTCATCTCCTCCCACCACCGGGTGCCTTCTGCCTGGCTATCTTCATCAGTCACGTCAACCACTTTGTAGCCGGTCGCCAGCAAAAGCGCTTCGTCCTGGCGGCATATCTCGCGCAGGGTCTCCATGTGCCATACATGATCTTTGTCTGTGTGCACGCGCCCTTCGGTAGCGAGCAGATGGAACGGCGCAAGCTTGAGGTCGTTGATCGAGTTGACAGGCCAGCAATAGCGACGGTAAGCATCCACAAACTGCTGCGCCATTTCCGCCCGCCCTGTATAGGTGTCGAGCAGTGCGCTGATGTCCACCCCGCGCTCTGCCGCACTCGCCAGGGCAGGCACAGCCTGGGACAGTGACACGCGCGAGGCCGCACCCACAGCTGCATACTGGTCTCGCAGCAGCTCCTGGGCTTTCGCCGACCAGGGCATCAACTCGCAGTCGATGCAAACCCAGTCGGTGCCAAACTCACCCCAGGTGCCTGCCCCGTCCAGTGCCGACCGCAGGCGAGAGAGAAACTCGCTCTGAAGCGCAATGTCGTTGAAGAAGGGCCGCCCGGTGCGGGTGTAGATTGTGCCGTAGCCCTGGCCCACCACACCGAATCGCCGCCGCGCCGCATCCTCGTTCCGGCAAACTATAGCTACCGCGCGAGAGCCCATGTGCTTCTCTTCGCACACCACCTTCGCCACTCCTTCGTGCCTGAAGTAGGCGAACACCTCGGTTGGGTGCTCCAGTAGTCCGGGCTCGCGGCTGGTCTCGGTTGGCGACATGGTTGGAGGGAGGTAGATGAGCCACTTCGGGTCAACCGCGAAGCGAGACATCACTTCGAGAGCGGCGATGGCGTTCTCTTCCCTTACGAGCACGTTCTTTTGCAGTCGTGTATTGAGGTAGCGCTTGCCTGCCACGTCGGCCAGGTCCAGTACATCATCGTGCCGCTGCTGCGTTGTGAGGAGCGGTGCCTGCACCTCCTCGGGGAGGAACGGCTTCGGCGATGCATAGTAAGTATGCTCGGCGGGCACGGACACCAGTGCCCTCTCCGGGTAGCGGAGCGCGGTGAGCTTGCCGCCCATCACGCAGCCTGTATCTATATTGATGGTGTTGTTGAACCATTCGGCTTCCGGCACGGGAGTGTGGCCGTATACAACTATCGCCTTGCCCCTGTATTCAGCCGCCCAGTTATATCGCACGGGTAGGCCGAACTCGTCCGTCTCCCCCGTGGTCTCGCCGTAGAGGGCGAAGTCGCGCACTGCGCCCGAGCCTCGCCCCTGCATCTCTTCCCGCAGGCCCGCGTGCGCTACCACCAGCTTTCCATCGTCAAGCACATAATGGCTCACAAGGCTATCTATGAACTTCGCTACCCGCTCTCGGAACTCTGGCGTCTCACTCTCCAATTGCGAAAGCGACTCAGCCAGTCCATGAGTAATCTGCACGTTCTTACCGTTGAGCTTGCGCATCAGCTTGATGTCATGGTTGCCCGGCACGCAGAAGGCTGTGCCACTCTCCGCCATGCCCATCACGAGACGCAGCACGCCGGGTGTGTTGGGGCCGCGGTCCACCAGGTCGCCCAGGAAGACTGCTTTGCGGCCATCAGGAGGACGCACCTTATATGTAAGCTCCGAACCTTCGCCCTCGGCAGCGATCTCGTAGCCGAGCTTTGCGAGCAGCGCGCTCAATTCGTCGAAGCAGCCGTGCACGTCGCCTATGATGTCGAAGGGTCCATGCTCGTGCTTGAGATTGTTCCAGAGCGGCTGGCGCTCGATATCGACCTCAGCCACCTCCTCCGGTGACTTCAGCACAAAGGTATGCCGAAAACCCTCACGGCGCAGGTTGGGCAGCGAGCGGCGCAGCATCTGTGTATGGCGGCGCACAACGTGCGGTCCGAAATCGCGGTCCGGTCGCGTGGCGTTTCGTTCCTGGCAAAGCGATTCGGGCATATTGAACGCGATTGCCACCGGGATGACGTGGTACTTGCGCGCCAGCTCGATAAGAGGCTTGCGGCTCTCCGACGAGACGTTGGTGGCGTCTACCACAGTCAGCCTTCCCGCAGCCAGCCGCTTGCTCGCGATATAGTGGAGCACGTCGAAGGCAGCGTTAGTCGCAGCCTGGTCGTTCTCGTCGTCCGACACCAGCCCGCGGCAGAAGTCGGACGACAGCACCTCGGTAGGCTTGAAGTGCTCTCGCGCGAAGCTAGATTTACCGGAGCCTGATGCACCGATCAAGACCACAAGAGAGAGTTCAGGGATGGTTATTTTCATTAGTTCTCTATTCCCTCTTCCTATTAGTGAATGCTGTTAGCGTATCCTGAATACTTTACCCACGGGCACAAAAGGCAGATGCTTGCCTTCCGGGAGCAGAAAGGCGTGATCTCGCCTTATCCTCAGTCTGTCGCACTGCCCGTCCGTGATGATAAGCAGCGGCCCCTTCTTCGGGAAATCCTCGGCTTCCTCCAGCAGGTCGATACCCGGCTGCAATACAGTGCCGCCTCGTCCCTTCACCTTCACACGCCCGGCTATATCTTCGGGTGGCATATAGCCCTGGTCGTAGGTGGCCGCGTCGCAAAAGACCACCCTCACCGCGGGCACATCGCGGGCGATACTGTAGCTGGCTATTGTGCCCAGAGCCTTGGCAAGTATGTCGCGGTCCATCGAGCCTGAGGTGTCCAATAGCACTCCGTAAGTGCGCCCATCTTCCGCTCCCGGCTTCGGTACCCACCTGGGGCGCGGAATATCGGGAGTTGAGGACTGCCTTCGGCTGGGCCGCGCATAGCTTCGCCTCTGTTCCAGCGGGGCGAAGTGCTCGTCGAACCACTCGGCAAGCTCCACGTCCCACGGTATCGGCGGCTGGCTCAACGCCCGTATCTCCTCGACCAGACCTGCTGGGAGGAAACCGCGGCCGCTCTCCTGGTGGTAAATCAAGCCCTGAGAGAGGGCGCGGCGGTAATAGTCGTCCAGGGCCACACCTTCATCGTGTGCCCACCAGTCAGGCCTGCCTCGCTCCAGTATGTCGCTCATGCCTATCCCACGCAGGGTTGCCAGCTTGCGGTAATAGCGCATATCGGTGACGATGCGGTCATATATGGCCTCCGCCGACTCTCCCTTCAGTTGAGGGTCGTAAAGCACGCCAATTTTGGGGAGCGTGCCCACGCCCATCTCTACCAGCCATGCGTTTATCACATAATCCGTCGAGATGTTCCAAAGATAATGGTCTCGGCCCTGGCAGCGCACATCGTGGCGCAAGCCTACATGCAGCAGCTCGTGCGCCATCACGAAGCGCATCTCGTGTTCGTCAAGCCCGGCAGCCGGATTGATGAATATCTCCCTACCCTGTATGTCAACCGCAGCAACCGATATGTCCATGCGATAGCAAAGATCGGCATCCTCGATAATATCGAAGCTGGAGGCCAGCGCTCCCAACAGCGGGTAGCTGCTGATGAACCACGATCGCGCTCGCTGGGCTCGTGAGCGCGTGCCCGTGCCAGCGCCCAGGTGGGTCTCGACGCCCGCCGCAACGTTCACGGCGCTTGTCACCGCAGCCACAAGCCCTTCAGCCAGGTAAGCAGGCCAATCTGCTTTAGCGCCGAAAGGGCCGGGACGCTCCAGTTCCATAATCATGTCGGTGTGGTAGTTTTCCGGCACGCCGCGCTCGCAAAACTCGGTGTAGAGCCTGTCCTCGGTGCGCGCCGAATAGTCCATGTCGTAGACGAAGTCGTGCGGCGGGCGGCCAAACTTCATCTTGCCGAGAAACTCGGTCACGTAGCAATCACAGGCCGCGCTCCACTCGCGCCACTGCTCGCGCTGCCGGAAATGGCCGAAGCCGAGGTGGAGCAGGCAGTGGGCGAGCACGTAAGTCCACTCTTCGGGGTCGCCGCGACGGGTAGCATTGACGTGCACCTGCCCGTTGTTCGTGACTACGGCCCAGGCATCTTTCGGGCAGAGGTTACCCTCCTGCCGGATAATGGAGGCATGGTAAAGCAGAGGCGAAAACATCGGGTGCCATGCTACCGCCATCCTTCCCTTTGTGAAGTTTTCGGTCGCGATATCTCGCGGCCCCTGCTTCTTGTCGCGCTTTCCTCGACTGCCTGCCACTATTTGCTATCCTCTACTTGCTTTCCTTCTTATCTACTAAGCGCGGGAGATCGCGCACGACCTCCACCATGAACCAGTTGGGGAGCGTTTCGCCCTCGTCTCCTTTGGCGACTACCATCTGGGCCATCTCAAGGCTGATAGCCGAGAGGTCTTTGATGAGAGCCTTTGCACGGTGAGCGGTCTCCTTGTAGCTGCCGTTGGCGGTCTGAGTCTCCGGCAATTCCTTCAATAGCTGAGCGCGGAAGGACTGGGACAGGAAGTAGAGCACATCCCTGTCTTCGGGCGCGCTGGGCCACCCCATCTCGCCTTTCATGATGGCGTTGAGGCGGTACTTACTGCGCACCTGCTTCACGAATGCTCTGAACTGCCCGGCATGATGGGGTGAAAGACAGCCAAAGGCTAGTACCTCCAGCGACGAGTCGCTGATCTTCTCGCCGTAAGCGTGCAGGCCGTCGCTCAGCATGTGCCATGAGCGAGGGGTCGAGAAAGTCTCTTCATGCTTGGGCGGCTGGCTCCAGAGGTGGTCGGGGCGCGTGACTATATAGTCTATGATGAGCGGGTGTATCTCGTTGGCGTGCGCCCACTCCAGCCAGTCGCGGTGAGATACCTTCAAATGGACGTGCACCATGCGGTTGAGCAGCGCGGAAGACATCGGCTTCACGATAGCACTATCCTGGGCGCGGTTGCCCGCTCCCACCACTATCGAGCCTGCGGGCAGGGTATATTCGCCTATGCGCCGCTCGTGGATCAGGCTGTAAAACGCTTTCTGCACCTCGTGGGAGCAGGCGTTCAACTCGTCGAGGAAGAGGCAGTAAGGGTCAGTGCGAGCAATCATGGAGGGTGGGCAAAAGCGGCTCACTCCATCGGTGATCTGAGGCACGCCTATTATGTCCTCGGGCGCTAGCTGGCTGCCCAGGAGCGATACGCATGGCAAGCCCAGCTGAGCCGCGAACTGCTGCACGAGCGATGATTTGCCTATGCCGGGTGGCCCCCAGATGAAGACAGGGCGCACAAGCGCCACGTTCAAGAGAAAGTCCGACAATTGCTTCTGTGTTACTGTAACCGCTGTATTCAACCGTCGTTCAACCTTTCCTGTTCATTCTGAACTTCTGATCCCAATGTAAAAAGTGCCATCTGTGTCGGCGCGCCTACAACTGCGTCTTCAGGCCCGACGGGCAGGAAGCGCACCAAGTAGCCGAACCGCTCCGCCACACCTGTCGCCCAGTCCTGGAACTCGGCCCGCGACCACTCGAAACGGTGGTCCCTGTGCCGGAACTTACCGGCGGGCAGGCTCTCCCACATCGAGTTATATTCCCTGTTAGGCGTGGTCATCACCACGACACCCGGGCGTGCAAACTCGAACAGCACGCGCTCGAAGGCCGCCAGCCTGGGCGGGTCCAGGTGCTCAATTACCTCTACCACGGCAGCCGCATCGTACCCCGACAGGCGAGCGTCCTTATAGGTAAGCGAGCCGTGCACCAGATTTATGCGCTCCTTCTGCCTCTCGGGCATCCGGTCCATGTGCAGCCGCTCTTTCGCCTTTTCCAGCACCCGGTACGAGACATCCACACCCACTATCTCGGTGAAGCTCCGATCCTCAAGCAGCAGGCGCAGCAGCCTCCCCTCTCCACAGCCCAGGTCGAGTATTCGCTTCGCGCCGCTGGCCTTCAAGACGGACATGACCGATCCCAGTCGCTGTTGGTTGAGGCTGATCTTTTCTTCGACCAGGACCTCTTCAAGGTCGTGCACCTCTTCCGCGACATCATCCGGCGTGCCCTCGGCGAGGCGTGCGAGCGCGGCCGTGGTAAGGTGGCGCTGTCGCTTCAGATAGCGGTTGGTTATAGCGTCGCGCTCAGGGTGCGCTGCCAGCCAGCCCGCGCCGAACTTGAGCAGCTTCTCTATCTCGTCCTCACCCACCCAGTAGTGTTTCTCGTCGTCCAGCACCGGGATGAGCACGTAGAGGTGAGACAGCAAATCTCTCATGCGCACCTGCCCCGCCAGTTCAACCGTGTAGTACGGGCTTGCTCCCCACTCCGGGAACTTCTCGTCTAACTGATACCCTTCAACATTCACCTGGTAGCCAAGCGGCTCAAACAACTTGCGGAGGAAATCGTTTCCCTCCTCACACGGTAGAGCAGAGATATGGACCGTTAGCGGCAGTGTTGCCTCAGCCAATTCAGGGCGTTCCTTGCTCCTGCCTGATAGAGCGGTTCCGAATGCTTTGGCAAGTGCCACGCTCATGAAGGATGAGGCCACGTATGGGCGGTCGTTCACGTACTGCTCCAGGGAGAAGCCTTCGCCCGACGAGCCCCTGCGACCGCGCACCAACCCTACCGGGTCCACGTCGAGCAGCATCGCAACAGTGCAACTCTCTTCACTCGCTTCGGGGTAGAAAATGTACGCCTTGCCGAATGATAGCTCCAGTTCGTGCAGGCGGCCGGGGTTCTTGTGCAACAGGTAGCCCAGGTCGGTAGCGGGCGACTCTGCTGTTCCTTTGTATGTGATGGTCAGTAGCATGGTTCCTTCCAAGTCATCTCTATGTAGGGCAATCAAGTATACAAAACGGGTGTGAGACCTGTAGCCTCACACCCGTCAATCGTTCTCGCTCGTTTGCACGATACAGGTATTACTCTACGTTCCCTTCAATTCCTGATTCTTATGATCTGGCTGCCTGGAGTATCCCGCATGCACGACCAGAAGCACGCCGGAGTTGCCCGGCAACTCGTTAGAAGAGCAGCTTTTGCAGGCAGCTTTGTTTGCCGGTACTTGTAAGAATAGTTGTCCTGGCATGTCGATCTCCGGAAGAACTGAATGTAAGCCAATCCAGATCATATAGGGTGCCCGGGGGCATGTCAATCGGTCTCAAGAACTAAGTTACGCGACGATGAAAGGCTAATTCACCCAGAGTTGCATTATTGCCTGTCCGGGAAATATAAGCTGCCGGTGAAATATGTCGGACCTGCCAACAAAGAGTTAAGGATGGCAAGGGCTGCGGAAGTCTCTGATAATCCTGAAGGCGGCAATCGTGCAGGTCATTTCCGCCCCACCTATTGTATTTAGTATAGCATTATGCTATACTAAATCTATGAAATCGATACTGGACCAGTTGCTGCCAGGCAGGGCTCTCGAAAGTAATTCTGTAGAATTATTGCAGGCCAGGAAGCGACTCACCGATCGAAGCACAGGAGATTAGATGGCAAGACAGCAGGTAAATGTGCGATTATCAAGTTACACGGTAGCCCAGTTGAAAGACCTCGCCAGCGGGTTAGATATGTCCGAGAGCACCGTGATCATGCTGGCTATCGACCGGCTGGCGCGTGATACTCAACACGGCATAGGGGTAGTCACTGATGAAACCGGAGATCAACCGGAAGGAACAGAGCGAACGGGAGAAACGGAACACCGAGAACAACAGGTGAAAGGGGGACAAGGAGATGGCGACGGCAAAGGCAAAGTCAGGAAAGAGGCGCGGACCCGGCGACGGCACAATCCGTAAGCGCACGGACGGCAGATGGGAAGGCCGGCTGAGGCTCGGTTACGAGAACGGGAAGATGAGATGGAAGTACATCTACGGTAATACCTGGCATGAAGTTTCTGACCAGCTCAAAGCGGACCAGCATGCTCAGCAGCAAGGGCTGCCCATCGTGGTTGAGCGCCAGACGGTAGCCGAGTTTATGACCAGGTGGCTGGAAGATTCTGCACATCCTAGAGTTCGACCGAAAACATACGATAGCTATGCCCAGATTGTGCGCCTTTACATAGAGCCGGAAGTGGGTCATATTCAGTTGAGCAAGCTCAGCCCCCAGGAGATACAGCAGCTCCTGAACAAAATGCTCAAGAAAGGGCTGTCGCCGCGCACCGTGCGGTACTGCCTTGCCGTCCTCCGGATGGCGTTGGGGCGAGCATATAAGTGGTCGCTTGTGCCGCGCAACGTAGCGCTGCTGGTGGACCCTCCCAGGTCGCGCCGTTACGAGATGCGCTCCCTCTCCCCTGAGGAAGCCCGCACTTTCCTCAACACGGTAAAAGGCGACCGCCTGGAGGCCCTCTATTCGGTGGCCCTCGCGCTCGGCTTGCGACAGGGGGAAGCGTTAGGGCTGCGCTGGGAAGATATTGACATGGACAAGTGCACATTGAAGGTGAGGTACGCCCTGCAGCGCATCGACGGCAAACCCCAGCTTGTCGAGCCGAAAACCCAGAAGAGCCGCCGCACCATCTACATGCCCCAGGTGACCGTGACCGCTCTGCACGCACATCGCGTCCGCCAGTTAGAGGAGAGGCTGGCTGCCGGCACCCGCTGGAAGGAGAGCGGGCTGGTCTTCACCTCCACAATAGGCACACCGCTCGACCCACGAAACGCCTTCCGCCTTTTCCAGGAGGCTCTGCAGCGAGCAGGCCTTCCGCACATCCGCTTCCACGACCTGCGCCACACCTGCGCATCTCTATTGCTGGCCCAGGAAGTGCACCCCCGCGTCGTCATGGAGACGCTCGGCCACAGCCAGATCAGCCTCACGATGGACACGTACTCACACGTGATCCCGGCTCTGCAGCGCGACGCCGCTGACAGGATGAATGCGCTGCTCAGTGAAGGGTAGGGAGGCGAATTGGTTTGGGACTGTGAGATGCAGACAAGAATGGACCGGTTGGAGAGGGTACATTATTATACCCGGGTATCATTGCACGGCCCATTATTATACTTTTCGCCCCAAAAGTATAATAACGGCGCGAGGCCTTTAGGTGCCATATGGCTCTGGTCTATTGAATCCGCAACAAAGCACTGTGGTCAAGTTTGCCTCACTCGTTGAGATCTCCGCTTATGGTCACGGCTATGGTCACGGCTATGGTCACGGCACTATTCTGACCTTGATGGCTGAAAGTGCGCGATGTAGCTCGGGGTCAGCTGGATCCACCGGCACAGTGGAAACGGGAGCATGGCGTAAGCGATCGTGGAACACGGCCCAGCATTCCCACTCAGAATTCACATGGGATACATAGCGGATGCCATCGAACAATGGTGTGCCCTGCTTGCCGGTCAGATTATAGATGTGGAGGGCAAGTGCCTGGGTTAGCTGCCGGTGCTCATTCGTGTCGCCGGTGATGGCGCTCACGTCGAGGAAGTTGAGGTGTAGCTGCTCCACGAGCGGTGTGATGGCGGGGGTATAGTAAAGTTCCATGCGGGACTCCGGCGCCATGACATCAGCGAACCGAAGGGTGGGATCGAGACGGGTCGTTCCCACCTGTCTCCTGGTGAGCTCGGCTTGTTTGACCTGCCCGCCCAGCCGAAGCGGGTCGTTCGGGGGCAGATTGCTGAATATAACCTGCAGATCTTGCGGGTTCGGTATATGCTTTTCAAGGATCTCTCCAAAGGCGCCGGCTCGCTCCGTCGCGAAATATATAACCCGGTAGCACTCCTCTTTGGGAAAGGTCCTCTGGGGGTCGTTGATTCGAGGATCGTCGAAGCGCCCTCGAAAGGATGTGCTCCAGGGAGGCGGATCATAGACCTCGTCCGGGCCGCCTCCCCGGATCGTAGCAACTCGAAATACAGGTGACGACGGGGCATGAACTGCTCTCACTGAACCTTCCCGGCTTACGTACTTCCCGGCTTGTCAGTTAACCGACGCCGTAGCGCCTTAGAGGGTTATCCGTTATCCAACTGCCACAAAGTGGCGCGCTGCAGCCAGGGCTTCCTCCAGTTGGCCTTCACGCAATGCTTTCGCCGGCATGGCGAAATCCAGCTGTGGCTCGTTACCTATGAACCAGGTCTGGGCGACACCGGGGGCCTCGAAGCGATCTATAAGAAGCAGGATTTCGTAAGCCGTAACAAGGCGGCGCTTGCTCTCCTGCCTGATATCAGTGACATCTCCTCTCGCCCAGCGCTGAATAGTGCGTTCGCTCTGTCCGGTCATATATGCGAGGAGCTGTGTCGAGAGAGCGTCCCTGAGAGATTGCGCCATCTCGACAGGAGATGTACGTATAGCCTGACCGTGTACCTCGCTGACAACTCTGTCGAAAACTTTCTCTCGCCGGTCTATCGCCCGCATATCAGGAGCAACAAAATCAATCGTCGGTGCATCCGCCGCGTCTGCCGCGTCTGCCGCCGCTGGCTCTGCGGCTCTTCTGTTGTAGTGTCGTATCGCCATCTTCGCACCTCCGGTGCGTGTCCCAGCACTCTCTAATGTCGTATAAACGTCGCCTTATTGTCGTCATTATACCTCAGATAGGACAGTCTGTCAAGCGGCCCAGAGCCATCATAGCCGCTATAGCTGCTCCTCTTTAGTAGGCTTCAGTAGCCTATCTTCATACTGCGCAGGTGCTCTGCTTGCTCCTTACCACGCCTGGGCCAGGCTCGCAGATCCAGGTAAAGCTGTATGTTGCTGGCGATATCGGTATCCTCGATGTGCTGTCTGAACATCAACGGCGAGCGATCGCCGCATACGAGAAAAGTGATATTCTCGCCGCTCTCTACCGGTTTGAGTCCCCCTCTTTCGGCAAGTTCGATTAGGTCTGTTGCTTCCGATACCAGGATATGCAGATTGTCAACGCGTGTAGCATAGGGAGCCAAGGACTCCGCCCCTGACGCTTGCGTCAGGGCGTACTGCGTCTGGCTATCGCGGAGCAGCTTTAATACATCGCTCTTGAGTTTGTCGCGTGATTGTGCCCAACGATAGAAGCGGCGGGTTTTGTATTCATTCAGGGAGTGCTCTTCTGCCCACGCATCAAGCAGTGCGCCTGGCTTAGTTAACGTGCGAACGGTTGCAGGTCCGCTTCCAACTTTCTCTGCCCATAGCTGGTTCTCCAGGAACGTGAAAACGCCATGGACGGTCGAGGGCGACACCTGTGCTATCTCGGCCAGATCCTGAACATGCCACCTTCGGTCGGGTTCTATGAGCATTGCATGAAGAATCTTAGCTGTGCTGCCTCTATAGACCTTACGAACCAGTATCTCTGTCTTCCCTTGCTTCGGCTGATCGATGAAGTAAAATGCCCAGGGTACCTCCAGGTACAGGCTCCCCGACTGGTCCCAGTAAGCCAGTCCTTCATCGCGGAGGAGTTCACGGCTGGATCGTGAGATAGCAGGGGCAGCGACTATACGGACGGTTGGGGTGGTCCGTGTACTATCGCCCAAGGAGCTCGCCCTCTTAGCCTGCCAGGCTGCGGCCCGCGCGTCACGTGGGTAAACGGGCGCCTTCACCTCTATGAGTATCAGTGCCGGTTTCCCTTTGATATCAGCGAGCAAAGCGATGTCGGCTCTTAATCCATCCGGGCCGAGCGGTTCCGGCTCCGCAGAGCGGATCTCGACGCCGGGCAAATCGTGCAGGGCCGCCCGTAGATTGCGAAGCAATGTGAGGTTATCTGTTCGCTCGGTCATTCCTTTATTCGCTAAATGTGCTATATTCGCTGTACAGCGAATATAGCACATTTAGCGAATAAAGGCAGGTTCCTGACGATATCCGAACTACATCTTCATTACCGATCCCACAAGGGATGGCTACAAGATTGGGTGCCTCAGCAACCGTTCCAAAGATCCGGCAAGGGTACGCGGAATGTCTAGGTTGATTCGCATGTGGGTGTCAAAGAAGTGCTCGTTATAGATCGATGACTTTCCTGACGCTTGCAGGCCAACAAAGATAATTGCCTCCATAGTCGACCCAGATACAGGAAATTGGGGACAGGTCGTTAGCTATTGCAATGATCTGCGTGAATTATTGATGCTGTAGTACAATGCTTAGAATCGTTTGTACCGCTTCGTCAACGCTTCCATTGTTCGCTATCTGCCAGATCGAGTGGTTTTGCCTTTGTGCCTCGACAAGCTTTGCATACCCCTCAGAAAGTTCTCGAAAGAGATCCTTGTCAAATTTAGGTACTCCTCTAGAGTTCATTATCTTCCGTGAAATAAGAAACACAGCGGTTGGGCTTACTGCTCCCCAATAAGTATGTTCAGCCTGAATTGCGGCTTCCAGAGCTAAGACATCAGCTCCGAATGTCCGACCATAGACATAGGTTGACCACCAGAAACGGTCGAGGACAACTGTGCGCCCGCTCCGCAATGCCGGGAGGATGAAGCTTTCGACAGCATCTATATGCGCCGCGATGTGCAAAACCTGCAAGCTCGTAGGATTGATTTCCATGACACCAAATCGCTCTGGGTCATGATGCAGTTCGTACACGTGTCGGCCCAGGCTGCCAGGTTCCCGCCCAGGAAACGTTTGGTAGGTCGTATCCAGTGACATGGAGTTCAAGCGCGCGGTTAGTGCCTGTGCAATCGTAGACTTGCCTACGCCATCCGGCCCCTCGAAGACGAATAGCCTCCCGCTTGGTGCTTCCTCGTTCATGCTTACCCTTCAATATGAAGCGTGATGTCGGTTGGCATTACGCCGACCGGACCCAAAACAACTGCTCACGAAATTGGTGTAGACACCTCCCATAACTGTTCGAAAAGCCGAGCTAGCCAATCATACATGTCACCACCTCTTCGGTATTTGATTACTCTTGACTCCCTGCCATGCGCGTCCTTACGGTAGGGAGTGAAGTATGCATAATGGTCGGTTAGGAGCACTCGGCCCATATGCGGTGCATCGAATAGGCGGAGTTGGAGTCTTCCAGTCTTGACGTGAGGTTCGAGAAACTTGATTGTCGTTTCAATCTGTTGTTGGAGCATGCCTGCACCGAACGAGGGGTCAATTGTTGCTAATTCTCGCTCGCGCTGACTTGTCCAATCAGGGCCTGATGCCGGGGTCTGAAAGTGCGGTAGCAGTATGCGTACTTGCTTGTTTGTGATCCCGCCGGCCATAAGCGGCTGAAACATCTCGCGTTGAAGTTCGTTACCCCTTCCTGTTATGAGGTCAACAAAATGCGCCTGCTGGAGCTCTTTATGCAGATCGTCTGATGCAGCGCGGACGTTGGAAAACACGTATTCGATGTCGATGTTGAGAATACGCCCCATAGTGGCTGTGAGAACCCAGCGTGCTCTCTCCGAAAAGAATGAACCTAAACCGACGAGCAGTATTCCTGCTACTATCGAGGATACTATCCCCACTACCAGACTTATAAGCACATCCATGATCTATAGTGTGGCCGCTGAGCTTATACTTGTTAGCACCCAAGCCTCCCGACCGTACCTCTCAATGTACTCCAAAGGAAGATAACCATATCCATTATCGCCCCAATCCGCGCCCCAGGAATTTCGCACTATGAAATACGCTGAATCCACGCCTGCATGGGAATCAATGTAGCCCACAATCAATATGGCGTGCCCTCCGAGCAAGTCTGCCCCCGGCTGCGGCATTGCTATGTGTCCATCCACCGGCGTGAAGAAGGTCTCCGCAAGCAGGATGCCTAGTGCAACAGCGTCCCCGGAAGCTAGATGGCTTTTTATCGACTCGACATCAACTTCGGTTTTGTCCAGGGAAGCAATGTGACAAAATTGGGGATCGAGAGCCCCTGGCGGAGAGACATACGTCGGGCTAGTCTCGTCACGATTATCGTCATAGGGCCAGATCTCCTCAGGAGGTTGGCCCCACTTCCGCAGAGCCGTGGCGGCAGAATAGAAAGTTGTACCCGACAACGTGTTGTCATCAACCTGTTTGCAGCACCAATATAGGGCTTCTTCAGAGAGATCCTCTATGGTGCTGGTGTTTACCAAGCGGGCTACTTCATGCGCCGCGGTTACGGCGAAGGCCAAGCAAGTGCCACGAGCACCTTGGTCCTTGATAGCTGGCAGTAGATGACGAAGGTCTACTTGCTCCGGTGTCCCGGGCAGGGCTGGAGGGTTGACTTGTACTTCCACCGACGCATCGTCAGGTATTGATTCCTCCATCAGATCACGCTGCTCCTACAAGCAATGACTGCTGACGTTGGCTGAGGCCGCTTGCCTTGTCGCCTGTGGGCCGGGCAGGTATTTGCAACTCTACCTCGAACACCTCAAGCGGGCTGCTTTGCGACCACGGGCGCCTCTTTACGAGGCGTAATTTGCATCGTCCTGGTTCGAGCACCCGGAGAAGAAAGTGTCGCACTCCGGCCCCGCCGTAGCCTGCTTGGTCGGCTCCCCGCTCTCCTCCTTCAAAGTCTTCCGCAATCAGAGCAAGCGATTTGTTATGGCCTTCCTTCACCTGCTGATTGGAGCTCAAGTCCACTACGCTATCAGCCGGATCAATAGTCCAGATGTAGCCGGTCGAGGGTATCTCGGGCAAACTGACATAAAGTTCGTCTTCTATTCGCGGCTGTAGCGACTTCCCAGAGTCGCGCTCACCTAATTCCCATATGTCCGCACGCGTATTCTGGGGCCTTGCACCGCGCCCAACTGCCGTCTTTATCTCTCTGGGTTGCTGGTCCAACAGCTCCGCCTCGTTGCTCCGTGTGATCTTCTTCAGATTGGCAAGATGGTGTACCGTTGCTCGGTAGCTGGCTCCTAGCTCAAGCGATAGCAAGTAAGCCTGCCGCGGGGTCAAAGTGCCAGGTTGACGAGGCAGATTCATCTGGCGAAGCACAGTATTGACAAGCTGCAGTGGCATGAGGAAATATGCAGCAAAGGTTTGCGCCTCTAGCTCCTTGGGGTCGCTTTGCGTTCTATCAACAGATTCTATGTGGGCTTGGTTATCAAAGCTGTACAGATGCCCAAGCACATAATGACCATATTCATGTGCGGCAGTGTAACGCTGGAGGCTTGCCGGATGCTGAGAATTGATGAGGATACCTATCGAGTTGCCTGCCGGATATAAGATGCCATACAGACTCTTGAGAGGCTGAAACATTAGCCAGATCCCCGCAGCCTCAATGATTCCGAATATATCAATGGTCTTGGATAGGCCAGTATGTAGGTGCTCGTGCTCCCGCTGTGCAGCCAATATCGCCGTCAATGCAGCTCGCTTACGTGGTGGAATGTAACGTTTGCTCATAGACATGTGCCTCCCGACGTGACCTATGTCGTTCGATTTGCAAGGTAGGATAACGGGAATGCCGTACCGACCGGCATAGCCCACATCGTTTCACATTATCACTGCCATAACTTGGTAAGTGCCGAAAGCGAGCGACTAAGAGCCTATCCGAATAACCCAGCAGCGCGAAAGGCGATGAGGGCACAAGCGAAATGCAGAAAGCCGAGGTAGTTCTGGGATTTCTTGTCCCAGCGGATAAGCAGCCGTCGAAAGCGGTTCAGCCACGAGTGTGTGCGTTCTACCACCCATCTGCGCGCTCGCTTGCCTGCTTCTTCTCGCAACTCCCTCGCTTCCTCTCCTCTCGCCTTGATGTGCGCGGTAAAGCCGAACTCTTCCAGCGTCTGGCGTACTTCATCGAAGTCGTACCCTTTGTCCAGGCACATCCCTTGCGGCTCTTCTTCCGTTGGTTGCGGTCGTTCTACTACGATGCTCTCGAGGGTCTGCCGCGCCAGCTTCATGTCGTGGCGGTTGGCTCCATCTACAGCTACTCCAATCGGCACGCCATGTCCTTCGGTCAGCACGCTACGCTTCACTCCACTCTTGCCTCTGTCCGTTGGATTGCGCCCGATTTTTTTCCCCGCCCAAGGGCGCTTTGGTCATCGCCCCGTCCATGCTCAACCACTTCCATTCTATGCCTTGTAGCTCATCGAACTGCTCCACTCCCGCCTGCCAAAACGCAAGGAACACTCCTGCTTCCACCCACTGCTGGAAGTGGTCGTGAGCGGTGGAGCGAGGACACAGGTCGGTCTGGTCGAGGGCAGCCCATTGACAGCCGGTACGCAGCACGTAGAAGATGGCGTCAGCACACCTTCGGTCGGGCACACGCGGTCTGCCACCACCGAAGCGATGCGTATTCACATGCACCGGCAGCAGAGGCTCAAGCACTGACCACAACTCATCAGACACACGGAACCCTGTGGTCGTTGGGTTATCTGCGCTCCGCGCCCGTGTGCGCGGTGGCCTTTCTTGTAAGGTTGGTTTACTCATACCTTTATTATATCAGGTTATTCGGATAGGCTCTAAGTTGGTGGACGTTCTACTTTGCCTCATCATCCGCAACGCTAGATGCTCGACCGGCACTTCGCAGGAACTGAGCGAATCTAAGCACCTGCTCTCGGTCTTGGTCGCTCAAAGCTCTGGCTGTGCGGAACAGCACACGAGATGTTTCATCGAGTGGTTCTTCGACCTGTTCGGAGGCTTCCTCCCCAAGAAAGTAGGAAATCGGACGTTTGAGCAGACTCGACAGTTGCTTTAGCTCCAGGCTGCTGACCTTCCGCTTCCCTGTTTCCATCGCTGATACCGAGGCCCTCGGTATTTGTAATTGTTCGGATACGAACTCTTGGGAAAGCCCTAAATACTCGCGAGCTTCTCGTATACGCTGTGCGAGACGCTCCTGTTCCTTCTCCACGGGCAGGTCTGCGCGATCGGGTTGCATGATATTCTTCATAGTTCTCTCCTTACTATAAGGTGATATGCTGGGTCAGTAGACTGCCGCTAATGGCTGTGACCCGGATACTAACCACGACTGCTCACGGTTCTTCTGTTCCCGCGATGCCGATAGCGAAGGCAACCGCAATGATCTTGCAATAAGAGAAGCTGATCGTCCAGGAGGTCAGTGAATGCTGCGCTGCATACTTAGCAGCACATCCCCACAGCTGGACGCTAATGTGGCCTAGATTGTTCGTCGTTACTTCTATTTCACGCCACTTAACTCCACGCATGCCGGTGCCAAGGGCCTTCGACACTGCTTCCTTTGCTGCGAAGTACGCAGCCAACCACTGGAGCCTACCGCTACAATATGCAAGTTCCTGTGCGGTATACACCTTCTCAAGGAAGCGTTCACCGCCAACTTGCAGGGCACGCCCAAAAGTGTCCAAGTCGACGGCGTCTACGCCACAAGTGAGCGTGGTTGCTCGTTGATAAGGATTCATGCTTCTGAGTGTAGCTTCATTCATAAGTGTTTCCATACGCGCTAGTCTGATACATTCGCCCACCGAGGTGAACCTGGGTATTTCAGCTTGCCTGCATCTCTAGCGGGTCCAAGGTCATAGGGTCTATACGACGTGCCGCTATGGCTTTCTGGGCGAGGCAGCCCCCACAACTTCCACCTACTTGGATTGCTTGGCGAACCTGTGCTAGATAAGCGGAGTGCTTCCACACCGTCTCCAAGGAATGTTCTACGATGCTTCCATACTCATCATCAATGGAGACGTGCCCGAAGGCGCTGCATGGCGCGATACGGCCATCGGCCTGAATTACAAGCTGGTCTATGCCTGCCGTACATGGCGTAGGCTCACCGATATGAAGGACGTTATAAGCTGAACCTACCTGCAACGTTACCTGTGGGTACTTCTCACGTAACGCTAATACTTGCTGGCGTATCCACTTGTGAGAGTCGAAGTCCAGCTCTAGAGCCGCCCTGTTTGACTTGCCACGCCCGTGAGCAACGAATCGTAGGATGACTACCTTTTCCACGTGCATTTCGGCGACTAGCGCAACAATCTCAGGTAAAGCCACGTAATTGGCTTTGGTCGGCACGAAATGTATCCCAGTCCTAATTTTGGCCGAGACTGTTCTGCGTAGAGCTTCCACCGTAGCTTCAAAGCTGCCATGTACCCTTGTCACTGCGTCATGTTGAGGTCCAGATGCCGCATAGATGCTGAATATTATCTCTTCTACCAAAGGACCTAGCTTCTTTAGTAAGCTCTCCTCAATGGCTTGTACCCGACCATCCCGGCTTAATATTATCCCCGATGAGAAGATTCGTGTTTCCAAACCCATTTTCAGAGTCTTCTGTAATACAGTTGTCAAGTAAGGGTAACTCAGAGGCTCACCGCCAGTGAGGGTCAGTCTTCTCCCGCCCAGGTCAACGAACTGGTCCAGCAAAGTAAGCACTCGCACAAGTGGCAACTGTAGCCGATAGTTAGGTGCAGCATGAGCCGAGCAGTGGGCGCAGTGTAGAGGACAGCCCCGTAGGAGCTCAATCCTAAGTTCCCGCAGTGGTTGGATGTTCGGTAGCGTATCCTGGTGACAACTAATCATCGTGGGTTGTGTCTCAGCAGTGAGATTCAACATAGAGGCCTCAGCTTCATACGGCTGCCATACGGGATGTCGAATCTTGTGCTTTCGCGATAGGGACCATGCTATGGCACCGTTTGACAAGGGATTGCAAACTACGCTTCCCGCAACTAGCAATCTCCGCATCAGCATGGCTAGCAATACATAGTATCTCGCCTGGCTCGCATCCTGCTTCTTGGCAAATAAAGAGGAGCAAACGGCTCAGGCCCAAGTAATTGCCGTAAGCTCTGCGAATGAAGTGCTGATTCCGGTAGAGGGCTGCCAGGTGCAAGTGTCCCTGTTTGAGCGTCAGACTGATGTGACTCAAGCAAGGGAAACCCATGTCACTGTTGTCACTCCCTGGGGAATAAACGCGCAGATCCGCAGTGAAATCGTCCGCTACGCCACGCCCAACACCTTCAAACACAGGAGCTTTTTGCTCGTTTACAATGTCAACAGTACCTGCGATTCCAAGACCTAACTCATATATGCTACTTTTCGGATTTGAGCGCGAGAGTTCCCGCCTTAGCTTCTGGATCACTTGTTCAAGCTGGTTAGTGCCCTCGGTGCCTTTGGGCCATCTTATGAGGCGCCCAAAGTAAGTGCCTTGTCTATTCGAGGTATGACGACGTGCAACAGGCTCGATTGTTCTGTAGCAGTCATATAGCCATTCACGCGCCGACTCCCCTCGCTCCGGCTGGTAGAACGCCTGTGGGAAGAGTGTATTTGCCACTGTTTGTATGCTTGGGTACTTGCCTGCACTAAGGTACCCATCAAGTACCCGTCGCATCTGTATATCTTCAGTTGGTAACGCGATAACAACGCCAAGATTCACATCGGTGCCGCCGGCCTGCAACAGATGCTCCATTGCGGCCAGCCATGCCCCAGAAATATCTTGCCCCTTTAGCAGTTCAGCCATATCTTACCTACTTGTCTGCCCGAATCCTCTGTTACCTGCGATTCGCGTCGGTGGATGGCCTGTGGATTTTTCGGTCGTTAGTCCGCTTGGGCGTATCTCGCTTTGGCTTGGGCGGGGCATCAACTTGCCGCACGATAAGGTCCGTGAGCGCATCTAGTGTGGTGAGTTGGTCAGGTGCCAGGTCTTCCGCTCCAGCTAACTCACGCCCAATTCTACTCTCCAACGACGCAATGGCGGCAACAGCTTCGAGGGAATCAAGTTCTATATTGCCACCACCTTGGGCTATTTCCTGCCCTATATCCTCATAAGTACAGCCCCTGATTTCGGCGACCTTCGCAGAGATGAAATTCTTAATATCATCTTTCGTAAGTTGGTTCGCGGAAACCAAGCGGAGGTGTTCTCTGCTTTCAGTAACCGACTTGGTGCTCGTAATCCCCATTTAAGTGTCCAACCTTCCACCTGGACCTGCTAGTTGTGACTGATTTTCCGATATTATATCAGACTCATGTCGGAAAGTCAAGCGCTCCGCGAGAGGCTTGTAAAAGATCAGCCGCTATTCTATCGGTAGCCGATGCACAATGCGCTGCATCAGCACCTTCAGTGGGCTGGCAAGACAGCGTTTAGTCAGTGCTCGAGACGAATTGTCCAAGCCGCCTGTAGTCATCCAGCTGCACAGCCAAAGGGCGGTGGATGCAGGCTCGAGGGCCCGGATGATAAAAGGGAATCAGCCAACGCTCATACCAGCGCGTGGGGCAGCCTACATCTCGAGCTAGCATCAAATTGTGGGGCGCAATCCCTTGCAGGGCGCTTAAGGCAACTACTCCCAGTGCCACAACGTATTGCGGCTCTATGATTTCTAGGGTCTGCTGCAGGTGCGCTGAGCAGCCTACGACTTCGGCGTTTGTGGGCGTGGCATTATGGCCAGCACTATCCTGCGGATTACAGAGGACGGCATTTGTAACGAAAACTGAGGTTCGCTTCATGTTGGCGGCTTCAAGCAGCATTTCAAAATTGCGCCCGGTTTGGTCGCCGAAGAGCGGTATGTGCGAGCGGTCCGCCCCGAGCCGCCCTGGAGCTTCTGCAACAAACATCACTCTTGCGTGAATGTTACCATTTGCCAAACCTAATACACGACTGCGACCTTCCATACGAGGGCACAGACGACACATCTGGACATGCTCTACAAGCTGCTGAAACGCCTCTGCTCGGTGACACGAGCCATCATTTTCTTGCTTGTTCACCATTGTCCTGGCGGTTGCCCTCTTCTATGCATGCTAACTGAACAGCCGGGGTTATGCGTCATGACACATTATAACAAGGTAATAGAGCCCACAGATTACCGAATTCCGGATATCGGCTCTAAGTGGCGGAGCGTAACTCTTGTACAGGGGACAAAGCGCAGGCGCAGACACACATCACTTAGGCTCCGAGGAGACTCGTCGATAGACCCTCGGCATGTCTGGTCCGGGTCTGGGTGGGAACTGAGGTCTTTCCACACCCATAGCTTCACGCCTGAACCTCATCTCATTACGAAGTTTGTCGCGTGCGGATAGCCCCTTCACCACATCGTGCTGTCTGACAAACAAGAGCTGTAGCCCTAGATTGGGCATTTCGTCGTGCTGGGTGATGATGGAGCGTGTATCATCTCCCTCGGCAACAAACTCCTCTACCCGTGCGAGGTCAACGCGTCTGTGCCTGATGGACTTCTCGACGACGTACTCGACGTACTCGGCCATGCTCCAGTCGTTGAAATACAGATTGTGGTCAGCGCTATGTACCTGCAGGGAGTTGAGGCTGGTAACGTTCTGATTGCGTACTTTAGTAGTCACGCCATTCCCTTGACCCTGGCCACCACCAACCTGGTACACACTCTCGTCATACAAAAGAAGTATAAGCTTGGGCGATAAAGGAACGAACAACTCAATGCCACGGCACAAGCCACCCGTGACGCCCACGTCTGCAATACCCTCCATAAACTGGTTGTATCTGAACACCGGATTGTCCGAGGTGATGAACATTTGACCATCGCCCGCCACGATCAGGTGCATGCCCAAGTCGGCTATGGTGGAAAGCACTGGCTCGACGAAGCGTAGTGCGTAGCTGGGTGCGTTAGAAATTCCTATGCGTATGGACTCCAAGTCGATGTCCTTGAGTTCGGCGCTTTTGCCAGCCGGTTGCTTGACGAACTTGTCTATGCCTGTGTTGATGCGGTCCACCGCTTTGGTGGTTCTAAGGGATTGCAGAGCCACAAAGATTAGGAGACGCAGGTACTCCTGCGTACCAAATGCTGGTAACTTAGAGGTTCTAATGACCAGGTGCAGTGCGGGCGCGACCAGTTCCTCTAGGTCAGCTAGTCCGTTCTCCAAGTCGTCCGTCTGCCCGTAGAAATGGCGCACATAGCACTGGTCGGCCAGGCTGGCGCCCTCAACCGCCATGCGCTGGTCGAGATTGTACAGGTTGATAGTGCGTGCGGAACTGCTAGAAAATGCCCGCAGGTACATTTTCGGCACATAGTGATGGTTGCGCTTGCCCATTGCTTAAATCCAGTTCTCTTCTCTCTTCAGTTTTCTCTTTTACAATTCTAATTATCTCCTATCCCCACAGAACGTACCACATAGGAAGTGTTGTGTTGGGTGGAGTAGGTGGTGATCCATGCTGCTGATGCCATAGCGAGACTCGACCGTGATCTACCGGGAGTGACGAGTGGCTGCCTGGTGGACCCGCTGAACGGGGACCGGACATTCCAAGTGAGGGGCAAGTCGCAGCTGGTAGGCACTGACCGAATGAAAAGAAGTCGGGAGCACCACACGCTCCGTCGGTTTGCGAAGCAGCTCGATGGTTGACATATTGGCCACTCTTCGGTACGACGCTATCCTATTACGTTTGAGGCAATTCGACGCCCATCTGAATCCCGAAGTGGTCAACTAAGGAGGCTTCCATAGATAAGTTGATCAAAGGATCTGAGGCTTGATGGTGTA